>ERZ869936.166-NODE-166-length-82181-cov-6.566288_pt1 | contig 82181 bp, 75 predicted proteins | sample MGYA00520876_ERZ869936 | MGnify/ENA primary metagenome ERZ869936 (study PRJEB32218, sample SAMN09650985) | biofilter metagenome | isolation source: enrty point of leading RO module | place: Saudi Arabia: Thuwal, RO plant located on Red Sea | collected 2016-02-17 ... | reverse complement strand
CGGTATTCCCAGTTTGAAAATAGCCTACAATTCGGTGTTTGGCTATTACCTTGAAGTTACCAACACACACAAGAATAAGGTCCCTTCTGAATGGATCCGGAAACAAACCCTCACGAATGCCGAAAGATACATCACCCCCCTGCTGAAGGAATATGAGGAGAAAATTCTGGGGGCCGAATCCAAAATACTTGAACTGGAAACCAACCTCTACCATAATCTGGTGGTTTGGCTCGGCGATTATATAGGGTCGCTTCAGTTAAATGCTTCGCTGGTTGCCACGGTCGACATCCTTCTTGGTTTTGCTGATTTGGCTTCACGCAATTATTATACCCGCCCGGAAGTAAACCAGAGCCGGATTCTGGATATCCATGAAGGAAGGCATCCCGTTATAGAGGTTTGCCTTCCACAGGGAGAAAGCTATGTAAGCAATAATGTGTACCTGGATCCTGATCAACAACAGATCATGATGATTACCGGTCCGAACATGTCTGGAAAGTCTGCGCTGTTGCGTCAAACCGCCCTGATTGTCTTATTGGCTCAAATTGGATCCTACGTGCCTGCCCGCAGGGCCTCAATTGGGGTAATTGATAAGATTTTTACCCGGGTAGGTGCATCCGACAACATTACCAGCGGTGAATCAACCTTTATGGTTGAAATGAATGAAACGGCAAGCATTTTAAATAATCTTTCAGACCGTAGCCTGATTCTTTTGGATGAGATTGGTCGCGGTACCAGTACCTACGATGGTATTTCCATTGCCTGGGCCATTGCCGAGTTTCTTCACGAGCACAAAAATTTCAAACCGAAAACATTGTTTGCTACCCATTACCACGAACTCAATGAAATGGCCGCTCTTTTTCCAAGAGTCAGAAATTTCAATGTCTCGGTAAAGGAAATAGGAGGGAAAATTATTTTTCTGCGGAAACTGGAAGAGGGGGGAAGCAACCATAGTTTTGGTATTCAGGTGGCCCGCATGGCGGGTATGCCTTCAACGGTAATTCAGCGCGCCGGGAACATGTTGAAGCAGCTCGAAGCCAGTCATGCGGGTGGTGGAATTGGAACCGGGAATCAAAATGGCGACTCCTCCCTTCAGCTGAGTTTTTTCCAGCTCGACGACCCTGTGCTTTCCACCATCAAAGAGGAAATTGAAAATTGCGATATAAATAACCTTACTCCGGTTGAAGCTTTAAATAAGCTCAGCGAAATTAAAAAGCTGGTTGGAGGAAACTCATAAAAAAAGCCCCGGAATTCCGGGGCTTTTTTTTACTTGGTAAACAACATTTCCCGATACTTGGGCAAAGGCCAGTATTCATCGTCAATAAGCAGTTCAAGCTTATCGCAATGATATCTGATTTCATCAAAGTATGACTTAACCTCTTCGCAATAGGTCAGGGCATGCTTTCGGTGATCTGAAATTTTGTTGGCTTTTTTACGGGCTTCAATCATGGCATCCACATTCTTCTTTATGGCCGCGGCATGCGCGTTTATTTCTTTAATGATTTCAATCTGTGTTTGAGCCAGTTCCTTAAAATCAGCCGCACTTAGAATGTTTTTCAGGCCATTAACGTTTTCGATGAGGATTTTCTGGTAGCGGAAGGCGGTTGGAATAATCTGGTTAAGCGCCAGATCGCCAATAAGCCGGCTTTCGATCTGAATTTTCTTTGAATAGGTTTCCAGGTGAATGGCGTGCCGGGCTTCCTGTTCTTTGTGGTTCATAATGCCCAGACCGGAAAATAAATCAAGCGTATTCTTTGAAACCAGGGCATCGAGTGCTTCGGGAGTAGTGTTGAAATTGCTTAATCCTCTCTTTTTGGCTTCCTTTTTCCATTCTTCCCCATAGCCGTTTCCTTCAAAGAGAATTCTTTTGCTGGCTTTAATATAATCTACAAGGACATTGAAAATGGCCACATCCCTGTCGCCACCTTTTGCAATCTTTGCATCCACTTCTTTTTTGAAGGTAATGAGTTGGTTGGCCATGATGGCGTTGAGAACCGTCATTGGGCCAGCGCAGTTTGCTGAAGAACCAACCGCACGGAATTCAAATTTATTGCCGGTGAATGCAAAAGGAGAAGTACGATTCCTGTCGGTATTGTCGAGCAAAATATCCGGAATTTTTCCGATGCCTAATTTCAGTGCGGTTTTTTCCTCCGGTGTCATTTTTCCGCCTTTAACTTTGCGCTCCAGTTCGTCCAGGATTGATGTGAGCTGACTTCCGATGAAAATGCTCATAATGGCAGGAGGGGCTTCATTGGCACCCAGGCGATGATCGTTGCTGGCACTGGCGATGGAGGCACGAAGCAAATCGGCATGGTCGTGCACCGCTTTGATGGTGTTAATGAAAAAAGTTAAGAATTGAAGGTTTGTCTTGGGAGTTTTTCCGGGCGAAAGTAAATTCTTTCCGTTGTCGGTTCCCAGACTCCAGTTATTGTGCTTTCCGCTTCCGTTTACTCCGGCAAATGGCTTTTCGTGGAGTAACACACGGAAATTGTGACGCCGGGCTACTTTTTCCATGACATCCATGAGTAGCTGGTTGTGGTCGACCGCAAGATTACATTCTTCAAAAATGGGAGCACATTCGAACTGGTTGGGGGCAACTTCATTATGCCTTGTCTTAATGGGGATTCCGAGTTTCCAGGATTCCTGTTCGAAATCTTTCATAAAGGCAGTTGCCCGTTCGGGGATGGAACCGAAGTAATGGTCTTCGAGTTGTTGTCCTTTTGCAGGCCCGTGTCCGAAAAGAGTTCTTCCGGTCATGGCGAGGTCAGGTCGCGCATTGTATAAGGCAGTATCAACCAGGAAATATTCCTGTTCCCAACCCAGGGTAGCGGTAACCTTTTTTACTTCTTTGTCGAAATATTGGCAAACTTCGGTTGCTGCTTTGTCAAGTACGTGCAGGGCTTTCAATAATGGGGTTTTGAAATCAAGTGCCTCGCCGGTGTAGGAAACAAAAATGGTAGGAATACAAAGGGTGTTGCCATAAATAAAAGAAGGGGAGGAGGGGTCCCAGGCGGAATAGCCCCGGGCTTCAAAGGTGTTTCTTATTCCTCCGCTGGGGAAGGATGAAGCGTCGGGTTCCTGCTGGATTAATTGCTCACCACCGAATGATTCAATGGCCATACCGTCTTCGATGGGTGTAAAAAAGGCGTCGTGTTTTTCTGCCGTGGTTCCTGTAAGGGGTTGGAACCAGTGAGTATAATGTGTTACACCTTTGGCCATTGCCCAGTTTTTCATACTGTTGGCAATCTGATCGGCTACTTTCCGGTCGATCTGGGTTCCCATCTCAATGGCCTGAAGCACCGCTTCATAGGCTTCTTTTGAAAGAAAGCTCCGCATTTCCTTTTTGCCGAATACATTTTGCCCAAAGAGGGCACTTACTTTCTCTGCACTGAGTTTTACTTCAGGGGATTTTCTGGAAAGTACTTCTTCCAGGGCCCGGAATCGCTGAATTGCCATTTTTTTTGGTTTTGACCCCTTTTTTTTGGGGGGTGTTGGTTAATTTTTTTAAAAATCGGCTCAAATGTATGTCTTTTTTGGGGGGGTAAGCCTCAAAAAGTGGTTTTTTATTTATTAACAGGGTTTGAACCAAAAAAAAAGCCCCGGAAAATTCCGGGGCTTCAGGCGGGGATGTTGTTGATTTAATTAATGTAGATTTCAAAGGGCAGACGGGCCTGCACCCCTTTCATTTTCATTATTTTGCTCAGGCTTTGCATCACATCAAGACTAAGCCCCAGTTCTTTTTGAATTCTTTGGTAGGTGCGCGCTTCGGCCTCTCCGGACAATTCCTTTAAGATTTCTTCAAAGGGTTCTTTTTGCTTGGGAAGGGTAACAAGACGATAGTTTTCCAGATTTACTTTTCCCGCTGCATATTTAATGGCATCCTTTAAGCCACCCAGTTCGTCTACCAGACCGATTTTAAGTGCGTCAACGCCGCTCCACACCCGGCCCTGCCCGATGCTGTCAACTGCATCAGGGCTCATACCCCGGCCGTTTGCCACCCTGCCAATGAAAGTTTTGTAAATGGATTCAACCCCGTTTTGAATAACCTTGCCCTCAGATTCCGAAACAGGTCTGCTCAGGTTGCCAAGGTCGCTGTGTTTATTGGTATTGGCGGTATCGAAGGTAATTCCCAGCTTGTTTTTGAACATTTTTTCAAGGTTTGGAAGCATACCAAATACGCCGATGGAGCCGGTTATGGTATTGGGTTGGGCAAAGATGCGGTCGGCTCCGCAGGAAATATAATATCCTCCTGAGGCGGCCACGTCTCCCATACTTACAATAACAGGTTTTGTTTTCCGTGCCAGCACCACTTCCCGCCACATAACATCAGAGGCCAGGGCACTGCCACCCGGACTGTTTACGCGTAATACAATGGCTTTAATGGTGGAATCTTTCCTGGCATCCCGGATGGCTTTTGCGATCCGGTCGGAACCAATGGTTTCATCATCGCCTTCACCGCTTTCAATGCTGCCTACGGCATAAACTACAGCAATTTTATCCTTGGTAGTCTTTTCTTTTTTTGATTTTGGAACCTTGGTGTATTTGCCCATGGGAACCAGTCTGAGGTTATCTTTTTCCTTAAGACCTGATTTTTCTTTCAGGAAATCCTGCACCTGGTCGAGGTAAAGGGTGTCGTCGCAAAATTTATACTTTATACATGCACCGGCATCCTGAATTTCCATATTGTCGGCAAGGGCATTGAGCGATTCAACAGAAATGCCACGGGTGGCGGAGATTCCTTTAACAATATGGCCCCATATGCTGCCGATATAAGTTTCAACCTGTTCGCGGTTAGCCTGACTCATTTTGTCGAGCATAAAGGGTTCAATGGCGGATTTAAATTTCCCATGCCTGAAAATCTGGGCCTGAATTTCCAGTTTGTCCAGCAGGCCTTTGAAGAACATTAACTGGGCGCTCAAGCCTTTGTGTTCAATGATGCCCTGGGGGTTCAGGAAAATATGGTCGGCCACACTTGCCAGATAATAGGCTTTTTGGGAATAAATTTCACCATAGCTGATAATGAACTTCCCCTCCGATTTAAAATCGATAAGGGCGTTTCTTATTTCTTCAAGGGTTGCGGCTCCTGCCCCGGGGAAACCGGATTCGAGATAAATACCTTTGATGTTGGTGTCGGCTTTAGCTTTTTCAATGTTATCAAGGATTTCTTCAAGACTTAATCCTTTTCCGTCGGAAAAGTCAAAACCCTGAAATGGATTTTTTGATTTTCTTTCGACAATAGGCTTATCGAGGTTTACATGTAAAATGGAATTGGGTTTAACTTTAAAGGGCTTTTCATCGGGAATGAGTGAAAAAATGATAATCAGGCCAATGATATTGAGTAGAATTATGGCAGTGATGGTTCCGGCAAGTGAAGCAAAAAAAGATTTCATGTTAGGTTGTTTTGCTACTAATTTATGAATCGATGGCTTTTGGATTTTCGAATTGTTACTTTTGGAAATAATTCATGATAAACAGGGTATTTTTATTGTTGGGTGGCAATCTGGGAAATCGTTTCCAGAACCTGTTTCTGGCCTCAGGGCTGCTGGAGAAAGAACTGGGCGCAGCCATTGGGGGTTCCCACCTTTACCATTCACCGGCATGGGGTCTTTCCGGACAACCTGATTTTTTGAATGCCGTGCTGGAATTTGAAACCTCAAAAAGTCCTTTTGAAGTACATGAAATTACACGCTCGGTGGAGGAGAAATTCAAAAATCCTCCCAGGGAAAAATGGGGCCCGAGGTATATGGATATTGATGTGCTTTTTTTTGGTGAAATGATTATTAATAATGGAGGCCTTCAGGTTCCACACCCGCTTTTACCAAGTAGAAAGTTTGCACTTACACCCTTAAAAGAACTGGCAACAGATTTCATACATCCAGTTTTAAATAAAACGGTGGCAGAGTTGTTGGCCGAATGCACCGACCCTTTAACAGTTACCCGGCTATGAGGTGGAATTATCTTGCCATAGAGGGAAATATTGGTGCAGGCAAAAGCACCCTTGCCTCTCGCTTATCCGGGCACTATATGGCCGATATTCTGGAAGAGGAGTTTGAGGATAATCCCCTGCTTCCGGCCTTTTACCGCGACCCATCAGGGTTCGGCTTTCCTCTGGAAATCAGCTTTTTAATAGATCGCTACCGCCAGCTTGTTAAAGGGGTGAGACCGGGAAACAGGGTGATTTCCGATTTTTGGTTCGATAAATCCATGGTTTTTGGAGGAGTTAACCTTAAGGGTGAAAAACTGGCCATGTTTAAGTCCCTCTTTTTGGAATTAAAAACCCGGGTTCCCAAGCCCGATCTGGTGCTCTATTATCATAGAGAAATTGAAAAGGTGAAGGAGGGTATTCAGTTCAGGGGCCGGGAGTATGAAAAGGCCATAGAGGCGGATTACCTGAAAAGGGTTGAGAAAGGATTTATGGCTTATCTCAAAAAGGAAAAAAATGTTCCGGTATTGCTGATTCCGGGTGAGAACTTTTCCCCGGGCCGTGACCGGGAACATTTATTAAGACTGGTTCAAATACTCGACAGGGATTTTAAACCCGGGATTAACGAAGTTTCCGGTTTATTAAAAGGGGCCTGAGGTTAATAAGTGATTAAAAATCAGGAAATCATCTTGTTTTATTAAAAAATAACTATTTTTGCCCACAGTTGCCAAAAGTAACGCATTGCAAATTAGCACAAACCAAAAAAAAATGAAAACCTCCAAAATCCAAACCCTAAGTTTAGCGGCTCTGGCCCTTATTTCTTTTTCGGCTTGTAACGGCCTGAAAAAAATGCAGAAAAAGGCAGAAACTGTTGAATACACCGTAACCCCAAACCCTCTTGAAATGCATGGTGACAGTATTTCTGTTACCGTTAAAGGAAAATATCCTGCCAAGTATTTTGGTAAAAAGGTTGCGTTGACCATTAACCCTAAAATGAAATGGAATGGTGGTGAAAAGGCTCTTAAGCCAATTACCGTTTATGGTGAGAAAGCCAAAGATGCAAAAGGAACAACCGTTAAATATAAAGAGGGCGGATCTTTCAGCTATACCGACAAAATAGCCTACCAGCCTGAAATGCGCAATGCGGATCTTTATTATTCCGCTACCGGACAGGTAAAAAGCAAGACAAAGGAAATGCCTGAAAAGAAGATTGCCGATGGAACCATCGTAACCCCTCTTCTGACCCAGCCTGATGATATGACGCTTATCGGAAAGGATAAGTTTGAGCGCGTTATCCCTAATTCTCAAATGATTGAGATCTTTTATCTTATTAACTCAAGCCAGGTTCGTCCGACTGAAACTACTAAAAAGGAAATGAAAGACCTTAAAACATGGGTTGAGAATTCCATGATGAATCCAACCAAGTATGTTTATAAGGGCATGTCCGTTTCTGCTTATGCCTCACCCGATGGAGAGTTAAGCTATAATGCAAACCTTGCTGACGACCGTGCGAAGTCAACAATTAAATATTTCCAGGGAATGTTCAAGGAGAAGAAAACAAAATTCGATGCCGCCACCCAGGATAATTGGTATAGCATTAAAACTACTGCTGAAGACTGGGAAGGATTTAAATCGCTTATGGAGCAATCCAGCATTGCTGATAAGGATCTTATCCTGAATGTTCTTAAAATGTATCCTGATGGCGAAAAGCGCGAACAGGAGATTAAGAACCTTTCCAAAACCTATCGCGAAGTTGCCGATAATATTCTTCCAAAACTCCGTCGCTCTGTAAACAACCTTAACTATGATGTTGTTGGCAGAACAGATGAGCAGCTTTTGAAGTTTGCTACCACTACCCCTGACAGCCTTAACCTTGAAGAAATCCTTTTCGCTGCTACGCTTACCAATGATCTGAACACCAAGCTGAACATCTACAAGGCCGCTGAAAAGCGCTTTGGAAATGACTGGAGAACCGTAAATAATGTGGGAACCGTATTGCTACAGTTAAATAAACTTGGTGATGCAGAAGCTCAGTTCAACAAAGCTGATAAAATGTCCCCTAACAATCCTGTTATTTTAAACAACCTTGGAATCGTTTCCCGCTGGAAGGGCGATCGCAAAGCGGCCATGGATTATTACAAAAAAGCAGGTACTTCTGCCGAGACAAAATACAACATGGGAGTTTGCGAAATCCTCAACGGAAATTACAGCAATGCGCTTTCCAACATGGGCAGCTACAAAACCTTCAACTCCGCCCTGGCAACCCTGCTTAGCGGTAACAACGACGGAGCCGTAGCCATCCTGGATGGAAGCAAAGTAAAGGAAGAAGCTATTTCTTATTACCTGAAAGCCATTGCCGGAGCCAGAAAAGGCGATGCAAACATGATGATAAATAACCTGAAGACCGCTATCAATAAAGATGCTTCCCTTAAAGAAGCTGCTAAAACGGATATGGAGTTCTTCAAGATGCGTTCCAACAGCGAATTCAAGGCTCTTGTTGGTATGTAATTGATTTTGACCAAGAAAGAAAAAACCCCGGACTTCCCGGGGTTTTTTTTGTTTCATACCTTTAATGAAAATTTTATTAATGAAAAAATCAGCTTCTCTTTTGTTTGCATTGGCCCTGGTGCCCTGCCTGCTATTTTCACAAACCTATACAACCACTACGGTTATTACTCCGCTTGCTTATCCGGTGGCCTTTACCTTTGCCCCTGATGGCTCAATTTTTCTGACCCTCAAAGGAGGTGTAATCAGAAAATACGATGCCAATTTCGGACTCCTGGGTACTTTTTATAATTTGTCTGATTCCACCTTTAATGATTTTGAGCGTGGACTCCTGGGCATTGAAGTTGATCCTAACTACGCCACCAACGGCTATGTGTATGTTTATTATAATCACCGTTGCTGTAACCCATCTCCTACCGGCGCCCAATTTATCCGGGTGGTTAGATTTACTGATGTTTCTAATGTGGGAACCAACCCTACCATAATTTTGAGTGTGCCGGTAAGTAATTCCATTCCCGGCAACCACGTGGGAGGTAATGTGCGCTTCCGGCCTTCAGAACCCAATCAGATTTATGTAAGTATCGGGGATATTGCCACTCCTGCTAATTCCCAATTGCTGACCAATCCTTTTGGTAAGATTCTTCGAATAAATAAAGACGGAACCATACCCACTACAAATCCATTTTATGATGATGGGAACCCTGCCACAGGAAACGATGACAGAATTTGGTCATACGGACTAAGAAACCCATTTGATTTCTGTTTCAGCACCTTTAATGATTCCCTGTATATCACCGAAAACGGTGCCGTTACTTACGATGAGGTAAATTACGGAATGCGTGGAAAAAATTACGGATGGCAGGTTTGCGAAGGTAATTTTCTCTACCAATCGGCTTCCGCTTGTAATAACCCGGCCTACATTAATCCAATGGCTGTTTGGGGAGCACCGCTTCCTGCAGTTACAGGAATAGTTCATTATACCCATTCCTTAATGTCGGCCTTTACAAATCACCTCCTTGTGGCTGATAATGACTATGGCCGTGTTTATGACCTTACATTGGGCAATTCCCCCTATTTTGATGTGGTTACCAATCTGGTTATGTGGATGGATCTAACCACCACAGGAGGTCTTACAACCCTTAAACAGGGACCGGAAGGTTGCCTGTATGCCATGAAAGGTGGATATACAACTACGGGCAATATTATGAGGGTTTGTCCCACCGGAATGGACGTTCCAACCCCTGCCACATCTAATCTTTCCCAGGCTGTTTTATTTCCTAACCCTTCAAACGGGGCATCTCTACTGAAATTCTGGATGGAAAAGGTAGGGGAAGTAAGCATCAGTGTTACTGACCTTGCTGGTCGGGAAGTGGGTGGTATTCCAACAGGGCATTTTTCAAATGGTATGCATGAAGTGCAACTCCCCGGAAACCTGCCTCCCGGAAACTATTTGGTTAGGATAAATTCTGCGGACGGGTTTATAACCTTAAAATGGACCCTGATTCCCTGATCAGAAAATAATTAGTTTTTGAGTGGCGGAAAAGCCTTCTGATTCCAGACTGAGAAAATAAACCCCGGGGGCCAGTTTGCCTTCGTGGGAAAAAGTTATGCGTCCCTCTTCAGGAAATTTGCCATTGCTTCGAATCAGAATCTGGCCGGAAAGGTCGGATATTGAAAAGGAATAATTTCCTCCGGACTTCCGGTGCAGCTGAACGGAAAAAGTATTTCCGGCAGGGTTGGGAAAAATGGAAAAATGAAGTTGTCCCGCCTGTTTCCCTATCCCTGAGAAAACGGGATTGATATAAACCCTGTAAACGGTATCGTTGCTGTAACTGGGCATTAGATTTGGACCTGAACCTCTGATGCCACCAACAATATACCCTGCCAGACTGCGGGTAGGGGGAAGCAACCTGAAATTTATTACCTTATTGGAATAAGAAGGTATCTGGGTTCGTAAAATAAACTTGGCATTGGTTCCTAAAAGACCGGGCATCCGGCCCGAATGAATATGCTCCTCAAGAGTGCCGCCAGGATGCAGGGTCATTGTTGTTATATCATCAATAAATGGAACCAGACTGTCGTAAACCACCTGATTGTTCTGAGGATTTTTGTGGTTTACACCCATCCCTCCGAAAAAGGTCCAGTACATACGGGGTATTACCGAATCGAAAATGGGAATTCCGGCACAAGTATAATTATTCATTTGCTGATCGTAGGGGGGAAGGGTAAAGGAAGAAGAATCCATAAAAACCGGACGGGTCACGGGAAGGTCAATGTCGGGTCGGAATACCCCCGAAAACGCAGCCAGGCCCGGATTTCCATTCGGGAAAATCATGCGGTATAAATTGTAGTCCCGCCGCCGGAAATTCGTGGTGTCTTCAAAAAACTGAAGGTTTGAATAGCTAAGGTTCACCCCGTCGTCAAGCAAGCGGAACTTTTTAACCCATGGAGAATAAACCTGTGTAAAAAGCGGGGAGGGGGGATCGGAATATCGCCCCTGAAAATTATGCCCGAAACAGAGGTAGGTTTTTCCACCCAGCTTATCCATTTCTCCACCACATACCTGGAATAAGGTGTCGGTCAGTTGGCGGATATGAGGAACAATAGAAGTGTTTTGGATAACGGCATTTATCATTCCGGGAATATCAATCGCCGACAAAACCGGAAAAGTGGTAAACCTCCCCTGAATGCTGTCCCATCCGAATCCTCCGGTTAGGTATAGTCGGGCCGAATCCTGATAGTATTGCATATTCGTGCTGCGTAACGGATCGGCCACACTATAGGACAAAACTGAAAGACTGGAATAATAAGCCTGCCATAGCGTGGTGTCAATAACAATGATGTTGTTATTGGCATATTGAGTCTGGAAATTATCATTGCTCGACATGCCATGCATGCCGTTGGTCCGGCCGCCGATGATGAGCCATTTGTTGCCCCAGACACCAATGGCACCGGAATGAAATCCGGGAAGGTTTGCAGAAACAGGCTCCAGGTCGAAGGAAAAGGGTGGTGGTGGGCCTGTTTGGGATTTGGCCAGTGAAAACAGGAAAATGAAGGATGCAATTACCCCGGCATTTTTTGAAAAAAATCCCATATTTTTAGGCATAATCAAAGATACAAAATTGCCATGAGCGGAAAGGATTACGGAGCCCTGCTAAAACTGAATGCTCAATTGGCCGAATTGCATGACCAAAATTCATTTAAAGTCCGATCCCTGTCTAATGCTGCCTATAAAATTGATAAATCAGGGATTGACCTGGATTCGGTTTCGCCGGAGGATTTGGGAAAAATAGAGGGTATTGGCAAAGGGATAGTGGCCAAAATTCTCGAAATAAGGGAAACCGGAACTACCACAGAAATTAAGGAATTGTTGGAGGCAACACCGCCCGGGGTGGTTGAAATGCTGGGTATTAAGGGCATTGGTCCAAAAAAGGTGAGGCAGTTATGGAAAGAGCTGGAAGTGGAATCGCCGGGAGAACTTTTGTATGCATGTTTTGAGAACCGACTCCTTACCTTAAAGGGATTTGGCGAAAAAACCCAGCAGCAAATTCAAAATGCTATAGAATTTCGCAACAGCAATCAGGGTAAATTCCGGTATGCCGATTGTGAAGATGCTTTTCAGGAAGCTCAGAAAACGATAAAGGAAAAATTTCCCAATGCCAGGGTGGAAAATGTGGGTGGGTTTTTTAGAAAAGATGAAGTTGTTACCCATTTGGAGTTTCTTGTGTTGGGAACCGAAAACAAGCAAATTGAATTTGCATTGGAGGGAATACCTGTAAAGGTTCAGGTTATTCCTGAGGAAAAGTTCGATTCGGAATACTTTGCCGCTACCGCAACCACGGAATTTTTAGAGTCGATAAACTTTAAGCCCTTTTCCGGAAAAAAAACCGAAGATCAGATTTTTGAGGAGCTGAAAATTTCACCCGTTCCCGCAGAGTGGAGGGATAGACCTTATTTGTCCGGTCATTCAGCCTATTCAGGAAACCTGATTTCATTCGAAATGCTGAAAGGCTCACTGCACAATCACTCTACCTGGAGCGATGGAATTAATACCCTTGAGGAAATGGCTCAGTTCTGCCAATCACAATCCTGGGAATACCTTGGTATTTGCGATCACTCAAAATCTGCATTTTACGCCAACGGGTTGTCTATTGAAAGGGTAGCTGAGCAACATAAGGAAATAGAAGCACTGAATAAAAAAAAAGCACCCTTTTCGATATTATAGTTAATTCATTCTGATATTTTTATTTGCGGCTCACTTGACTATCCTGAAGAGGTATTGAAAAGTTTCGACTTTGTGGTTGCCTCGGTTCATAGTAACTTAAAGATGGATATTGAAAAAGCCACTTCACGGTTAATAAAAGCCATCGAAAATCCCTACACCACCATTCTGGGCCATCCCACGGGGCGGCTTTTGCTTTCGCGTCCGGGATATCCTATTGATACAAAAAAAGTAATTGATGCCTGTGCCGCTAACGGCGTGGTGATAGAACTTAATTCGCATCCCTGGCGACTGGATATTGACTGGAGGCATATTCCTTATTGCCTTGAAAAAGGAGTGATGATTTCTCTAAACCCTGATGCTCATGTAAAAGAAGGACTTTTGGATATGAAATACGGGGTTTTTGTTGCCCGGAAGGGAGGCCTTGATGCAGCTCATTGTTTGAATGCAAAGCCGGTGGATGAACTGGAAAAGTTATTTAAGCGAAAAAAAGAATAATTCAGACTATGTCGATTCTTAATTCCATAGCCAGTTGGTGGATGCGCAAAAGGATGCATCAGATTGAGTTATTCATGAAATATCCTCACGATGTTCAGGAAGAATGGCTTCAGCGTTTGTTAAAGCAGGGAAGCAACACAAGGTTTGGTAAGCGGTTTGGCATGATTGATATTCAGAACCGGGAAGATTTTGTTAGAAGAATTCCCCTGCAGGATTATGAGTCGCTGAAGGGAGATATTGACAAAATGCGTAAAGGGGAGCCGGATGTTTTATGGCCCGGTGAAACGAAATATTTTGCCAAAAGCAGCGGAACTACAGGTGATAAAAGTAAATTTATTCCCCTCACCGATGAAGCCCTTGACGGATGCCATTATAATGGTGGCAGGGATATGGTTACATTTTACTGCATTAATTATCCTGAGACAAGATTGTTTACCGGAAAAAATCTGGCCCTTGCCGGAAGCCGGGGAACCTACAGAAATGGCGGGGGCGAGTCCTATTATGGCGACCTTTCGGCACTTGTAATCAGCCACCTTCCCCTTTGGGCTGAATTTTTCAGAGCGCCCGAACTTTCTATTGCTTTAATGGATAATTGGGAAGAGAAACTTGAAAAGTTAGCTCGTTCCACCATGGAGGAAAATATTACCAGTCTGGCCGGAGTTCCGAGTTGGATGTTGGTGTTGCTGAAACGCATTTTGGAAATTAAGAAGACTAAAACCCTTGAGAAAATCTGGCCATCTCTTGAAGTGTATTTTCACGGTGGGGTAAATTTTGAACCTTATCGGAAACAATTTTCAGATCTGTTTCCCGGTAATAATCTTCGTTTTTTGGAGTTATATAATGCTTCCGAGGGGTTTTTCGGCATTCAGGACCAAAAAGAACCCGGTGAATTATTGCTGATGCTTGACTATGGGATTTATTATGAATTTATTCCACCCGGAGAATGGGAAAATCCCGAGGCAAAAACTTTGTCGCTGATGGAGGTTAAACCGGGCATTGATTATTCGCTGGTTATTACCACCAATGCAGGGCTATGGAGATACAGGATTGGCGACACCATCCGGTTTACTTCAACCCATCCCTACCGATTCGTGATCAGCGGAAGAACAAAACAGTTTTTAAATGTTTTTGGCGAGGAGGTTATGGTTCATAACGTTGAGCATGCCCTCCAGGTTGCCTGCCAGAAAACGGATGCAATAGTTGCCGAATTTTCCGTGGGTCCTGTATTTATGGATGAAGGAAAAGCAGGCGCCCACGAATGGGTTTTGGAATTTGAAAAAGAACCGGCCGACCTTGCCTATTTTACCGCATTACTCGACAACGCCTTAAAGTCCCTGAATTCCGATTATGAGGCCAAACGATTTAATGATTATGCCCTGAGAGAGCCGATTGTAAGAACTGTTGAAAAGGGCACATTTTTTGAATGGATGAAACACAGGGGACGACTCGGAGGACAAAATAAAGTTCCCCGGTTGTCGAATGACAGAAAATACATTGAAGAAATTTTAAAATTCAACCGGAAGTGAGAGCCTGCCTTCTTTTTTTTCTGCTTTTGCCTTTTATAGCGCGGGATGAACCTGTATTCAGACGGGAAATAATCTTTACATCCGAAAAATTTCAAACCGACAATCTGGGAAATGTTTTTTTGGTGAATCAGGATGTATTTACCAAATGCGATGCCCAGGGAAAGGTGCTTAAAACATTTACAGATAAAAAACTCGGAGAAATTACCTCTGCTGATGTGGGAAACAGCCAGCGAATCATGTTGTTTTATCGCGGACCCGGTGAGGTTGTTTTTCTCGACAATATGCTTTCCGAGGTAAAAAGGACAGGCAACTTATCGGCTTTCGGAATCGACAATCCCTGGGTGGCTTGTTTGAGCCAGGAGCGGGGCTTTTGGGTTTTTGATGCCAGCCGGGGCGTGCTTTTCCGGTTGGATCCTCCCAAAAAGCAACCGATTTCTCAATCCCTTAACCTTTTCCCTTTGTTGGGAAAAACCTTAAATCCTGTGGGTATTCTCGAGCAGGAAAACAGGGTTTTTTTACGGGGTGAAAACGGATTGATCTACACTTTCGATATTTTTGGGAATTACCTGAAAACACTTCCGCTTACCGTGCCTTCCGATTTTCAGGTAGCGGAGTCGCGGGTTTATTATGGTCTGAATGAACCCGGAGGAATGGGTATATACGAGTTGAAGTCGGATCTGAACGACACCTTGTGGTTTAAGGGAGAAGGTGTTTTTGTGCTTTGGTTATCAAAAAGTGAAATCTACCTGAAATATCCCGGGAAAATCAGGATTTATGGGGTAAAATAAGTCAAATTTTATTGGCAAAAGGGTTCAAAAAGCCAAATGAATTTGTACTTTAGTTCCCCAAACTTTTTAACGTATGCACGTAGCTGTTGCCGGTAATATCGGATCGGGTAAAACCACCCTGACCTCCCTTCTTGGGAAGCATTATAATTGGATTCCTCAATATGAAGATGTGGATGACAATCCTTACCTGAACGATTTTTATGAGGATATGCAACGGTGGTCTTTTAACCTGCAGGTATACTTTCTGAATACCCGGTTTGAACAGGTATTGCAGATTAAGAAAAACAAAAAAACCGTAATTCAGGACAGAACGATTTACGAAGATGCTTATATTTTTGCTCCCAACCTGCACAGCATGGGGCTGATGACAACCCGTGATTTTGAGAGTTATTTTTCACTGTTCAAAATCATGGAATCTCTGATTAAGCCACCCGATTTATTGATTTACCTGAGAGCCACGGTTCCCACCCTGGTAAACAACATCCAGAAAAGGGGCAGAGAATATGAGAATGCCATTCGCATTGATTATCTGAAGCGTCTCAATGAGCGTTACGAAGCCTGGATTACCACGTACGAGCAGGAAAACGAAGGTGCCCGGATTCTTTATGTTGATATCGATGAAAATAACTTTTCCGAGAAGAAAGAAGATCTTGGCATAATTGTAAATAAAATTGATGCCGAGCTTCATGGCTTGTTTAAATAAATTTTCCTTTGGCGTTAAAGGGCTTTTTTTCGGCATTCTTTGGATGTTCCCGGCCCTTTCCATGGCCCAATATTTCGATACTGCATTCTGGGTTCCCAATGGGCCGGTAAATGCCATTTCCCAATACGGAAATGAAGTTTATCTGGGTGGCAGGTTTTCTTATGTGGGAAAATCTTCCGGCTATGGGTTGGTTCTCGACACTTTGAACGGTAATCCTGCCATTCCCGGGTTTCCTGAAGTTGATGGCCCCGTTTATTGCGTTTACCCGGATAGCTGGGGCGGATGGTATATCGGAGGAGACTTCGGATTGGTGGGCGGACAACCCCGGCAAAATCTGGCTCATATTGCCAAAAACGGATATCTCTACCCGAGTTTTAATCCTATGCCCGATGGCCCCGTTTATGCCATTTGGGTTCTGCCTAGCAATCCGGCTTCCAATATTCCCCGACCCAATATTTATGTTGGTGGTGATTTTACTTTTATCGGCGGGCAAAACAGATCCAATATTGCCATTCTCAATCCTTATGACGGAACCCCCTATGATAATTGGAAACCTCTGGTAAACGGACCGGTTTATGCCATTGAGCCCAAGGGGAAAAACAGTCTTTATATTGGCGGCGCCTTTACCAAGGTTGATGGACTTACAAGAAATAATGTGGCGGAGTTAAGCCAGCTTACCGGAAACCTTTCCAACCCGCATATTCTTCGGTCATTTAATCCAAATGTGAACGGTGCAGTTTTCAGCCTTTTCTACAGCCGGGGTAATTTATTTGCAGGTGGTACTTTTTTGCAGGTTGATTCCAAACCCTTTAAATTTCTTGTCAAATACAATACCCTTTCCAACCGGGTAGATACTACTTTTTTAGCGTCCCCATCAGGACCCGTTTATTGTTTCGGGCGCTGGGGGCAAAGAAATAACTGGTCGGGAAATTCGGGCGGACCCTCGCCCGGCGGAAGATTGGCCGCTGATTCGGGTGAATTTTCCTCCATTTCAGTTTTTAATAACTCGCTTTTTATCGGAGGCAACTTTGGTACCGTTTCAGGTAGTCCGCGGGGAAATATTGCCCTGATTGATACGGCTTCCGGACTTGTTCAGCCTTATACCTTTAATACCAATGGCATTATTTATTCGATTGCAGTTTCCCCCCTACGTAAATATGTTTTTGTGGCAGGTTCATTTACCAACGCCGGTAATAACTCCCGTAGAAACCTGGCTAAAAGTGATTCTATAGGAAACTCATTGCCATTTTTAACCCAGACTTCAGACCCTGTGCGTTCTGTTTCCATGAATGACTCTCTATTGTATGTTGGAGGTGATTTTGTGTGTATTAACGGAACAGAACGAAACAATCTTGCGGCCATTGATATCTCAACAGGTCAGGCCTCCGGATTTTCCATTGGTGCTGATGGTGAAATTTTTGCTTTGGCCATTGCTCCGGATGGTAAACTATATGCGGCCGGAAGTTTTGGATCGCTGGGCGGAAGCCCAAGAGGAAGGATCGGGTGCGTGGATTTAGGCACACAAACGGTGACTTCTTTTAACCCTAATTCCAATGGAACCATCAGAACGCTGGCGGTGCTGAATGGGAAAGTTTATTTTGGCGGTTCTTTTAACTTAGTAGGAGGGAATTCCCGGAGGAATGCCGGCGCTGCGGATCGTTTTACCGGAGCCGTTTTAAATTGGTACCCGGATGCCAATGGAACGGTAAATTCAATGGTTTCAGGAACTGACCGGATTTTTGCGGGAGGATTTTTTAATGAAATTGGCGGTTTGTCGAGAAATAATCTTGCTGCGCTTGATACAATTTCAGGTTATAGCATTCCTTCTTTTAATCCCGCTCCGGATCAGGGAGTTTATAGCTGTTATTTCGATGGAAGTAATTTGTATTTCGGTGGCTGGTTTTCCAAAGTGGGAACCGTAACCCGAAAAAATGTTGCCGCCGTACATGGTGTTTCAGGCGCGCTTTCCGGTTTTAATCCGGCTCCGAATGGATTTGTGAGATCGGTAGGATTGTTTTTGCCGGGAATTATTTACGGCGGCGATTTTTCCGAGTCAGGAGGTCAGAACCGGACACGGGTGGCCGTTTCTCCAAATCAGGGTACGGGCGTTTCCGCCTATAACATTTCTGCCAATAGAAGTCCGATGTGTTACTTAAAGGTAGGAAACAAAATTGCCATGGGAGGGAAGTTTACTGCCATTAATGGAGATGTGCATGCGCATTTTGTGATGCTTGATCCGGGTTTTGTTCCCGGATTTTCCGAACCCGGCAATAATTTATCCGTAACACTTTTTCCCAATCCGGCCCGTGAGACGATTAACCTGGTTTCGAAGTCTTCGCTGAAAGTTTTAAATGTTACAGTTACAGATATTTCAGGGCAGATTTTAATTTCGCCTGCGATCCGAAATCTATACCCGGATGCAGAAACCTCAGTTTCTATTAACCATCTTCCCTGCGGCATGTATTTTTTAAATCTTGAAACGGAGTCGGGGAGGAGTTCTTACCGCTTCATTAAAATTGACTAAAAAGCATGGCACCTAAACCTAAAAAAGAAATTAAAAAGGTTACCACCAATGTGCTTCAGGAGATGAAGCGCAACGGGGAGAAGATTTCTATGCTTACGGCATACGATTTTACCATGGCCCTGATTCTTGACCATGCAGGCATTGATGTAATTCTTGTAGGCGATAGCGCCAGTAATGTAATGCACGGAAACGAAACTACATTGCCTATTACGCTTGACCATATGATAAGTCATGCGGGAGGTGTGGTGCGAGCCGTAAAAAGGGCATTGATTGTGGTTGATCTGCCCTTTGGAACCTATCAGGGAAACAGTAAGGAAGCGTTGAATTCTGCCATTAGGATTATGAAGGAAGCGGGTGCTCATGCGGTGAAGCTTGAAGGAGGAGAAGAAGTAAAAGAAAGTATTGTGCGCATTATTTCTGCAGGAATTCCGGTAATGGGACATCTGGGACTTACCCCGCAATCCATTTATAAATTTGGAACCTATACAGTTCGTGCCCGGGAGAAAGCCGAGGCCGAAAAATTATTAAAGGATGCAAAAGTGCTTGAACAAGCCGGATGCTTTTCCATCGTGCTTGAGAAAATACCGGCTAAACTTGCCGGGCAGGTAGCAAAATCTGTTTCTGTTCCCGTTATTGGAATAGGAGCCGGATCGGGCGTTGATGGCCAGGTTTTGGTTACACATGATATGCTGGGACTTACCTATCAGTTCAGTCCGCGGTTTTTACGGCGCTATATGAACCTGTATGATGATATCCGGGGAGCCGTAAAGAAATATATCAAAGACGTTAAGGGCAAAAACTTTCCCAATAAGGAAGAGCAATACTAGTGCGATTGGATCCTGTTCCTGAAATACTATACGAGGATAATCATTTGCTCATTGCAAATAAGCGCCCGGGAGACATTATCCAGGGTGATAAAACGGGCGATAAGCCCCTGTCTGAAATAATAAAGGATTTTATTAAGGTTCGTGATAATAAACCGGGAAATGTTTTTCTGGGAGTTTCGCATCGCCTCGATCGTCCGGTGAGCGGGGCTGTTATTTTTCCGAAAACTTCCAAAGCCCTCGCGCGGATAAATGAGATGCTTCAAAAGCACGAGATCAAAAAAGTTTATTGGGCCGTAACGCAAAACAAACCTCCGGAAGACTCCGGAGTGCTGGTTCACTATTTGCTTCGCAATCAGCAAAAGAATAAAAGCAAGGCTTTTTTAAGGGAAGTAAAAAGTGGATTAAAAGCGGAGCTGAATTACTCTCTCATCGCCTCCTCGGATCGCTATTATTTATTGGAAATTGGCCTGAAAACAGGTCGCCACCACCAGATACGTGCTCAATTGAGTGCCATAAATTGTCCAATTAAGGGCGATTTAAAGTATGGTTCTCCCCGACCTAACCCGGGCGGATTTATTCATTTACATGCCCGGTATCTGGGCTTTGTGCATCCCGTGAAGGATGAATACATGGAGGTAATTGCCGAGCCCGTGAAATCTGATCCTTTATGGAATTATTTTTCAGGCCTCTTTCCCGGACGAGTTGGGAAATGATCCTTTGCGTATCTTTGCGACCATGGAAAATGCCCGATCGGAATTTTCACCTTCAGCCACCAGAGTTGGGGTTTTAGGTGGGGGTCAGCTTGGGAAAATGCTGGGAATTGCAGCAGCCCCTCTTTCAATTCCGCTTTATTTTCTCGATCCTTCAGCTGCCTGCCCTGTTTCTCAGATTTTCAGGAATGTTACTACCGGCGAATTCAAAGACGAAGAAACGGTTTTTGAATTCGGCAAGGACAAAGATCTGATTACCATCGAAATTGAACATGTTAATGTAAATGCACTTGAACGCTTAAAGGTCGCCGGGAAAATTATTCACCCCGATCCTGCTGCCCTTCGGATTATTCAGGATAAAGGATTGCAGAAAGAATTTTACCGGGATCATGGATTTCCTACTTCTTCTTTTGTCCTTGTTTCTGATGCAAGCGAAATAAAAAGCGGCCTTGAAACCGAAAAAATTAAATTTCCCTTTGTTCAAAAAACCAGAAAAGCCGGTTACGATGGCAAAGGAGTGGCCATTATCCGAAGTGAGAAGGATCTTGGAAAATTATTGGAAGGCCCATCGGTTATTGAGGATCTGGTACGCTTAAAAATGGAAATCAGTGTTATTGTTTGCCGAAACGCTTCCGGTGAGGTGGCCTCTTTTCCGGCGGTTGAAATGGTGTTTAATCCGGACGCCAATCTGGTTGAGTTTTTGGTTTGTCCCGCCCGCATTTCTCCCAAACTTGAGGAAAAGGCAGCATCAATTGCCTCAAAACTTATTACTGAGCTGAATGTATGTGGTCTCCTGGCCGTTGAGTTATTTGTGGATGAAAACGAAGAAATTTTCATCAATGAAGTGGCTCCGCGACCTCATAACAGCGGCCATCACACCATTGAGGCACACACCACATCACAATACGAACAGCACTTACGGGGAATTTTGAATTTGCCTCTTGGCTCTACCGGGGTTTTGAGTCCCTCTGCCATGTTGAATTTATTAGGTGCGCCGGGATTTTCGGGAAACGCTGTTTATAATAACCTGGATGAAGTAATGCGGATTCCCGGTGTAAAAGTGCATATTTACGGAAAGGAGAAAACGGCCCCCTTCCGAAAAATGGGACATGTTACCATTTTGGCTTCAACCGCAGAAGAAGCACTTCAGAAGGCTTCTGAAATAAAACAGAAATTAACCATAACCGCATGAGCAAAGTAAAAGTCAGTATTATTATGGGATCCGATTCAGACCTGGGTGTAATGCAGGAGGCGGCTGATTTTTTAGAATCGGTAAATATTCCTCACGAAATTACCATTGTTTCTGCCCATCGCACGCCGGAAAGAATGTTTGAATTTGCGCGAAATGCTCATAAAAGAGGCGTAAAAGTAATTATTGCAGGAGCGGGCGGGGCTGCTCATCTTCCCGGAATGGTGGCTTCTCTTACCTCACTGCCGGTTATCGGAGTGCCCGTGAAAAGTTCAAACTCTATTGATGGATGGGACTCCGTTTTATCCATTCTGCAAATGCCTTCCGGAATACCCGTTGCTACCGTGGCTTTGAACGGTGGAAAAAATGCAGGAATTCTTGCCGCACGGATTATCGGAACATCCGAAAGTCAGGTCTTTAAAAAGATGGAACTTTTCCGCACCCGCTTAAAAGATTTGGTGATGGAAAAAGTGAAACGAATCGGGAGAAAGAAATAGTTTTTCCTTTATTGAACAATAATTTTTACCACTTGCCGGTTGCCGTTTCCGGACATTTCCACAAAATATAATCCCGGAGTAATTTGAAAGTCGTTCAGCGAAATTTTCATTTGCTGTCCGGAGGTGCTTTGTTCAAATATTATTCTTCCCGAAATATCATACAGGCGGACAAGTGTATTTTGTTGGGCCTGACCCAAAAAGGTTATCTCCAGGAAATCATGGGCAGGATTTGGACCTATCAGAAAGTCGCCGAAAGCGTTTATTGAACCTGTGCCGGTAACAACATTAGAATTCCAGCTGGCATTCCATCCGGCAGCCGTAGTGGCACAGTCGCTTCGAAATTCAATGGTCATTACCCCGGATGAGGCAGTAACAGTTCCCGGAGAATTTGTTCCTGTCCAATAACCCAGTGAGGGCGAAAACACATTTGGGCCGTTGTAGATATACAGATAATCCCAGGTGTTTTCAAGATTGAAGGAATTGAAGGTGAGGGAAACCGATTGAGCTCCCGTTGGAGCAATGGTCCAGATATACCGCTGATCGTCCCCGTAATTATTGCTGGGGCCCCCCGGATCATAAAAGTTGCCGGTAGGGGCAGTGTAAGTAGCATTAACGGAGGGTGGATTTACCAATTTGTAGAAATAATCCCAGTTCCAGTTAGGTCCCGGATCGGTGTGGGTTTGATTGGGATAGTGCATATGTCCCTTTACCCGGATGCAGGACCCGGGAATGGAAGATTGATTGTAATAAGTAGTGGGAAGCCAGGGGAAAAATCCGGTTCGTTTTTTATTAATATTATGATCGGTGCAAATATCGGCACAAAGGGCTGCCGAGGATTGATACATCGCGGTGGTATACCAGGCGGCATTGTTCACATATCCTTCGTGTTCAATACCCACGGTATAATTGTTTTCGCTTCCCACATGCCAGGCTTTGTCGGCTTCCAAAACCATTTGGGTAATCTGACCATCACTGCTCCGGATAACATAATGCGCTGATACACCTGCCGCACAATTTTGAAACCAGCTGATACATCCGGCATAGCTGCCTTGAACGGTGTGAAGGGTAATGGCACTAACGGCTGCAGTCCGGTTGCTGTAATTACAGGAAGCCGCCGGATTCCAAAGTGCTGAGGGATAGTCAGGACTGAGGAGGGAAAGGCCGTTTTTGAATTCCTGTCCGTTTTCGTTAATTACTTTGTCAGGGAATACTAAAACCCGCTTAGAGGAATGAATCCGGAAATTCTGACCGAAAAGTTCTTCTAAATTAATTTCGTAATCAGGAAAACCGAAATATTCCTGATTTTCATTTACGGAGAGAAATTTAAAAATTGAATACAGGTCGGCTTCACGGGCAAATAAATTTCCTGCACCCGTTTCCGGAATTTCGGTAATGCTGTTGTAACAAAATGCAATTTTGGCTACAGGAGAGCTTTGGGAGTTTGAGGAGTTTATTAATGCCTTGTTGAGGAAAGCGGCAAAATTAAATATAACCGAAGCCATTGAAGGTTGAAAATTCTCTTCGGAATTTTCCGGGAATTTTCCCGGGAAAATCATTTTATAGTTTTCCCGGAAATAATTTTCTCCATTTTCGAAAAGGCCGAATATTCCAAGGGCCCGGGGAATTCCGGTGCAGCCCCGGGGTTCGTCTGGTGTTATTTCCGTAAATCGGGTTTTTGTAAAGGCATAAGCTTCCAAAAATCCGGAGGGAATATTTGGAAATTCCTTGTAAGCATCCTTAAATGATTGGGCAGGGTATTCAATGCCGGCAGCATTCCAGCCCTGTGCAAAAGTTAATCCTGAATAAAATAGAAAAACGAGGGAAGTGATGAACGATTTCATGCGCAGGCTAATTTCTGCAAAGATAGGAAAATCAGGATATTTTTTTCATTTTTCCACCTTAAGTGTGGCTTCCCCCGCAAGGTAGCTCCCAATGAAAAATCTGAAAAAATAAGTCCCTTTTCGGGGAGGAATAAAAGTGATGACGGTTTCCGGTTCTCGAAATCCTAATGATTTCCATTCGGTTTCTCCGAGTCGTAAGTACCTGATTTCAGGCGAGGTTCCGGAGACCGGGACCGGCATTTTATACGATAGGGTTTCCAGGTCCGGTTTAAAATCCAGGGTAACGGGATGCAGGCCCGAAGTAAAATACGAGGCCCATATATTTCCTTTTTCGGGATTCAGCAAATATCCCAGGGCAGGGTCGAAGATTAAGTTTTGGTTTTCCCAGCTCTGGTAAAATTTTTCCAATCCGGAGGAGACTTCAGAGGGATTTGGCCTTCCTCCGATTCCGGAAATCCAGTTAATTATTTTCTCCCAGTCTCTTCCTGCCTCCATGTGGTTCAGGGTGGGGTATTTTTTATTTTTCTCGACTTTTTTCCAGGTCCAGAACGCATTACCACAAAAAATGTTGCCGGGGTCTTCCAGTATTAGTTTGGTTTTACAGAGTTCCTTCAGGTCGTTTTCTCCCCATTCCCCGCACCACATGGGAATGCCGGTTTTTACGGCAAACTTCCGATACGCATCGAGTTTCTTTTTTATATCCTTTACGAACCAGGAATAAAAATGAAAGCTGAAAATCTGATTGTTGTCTAGCGCGCCCTCAAAGATGGAAAAATCGGTACCCATTTTTGCTCCTTCAAGAATAATCATGTGGTTTTTATCGTGAAGCCTAATGGCTTTGATTATTTCCAGATAAAAAGAGGGGAGGAGGTTAGGATGGGAAGGGTTAGGTTCATTGAGCAGATCAAATCCGGCGATAACCGTGTCGGATTGATACTTTTCGGCAATTTTTGCCCATATAGCGACGGTGCGGTCGCGTAAGTTTTTGTTCTCAAAAACGAGTTCTTTATCCGGATCGCTGGTGAATAGCTTTGCTTGTCCTCCGGGGGCAGCATGAAGATCAAGAACCACATAAACTTTTTCTTTCCTGCACCAGGCAAGGAGGGAGTCAAGAACCCGGAAGCCCTCTTCAATAAATACCCCCGGATTTTCGTCTCGTTCGATCAGGGTATGGTTAAAAGGAACTCTGACCGTGTTCCAACCCAGGGCCGCAATGGCCTTAATGTCGTTGTGGGTGACGAAGTTTTTCCGCACTTTATCAAAAAAGTCTACGGCTGGTTGTTCCCCCAACAGTTCAACAAAGCGGGATTTCATTTTTGTTTCTGAAGTGAAACCACCGCCCCAGATCCAGCCTTCCCATAGCAACCATCCGCCCAGATTTACCCCGTTTAAGAGGATGGGGTTGTTTTTCCCGTTTCTGACCCGACCCTCTGAAAAATGGACAAAGGCCTGCAGCTTATCAGAATAGGATAATCCTAAGGAAAGCAAGAATAAGAAAGGAATTAAAAATCTACGACCCAATATGAAAAGATTAATACGGGAATCAGGCTTCCGGTGATTCGCAGAATTTTTTAAACAATTGCATGAATTTCAGACTTTGCTTTTTAAAAGCTCCGGGAAAAATTATTCCTAAAAATATCATGAAGCCACTCAGCTTAAATTCAATTTGGCTTTCCCAGTGGGTGATACCCGGACTTGGTTCCGAAAACAGATTTCTTACGGAATTCCAGATTCCGGGGGCCTCATATTGGGCCGTGAATTCGTGGGGCAGGTTATTTACGGTAATGGTTTCAATCAGCTCAACCCTTCTTTTTCCATTTACATACAGCAGTTTCGACTTTGCCCCTGGTTCGCCAGGATTCCCACTCAGGTGTTCCATAGATTGAAACCCGGGTTGCCAGTGCTTCAGATTTTCGGGTTTATTGAATTTGGCAATTACTTCAGCCAATGGTTTATGAATGGAAATTTCACAATTATACCTCATGGATATCTAATAAAATTTAAATTTAGGGAAAATTCAGGATTTTGAGAATTCTTTGGTCTTTAGGGTTTTTGTTGATTTCAGGATTTTGTTATTCCGGGAATCCAAAGCTTGATTCGTTAACAGCGCTACTGTCTACGGAGAAGAATCCCGAAAAAAAGTATGGACTGCTTCAGCGAATTTATGACCTGGTTGATAATTTTGACCAAGACTCTGCCTATCGGGTTTCCCTTGAAAAATTAAAGTTGGCGAATCGGATTGGAAAGGGAGAGGACAGGGTTTTTTCCTTGGTCGATGTTGCCTCGGTTTGTATATCAATAGGAAAATTCCATGATGCCATTTTCTATGGCGAATGGGCAGTTGGATTGTGCGACTCACTGAATTTTGACGATGGAAGGTGGAGCTCCTATAATGTATTGGGGTCCGCCTATCAGGATAAGGGAAAGTATGAACAAGCTTTTAAGTATCACCTAAAGGGACTTGAATTTGCTAAAAAGGTTGGTTCAAAATTCCGGATGGGAAGCTCCTATAATAACATTGGAAATTTATTTAAGGATCAGGACAACTATGAAGAAGCCCTTCGGAATTATTATTTGGCAGCGTCACTGTTGAAGGATTCAGATATGAGGAATTTATTGCCCGGTATTTATAATAACATTGGGGTGGTGAAATACAGATTGGGGGAAAAGGATAGTGCGGTTTACTATTATGATAAGGCGTTTGAAGGCTATAAGGGGAAGATGGATTATAATGGAATTGCTACTTATTATGCGAATGTTGCCTGGGTGTTTCTTGATGAAGGTAAATTGGATAAGGTTTTGGAATATGATAAAATGGCTTTGAAGTATTATCGCTTAAATGGGAACCGGCTTGGGGAAATTGTAACCCTAAATAATATTTCCGAGGATTTTTCTGAAATGGGAAAAATGGATTCCGCTATATGGTATGCTAAAAAGAGCTATTCCCTTTCTTCCGAATTCGGTTATCTCCTTGATGCCCGGAATTCTCTGGATAATTTGTCAGGGTTTTATGAAAAACTGGGCGATTTCAAATCTGCATTCGAGTGGCAGCGGAAATCCAGAGAATTTCATGATTCATTGTTGCGGTTGGAAAACCGAAAGAACGTGTTGGAAATCCAGGAAAAATATGAATCTGAGGGTCGGAAAGCTGAAATCAGATTATTAAATGAAAAGAATGAAAGAAATAAGTTATGGCTGATTTTTATTTTGGTAGGTTCTGTTCTCCTCCTGATACTTGTTGCGGTTTTGTTTAACCGCTACCGGTTGAAAAAACAATCCCATGCTGAATTGGAAAGCAGGAATGAGGAAATAATGCTCCAAAAAGCAATCATTGAGGCAAGGAACAAAGACATTACCGACAGTATTACCTATTCCCGGCGAATTCAGGGTGCGATTCTGCCCGGGGATGCTGAGCTTTTTTCAGGCTTTAAGGATGGCTTTGTGCTATTTCTTCCAAAGGATATTGTGAGTGGAGATTTTTATTTTTCATCTGCTGTAGGCCCCTGGAGAGTAATTGCGGCAGTTGATTGCACCGGGCATGGAGTTCCGGGAGCTCTGATGAGTTTGGTGGGTCACAATATTTTGTCAAAGGCAACCGGGGAAAAAGACATCAGTGATCCGGCGGAAATTCTCGATTTTCTGAGCATTGGACTTCAACAATTTTTTGGCACCGAGAAACACGGAAGCAACAGTACGGATGGTATGGATTTGTCGGTTGTTTCATATAATACTGAAACAGGAGAGGGCAGATTTTGCGGTGCCATAAATGGGATATTTCATTTTGACGGAAGTTCTTTAAAGGAATATCCGGGAACCAAGATTTCAATCGGAGGAGACCAAAACAATCGGGGCATATCTTTTTCTTCAAATATTTTAAAGATGAAGCCCGGGGACAGGATTTTTCTTTATTCGGATGGATACTCTGATCAGTTCGGGGGTGAAAAGGGGAAAAAATTAAAGTTTAAAAACTTTAAGGAACTGGTTTCGTCAGGATGTGGGCTTCCAATAGATAAGCAGAAACAATTTCTTGAAGAAAAATTTTCCGGTTGGAAGAATCACCACGAACAAGTGGATGATGTGTTGGTTATTGGCATTGAGGTATAATGTAATGGATATTATTGTCCCGGATTTAGCCAGGCTTCAATTCCCTTTTTTACTTCTGCCAGATTTTGCAGACCATTGTGTTCCGCCCCTTTAATTTCAATGAACTTATCCCCCGGCTTGAGGTGTTGAGATAATGTGCGGGAGTGGTCTACCGGTACAACTTCATCATTCGTCCCGTGAATCAAAAGCAGGGGACATTTTTTATCTTTTATAAAATCTACATTAGGGAATTTGTATTTTAAGAGAAATCCGGGAAGAAACGGGTAGTGGTGATTCCGGAGGTGATCCATAGATAAAAAGGGAGCCAGTAAAATTAAAGCACCCGGATTTTTTTGAGCCGCAATATTAGTTGCCATCGCTGTTCCCAGGCTATTGCCTGTCAGTATTATATTTTCCTCCGGAAACATAGAGTTCCCAAAATCATATACCTGTAGCATGTCCTTATAAAAATCAGCCTCAGTGCCAATTTCGCCGGAGCTTTTTCCATACCCTCTGTAATCCGGCATCAAAACACTATAGCCCAGATCGGTGAAGAATTTTGCATTCGCTCCCCAGGTGTCTAATGCACCTGCATTCCCGTGAAAATATATTACGAGCCCCTTTGAACTGTCGGCATTAAACAAAAGAGCGTGTACGAAATTGACGGAGTCGGTTTGAATGAATTGTTCTTCAAAATTTTCAGGGAATGAGTACTCCTGTTCAATACCGATTTTTTTTGGGTGGAAAATTATTGCTTCTTGTCTGAAATAGAAAAATCCACAAATCCCGAGGTAGGATATCAGGGCAAGGATAAGTACACTTTTAAAAATCTTCTTTTTCATTTCGAACTTTTTATTCGTTGTTTTTCTGTAAAATAAGGAGCTAACCGCAGCAGGTTTTCCCCTGCCCGGGACCTGTTTTTTGGCATTCCTTATTGAAAGTTACGAAAAAGTTGTTGTTGAAAAGATTATTTGAAAGGAGATTTTTGGTTTTTTAGAAATGCGCTTAAACTGTTGAAATACAGGAAGATATGAATATTTTTGATTTTGTATCATTGAAATATTGAAACGTCTTAAAAATTCACCTAAATGGTTTTAACCGGAAAATGAAACGAGGCTATGAAGCCGGCCGTAACAGGGGGTAAAGAAAAACGCAAGACTGATGAAAGCAATGAAATGGATTTTTACTTCAATATACTTTTTGGTAGTTGGGGTTTCTAACGGACAGATTTTTAATTACTCTTCAAGTTTAGGTAGTGTTGATGGAGATGCCGGGGAGGCCATGGTAACCGACGCTCAGGGTAACCTTTATGTAACCGGTTATTTCAGCCAGACTGTGGATTTCGATCCGGGTCCGGGAGTTTATAATTTATCTGCCGATGGTATGGAAGATATTTTCTTTGCAAAGTATGCACCCTCCGGTGCTTTGATTTTTGCAAGAAGAATTGGAGGTGCCTTGCCGGAAGCTCCGAAGAGCATTGCGGTTGACGGTTTTGGCAATATTGTTTTAACAGGATATATATTAGGACCCTCTGATTTTGATCCTGCCAATGGAGGAAATTACATCTGGCCAACCATGACCGGTGTTCCTAATACCTTTTTGGCAAAGTATAATAATATGGGAAGCCTTGTTTGGGCACGTGTGCTTGATAATCCCAATCATAATATAGGAAACAAAGTTGTTCTGGATGCTTTCGGAAATGTTTATTTGGCCGGACAATTCCGTGGTAATATGGACATGGATCCGGGGCCTGCAACGCATATGTTGGTTGCTTATTCTGTTCAGGATCCGTTTATTGCAAAATATACTTCCGCCGGGCAGTTGGCATGGGCAGTAAATATGGGTAGTGTGGGTTACAATGCAGCCTTATCGCTGGCTCTTGATCTTTCAGGCGGAGTAATTGCTACCGGATACTTTACAGGAACCGTGGATTTTGATCCGGGTCAAGGGGTGGTTAATCTTTCTTCAAATGGAAGTAATGACATTTTTGTGGTTAAACTCCATGAAAATAACGGAAGTTTTATTTGGGCTAAATCCATTGGTGGGGTAAGCAGCGACCGGGGAATGGATGTAAAAACAGATGGATACAATAATGTTCTTTTAACCGGTACCTTTTGCAATACAGTAGATTTTGATCCGGGTTCCGGAGTTCATAATGTAACCGTTTCAAACACATCCGGGTTTCTTGTTAAATTAAACCATCAGGGCGACCTGGTATGGATGCGGAAGATGGATGGATCAGATGAAGCCTACCCGAAGGCAATGGCACTGGATGCAACAGGAAATATTTATCTGACCGGCTCCCTATATGGAAGCATTGACTTTTCATCCGGTGCCGGGATGGGAATTGTGAACGCGACAGGATTTGATGATATTTTTCTGGTAAAATATTTTAGCAATGGAAATTTTGGATTTGCAAAAGGATTTGGAGGCACCATTTCTGATGAAGGTAATGGAGTTGCTGTTGATAATTCCGGGGGCATCTATTTTACCGGCTCATTTATGGGAGGGGTTGACTTTTCAGGCACTGCAACCGGCATGCCATTGTTTTCACAGGGAGCTTCAGACGGTTTTCTGGTAAAATATGATCAAATTAGTCCATTGAGCACGAATGAAATTCATTCCGGGTTTTCTGTTGGGGTATATCCTAACCCGGCGGTGGACTTTATCCGGATATCTTCCGGGTTAGGTTCGAGAATCCGGATTTCGGATATTTTCGGTCGCCTGATATATGACGGAATTACCGATACGGAGATGTTTAATATTAATGTTTCCTCATGGGCAGCGGGGCAATATCTGGTTGAGGTTTCCTATGAGGATAAAACGGTAGTTAAAAAGATCCTGAAATCTTAAGGGTAATTTATCCTGAGAGGATAGGCTTAATTTCCCGGACAATCGCGTATGCATTTGCCGGTGAAATCAATGTAGAAGGTGTTTCCTTCAAGCCGAACCCTGATTTCGCTGTCGCCAACGGAAAGAATTCGATCGTAAATTATGGGAATGACTTCTTTTCCTGAGGCGGCTAAGACGCCGTATTTTCCATTCAGTTTTATCTTTGAAAATCCATTGCTGAAGGATGTGGCATGTTGGAACCGTGGCTCAATTATTACTTTACCGGATTCGTTAAGAAAACCATAAAGTCCATTTTTCGAAAAAACAATTTTGCCTTCCGATACTTCTTCCAGGCCATCGTAAAAGGCAAGGATAACTTCCTTGCCCTGCATGTTAATCATGCCAAATTTGTCGCCCTTTTTTACACGGGCAAGCCCTCCGTTAAATGAATAAATTCTGTCGTATACGGGTGGACACAGAGCCTGGCCTTTTTCGTTAATCAGGCCATAATAGAAATTCTTTTTGATTACAGAAATTCCGTTTTTAAAATCTTCGGCATTGTCGTAGCTGCATGGAATAACAAGTTTGCCGGTTTTATTTACAAACCCGTATTTGCCATCTTTTTTTACCCTGGCCAGCGACCCTTTGTAGGCATAGATCTTATCATATTCGGCGGGAACCACTAATTTTCCATCCTTGTTAATAATACCATATCCCTTGTCGCGCTTTACGATGGAAAACCCACCCTTAAAGTTTTCGGCAGAAATTAAGCCCTCCGAATTTATTTTTTTACCCAAACTGTTGTAGAAATAATAATGCGTGCCTGACTGAACGCGAAAAATGGACTCATTGGAGGAATACACATTAGTGAATTCAATTGGAATAATCAGATTTCCCTTAAGATCGATAATTCCATAAAGGTTTTTGACAGCATAACGATCGCTACTGCCCTTCGTGTATTTTTTTGAATAATCGGGTTTTTCGATTTCCTCAATTGGATCCAATTCGTCAATTTCCTCTTCGAATTCATCGTGGTCGTCATCGTAAAAATCTGATTTGTTTTTTTTGGGCGGGATGTCAGGGGTATTTATTTGTTTCTTTCCAACCCGGGCAAACCCTTCAATAAAACTATCTGCAAAATCGAATTCAGGATTGGCAATAATTTTCCCTTTCTCCGAAACAAACCCATACTTGTTGTCCTTTTTTATTTTATAAGTACCCTGTCCGGAGGGCGAAATGGACTCATATTCCGCAGGAATAATAAGATTTCCTGCTTTGTCGATCAGGCCATATTTCTTTTTTAGTTTTACGCGCGCATAGCCGTTTTCAAAGCCGTATGCATAGTCAAAATGGAGGGGAATTTGAATTTCACCTTTCGTATTTACGAAGCCGGTTTTCCCATTTTGCGACAAAGTACAAAGGCCTTCTAAAAAATTTCCGATGTCAGAAAAATCGGGGGGGACTATCATATTTCCTTTGGTGTCGATAATTCCAAACCGGGAATTAATTTTAACTTTCGATAGACCCTCTTTGAATCCATAAATCATCTGGTATTGGGTGGGAATAACCTCTTTTCCCTGGTAATTAATGGCGCCAAAGCCACCTTCGGTTTTTACTACAGCAACTCCCTCAGAGAATGAATAAACCTGAGTGTATTTGAAGGGAACCACGAGATTTCCTTTAGGGTCAATAAATCCCCAGGTGTAGTACATTTTTCCCCGTATATATTCCTCGCTGAGGTGTTTGGTAGAAATGGATTTCAATGGAGAGTCAGGTTTAAAGTGCGATGTTTTTCCCACCGCTGCAAAGCCTTCTGAAAAATCGACCGCCTGGTCAAAATCGAAGCCGGTAACAGCTGCTCCCAGGTTATTGTAATAAGCCCATTTGTTGTCTTTCATAACAGGAATTAATCCATCCGACATGTTTCCGGCGGCATCGAAAATGGGTTCGGTCACCACCCCGCCTTTTCCGTTTAATATTCCAAACTTATTGTCTTTTTTATATGCAATGCCATCCGGAGAATATTCTCCCTGGGTTAATTCAGGACTTGAAAATACCTCATCAAAATTTTGATTCAGGAAAAGGGTGACAGTCCCTTTTCGGGCTTTTCCAAAACCCTTTTTAAAATCATAGGCAGAAGAATATAGCTGTTTCCCGGTTGTTTTGCCGTCTGCTGAAATGAAGCCGTATTTCCCCTCTTCCTTATACCTGTGTGGTTGAGATTTATCCTTGTTCAGAAAAACCTGATCGTATTTTTTTGTGGAAACAGCCTTTCCGGTTTTTTTGTCTTTCAGAAAATATTTTCCGGATTCAGGATCAAATTGAGTTTCCAGATCAGCAGCATTCAAAAGGATTATTTGAAAAAATGCCAAAATAAAAATAAGGGGTCTTTTCATGAGGATGGAGTAAGGTTAAGCAAATTCAATTTATTTTGGAAAAATAAGCAATAAAAAACCCGCCTGCAAGGCGGGTTTTTTATTGGAATAAAATCTGTATTAACTATGCCAGTTTTACGTTTACGGCATTCAGGCCTTTTTTGCCTTCCTGCAGTTCGAAAGTAACCTGGTCGTTTTCCTTAACCTGATCGATAAGGCCGGTGGCATGTACAAAATACTCCTTGTTCGTTTCCACATCGCGGATAAATCCATATCCTTTGGAAACATTAAAAAATTTCACAGTTCCGTTGTTCATTAGTATTGATTTAAATTTTGTCAAAAATAAGATTTCCTTTCAAAACATGAAAATTTTTTATTGCCCTGTCCTGATTATTTTTCCTGAGGCCTTTTGGCCCGATTGTGTCACCTGGTAAAAATAAAGTCCGGAAGGCCAATCATTCCCCTTGGCAGGGTTGATTGTCCATTCGAAATTCCCTGCCGGGAGCGACTTTTCTTCTCTTATATAGATCCTTTGGCCATGGGCATTGAAGACTTCCAGCCTGACAGGACTGGGGCGGGATACATTAAAACTAACCGACACCTGATGGGAAAAGGGATTGGGAAAGGCGAAGGAATAGGGTGAAGGATCCTGCCAGGGTGTGGCTATCCCCGCCAGTAATGAATCGCCGGCCAAAAGGTTGCCTATATTAATATTTTCGTCGCCCGGATTATATATCAAATATTGAAATGCGTCGAATAACATTTCATCATTGCTTCCGGTTCCTGCAAAAACATTGATGGGAGGGTTATTTGGGTTATGGGGGTTACTTGAGGTATTATCATACCAATGCCTGGCAAAAAGTTTATAACCTGCCGGAATCTTTTTCAAAAACGGGAGTGTGTAAAATCCCTGCCAGTCGAAATCCCAGTCATTGATCCGGATGATGGGAATCGTATCTCCGGGGATAAAGGCGTAATTCACGATTTTGGTGCAAATTTTATGGCTGTGGGGAAATGTTCCATAAATAGAAATGGGAAGAGGAATTCCTCCGGAGTTTGGATATTGGGCACTGAAACTGGCCGTGGTGTTTGCAGGAATTGAAAGTGACCAGTTTTGTAATGGGGTGCTTACATACATATTTCTAACCCCGGTGGCATTAACCGGGTAGAAATACAGGCGGATTTTTGTGCTATCCTGCATTCCGGCACTTCCTGCGGGATAGTGAATTTGCAACACCATTCGGGATCCGGCCTTTATTCGAATACCGGCTTTCAAGGGAGCTACCCCTGGGAAAACGGTAGGAGGTGATCCGGGCGCATAGGCCCCGATGCTGAAATTTCCGGGGGCATTGAAGCAATTTCCACTAAGGTCGTTCGTAGTATTTCCTACGGTGTCAACATTTACCACCACATGGTGAACTATGGAAGGGTCGCCGGGAACTATTTCAAAAGCTCGTAAAATTCTGTCTTGTGTAAGATTGGTTGGTAAGGAAAAGCATACATAGCTATCGTTGGTTGTTGCATTGCTGGTAAAGGTGGGAATTTGCAAAACCAGCGAGGGTATGCCGTTGAGTTGATACGGAGGATAGGTAGGGAGGGGCGGAGCCTGTGTAGTGTCTCCCTGCGTAGCCCCCGTGGATATCCAGTTTAAAATAGCATTTTTTTCGCCGGCTGTAAGCACTCTTTCATGTAAAAACCGGGTATATGTGGTGTCGGGCATCCAGGGAGGCATTTTCCCCATTTGAACGGCCGGGTCGATTAAACTAACCCAGGGTATGGTTGCAGAATACCCCATGAGGCTGAATGGAGCTCCACCGTTTGGTCTGTGACAGGGAGTACATTTATTAAAAAATATGGGAGCCACATCTTTGTACTCAAGTTGTGCGATTGCCGGAAAACAGAACAGAAAAATGAATAATGTGGTAATTATTGATTTCATGGGATATTGAGTTTTTTCAAATATAGGAAAAGCCGGGCTTTAATAAAACTCTTTGATTAGTTTGAAAGTGCTTTTTTATAAGCCTTAAGGGCTTTTTCCGATGCGCTTTTCTGGTCAACAATAGGAGCCGGATAATTTTCAGAATTATACTCCGGAACCCACTGGCGAATGTAATGACCTTCAGGGTCGAATTTTTTTTGTTGCAAAAGGGGATTAAAAATCCTGAAATACGGTGCTGCGTCACAACCGGTTCCTGCACACCATTGCCAGTTGCCATTATTTATGGCAAGGTCGTAATCAATTAAATGGCTGGCAAACCAGGCCTCTCCAATGCGCCAGTCGCACAGTAGTTGTTTGCAAAAAAAACTGGCAGCAATCATTCTTGCACGATTATTCATGTGGCCGGTGGAAGTGAGTTCCCGCATTCCGGCATCCACAAGCGGAAATCCGGTTTTCCCATATTTCCAGGCCTCAATATAATCCGGGTTGTTTTCCCAGGCCATGCGATTGTAAGCGGGATTAAAATTCCGGGTAACAACATGGGGATAATGAAATAAAACCTGATTGAAAAAATCACGCCAGGCCAGTTTCCTTTGCAGCCCCGAATTTTTCCGATTTGCTGCCAGCAATGCTGGTGGCGAAACGGTGCCCCATCGAAGGTGGGGGCCCAGTCCTGTTACTACATCTTTGAGTTCTGTCCGTAAACCGTCCGGGGAAAATGCAAAGCTGTTTTCGTTGATCTGGATTTTTTCCTGGAGCCCCAGATTTTTTCGACCGGGAAATGGGATTTGGATTTTCACAAATGACCCTCCCGTAGGCATGGGTTCTTCTTTTTTAAGAGAGGTTTGTGTTTTCCACCGGTTAAAATAAGCGGTAAATACCTTATAAGGATTTCCATCGTTTTTCACAATTTCTTCCGGCCCCTGAATCACGTGGTCTTTAAAGGTGTGAACCGGGATACCTCTGCTCTTAAGCAAGGACATTACCAGATCGTCACGGTTTCTGGAGTAGGGTTCGTACGATTCATTAAAATATACACCACCAATATCAAATTTTTCAATAAGTGCCAGAAACCTGTCAATAGGATTCCCTGTTTCAATCAATAATTTTCCGCCCTTTTTCTTAATACTTTCATTCAGATTTTCCAGGGATACATAAAGAAAATCCAGCCATTTGTAGTTAGGATTCAAGCCAAGTAAAATATCCGGATCGAAAATAAAAACCGGCAAAACCGGTAATCCCGACTTAAGTGCAGCTGCAAGTCCGGCATTGTGCCCGGTTCGCAAATCTCTACGAAACCAAAAAACGGAAACTTTTGCCATTAATTACTGCTTTCTCCCTTTCAGGATACAACTCGATGTAAGTAGAACATTACCTGAAAAGGAAGAAATATACAGACTATCGTTAATCAGGGTAAGATCATAAAACAAATAACCGGGAGGGTTGTTAAGTCCGGTAAATGTTCCATGAAAAGACAGATTGATGGTGTCGGATCCAACGATAACGGCATTGCTCCTCAGGGGATGCTTTACAACATTAATGTTGGTGAAGTTATTAAACGTGGTATCCGGAGCAGGATTGAAAAAACTTGTGTTAATGCAAAGTTTGTGGGAATGATAACTTCCCGTAAACTTATCTCTGTAGTCAGGGGCATGGGCGGGCGAGTCAGCCGGAAGTTGCTTGTCCTTGGAGCAGGATACAAAAAAAAGGAAAAGAACTCCGAAGCAAATCTTTAAATATTTCATTATGAACTTTTTATTCTACAACCGGAACAGTTACGTCGGTATGACTATGTTTTTTCTTCAATTGCACAGGAACTCCACCCTTAACAGGCATTGAAATGGTACTATCATACCCCACGGCATAGAGGTAATAATCTCCCTTCAACAGTTTATCAAAATGAACATGTCCTCTGGCATGTCCGGTAATTCCGCAAACCCTGGAATCGTTGTATTTCGACACATCGCTTCCTGGAAATTCCTTGGCACCGTACTTAATATAAACAGTGGCGCCCGGAATTAATTGTTCATGATGCTTCACAGAGACAGACAATTCATGTTCCCCACCCGTTCCGTTTTTTTTACAGCTTAAAATTATCAGGGGCAGAAAAAGTAAAATTCCCCATAATAACTTCTTCATAGTGATGAATTTTAGGTAAATATAATAACTAAAATTCAATCATTAATCCTATAGAGGGAAGGATGGTTCCCGAGGTATTAGGTATTTTTTCCAGTAAATATCTATCTGGGTCTGAAGGGTTTGTGAGGGGTGTTCCGGAAGAATCTTTTTGCGTGTCAACAAAGGGTGGAGTTTCAATTTTGAAATTGTAAACATTCTGAACATCCAGATACATGTTGAGCGAGAGTTTTTTCAAATTCCAGGTTTTATCTATTCTCAGATCGAGGGTGTGAACCGGGTCGAGCCTTAGGGAATTCAGGCGGTTCCAATCGGGAATGCCTTGATAATTTACATTCCAGACTTCTTTTACCGATGAGGTTGCAAAGTCGATGGGGGTATAAGGGGAGCCGCTGAGGAATCGGAACCTGAACCCAATTTCATAGCCTCTCTTCAGCCGGTATCCTCCGGAAGCGTTAAGTGTATGCCTTACATCCCAGGAGGTAGGGGCGTAGTTTCCTGTTACCGTTTTAAACTCGCTTATCAGAAAAGTATAGGATAATAACCCATACCATGATTTGGAGAATTTACGCTGGTAAAAAAACTCAAGCCCATAGGAACGGCCTTCGCCGATGGGAGCAACGGGCTCGTTTACAATGAATCCAAAATCCGATCACAGCTGGGAAAGAGATATGGAATCCCGCAGGAGAAAAGGTTATCCGGAGTATTGTTTAAAAAAGCCTTCAACGGAGATTTTTGTAAAGGTGTTTGGGGAATAATCAATTCCACCGGCCAGCTGTGGACTTCTGATAAACCGTGAGCTTTTGTTGACCAGGTTTCCCATAGAGTCGGTATAGCCCAGAACGGTATACGGAGGTAGCTGGAAATAGACTCCTGTGCTGAAGTTCAGCGTGGTTTTTTTGGTAAGGGTATAGCTTATTCCTGTACGCGGTGAAATATTTTCAGCAGGATTCAGGGTTGTTGCGGAATAATCGGAAAAATCGGTTCGAACCGAAAAAGAAAGCTCAAGTCTTTCTTTCAAAAATGTGCTTGAAACCCGGCCAAAAGCATAATACTTGAATAAGGACAACCTGAGGCTTGTTTCCTCGCGTAGAGAAGTTGTATCGATGGTAATAAATCGTTGTGTATTATTAGTAAAGATTCCCTGTTCAATGCCTCCGCCATAAAGGAAGTTTAATTTTCCTGCATACCCGTATTTTTCCATTCTGAATTTAAACTCCTGCTCTCCCGACCTATAATCGAGAATCAGATTTTCCGGTTTTTCCTCATTCTCTCTGTATTTAATTGATTTGTTGTTTAGCTGGTTGGTGGAGAAAATAATGTTGAGCGGCCCGTTTTTTCGATAGTTAGTCCATTTAATGCCGGTGGTATAATTCCATTGCGTATTAACGGGAATGTTGTTTAGAATGTAATTATTCCTTTTTAATACATCGGGGTCGGATATGCCCTCGTTTACTTTTTGATTGAGGGAAAATTCGTCAATGGCGGCCAGCCCGAGGATCAGAATTTTATTTTTTTCATTGATTTCAATCTCTCCCTTAAGCAAGATATCATTATAGGTGGGAAGAAAGGGCAACTTAAGTGTTGAAAACAGGTACTGGAGATATGATCTTCTTACTGAAAATCCAAAGGAAGCTTTTTTGCTTCCGATTCTGTCGAGGGATAGTGCCAGGTCTGAAGAGCCAAGCATAAAACTTCCCCCGGTTTTTTCTTTCTTCATGGGAACCAGAGAAATGTCCATGGCGGAACTTAAAGGATTGCCAAGATTAACAGGAAAGGACCCGGTGAAAAAATCCACCTCTCTGATAAAATTAACGTTTATCATACCTACGGGTCCGCCCGAGGAACCCTGGGTTGCAAAGTGGTTGATGTTGGGAATTTCTATGCCTTCAATAAAAAACCGGTTTTCTCCGGGAGCCCCACCTCTCACAATTAAATCATTCCTGAATGAGAGGGTTGAATTTACCCCGGGTAAATTGGTTACCACTTTTGAAATATCGCGGTTGCTTCCGGGATTACGAAGAATTTCGGTGCTTGATATTGTTTTGAGGCTGACCGGACTTTCGGCTGTCTTGTTGAAGGGTGATGACTGGATAATAACTTCTTCGAGCTCTTTTACCAGGGGCGTCATGCCTATTTCAAGCCGTGTTGTTTTTCCTGAAACAATTCTGATTTCATAAATAACTTCTTTTTTATAACCTACAAAACTTGTGAATAGGGTGTAGATGCCGGGTTTTATTCCTTCAATTTTAAATTGTCCGTTTATGTCGGCGGTTGTGGTAATCTGAATTTCTTCAATGGCGAGGTTGGCAAAAGAAATGGGTTCACCGGTTACTTTATCCTTCACCGATCCGGTTAGGGTTCCAACCTGACCATGCAATCCGGTACTGAATACCAAAAAATAAAGCGAAGTCAGCAAAAAGAGCCAATTCCGGGTGAAGTATGATTTTCCTGCTGTGATTTTCAGGAATTGATGTTTAATGCCTCGGCCTGAAGTTCCTTTCCAACCCGGTGCAAAATTTTCAGTTCCGATTTGTTTTTTCCTGCATAGGCATGTGCAACGGATAAAGCTGTTTTCCAAATGAGTGAGTTTACTTCCGGGCTAAACAATTCGGAATTTTCTTTTTTAAAAGTAATAAAATCGTTTAAGGCCGCTTCAGGTTCGGTTGCGTTTTCCGCCAGCCAATCAAAGGAAAATTCGATTCCGAAAGCCAGATCGGTTGCGAATTCGTCAGTTAAAGGTTCAAGGGGAACCCAGTTTTTTAAGACCAATTCATGTAGTTTTTCAACCTCATTGGGATGGATTTTCTTGTCGGCGGCAGCAATGGAGTAAAACAATTTCCCCAGCGCCTGATAAAAGGATTCTGCAATGGACTTGTTCATGATTTGTTGTTTTTCTAAAATTAAAATCAATGAACCTGAAAAAAGATGATTAAAGTCAGGAAAAGGCAAATTATTTGCCCTTTCCTGAACTAAGGGTTTTAATAGTTGAATTGTACCTGCAACCGAAGTAAATTTCCTTTTTGATGATTCGACTTATTGGAAGAATCCTCAAAGGTTCGGTCCGACATGGTATACATGGCTACCAATTCGAAATTTCTGAAGGGTTGCCACTCAATACCAAACTCATTTTCTTTTACAATATATCTCCGGGCATCGGTTTCGTGTTTTTTGCCTCCATTATAGTACTGGGTCCGGAAGAATGGGAAAATAATCTGGTCCTTTACTTTTATCATATAGGTACATTGAAAGTAACCGCCACGAAGAGGAAGCTGCCGGATGGTGTCGGAAACAGGATCATATTCAGGGCCGGTTCCTACATTCCATTCGGTTTGAATTCCAAAAGGCTGGGGGTATAGAACGAAACTTGCAGCTACCCTCTCATCTTTGTAATTGTATTCTTTGTTTATTCCCTTTGCTTTTCTGTCCTGAAGAATAACTTGTCCGGTATATGCTTGAATTCCGGGCTCAATAATTTGCTTTCCGAAGATTAAAAAAGGATAGGTAAGCCGACCCACTATTGTTGGGTCGTTATTGGCTTCAGGACGGTTGGCGGTTTGACCGTTATGGGCTCCAAATCCGAAAACACCATAATCGCCAGAGCCCTTCAAGCCCGAAGATATCAGGTAAGCAAATCTTTCCCTGATTTTTTTAGGTGCCCAGTATAAAAACACACCCAAATCCCGTTCGTTAGAAAGTGCACTGTTTATCCCGTCATTTCGGTCAAGCGGAAGGCGGTTCTGACTGCTTTGTAAATTTTCAAATCCGAAGGGAACTTTGCTTTGGCCAAATCTTAAGCGGGTGGTTTTATTCTTATCTAGCGCCAGGTCAAAATAGGCATCCCTGATCTGGGCAAAGTGCAAACCTGAACTGGAAGCCGAGGAAGCCAGGTCGGGCTGGATATACATAAACACCCTGTCATGAACATTTCCACTGAAGATCAATCGGATTCGCCGGATAAAAAACCCTCCGTTTTCACCCCAGGATTTATCGCATTGGTCGCACTTTAATTTTGGATTTGTTTCGAGCAGGCGGTTGTATCGGACCTGGGTATAACCTCTGAGTGAGATGGATTGATACCATGCTTTTCTGGGCTCCTCTGTTTTTTTGGGCTCTTCTTTTTTCACTTCCGTACTGTCGCCTGAAGCCGTCAGGGTGGTTCCTATCAGAAGAATCATCAAAAAAGAAAGGGTGAGTTTTAGTGGGTTCATAATTTTGGTTTTGTGAGGCAAAGGAAGGAAAGCCCGGTCCAGGTTAGGTTATGGAAATATTAAGTTTGATTTAAATAATAAAAAAAGGCTCCCCGTGGGGAGCCTCACCGGGAACCAAAAACCGGATTTTAAAATTTTGCACCCAACCCAAAGAACAGAGTTCTACCGTTGGCAGGCATCAGGCCCGGACCCGGATATCCGCCTGCCCTGCGGGTAAAATAGGCGGCATCTGCAATGTTGTTGATACCGGCCTTAACATTGAATTTTTCGCCAAACAGGTAGGTAAGCGAACCATCCATGACCGTATATCCGGGGATTAAACCGGTGGTTGAAGTGGCATTGGGTGTAATGGTGTTGGCAGCATCGGAAAAGGTTTCACCCACCTGATTGAACTGGAAAGTGGCTGAAAAACCCTTCAAAATATAAGTTGTTCCAAACCGGAGGATCTGATCAGGAGCATTTTCAACTTTTTTTCCAACCAGGGTTTTGGCCGGGTCGTTTACGATTGCGGGATTATCCCAACGGGTATATTTTGACTCCATGAAAGCCATGGAGGCAAAAAAGGAGAGATAACCTCTTTTGCTGTTTTGGGTAAATGCCTTCACAATATCCAGCTCCACAAAAATTTCGGCTCCCATGCCTTGTGAAGTCCCGATGTTGGTTTTGTAAGGAAGATTGTCTTTCGATATTACCCCGATCCGGTTGTCGTATTGAAGGAAGAATCCGCCAATGTCAAACTCGAGGAATTTTTTGTAAGTTCCCCTATAACCGAAATCAAAATTAAACCCACCGGCGTCTCTGAGGTTAGGATCAAGTACTTCTGTAGAGGCGGAAGGGGTTAGCTCACTATAGGTAACCGGGCGGTATCCCTGACTGTAATTGGAGTAAATATTGGTGGTTGAGGTAACTTCATATTGGGTTCCCACCCCCAAAAGAAGCACATTACGGTTATTCTCGCGACTGAAGTTCCCGCCATTTCCGGATTTAAAATACCCGGATGCGCTGGAATTGATGATTTCGTAGCGGATTCCGGGGGTAATGCTCAGCTTTGGCAGAATTTTGAAGATGTTTTCAACAAAGAATGCGAGGTTATCGGTTCCGAAAACCATGTCTTTTCCCCAGGTAGCATTGGTGAGGGTCAGGTCGAAATCGTCTCCGGTTGTCCCTGCGCCTTGTTGCAGCCTGATGGTTTTACCCCGGTACACTCTGGTTCCTGCAGCAAGTGTACTTGTATTGCCTAACAATTTATAGGATTTCAGGTATCTTATCTCGGCTCCGTAATTTTCGTAAGTGTCCCTGTCAACCTGGCGTGGATTAAAGGAGTTGATGGCCTGGTTAAAGGTATCGGCTACGGTTATAGATTTGGCAAATCCTACACTGTTTCGTTGCGCGTGGGTTGAAAACAGCTTCACGCTCAACCGGGAGGTTTCACTGAAATTATAATCGATATTCAGGTTGCTTACATTCCAGGGTGCGTTAAACCAATTCCTGCTTCTCAGCGATTGTTTTGGGTTTACCATAAATAAGGAGTCGGAAAGCCCCCCGGGTTGCTGACTCACATAATTCATGCGGGTGTATTGAAGTCCCAGGCTTAGTTTTTTATTTACCTGATATTGTAAAGAACCGTATCCCGTTGAAATGGAATAGCCATTGTTTTCCCTCCATCCGTCTGAATTTCTGTGATGGAAGTAACCATAATAAGAAACTTTTCCCACGGTTCCACCCAAACCTGTATAGGCATTATATAAACCAAAGCTTCCTACGGTTTGCTGGGTTTCCACAACCATCTTTTTGTGTGGGCTTCCTTTTTTCATTACGTAGTTTAACAAGCCTCCCATCTGTGGACCGAATTGCAATCCGGCCGCACCACGAACCAGTTCAATGCGTTCAACACCTTCAAGGGGCGGACTGTAGTATGCTTCCGGATATCCAAAAACTTCAGAACAAATATCATATCCGTTTTGGCGTACATTAAACTCCCAGGATCTGTTGGGACTTAATCCACGGGTGCTAACGCCAACCTGGATTCCGGAACCATCGTTTTCCCAAACGCTTACTCCGGGAACTTTTCCAAAAACCTGACGGGTATTATTTACTGATAAGTCTGCATCGATATTCCCAAGCTTAATAACTTCATTTTTTTTGCCGGAGAAGATAAGCGTTCCAGCCACCTCAGGGAGTCGTTCAATTTCATTTTTCAGAGGCTTGTCTGAGAATTCGAAGGTTGGTAATTGAATTACTTTGTTTGAGTCGGTATCGGTTTGGCCAAAACCTGCCTGAACCTGGGAAAATATCAGCCCCGCAAATACTAATCTATTGATTGTCATACAGATAACTATTTTGGATAAGGTTATTTAGAATAATTCTAAAGAGCAAAGTAGGGGCTTATTTTGCTTTCTCCCTATACCCAAAAAGTGGTATTTTATAACTAGTTGATTTTCAGTCTCCTGAGGCTTCCTTTCCCAGCTGGAATTTATGGTGCAAACTGATCTGGACCTGGTTTTTTGCCCAGGTATCGGTGATTTGCCGCATGGCACCTACCTGGATTTTCAGGTTGTTGGAAATGGAATAACCGAAGGCACCATAAATCCTGTCGCGATCAAAGAGTTCAACTTTTTTTCCATTACCAATGTTTTTTTCCCCATTGATAAAAACTGCATTTGTGCCCTGGATGTAGATTGCACCCTTGGAAAGGTCTGGTTTGTTGAGGGGTACGGTAACCGCAATAAAATACCTGTAACGGGTTCTGAATTTTTGGTTGTCGACCCATCGTTGTTCTATTCTTATGCGATGCGTTAAAAACACCCTGGGCAAGGGGTTTTCCGGGAACAGAAATTCCTGATAGATACGGTTTTCATGACTTGTTTTTTTTCCAGACCCAAACTCACCGGTAGTTATTGTAGCGTAACCCAGGGTAAACTGGGCTTTTGATTTTGGGGCTTTATAATAGAATCCTCCTCTGGCAAGAAATTGCTCCATGTCGTCGAAACCATTCCAGGTTCGGTGTTGAATATCTCCCTGAATCCCCCAGTTTTTTCCTGCCACATTTCCATCGAAAAAATAGATATACCAGGCACCCCAGGTATCGGGATTTATTTTTTGGGAAGAAACCACCTCAACTTTAAGGAAAAAAGTCACAAAAACTAAAAGGGCTGTATGGGTAAAAAATTTCATGGGGCGAACTTAGGATAAAAACAAATGGACATTACGGGTTAATTGAATTTTAATCTTTTGCAATCCGGCAAAAATAAGGCAAATGACAATTTTTCAACCCGGGTTGCCGGAACATGTAAAAAATTTCAGTTTTCGGGGGTCATTCTGGCAGGAAAACAGGATGGCATTTCATTTGCAAAATCACCCATGAAAACTAATGTTTAACCCTATAAAAAGGAGGACTTATGACACTCATAAAATGGAGAAAACCTGAAACGCCCATGATGCGTAACAGTTTCATGATGCCGGCTTTTGACAACATCATTGAAAAATTCTTCAGGGATGATTTTTTCACACCGGAGTTTTCCGGGTCGGTACCGCCTGTAAACATTTCCGAAACCGAAAAAAGTTACCGGATTGAAATGTCGGTTCCCGGGTTTAACAAAGACCAGATCAAGGTTGAAGTTGAAGACGGCAATCTTGTAATTTCGGGAACTTACGCAGCAGAAAAGGAAGAAAAGGAAATGAGGTACCTCAGAAAAGAATTTTCGGGTGGAGCATTCCGGAGAAGTTTTTCACTGGACGATTCCGTGGATACCGGAAAAATTACTGCGAAATACGAATCCGGTATGTTAATAATTGAAATTGCCAAAAAGGATCCCGGAAAAAATTCCTCTGTACGCGAAATTAAGATTTCCTGAGGCCCAAATTTTATTGGGTGAAATAGGTAAACCGTGTAACCCCCGTTACGCGGTTTCCTTTTTTATCTGAAATTTCGGAAAGCAAACCCTGGTTGTTATAATTGTAAAAAGTTTGAGCGGTTCCCCGATATTCAGTAATGGAGGCTTCAATCTTTTTGTCCGGACGGTATGTGTTAATGGTAGTCCGGTTTTTTTTGTGGTGCTCCCTCCGACGATCGTACCGTACTTCTTTTATTAAAAGCCCGTTCGAATAGGTTCGCACCATACCTATCCGGAAATTTTTTATTTCCTTGTTTTTGAACCAATAAGTTAGGGTTTCTTCCTGATCTGAAGTTTGAATGGCAATGGAATCGGTTTGGTTGGGTCCCTTCCGTTTTAAAATTCGGTTGTTTGAATCAAGGTAGAAATGAGTGATGAAATTTTCATTGGCTTTTTCTTCCAATACATTAAAATTTCCCCTTGTTTCCAGAAATTTCATGTTGTTGTATTGATAATTCCCCTTCATCTTTTTCTGACCTGTTAGATTTTTCCACCAGGACTTATAAAAAATAACCTGACCCTTTTGGTTGTATGAGACAGAATCGAAAAAAATATCATTGGTTCCTGATATTTTCCGGGTGATTAATTTTCCGGATGGGGAATATTTATATTCCCCGGTTGAGGTTACCGTGGTTTTTTCTCCCCTGATTTTTAAGGTCTCGCTTTTTTTGACCCTTCCGTTTTCGTCCAGGTAATATCGGGTGAGAAAATTTCCGGGACTCACCTTTTCTATTTTTTTTATGCCTTTTTCCTTAAATGTTAATGTTTCAAGGGCCGAAAACGGTGTCAATTGATAAAAGTCAGGAGCGGAAAAATAATAAGTGGGATTGTCTTGAGATTTCACGGGTAGAAATACCAGAGGAAATAGAACCAAAAAAGTAAATAATTTCATAGCTAAAAGGTTTTAGGTCTAAAAAAAGGGTAAAGACACTACGCCTGCTATAATAAACAGCAGAGAACTTACATTTCAATAATAAGAAAAAACCAATGGAAAACCAAATAAATGAAATGAAAATATTTCAGGGAGACGAAAGTGTAAAAGCCTTTCCAATGGTATCCGGATTATTAATAATGTCGAGCATGTACGATGCTACCGACCTTCTGCTGATTGTCAGGTTGGGTTTTGGGTGAGATCCCAATGAAATTTTAGGTTTCTTAATGGTTGGATTATTGGTTAATCCCACCGGACGGATTACGGTCCATTCAAGATCACTTCCCGCTAAAAGATCTTCCGAAGTTTCATGATCTTTATAGGCAGGGCCTATATTGCTGTTGTCAATCAGCCACCGAAACCATCCCGGCAAATCTTTTTTTGTTTCTTTAACCCCCCAGGCCGTGCAAACAATTAATCGTTTTACTCCTTTGAATTTGCATTCTCTGATGATGTTATTCATCGACGATGATAAAAAATCGGTTGGAGTACGCAGGGGTGACCAGGGAAAGTCGGAAGTCCGGGAAATATTCAGCACACTTAATACCACTTCGCATTCCTCCATGGCGGTTCCCAGTTTTTCTGCATCGGTCGGACTTCCCTCGCAAAGCGAAATCTTTTCCCTGAATTTTTCGGGAATTTTTGCAGGATCCCTTACCAACACATTCACCTCATACTTTCTTTCAAGTGCAAGTTCGAGAAGGTGAAGTCCCGTTCTTCCCGTAGCTCCAAGTAAAAGAAGTCTCATTACTTGTTTTTTTGGCGGTGCTTTTTGAGTTCAGACTCAATTTCTTTTTTTACCGGATTTTCCATAGGTAAAATACAGGAAGCATATGATGTTCCTTGTTTTTTCTCTATCATTCCTGTTCCCTTTTCCCGGTTTTGAAGAATGTCTTTTTCGGAAATTCCCCGCTCAAGCAATTGCGAGAGGGATTTAAATTCCTTTTTGGAAATTTTCTTTTTGAGCGGATCGCCCCCATCATAAATGCCGCTTGAGCTGTTTTCGGGTTTTACGGGAATGTATTCAAAGGACCCCGGACTGATAAGGAACTGGTTACCACTCCCATCGGAATACGTGTAAGAAATATTCATTGGCGTTTTACAAAATGAAATTAGCAGTAGAAACAATGCAGGAAGAAGAGATATCTTTTTTATCATCGCCGTATATTTTTTTCGTATAATTTAATCCAATCATCCGCCGACATTTTGGTAGCCAACTCTCCAATCAATTCAAATGGAATATTCTCAGGTTTTTTAAACCGGATGCAACTTTTGCCCATGTCGGGTCGGGATTTGGTTACTCTTGAATATTCAGCAGTAAACCAGGAAAGTAATTTGGGGTCAGCGTAAATTCCCATGTGATACAAGGCAATAAAATTCTTTTGCGAGGCTATGGATAGGAAGGGCAGGGGAAGCTTTGGATCGCAATGGTAACCGGCAGGATATTTTGTGTGGGGAACAACATAGCCAATGCTTCCGTACGAGATGGCTTCCTTAAATCCCTTGGGAAGATTTTTTTTGATAATCTTCCGCAACGTATTCATGCTCCCTTTCCTTTCCTCAGGGAGCTGATTGATGTAATCTTCCGGCGTGGTTATGTTTGCACTCATTGTTTATTTTCTGCCAGTTTTTTTAATTTATTCAATCCACCCCCAAATTCCTTATCCATATTTTTCTTAAAATTAATAAAGAGTTTCATGATGTTCATGGGATATTGAATTTTGCTTTTGAATCCCCAGGCTACGCGGGTTCCTTCGGTAATTTTTTCCAGATTTATCCATGCCTGCGCAGTGCTTTTAAAAGGCTTGATAAAATCCAAACGCGTTTCTACCCGGTTTGGGGGATCCAGGCTGATTAGGGTTTGAGAACCCTGTCCCACAGCCTTGTTTCCTTCCCAGCCCTGAGAAGCACCCGGAGTCCCATCAGTCCCTGTAAATGTTTTTTTCATGTTGGGGTCTTTTTCTACCCAGGGGCTCCATCTGTCCATTTCCTTTAGCTGGCTGACATACGGCCAAACGGTTTCCGGATTGGCATTTATATCCATTGTTTTTTCATATTCCATGTCGGTAGAAATGAAAATTGGAATAATCAGAATTAATGCGATTATTCCAAGAGCAATATAAAGTGCAATCATTTTTCGGTTTTTTTTAGATTAATGTTATTGTTATTTAAGATGTTTTTCAAGAAAAGTATCTTGTTCCCATAATAAATGAAGGATGTTTTCTTTGGCAGCGTAGCCATGGCTCTCACCGGGGAGAATTACCATTTTCACGGGAGCCCCAAGCCCCTTTAATGCCTGATAATATCTTTCGGTCTGTAGTGTAAAAGTGCCGGGATTATTATCTGCTTCGCCGTGAACGAGAAGTAAGGGAGTTTTCATTTTTTCAGCCGACATAAAAGGCGACATTCCGTTGTATACTTCCTTGGCATCCCAGTAATTCCTTTGTTCGCCCTGAAATCCGAATGGAGTTAGTGTGCGGTTGTAGGCACCGCTTCGCGCAATGCCACAGGCAAATAATTTTGAATGGGTAAGCAGATTGGCAGTCATAAAAGCACCGTAGGAATGACCCCCAATGGCTACCCGCTTCGGATCGATGTAGCCCATCTTGTCAACAGCGTTTATGGCGGCTTCGGCATTATCAATAAGCTGCTGAATGAAGGTGTCGTTGGGTTCTTTGTCTCCTTCTCCAACAATGGGAAAGGAAGCGTTATCCAGAACAACATAGCCGCGGGTTACCCAATAAATAAACGACCCGTTATGGGGAAAAGTAAAAGCATTCGGGTTGGAACGCGATTGACCTGCCGTGTTTTTGTCTTTGTATTCGAGCGGATATGCCCAAATTAATAAGGGGTATTTGGTTTTTTTCGTTTTGTCATACCCAAGGGGAAGGTACAAGGTTCCGGATAGTTCCACCCCGTCTTTTCGTTTGTATTTTATGACTTCTTTTTGAACATTCTTAATTGATTCAAAAGGGTTTTTGTTAAAGGTTATCTGAACCGGGTTCCCACCTTTTATTTTACGCAGGAAATAATTGGGAAATTCACTTTTGGATTGAATTTGCACAAGAATTTCTCCGGAATTGATATCCGAAAACCCGATGATGCTTTCCATCCTGTCCTTTAGTTTCGAAACATAAAGTCTTCGTGTGGAAAGTTTGGTTAAATCAAATTCGTCAATGAATGGGAATTGTCCATCGGGTTTGTGCCCTTCTCCTTTCAAAAAGGCCTTATTCCCTCTGACCGCTACCACGGATTTGCCAAACTTATTTTTTTCGGTTTCAAAATCCCCGGGATGGGCATAAATATCCTGGTTGTTTCTCTCCCAAAGCATTTTGGGTTCGTCTTTTTGGGAACCGGGGTTGACTTTCCAGGTGGAGGTCATGCGCGTGTCGTGCCAGTAGTCAGAAATCAGGCAAAAATCTTTGTTGCCCCACAAAATGGAGGAAAACCTGTTTTTGGTTCTGAAAAATTCAATGGGCTCACTTTTAAAAGGGGCTTCCAGAAGGTATAATGCATCGCGGTGAGAACTTTTCTTTGCGGGATCGCCCTCGTCGAGAGCCTCAACATAAAACAAAGTGGCAGGCATGTCATTGCGCCACTGCAAAGATCTTTTTCCGGTGCGGGTTGCCATAAATCCTTTGGGAATATTTTCTGAGAGTGGAATCCTGGCAAGGGTGGTTAAAAAATTTCCTGAATAATCATAAAGACTTATTTTTTGAGGAAAACGCTGATAAGGTACAATGTAAGAGAAGGGTTTCTCAAGACTTGTAATCAGGATGTATTTTCCGTCGGGAGAAATTTCCTCCTCCAGATAAAGATCCAGGGGGAGAAAGGATTTTATTTCGCCCGACAGACTTACTTTTTTTATTTCGGATCCCACCAAAGTTTCGAAGTTAAATTCGTCGGTTGGATTTTTTAACAAATCCTGATAGGTTCTGTTTTGTGATTTTTCCCCACTGCTTTCCGCAACAACAGGACGATCGGGAATTTCTTTTCCCCGGATTTTCAGGGGTTGCCTGTTCGAGGGAAGAGTTCTGACAAGCAATTCGTTGGAACTTGCATTCCAGCTGTACGGGTTGCCGATATTGGCATTTAAAACGGGTCCGGTAAGTTGTTTTGCTTCTCCTGATTCCAGGTCGAGATACCAAAGCTCCACACCCTTATCAGAGGTGTGGGTGAAGCCCAGTTTTTTTTCATCGGGCGAAAAGGCGAAGTAGGTGATTTTTGGATTTTCAGGAAGTCCCTTTACCTGGACCTCTTGCTTATCCATAAATTTTTTGATTTTCAGATTGTTGTAATAAGTAATGGTGCTTGAAATATTGTGGTCGGGATTAATGCGCAAACCTCCCAGCTTCAATTCTTCCTGATAAAGTTCAGGTAAGGTTTTGTAGGTGTTTCTATAGGCAAGAATCAGGTATTTTTTTCCGGAATCAAAAAATACGGACGGGGGTCTGTCGTAATCGGCCAGTTTCAGAATGGTTTCCGGGGGGACTTTAAAATTACCGGATCCTTCGGATTGGCCATAAAAAGTGAGAGAAAATGCAGATAGTAGTAATGAAAGGAGGGTTTTCCGCATAGGATTTGTTTGGGAATTTCTAAATTTACAATAAAGGGAAATTACTTAAAATTTTGATTACATGGAAAAGAATTTAGGGGCCGAGAGCTTTTTTAAAAAAAACAAACTGTATCCGGAGGAAATGAAAAAACTGCGAAGGGTGGTTCTTTCCACGGGCCTGGAAGAAACCCTGAAATGGGGAGCCCCTGTTTATGTTTATCAAGGAAAAAATATTGTGGGTCTGGGTGCTTTTAAATCGTATTTCGGAATTTGGTTTTATCAGGGAGCCCTTTTGAAGTACTCGGCCAAAAAGTTAATCAATGCCCAGGAAGGTGTTACCCGTGCCCTGCGGCAATGGAGGTTTTCGGAGGGTGAAAAAATTGATGAAAAACTCGTAAAGCAATATATCCTGGAGGCCATCAAAAACGCAAAAGAAGGGAAGGAAATCAAGGCCAGGGTAGGTAAACCACTCATCATCCCTGCTGAGCTGATGGAATTATTTAAAAAAAGAAAGGATGTGCAAAGTGTTTTTGAAAAGATGAGCCTCAGTCACCGAAGAGAATATGCAGACTACATCTCTGAAGCCAAAAAGCCCGAAACCCGTGAAAAGCGGATGGCAAAAATTATACCCATGATTATGAAGGGTGGAGGCCTGAATGATCGCTACCGTTAGTTGAGGGGGGTGCAAATACAAGGACTATCGGATTTTTCCTCAAGTGAATATTCCCTGGATTGAAAGGGCAATTTTCTTTTTTTGGGTCCACTGAGAAAAACTATTCCTTTCATTTTTGAGGGTCGGGTGGATCGTTCAACGCTTATTCCTTTTTCGAAATTGTCGGCAATGGTGGTGGGATAAACATTGCGGGCGGATTTGAAAACCGGGATTAGCATTTCGCAAAACAAACTGTCAGGATTCTCTAATTTGTCTTTGTTGGAAACTACATAATGGTATTCAATGGTGTGGTTATAGATGTTTATATCCACCCATGAAACTCCGGGGTTTTCCTCGTTTTCATTGAGAGCCTTTGGAGGTTTGGGTTTTAAGGGACCTGAATCGACTACTATTTTCGGGGTGGGGGAGATGAGTGAATCCCTTAAGGTTGTTGCTGTGGTCTGGGAATCTGCCCCTGTTGCTGTAGTTTTGCTTGTTTCTTGTGGAATTTCACCGCAGGAAAAGAACAATACAGTTAAGCACATAAGAAGTACAAGCCGGATCAGAATTTTTGCAAAAGTCATAGTAATTCCGGTTTGGTTCTTTCAGGTGCGAACCTGAGCACCAGGTAACCTGCTAAACCGGCAATCAAAGAACCTGCCAGAATTCCTGCCTTGGCGGAATCCAGCAACATCGCCTGGCCGGCATAAGCAAGGGTTGCGATAAAAACCGACATGGTGAAACCTACTCCGGCGAGAAGTGAAGCGCCGACCAAGTGATAGTTTGTTAAACCCATTGGCTTTTCACAAATTCCCATTGTAATTCCCAGGGCAGAAAACACCAAAACACCTATGAGGTTTCCCAGGATGAGGGCCATGGCAAGCACGATCATAAGGGAAGAGTCCAAAGAGGAAAAATCAGATAAACCTATCCCGGCATTGAATAAAGCGAAAATGGGCATAATGCCGAAAGCGACCCAGGCGTGTAATTTATCCTCCAGATGTTGCAGGGGCGAACGAACATTTGCAATCCAGGAATTAAGGTCATCTATTTGCTCTTTTTGTTCACGGGATAAAACAACTTCTCCTTTTCCCGGTGTGGAGGAAATTTTCTCTACAAACTCCGGAAATTTTCTTTTAAAAGTTTTGAAATTTATTTTTTGACTAATGGGAACCGCAAAGGCAAGAACCACTCCTGCCAGTGTGGGGTGTATGCCACCCTTCAGGAATAAAAACCAGGCGGCCAGGCCTCCAAAAATTATTATAGAGAGTCTGAAGTACTTTCGGTAGGAAAGGAAAAGTAAAAAGCCAAGAACCCCGCAACCTATTGCAATTAGTCCCCATTTTATTCCGGTGCTGTAAAAAAGAGCAATTACCAGAATGGCGCCCAGGTCATCCACGATGGCAAAGGCGGTGAGAAATATTTTCAGGCTCAAAGGAACACGATTGCCCAGTACCTTTAAAATGGCAAGGGAAAAGGCAATGTCCGTGGCCATTGGGATGCCCCAGCCTGCGGAAGCCTCAGGATTTTTATTGAAAAAGTAAAACAACAGGGCGGGAACCGACATCCCTCCCAGGGCTGCTAATAAAGGGAAGGCGGCTTTTCTGGGTTCACTCAACTCTCCGGAGAACAATTCTCTTTTTATTTCAAGACCGATTAAAAAGAAAAAAATTGCCATGAGCCCGTCGTTGATCCACAGTATGAGGGGTTTTGACAGTTCGAAAGTGTGAACTGAAAATCCAAGCTCCAGATTTTTTATTTTCTCGTAAAGAGAGCTGTAGGGACTATTGGCCCAAATTAAAGCCAGAATGGTGGATCCGAAGAGTAATAAACCTCCGGCAGATTCTATCCGGAAAAATTTCTGAAAAGGAGAAATTACGAAACTGATAAATGAGCCGCCTACCTGTTTTTGTTCTTCCATTTTTTTCTATTTGGAAGCCTGACAGGTTCCTGATAAATAAAAACAGGTATTTGCATACGCTGAATCCGTTAATTGATACGACATTATAAGTTGATTGCCGGTAATGAAAATATGAACCGTATCCATATCCCAGGTTGATCCGTCATAGGCCTGAATTCCCTGTATGGGAAGAATACGCCCATAGCCATTTTTATTTAAAAAAGTTCCCTGAACCTGGAAAAAACGGTTTGCGAAATTATACAGGGTTACCTGATTGTTCGTCATGCTACCGGTTATCTGAAAGTTTCCGGAGTTAACCTGGGATCCGCAAAGCGAACTTTGCTCATAATACAACCCTGCATAAACCCCAAGGTGAGGGTAAGAATAACTTGTAATTCGTATGGGAAGGGTATAGGAGGCTTCCTTTTTCTTTTTCTTGGAATAAACGGTCAGGGTAACATTATAATCTCCAGGCGTTGTATAGGATTTTTTTGGAGAAAACTCATCCGAGAATGTTCCATCCCCAAAATCCTATTGATAGGAATATCCATTGCGGGAATAATTGTAAAACTGAATTTCATTATTGATGGTGGTTTCTCTTTTGTCGGATGCTGTTGATGCATCAGGTCGCTTGTTACAGGAGGTCACAATAAGAAGAAACCCAATCAAAAGAAAAAACAGGTTAAGCCTGGGTGTCATATGGGTATGTTTTATTTACGGAATTTAAGAGAAATTGTATGTCCAAGGAGGGCCATGGGAATGTAGGCAACAATTAGATCAAGGCCTATGAACCAGGCCGGGGCAGGTAGCATAAAGGCATTGACCACTCCTCCCACAAGAAAAAAGACCCCGATTACAAGTGCAAAAATTCTCCGGTGTGAACGGGCTATAATGGAAGCGAGAAAGGCTCCCACAAGGGTTCCTAGTGCATGTGCCAGAAATGGAAAAATAAAATTTGCAGGGCCAAACAAATGGATGTTGGCTTTCAGGCTCTCAAAATCTGCCGGATTCACACCTTCAGGAGGGGGTATAACCAAAGGAGAAATAATTATGAGTCCCATATTCACCAGACCACCTAAAAATGCACCACATATTACGGCGAGGATATTAAGGAGTATGTTTTTCATTTGTTCAGGTTTTTAAATTGCGGGTAAATAATAATCAAAGGTAATCCTAGTAAAACTGCCATCAAAATGGCTGAGTAAAGATAGGAAATGGCCCCGGAAAAAATGGCAATTCCTGTTGCTCCCACGCCCCAGATAAGAGCTCCCCAAACCAAACAATTAAAAGCCCATTTCTCATTTTTCCTTACCCCGTGCCGAACCAGGAAAAACTGGAAGAGTCCGACCACTACGCTGAGCAAACAAAAAAGCCAAAAGGTAAAGCGGAACACCGGATATCCCTCCGCCGGCAGCTCCTCAGTGCCGTAAAGGTCAGCGAATATCATTTTTTCCAGGGTGAAAAAAGGCATAGAGTTAACCAGGATTCCTGCGGCTAAACTGCCTGCAATGAAACTAATCGCAATTAGCTCCATGGCTTTGTGAACTGAATTGTAATTTTTAGGCACTAGTTAATTTTTGAGACATCTATTTTAAGAAGTTGGGTTTTTACCGGTCCCGCTTTTACTTCTGCCAGGATAGCCAGAATATATTTCCCGTCCGGACTCCAGCAATGGTCTCCGATAAAATAATGTCTTTTACTCAGCTTGGCCGGGTTGTCCGGATTGGGGTTGTTAAAAAAGGTGATACGATGGTGCTTGCCCTCGTTAAAAACATACAATTCGGTTCTTAAGGTTCCCCATCCCCAGGTATTTTTCCAATCGAAAAAGCGTGAGGAAATATAGGAATATTGCCCGGGCTTTGCCGGATTTTCATTATACATTTCCTCCCAGGTATGAGCCGAAGCACTTAAATTTTTGGCTTTGCCGGTATTGATTTCAAGTTCGAAAATATCACTTGCCTTGAAATCGGTGTTGGTATTGCTGCTGAAATATATTTTGCTGCCATCTTTGCTAAACCCATGGGTTTCATACCATCGGTTTCCTCCCGGTGTAAATTCCCGGATATTCGCAAGGGAGTATTTGCCGGGTTTTTCCTCTGAAATTTCCGCCAGTTTTATCCTCCAGGCCCCGAACATACTCGCCGATTTGTCAGGACCTGTTCTTTCGGCCCATACTATACTTTTATTATCGTAGGAAAAATGAGGATGCAAAACCGCATATCCGGCCGGATTGTCGGTTAGTTTTTGAATGTTCTGTCCTTCGGAAGTCATTATCCATAAATCGTTATTTATGCCCAGCGATAAATGTTCTTCTGATTTGGGCTTCCGAGAGGAATGTTCGTTTTGAACCTGAAACAAAATTAATTTTCCGTCCGGGGAAAATGCCGGTTGCCCACGGTAATGCCAGTCCTCAATTTTCTGGCCATCGTAGAATTTTCCGGTCATCTGTTCTGTTAGATTTTTCATTTCACTTAAATCAGAATTGCAGATAACAATATCCCAGTGTTTGCCATTTAAGAGGTCGAAAGTAATTTTCCCGGTTTTAACATTCCAGTCTGAACGACCTCCGTTTTCGCTGAAAACGGTGTAAGAAAATTTATCCGGAGTGGGCAAATTGCCTTTGGGCCTGAAGGATAAGCCACTAACGAAAAGAAGGATGAGCATTAGTAATGAGTTTCTTTTCATTTTTATTTATGTCTTATTTGGATACCTCAGGGTTGTCAATTATTATTTCAATTTGGGGTCCTTCAAATTTGGGTTTAACCCCCATCAGAATATCAATTACGGCTTTGTCGCGCGCAAACAATTCCCGGATTCGGGTCTTGAATGAGTTTTTGAAACTTACATCAGGGGCATTATAGGCATAGGCAACGAGTTCAACTTTTCGGGCCACGTAAACGGCTCTTTCGTTATGAAACTTCTGGCTTATTATCAGGATGTTTCTTTGTCCGAAAACCAGTTTGGCTCTTACCACCGAATCCAGGGTGCGAAAGCCCGCATAATCAAGCGTAATTTTTTCGGGAGGAATACCTGCCAGGACGAGGTATTTTTTCATTTGCACCGGTTCATTATAGCTCATCGTTCCGTTGTCGCCGCTTACAATGATGTGCTTTATTTTTCCGCTTTGAAATAATTGAACTGCCGTTGAAATCCGGTGGTAGAAAAAGGGATTTAGTCCACCCTTTTTTAATTTGGAGCTTGTGCCTAAAAGCAATCCTACATTTCGTTCAGGCAGCGACTCAATGTCCGCATATATATAGGGAGATGAGAAATTCCGGATAGTCGAGTCGGCAAGAAAAGTAAACAAGCCGGTAAGAATGGCTAAGGTGGAAAAAACCCAGGCAAGTCTTTTGCGATATTTTTTCAGGATGCCAATCAATTTAAATTTGGTTTTTAATTTTCTCCAGTTCTGCTTCAAGCTGTTGCCTTTCCTTTTTTTGTTGGGTAATGTCGCTTTCAATGGCAATGAATTTCTCTACATTTCCTGCGGCATCGAGAATGGGGGAGATAGATAAAGAAAGCCAATAGGGGTATCCCTTTTTATGGTAAGTGAGAATTTCTTCTTTTCAAATTACTTTCTGGCTTAACTTTTTTCGGATTCGTTCCACGGTTTCAGGGTCGGTGTCGGGACCCTGTAACACTTCCCCGGGCTTTTTGCCGATTACTTCGGTTAAGCCGTATCCCGTAATTTTTGTAAAGCCCTGATTAACCCATTCAATAATCCCGTTTTTGTCGGTAATTATTACGGCCTCAAATGTTTTGTCAGCCACTTCGGCAAGGGTTCGGGAGTATTTATCGGACAGGCGCACCCGCTTTTCGATAGACTCCATGGTTTTATTTACATCCGATTCCAGTTTTTTTATTTTGGATTGAGCTTTTGAAAGCAGGCCAAACAAAACTATAATGATAAGAGCCAAAACTCCTGTTAAAATTATCCAGATATCCATAATGGTAAATGTAAGAAATTTGTGCCGAAATTATTTTTTTCGGGGCGGGTGCATCAACACCCCAAATGAAAAGTTAAACTGAGAGAATAAGAAAGATTGAGAAGCCCGGTCGGTAATGGAAGTGGTGGTTCGGATATGGGGCATATTAATGTGACCAAGCTTTCCTTCGAACTGAACGAAAAATTTCCTGTAAAGCGAGGCTCTCAAACCCGTAATTACACTTATTCCATACCCCGAAAGATGAAATTCATCGTATCTGTTTTGATTCATAAGGGTAGTGTTGGTGCGGGGAAGTAATATTCCGAGCTCTGCCCCGAGTACGGTTTCAAAATTCATATTATGAAAAGAAAAAAGCCGGTTTGTTTTCCGAAGCGACAGGTTTTCATAATTGAGTCCGTCGGTGTGTTCATACATTAGAAAGTTCGGACTAAGAAGAATCATGGAGTCCTGAAAGGTGCCCTGGTAAATGCTGGCATTTTCAAAAATAAAACCTGAGATTTTTGTTGTTTGAAATTGTTTCATCACATATTTCATGTGATCCATTCCAAAAGAAATTTCCCAGGTGTCGTTCAGGTAATACCCAATTCTGAAATTAAACTGGGGAATGGTAATGCGTTTGGGGTGCAAATGGGTGCGAAATTCAAAGTCGGATTTTCTGTCAGTGGCTATTACATTATATAAGGTGAAATCGTAAGTGTTTCCCGAAAACCGAATGTCGGAGGGTGAAAAAAAGGAACGGTTCCAACCCCAGTAAAAATAGGTTATTCCCTTGCGGGATTCTGGTTTACCAGGATTGCCTCCATGTAACAGGCCGGAAAGCATGGTTACCGCCACAAAAGGAAAAATCAGAAGCTGCCGCGCAGGATGGTTCATTTTTTTTAAATTATTTCGGGTATTCAATCCGGTGATGATAAATGTTCCCGAGTTTTTTCTTAAGCAGCTTTTTTATTTTGGTAATATCACGGAAGGTAATATCGGAGTTTACAAATTGTTCCTGCTCTACCAGGCCATTGATGATTTTTTCTACATGGTTTTCCAAAGAGGCTGCATCAAAATTTTTGAGCGACCGGGCCGAGGCTTCCACGCTATCGGCCATCATCACGGCCGCTGTTTCCCGGCTATAGGGTAATGGACCGGGATATTTAAAATCGTTTTCCGTAGCGGTACCATCCGGATTCATCTGGAGGTAGGAACGGTAAAAAAAACGGGTAGTGGTGGTTCCGTGGTGGGTTCTGATAAAATCAATCACCTGATCGGGAATGCCTGCCTTTCTCGCTTTCTCAACGCCTTTGATTACATGCGAAATGATAATGCGGGCACTTTCCTCAAATTCCAGCTCATCGTGCGGGTTGATGCCGCTGACCTGATTTTCCACGAAAAATGGAGGGGCTTCCATTTTGCCGATGTCGTGATATAAAGCTCCGGTTCGGGCAAGCAATGGATTTCCTCCTATCATCCTCACAATTTCCTCGGCAATGTCGGCAACCTGAATGGAATGTTGGAAGGTACCGGGGGCTTTACTTGCAAGTTCCCGTAAGAGCGCAGAATTGGTATCCGACAGTTCCATAAGTGAAACATCCGAAACAAAGCCGAATCCTTTTTCAAAGGCGTAAATCAGAGGGTAGGAAAACAAGGTAAGCGCCGCACTTACCCCAAAATTAAAATAACGGGTGGTGGAAATGGACCCAAAGCCTGTGTCGTGAAGAAGAGAAAGGGCCGTATAGCTTAATGAAAAGGCAATGAAGATCCATGTTCCGGAAATGAAAATCTGGGCCCGTTTGCGCATGCTTACAATGCTGAAAATGGCGGCAATGCCGGCGGTAACTTCGAGAAAAATGAATTCGAAAGGGCTTGGCATTACGAGCGAGAGAATAAGGATGGTAACCAGGTGTACAAATAAGGCAAGGCGGGTATCGTAAAAAGTACGAATAATTACCGGTAGAATACAAAAGGGCAGGATGTAATAATTGGTCAATTCGTATTTCAGGGCTATGGTTCCCATCAGAATCATCAGAATCATCAGCAAAAGAATAAAGATGATTTTATTGGGTTCGCTGAAAATATCTTTCCGGAAAAGGAACAAAAATGCTATTAACAAAGTCATGCAAATGGAAACCCCCAGCATTTGTCCACCCAAAACCTGGAGGTAATTGGTGCGACCTCCCGTCTGGTTTTGATATTCTGCGGCCAGGGATTCCAGAATGCGTTGCTTTTCGGGGGTAACAATTTCGCCCCTGCTGATAATACTCTGTTCCCGCATTATTCCGCCTTTGGTAAAGCTGATTTCAGACATGGATTGCCGGAGAACCTTGGCGGTTGTCTCAGTATCGAATTCTACATTGTGGTTCAGATTATTTTCGAGGACATTAATTATAAAATTCCGGTTGGGGTAATCGGATTTAAAGAAGGAGTAGATCAGGTCGCCGGCCGATTTTGCCGTAAAAAAAGAAGAAACCGGTTTTTCTTCCTCCAGGTTTTGAAAGATAATTGCGATGGGAAAAGAAGGATCGTTTCCCGCTGCTTTGGCAATGGAATCAGGCAGATTGATGATGCCGGTATTGTAAACCGAGTCGAGGATTTGCCGGGCAACGGCTGCCATTCGCCTTTTTTCCGATTCGCTTAAGGGGCTGTCGGCTATTTCCTTCAGTGCCGCCGATGATGCCCGCTTTCCGATTTCAGGATCCATCCGGAAATAGGGCCTTGCCTTTTTCTGAATTTCAAGCTTTTCTCTTTTAACTTCTTCCGGACCTTTGAGAACCGGGAAGTCGAAAGGTGCGATGAGAGTTTCAAAAGGCCATGCTTTTCCCTGGAGGTTTTTTATTTCAAACTGGAACTTGGTTTCCCTGGGAAACAAATACACAATAATAGCGATGGAAACCAAAAACAGAAATCCCTTGAACAGGAATTCATGTTTGTCGAAAATCAGGCCGGGGATTTTTTTTATGTCCACCTTCAGGTTGTATTATTTTTCCCTATTGTAAATTCTGAAATTAATGGCAGGGCGTGCCATCAAAGTCAATATAAGTTATGGCCGTGCCTTTACCCGGGTCTCCTTCGTAGGCCGACAAAATTTCAAAAGTTATTTTGTCGAGGTAAGTATAGTTTATTCCGGAAAGATCAAATTGCTGAAGCTTACGGTGGTCGTTTAGCTCTATAATGCCAAGCGCCTTGTCATTTACCAAAATGCGGATTTGTTTTGCCCGGCCATATCCGGCAAATAATTTTTCATCCCGGGCTGCCCCGTTAATGATAAATACTTTTGTTAAGGAACGGCGAACGGTATCATTCGGATAGGGCTCATCTTTTGCAAGCATAAATCCCGGTTTTTTATCGGCTCCCGGGCTCTGAAAAGCATAAAAATTAGCCAGCGTAACATCATACATGATCACCCGGCCTGAGGAATCGCCCTGGGAAGTGTTGACATGAAAACCAAGATCAGTCATCTGCATTTCATTGCAACAATTTAAAAAGGAGCAACCAAAAGGAAAGAAATTCCCCGCCGCTTCCATTTCCGGACTCTCGGTTTCCATTACCTTTTCATAATCTGACTCTGAAAATGAAAACAAAAATTCAGGTACGGGTGTTTCCGAAACACATTTGAAAAGGGTAGGGGTGGCGCTTCCTTCGTCTTTTTCGTGTACTGCGACCTGACAGGAATAAACTACCTGGATCAGGAGCAGGGAAAGCAAATATTTAAATGATTTCATGAGCTTTTTTTAATGCCTTGTCTAAGCCATCAATATTACTTCCACCCGCTGTTGCATAAAAAGCCTGACCACCGCCACCTCCCTGAATTTCTTTTCCAAGTTCTTTAACGATGGCAGCGGCGTTGAGGTTTTTTTCTTTTACCAGGGCATCGGAAATGGCAACGGTTAAAGATGCTTTTCCTTTTATGTTGGCTCCCAAAACCAAAAACAAATCGGGAAATTTTTCCCGTAAACCGAAGGCCAGATTTTTAATGGCTTCGGGTGATTCGAGGGAAACTTTTTTTACGATTTTTCTTATCCCGTTCACAGATTCTGCCGATTTGGAAAGCTCCTCATTTAAGGCATTTACTTCACGGTTAAGGAAAGATTCAACTTTAGCACGCAGTTCTTTAATTTCAAGTTGAAGGGCGGAAATTTCTTTAAGGGGATCGGAAGGATTTCCAAGTTCCGCCATTATTTTTTCCAATAGCTCCAGCCTGCTGTTAAAATAAGCCTCGGCTTTTTCACCCGATACGGCCTCTATTCTTCTGATACCTGCGGCAACTGCGGATTCTCCCACAATCTTAAATCTTCCAATCTCCGATGTGTTTCCCACATGCGTGCCTCCGCATAATTCAATACTGAATTTTGGATCCATGCTTACCACCCTTACCCGCTCACCGTATTTTTCGCCAAACAAGGCCATGGCTCCAGATTTTTTGGCTTCTTCCAGCGGCATTACACGGGTTGAAACAGGAATCATTTCAGCAATTTTCTCATTTACAAGAGCCTCTATTTTTTCCACTTCTCCGGTTCCCACCTTACTAAAATGAGAAAAGTCGAACCGTAGGTAATCGGGGTGTACAAGGCTTCCTTTTTGTTCAACGTGGGAACCTAAAACACTCCGCAAAGCCGCATGCAGCAAATGGGTGGCACTGTGATTCTTCTGAGCCGATTTACGGGTTTCAGGGTTAACCCTGGCCTGCCAGATTCCGTCTAATTTCCCCGGAATTTTTGAACAGACATGGATGTGTACATTGTTCTCTTTTTTGGTATCGGAAATCTCAATTTTCTCTCCCGCTCTTTCCAGGGTTCCCACATCTCCCACCTGACCTCCGCTTTCTCCGTAAAACGGAGTTTTATCCAACACCAGTTGAAACATCTCCTTTCCCTTTTGCTTTATTTTCCGGTAGCGCAGAATTTTACAGGGACTTTCAAGGGTATCGTAACCTACAAACTCAGATTCCCCCGGATTTATTTCTACCCAGTCTTCTTTATCGACCTGCCTGTCTTCACGCGATCTGTTTTTTTGTTTTTCAAGTTCTTCCCGAAATCCTTTTTCGTCAATTTCAAGTTTATATCCTCTTGCGATAAGTGCGGTAAGATCCAGTGGAAAGCCGTAAGTGTCATACAGTTCAAAAACCGTTTTTCCGTCAATCTTTTTTTCCGAACCGGATTTGGTGGATAAAGCAATGCACACCTGATCAATGCGCTTTAGTCCGCTCTCCAGGGTTTTGAAAAAGGAAAGTTCTTCTTCGCGGATTACTTTTTCAATGAAAATTTTCTGGGCATTGAGCTCCGGAAAGGCATCTCCCATCTGGTGACATAAAACGGGTACCAGGCGGTGTAGGAAGGGTTCCTTCAGGGCCAGGGACTGATAGCCGTATCGGACGGCACGCCTGAGGATTCTCCGGATAACATATCCGGCACCTGTATTCGATGGCAGCTGTCCGTCGGCTATGGAAAAGGAAATGGCGCGTATATGGTCGGCCACAACCCGCATTCCAATGTTTATTACTTCATGTGATTTTCCCTCTGCTTCCGATTGGTAACGCAGGCCGGAAATGTCTTCTATTTTTTCAATCAGGGGTTGAAATACATCCGTATCATAAGTGCTTTGCTTTCCCTGGAGCACCATACAAAGCCTTTCAAATCCCATTCCGGTATCTACATGTTGTTGGGGAAGTTTTTCCAGTTTCCCGTCGGCCTTGCGGTTGAACTCCATGAACACATTGTTCCAGATTTCAATTACCTGGGGGTGTCCGGTATTCACCAGTGTTTTTCCCGGGGTTTTTTTCCTGTCGGCATCGGAACGCAGATCGGCGTGAATTTCCGAACAGGGGCCACAGGGTCCGGTATCGCCCATCTCCCAGAAATTATCTTTCCGGTTGCCTTTTAAAATGCGTTCTTCGGGAATCCATTTTTTCCATTCCTCAAAAGATTCTTTATCGAAGGCAAGTCCTTCCTTCTCCGAACCCTCAAACACGGTTACATACAACCGGTCGGGTGCAATTTTATAGACGGAGGTGAGCAATTCCCAACTCCATTGAATGGCTTCTTTTTTAAAGTAATCCCCGAAACTCCAGTTGCCCAGCATTTCAAACATGGTGTGGTGGTAGGTGTCAACCCCTACTTCTTCCAGGTCGTTATGCTTACCGGAAACCCGAAGGCATTTTTGGGTATCGGCAACCCGGGGATAGGCCGGCTTTTTAGAACCCAGAAACCAGTCTTTAAACTGGTTCATACCGGCATTTGTAAACATCAGGGTAGGGTCATCTTTTATGACCAAAGGGGCCGAGGGCACAATTTTGTGGTCCCGGGCCTCAAAATACTCTAAAAATTTTTCTCGGACCTTTTGTGCTTTCATGGCTTGGGCGGGCACAAAAATAATAAAACCCTGCTGAAAAACAGGGTTTTATTGGTAAGGACATTATAAGGTGCCAGCCGTAATAATGCCTCTATTGGTTATTGGTTTAACAAATATAATGGATGAGTTTCAAATTTCAAATATAATTCTTCTTAAAGTGGGACATTTGAGCCTCAATTGCTTGATTTCGAGGGGGTGATTTAGTATTTTTGCCCGGTTTGGAAAACAAGGTTAAATATAAATTCAACACCCGCTCCCTAACCTACGAGAAGGTTGTAACCGGTTGGAGGCAACGCTTAATTAAGCTGGCTTCCTACCTGGCTACCTTGGCCGTATTTGCTACCCTGACCATTATCGTTGCCTTTGAATTGATTGATTCCCCGAAGGAAAAGAGGCTGATGCGTGAGATTGAAAATATGCGGGTTCAATACGAAATAATCAATAAAAAACTGGACCAGATGTCCACGGTTCTGAATGACCTCCAGGAAAGGGATAATAATATTTACCGCACTATTTTCGAGGCCGAGCCTATTCCTGCATCGGTAAGGAAAGCCGGATTCGGTGGGGTTGATCGTTATAAGGAGCTTGCCGGGTTTGAAAATTCCCAACTGGTTATTGGCACCACCCAAAAACTGGATATGCTGGCCAAACAACTGTATATCCAGAGCAAATCTTTTGATGAAGTGGTTAAGCTGGCTCAGGGCAAGGAAAAAATGCTTGCCAGTATTCCCGCCATTCAGCCCATTTCAAACAAAGCCCTCCGTCATGCCCCGGGAGGATTTGGATGGAGAACCCATCCCATTTACAAAACTTCGGAGTTTCATGCCGGAATGGATTTCGCCTGCCCCATGAATACTCCCATCTATGCCACAGGCGACGGCGTGGTGGAAAGGGCTGATAATATGGCCACCGGCTATGGAAACCATGTGGTCCTTAATCATGGATTTGGCTATAAAACCCTGTACGGACATATGTCTAAAATGGCGGTGCATCCCGGACAAAAAGTAAAGCGCGGACAGGTGATAGGATATGTGGGAAGCACAGGATTGTCAACCGCCCCTCATGTGCATTATGAGGTAATAAAAAACGGGGATCGTGTGAACCCGATCAACTTCTTCTTCAACGATCTGACGCCCGAAGAATACCAAACCCTGGTAAATCAGGCTGCCAACAATTCCCAGTCTTTCGACTAAAGAGTTTTTTCTGAATCAATTTCGGGAATGAAGGGCGATGCGGTTTCCTTCAGAATCAATAAACAAACCCATGTATCCGTGTTCCGGGGAAATTTGTTTTTTGGGAGCCAGAATTTTTCCTCCGGCTTTTTCAACTTTAGCTAATTCATTGTTCAGATCACCTGATGGGCTGTTAAAATAAACCAGGGTTCCGTTTTGAGCGGGCTTGTAAAAATCTTTATGGTACACCAGAGAACCGCCAGCACCGGGAGCTTCCGGATTTTCAGACCAGGGAAACCAGCCCATGTCCAACTCGCCCATCTTGTTCCTGCTGATGGTAAAGCCAAACACCGATTCGTAAAATTTAATCGCTCTGTCCATATCGGAAACGGCGATTTCAACCCAGCCAAAAACCTGTTTTTCCATATTGCTTATTTATAAACGGGTGGACAACCATTGTTGCCGAACGTGAATTTTATACCTGCCCTGAGTTCCCAGGCTCGGTTTTTAATTTTCCAGTTTCCTTCATCCCCGATTTTCTGATTCATGGCAGAATTTAGATCCGGGTTGTAGTGCAGTTCCACCATGGGTTTGATGTTTCCGAAAGTAATGAATTCAAATCCGGCTCCAACCGACCAACTCAGGTGAAGGGGAGTAAATGCCAATGGCACCGATGGAGTACTTTGGGAAAATTTATATTCCAGTCTGGGCCCAATAAGGAAATAGGGGTAACCGTCGTAGGTTTCACCTCTTACCACCAGAAAATTATTCCAGCTGATGTAATCGAGTTTGTTTCTTTCTTTGGTTTCGCGGTGTTTGGTTCCTTTCCGGTCGAATTCAAATTCGGTGCGCCAGCGAAAGGTGGGGTGATTTACAAATTCGGCGAACAATTCCCCGTTAAACCCAAACAGGTATTTGTGTTTTTCGGTGGTGGAGGAGGGGAAGGGAGGGGAGGAGTTTTCGATCCACCATTTTTGTTTTCCCAGCGTTAGTCCGCCCATGATGCCAAATCCCTGGAAAAACTGGGAAAAAGAAGGCATTGCGGCAAAAAGAAAAACAAAAACAAGAAGAATTCCTGAATTTTTACGCATAAAACAAAGTTACGGAAATAAAAGAAAAAGGTTTCGTGCTGTTTTGAACAACATTTATTTTTTTATGAAATACCCCTTCAGGGTAAAGCCCAGTCCAAAAAGACTGAGAAAAAAATTAACCAGGTTCTTAAGGTAGTTCAGATACCATTTACCATGAATCCGCTCCCTGATTTTTTCATCGATGTTGATGTTTGACGAAGGACCTGAACTTTTTGTTTTTTTCGAAGCCTTCATCCGGGTAATGCTGATGCCTGTGGTAAGCACCTTAAGGGTGTTGAATCCGCTTGATTTCATGAGTCGTTTTAAGGTGGCACGGGTGTAATAGGTCAGATGTTCGGGATACATTATAACATTGAAATCCGCTTTCAGGTAATACCTCAGGTAAGAATTAAAGTTTGGGGTTGTGCAATAAAACAATCCGCCTTTTCTGAGAAATTTATAAATAGCTGCCATTTCCTCACGCGGGTTGTTGATGTGCTCCAACACCTCAATGGAGGTTATCACATCAAATTCCTCCGAAGCAAATGAATCAGCGTTTAGTTGTCCCTCTTTCATGATTAATCCGGCTTTCTCGCATAATGCTATGGCGGCAGGGGAATATTCGGTGCCGTACACATGCCAGCCTCTTTTTTTGGCTTCCTGGAGGAACCATCCCCGTCCGCAGCCCACATCCAGTATTTTATTTGTTTTTCTATAGGGTTCAAATGCGTCGAGGAGGTTTTGGTAGCTCCGTACAGTCATGGGACTCACGGAAACTTCCGTCATATATGAGTATTGGGAATAAAATGCATTCAGCTCATCCGGCGTGGGGATATTTTCCATAAATACCAGGCCGCAGGACTTGCATTTTATAAGGCCGTGCCTTTCATGGAATCCTTTTAGCGGCTTTAGGAAGCCGGACTTGCATAAGATACATGAAGTGTGTTTTGGCATTTACCAGGGTTAAATTTAGATTTTGATTGAAAATTACCCATTTATTGCAATGTGAGTTTAATAATCGACCTTTTTTATCAGAAGCCAAGGATGGGTTTGTCGATTTAGTTTTTCTTGAACTATATTGGAAGAATCTCCAAAGGCATGCCACCCCTCTTTCTTTTTGTACCTTACTATTCGAATTGCATCCCAACCCTCTATGGGCTCCCCTAAGGTTGTTACACCTGAAGAAGCATGATTGTAGTTTTCGTTTTTAATAAAGAGATAGAATTTTCCTCCCTTGTTTTCCAATTCCCAAATTTCCTTTATTCCAATCCTAAAAAATGTGAATGGATCCTGGTAAGCATCGTGAGCGATCACACTCTGCCTCCCTTTGAATTTAATGTTTAGAAGCAAAGGGTTATGCTTTGGGTCTATCGACACTTGTAACTTGGTAAAAAAACCGGCAAAGAAAATTTCAAATTTTAAAGAAGATAGATTAGAAAATTGATTTTCCATTTTGAAATTACAAATTAAAAAGCCCCTCTTTGGGAGGGGCTTTCGTGGTTTAGTTAATAATTTTTATTTCTTCTTATCATCCTTTACTTCTTCAAAGTCAACATCGGTTACTTCTCCATCCTGCTTTTCGCTGCCGTTGGTATCGGCCGTAGTGGTAGTGTTGGATGCGTTGGCCTGCTCCTGTTGGGCCTGATAGATTTCCTGACTGGCGGCCGACCAGGCTGTGTTCATGGCCGCAAGGGCCGTGTCAATCTTAGCCAGGTCTTTTTCCTTATGGGCATCTTTCAAATCGCTGAGGGCCTTCTGAATGGCTTCCTTATTGGCTGCTGAAATTTTGCTGCCGTATTCGTTAAGCTGCTTTTCAGTCTGGAAAATCATGGCATCGGCCTGATTTATTTTATCGGCTTCCTCCCTGGCTTTTTTATCAGACTCGGCATTCATTTCCGCTTCTTTCTTCATCTTTTCCACTTCTTCCTTGCTCAAACCCGATTTGGCCTCGATGCGGATATTGTGCGATTTTCCGGTGCCTTTGTCTTTGGCCGAAACATGCAGAATTCCATTGGCATCGATGTCGAATGTAACCTCAATCTGAGGAACACCCCTGGGTGCAGGTGGAATTCCGTCGAGGTTGAACATTCCCAGCGAACGGTTGTCCTTTGCCATGGGCCGCTCTCCCTGCAATACATGAATCTGTACGCTGGGCTGATTATCGCTTGCCGTACTGAAAGTTTCGGTTTTTTTGGTAGGTATGGTTGTGTTGGCCTCAATGAGTTTGGTGAATACACCACCCATGGTTTCAATACCCAGCGACAAGGGCGTAACATCCAGAAGCAATACATCTTTTACTTCACCGGTAAGAACACCGCCCTGAATGGCGGCACCAATGGCTACTACCTCATCGGGGTTCACACCCTTGCTGGGCGATTTACCAAAGAATTTTTCAACGGCAGCCTGAACCGCAGGAATCCGCGTGGAACCACCCACCAAAATTACTTCGTTGATGTCGTTTACCGTTAATCCAGCATTTTTTAAGGCACTTTCACAGGGAGCAATGGTGCGTTTGATCAGGTCATCCACCAGCGACTCAAATTTTGCACGGGTTAATGTTTTTACCAGGTGCTTGGGTATTCCGTCAACCGGCATAATGTAAGGCAGGTTGATTTCTGTGCTGGTTGAACTGGAAAGTTCAATTTTTGCTTTTTCGGCCGCCTCTTTCAAACGCTGCAAGGCCATGGGGTCTTTTTTCAAATCCACCCCTTCGTCTTTTTTGAATTCCTCGGCCAGCCAGTCAATAATTTTCTGGTCAAAATCGTCTCCTCCCAAATGGGTATCACCATCGGTTGATTTTACCTCAAAAACGCCGTCGCCCAATTCAAGTACCGAAACGTCGTGAGTTCCTCCACCGCAGTCGAAGACCACAATTTTCATGTCTCTTTCTTTTTTGTCGAGACCATAGGCAAGAGCTGCTGCGGTCGGCTCGTTAATAATGCGGCGTACTTTTAATCCGGCAATTTCACCGGCTTCTTTGGTAGCCTGACGCTGGGCATCATTAAAATAAGCCGGAACGGTAATTACTGCTTCGGTAACTTCATAGCCCAGAAAATCTTCAGCGGTTTTTTTCATCTTCTGAAGCACCATGGCTGAAATTTCCTGAGGTGTATACTGACGGTCGTTAATCTGAACCCGGGGCGTATTGTTGGAACCTTTGATTACTTTGTAGGGAACCATGGCAATTTCCTTGGCCGCCTCATCAAAGGTTAATCCCATCAATCGCTTTATGGAGTATATGGTGTTTTGCGGGTTGGTAATGGATTGCCTTTTGGCAGGATCGCCAACCTTTCTTTCTCCGTCTTTCACAAAAGCCACAATGGAAGGTGTGGTTCTTCTTCCTTCACTGTTTTGAATTACCACCGGCTCATTGCCTTCCATTACGGCAACACAAGAGTTGGTAGTTCCTAAGTCAATTCCAATTATCTTTCCCATAAACTTTGTTTTTCGGTTTTTTTATTAAATAACAGGTCAATGATTATGCCATCGGCATAGAGGTGAAAAAATGGCATATTTTGAAGAGAATCAGCGTGAAATCAGGGCTTTAGTGACACACTGACAAAGCCCCTTACGGCATTTTGGCACTATTGGCAGAAGTAAACCGAAAGCGGATTTTCCGTACAGAAATTCTGCCAGGCCGTGTATTGTCCGGCATAGAGGGAATCGAGGCTGTGGTTATTGCCGGTATTTCCCAGTTCCATCCCTGCTTTAAGCTTGGTATATCGGGCCGAAAATAACCCAATGCCACCTTCCAGATTTGTATAAATGGGCTTTTCCTGAAGTACCCCGAGCGAGGGTTTGTTTACTTCCATATAAGTGGCAAAATCTTCCCCGGCTGAAAAAATGAAAAAATCAAGGTGATGGCTGCTGTTATTTATTTTTCCGGGAATGAGGTAATAGTTTCCGTCGTTGGGTACGTTTCCGGGGTTACCAATAAACCGGTAAAATGATTCGCCCATGAATTCAATTTTCATGGTTTCGTTGCCCAGTAAATTATTGGCTTTCTTCTCCGGAAAAACCCAATCCACGCTGTCCTGGGTTTTTACCCCCGTAATTTTATGTTTGCGTACGTAAAAAAACCGGATGGCAACCTGATACAACCTTCCGTTAGGTCCCGTGCTCCATTCCACTTTGAAAGGGAAGTTGGGATTGGTGAAATTAACTATGCTTTGGGTGGGAACCGGATTGGCCATTACAAAATCTTTAACCAATGGGGTTTTAGCCGTAACTTTTTTTCCCGTCTCCCCATTAATAATGGTAAGCCGGTATTCCGAGTCGTCGAAGATAGCGTCGGTGGTTTTATACAATACCTGATTAGGATAAGCAAAAATCCCGGGAGGTTTGTTCAGGGAAAGGTCGCGAATAAGAGGATGGGTACTGAGTAACTGATTGTTTTTCCATCGTTCAAGGGTAACCGTAAGCTGGTTGGTATAGTTAATGGAGTCGTAATAGCCCGCCATCTGAAAGGCATCACCTTCACCCAGATAAGCCTTGTTGATTTTAATGTATTGGGCGGTATCGCTTTGGTTCAGTAAACCAAAAACAACCATGGTTTCTTTCCATTCATCGATGATTTCCAGGTCGTTTTTGCAACCGTTAAAAACCAGAACCGCACACAGTGAAAAAATAAAAAGGGAAATTTTCCTCACAATGATTTTTTTGGTTCCTAAAGATACGCTTTTTATTCGTTAATTTTACAATGATGAAATGGTGCCAATTAATTTTCATTGCCTGCTTCTTATTCGGTAAAATCGGATTTTCCCAGTATCAGGATTTAAATTTTCCGGTTACCAATGGCCCGGTTTACGCCATCGATCGGGTAGGTAACGATTTGCTCATCGGAGGTAATTTTGATGATCTGGGTCCTGCCACCGGAGCCGGGGTTCCCATTGATGCACTTACAGGAATAGTCCGGAATGTGCCTTTTCCACGGGTAAACGGTAAAGTTTATGCTGTGGTTCAGGACGGGCAGGGGGGCTGGATTCTGGGCGGAGCATTCTCGAAAATCGGGAGTGTGGAAGTGGATAACCTGGCCCGGATAAAAAGCGATTATTCGGTAGACCATAATTTTAAACCCGAAGTAGATGGCCCTGTATATTGCCTTTTCATAAGGGGTAGCCTGGTATTTGTCGGTGGGCAATTTCAAATGATCGACGGCACCGGCCGGCAAAATCTGGCCTGCCTTAGTTTTTTTTCCGGTCAGCTCACAGCTTTTAATCCTACCCCCAATGGGCCTGTTTATTCCCTGGCGCTTTCAGGTAATTTGCTTTATGTAGGCGGAATATATACGATGATAGGAGGAAATGCAGGAAGAACAAATTTTTCCCGCATTGATATCAACACATCCACCGTTCCCGGAAATCCGCCGTATCCCTATCTTGATTTTAATCATCCGGTTAACGGAGCGGTCAGAACCATTCTCATTCGGGGGAATCTGATTTATATTGGTGGAGATTTTAATATGGTGGGAACCCAAAGCCGAAAATCCCTGGCCTCCTTTCATCGTATTGGTGACAGCCTGATGCCTCTGTCGCTTAATATTTCCGGACCGGTAAGATGTTTGGCGGCTTCCGGAAATTTTCTCTTTTTCGGAGGCGATTTCCTCAGTGTAAATAATGCTCCCCGGAAATACTTGTCTGCCGTTTCCATGCAAACGGGACTTGTTACCGGTCCCACAAAGTACCCCGATGCCCCTGTAAGAAGTATTTTCGCCGGTTCTCAGGTAATTTATTTCGCCGGTGATTTTAAAAAAGTTAATGGCGAGGATCGTAAATATTTAGCGGCCGTAAATTTTTCGGTTGATTCCCTGCTGTCATGGAATCCACATGCCAGCAATAAAGTGCACGCTCTGGCTGGTGCCGGAGGTGTCATTTTTGCAGGAGGAGAAATGGTTTCGGTAGGTGGTGAAGATGTAAGGAACTTTGCCATTCTCGATCTCCCTACGAAAACCCTGAGCTGGTACCGGCCCAACCCCAACGGTACGGTGTTTTCGATTTTAACCGATGGTTTGTACGTGTTTATCGGAGGTGAATTCACCACCGTAAGCAACAACAACCGCAAAGGTTTGGCCTGTCTTGATTTTTCCGATTACTCCCTCACCGGATTTGCAGCCCAGGTAAACGGAACGGTCAGGGCTCTATGCCGCTCGGGAAACGCACTTTTTTTTGGTGGACTTTTTACCTCGGTTAATAATGTTCCCCGAATCAATCTTGGTAGTGTGAACGCCGTAAGCGGTACTTTGAGCGCATTTAATTGTCCGGTTAATGGCACCGTTAATACCTTGTTTGCTGATGCTTCCAAAGTTTACGCAGGCGGTTACTTTTCCGATGTAAACGGGTATACCCGGAACCGCCTTGCCTGTATCGACACACTCAATTCGCAACCCTATCTTCCCTGGAATCCGGGTGCCAACGACGGAGTGTATTCCATGATTCGTTCCGGAAATAAAATTTATCTGGGCGGCTGGTTTACCCAAATCGGAAATCAAAACCGTCCCAATTTTGCGGTCATTGACATGGCCGGAAATCTTTTGCCTTTTAATCCGGCTCCCGATCGTTTTGTGCGGTCTATGTTTTTGAAAGGCGACAGTCTGTTTCTCGCCGGAGACTTTGATAATCTGGGACCCATTCCGGCCTACAACAGCGCCCTCATCCAGACTTCCACACAATCTGTTTTGCCCTGGCCCACACCCCTCGATTCTTTTTCAAATGTGGTGTATTATGGTAACGGAGATTATTTTGCCGGTGGTTTATTTTCTTATGCCGGTGGTTTATACCAACCCTTCCTGGCAAGGTTTACCCTGAATCCTCTGGGAGGCGGCGATGTTGATAATACCATGGTGAGCCGGGTATTTTACCCCAATCCCTCAACCGGTGATTTTTCATTCCGGAATCCTCCCCGGGAACAAGGAAAAATAGCCCTCCTGAAAATTTTTACAAGCACCGGTGTATTGGTTTATGAGGAATCCCTGACTTTGTTGGATGAGAACCGGATTTCAGCCGGGAATCTTCCGGCGGGTATTTACTTTATAAGGCTTGAGGGGGCGGTGGGAACCGGAAATGCAAAACTGGTTATAACCCGGTAAATAAAATCAACGGAAATTCTTGGTTCCGGTAAACTGTCCGTACATAAGGGAGTCTATGCAATTGGCCGTAAGCTTAACATCTTTGATGGTTTGAAAAAGCCGGCTTGAAAATAGCCCGATTCCGTTTTCAATATTTGTATAAACAGGATTTTCATTAAAGGATCCGGATCCTGCTGCTACAACCTCCATGTAATTGGCAAATTGTTCTTCCGCCACACCGTAAATAAACTCAAGGGAAAGAAAATTCCGCTCTACTAAATTATTGGTAGGCAGTTTAGGATTGTTTCCAATTACCCTGAAAAAATATCCGGGATCAACGGTTTCAGACAGGTTTTCACCCCCGCTTAGACCGGCTGATTTATGATTTACAAAGGGAATGTCAATGTACTTGAACGCAATCTGGGTGGTATCAAAAATAAATCGCTCCCTGTAATGAAAGCGGATGGTAACATTGAACAAGCGGCCGTAGGGGCAGGTTGACCATTTGGTTTTGTACAGGGTATTGCCGTAAAGATTAATGCTTTGGTTTTGAAAGGGGGTTTGAACCAGCATATTCGAAAGTGTGCGGGTTTTGGCTGCTGCCTGCAGGCCGGAAATGGTATTTATTACAGTAAGTCTGTATTCGGAACCATCCCCGGAAACGGGGGTGTTGGTTTTGTAAAGGTATTGGCCCGGGTTTGAGAAAATTCCTGAATCTTTGGGAACCGCCGAATCGGGCAATAATAAAATGGATTGCACCACGCTGCCATTGAGCATTTTTTCCAGGCGAACGGTAAGGGCATTGGGAGGGTAGTGGAGGGAGTCGAAATTTCCTGCCATTACCACGGCATCTTCACGACCCAGAAAAGCTTTGTTGACTTTAATATACTGGAGGGAATCGCCGGGGTTTAGTAGCCCGAATACGGCCATGGTTTCCTTCCAGTCATCAACGATGTCGAGATCGTTTTTGCAGGAGTTAAAAACAAAAAGTACCCCAAGAATAAAGGGGATAATTTTTTTCATGGATGTAAATGTAACAATTATTCAGCCGGTCTGCAATCAGCCCTGGCATTCAAGTTCCGAAAAGAAAAATGATCCTTCCAGCTTTGCGTTGGCATCGGAGTCGCTCCCATGAACGGCATTAGCTCCTATGGATTTGGCAAATTTCTTCCGTATGGTGCCTTCGGCGGCCTTGGCAGGATCGGTGGCTCCGATCAGGGTGCGGAAATCTTCCACAGCATTTTCCTTTTCAAGGATGGCGGCCACAATGGGGCCCGAGCTCATATATTCGGTAAGTTCCCCGAAAAAGGGGCGCTCTTTGTGTATTTCATAAAATTTGCCTGCTTTTTCCCGGGTTAAACGGGTAAGTTTCATCGCCACAATCCGGAATCCGGCCTGGTTAATCATACTCAGAATGGGCCCGATGTTATTGTCGGCGGTTGCGTCGGGCTTTATCATGGTAAATGTTCTGTTTCCTGCCATAAAAAAAAATTGTGCCGCGAAATTAACAAATTTTCAAACGCTGATTTTATTTCCGGACGATAATTAATCCCTTTGCTGAATTTCTTCCTTACCTTTGATAACTCATGAATCCTGAATTCAATACCCTTCTTAAAAATCTGGAAACGGGGAAACCGGTGGTCATTGTTACCCACCCCAATCCCGATGGCGATGCCATGGGTTCTTCCCTGGGTCTTTACCATTTTTTGAAGAAAAAGGGCTATGATGCACGGGTAATTACCCCGAACGAGTTTCCTGCTTTTCTGGGTTGGCTTCCGGGCTCATCCCGGGTTAGCGTTTTTTCCCTGGCACCGGAACCCTGCCGGAAATTAATTGCCGAAGCAGGGGTAATTTTTTGCCTTGATTTCAATACCCTGAAAAGGGTGGGCCCCCTGGGTGAATTGATCGAAAGTGCCGGAGCTTTTAAAGCTCTTATCGACCATCACCGGGAACCCGATGCAGGCTTCGGCTATTCCCTGCACGATATCAATGCCTCAAGTACCTGCGAACTGGTTTTCGATTTTATTTCATTATTCGGGGAGGAAAAATCCATCGACCCTGAAATTGGAATTTGTATTTATACCGGAATCATGACCGATACCGCCTCTTTCCGGTTTCCAGCAGCCGGACCCAAAACCCACAGGGTGGCGGCCTTTTTGCAGGAACAGGGAGTGAAAACCTATCTGGCCCACGAAAATGTTTACGACCAGAATACCCTTTCCCGTTTAAAACTTATTGGCCATGTTTTATCCAACAACCTGAATATATCCTACGAGAAAAAAACGGCCATTCTCACCTTGTCGCTCAAGGACCAGAAAATGTTTAAAATGGAAAAGGGCGATACCGAAGGGCTGGTAAATTACGGACTCTCGGTTTCGGGGGTTCAGCTGGCGGTGTTTGTTATGGAAAAAGAGAATGAGGTTAAATTTTCTTTCCGCTCCAAGGGCGAACTTGATGTGAACCGCATTGCAAGAAATCATTTTAACGGCGGAGGACATAAAAATGCCGCCGGCGGCAGTCTCGGCACAGGATTTGAGGATGCATTAAACCGACTGAATGCATTTTTAGACAGTCCGGAATTTATGCGTGTAGTTTCCTGATATGAATTTTCGTTTTTATTTTTTCCTTTTTTCAATAACCGCATTTCTTTCCTGCGGAAATCCCGACCCTTCGCCTCAGGTTCCTCCTGACATAAAGGATAAACTCATGGATGCGAACCGGATTTTACGACAAAAGGAATCTGATGAAATAGATGCATATGTAAAAAACCAGGGCTGGGACATGCAAATGACCGGCACCGGATTGCGTTATTTAAAACTGGCAGAGGGAGATGGCGATTCCGCCCGGATGGGTATGAAGGCTACCATTAACTACCGGATTAAACTACTCGACGGCACCCTGTGTTATTCATCCGACTCCCTGGGGCCCGAGGAATTTATGGTGGGCAGGGATTATGTGGAAACGGGCCTTCACGAGGCCATACAAATGATGCGGAAAGGAGAAAAATATGTTTTTATTCTGCCCGCCCACCTGGCGCATGGCCTTTTGGGCGACTGGGAAAAAATACCGCCTCTTTCCCCCGTGGTATATTATATTGAATTAAAATCTCTGGGGAAAAAATGAAAAGGAAAGCCCCGGTTTTTCTGCTTGCTATTACCCTGTTTTTCGCGTGCAGCGAAGGACCCTACAGTGGATTTTCGGAAATCGATTACCACCTGTTTTACAAATTAAGAGCCTATGACGATTCCGGAAAGGTTCTGGCCGAAAAAGATCATGTATGGTACACCATGAAGGTATTTGCTCCAACGGATTCATTATTGTTTAATTCAGGAAGAATTTTTCCGGCAGGCATGGAATGCAGGGCCGAAAGTTTGTGCCATTCGTTTTTTTCCATAAAACCTACCCTCGGGAAATGGGCCTCCGGCGATTCCATGACCCTCATAATTGATAACTATGAGCTGGTTACACATCCCGGCTTTTTAAAATACCGGTCTGAAGGTCCCCTGCGGGTAGAATTGAAAATTTTAAAAGCCCTTTCGCCTGACCAGTTTGAAGATTATGTGAGAATGATGCAGGAAACAGGAGATATTCAGGAAGGACTGATAATTGCCGAGTATATAAAAAAGCAAAAAGAAGGATTTGAAAGAACCGGCAGCGGAATTTATTTTCATGAAATTTCACCCGGTTCAGGCCATCCTCCCTCCAGAGGGAAAAATGTTAAAATTTCTTATTCCGGAAGTTTTCTGGGCGGTGAGGCTTTCGACACGGGGACTATGGAGTTTAAACTGGGTCAGGAAATGCAAATTCTGAGAGGCCTGGAATTGGCAATTTACCGTATGAAACCGGGCGGCAAAGCGAAAATAATCATACCTTCGTACCTTGCGTACGGTGAGCGAGGATCAAGCACCGGAACCGTACCACCATTTACACCTGTGGTATATCAGGTCCACTTAATTGAAATAATAGAATGACGCGTTTTCTTCTTCTCCCCCTTGTTTGTGTTTTGTTGTTTTCATGCAGCTCTAAATTCGACGGTTACGACGATAACGGAAACGGATTATATTATAAGTTCTATTCCCGCAGCGGCGATACCCAGGCTCCTGCCATGGGCGACTTTGTATTTATTAAACTCTTAAATAAGTATACCGAAGACAGCATTATTTTCGATTCCCGGAAAAGCAAAAGCGATGGCATCGTTTCTTTTCCCATCCGGAATATTCCTTTCAAAGGTTCTTTGGAAGAAGCCATTCTTATGATGCGGGTTGGCGATAGTGCAAGCTTCAAAATTTCCGCCGATTCCATTTTCCAGCAAATCCCAAAAGAAGATTCGGTTCCCACCTTCCCCGCAGGATCCTTTTTCACCTTCGATATTAAGCTGGTTAAAGTAATGACCATGCAACAGGTGCAGGACGAACAACAAAAAAATTACGAAGACTACCTGAAACGCCTGGAAGAAATGAAGGCGGAAAGAAAGGGTGCCGAAACCGGACTCATCAACGAATATATTTCTCAAAACAAGGTGAACGCAAAACCAACTTCCTCCGGGTTGTATTTTATTGAAACCAAAGCCGGTTCCGGTCCCAAACCTCAGAAAGGCTCTAAAGTAGCCGTTAATTATACCGGGAAATTTCTGGAAGACGGTTCAGTTTTTGATTCCTCAGACGAACATGGCAAACCTTTTGAGTTTACCCTGGGTAAAGGAGAGGTTATTAAAGGCTGGGATGAAGCCCTGCTGATGATGAAGAAAGGTGGAAAAGCTACCCTGATCATTCCCTCCAAGCTGGGTTATGATTCCACCGGAGTTCAGGATCCGTACAGTGGCAGATTTAGTATTCTTCCCTATACACCGCTTTTGTTCGAAGTAGAATTAATGGAAATAAAATAAAGCATGAGAACCGTATTATTGTTACTCCTTACAATAGGTTTTGTTCCGGCTGCTTTCGGACAGAAAAAGAAAAAATCCGAATCTCCGCCCCTTAAAGAAAAAACCACGCCCGTTGAGGAAATAGGGAAAGAAATGAAAACCCCCTCCGGCCTGATTTATAAATTCCTTAAACGAGGTGAAGGAGCGCCCGTGGAAGAAGGTGACCGCGTAACCATCCACTACGTTGAAAAACTGGAGAACGATTCCGTCATCGACGACTCAAGAAAAACAGGAAATCCTTTTTCTTTTAAAGTAGTTAGCGGCGAAGCTATTCCGGGTATTGTTGAGCTGGTTAAGCTGATGCGCGTTGGCGATATTGCTGAATGTGTGCTGAGTCCCAAACTGGGCTACGGTAGCCAGCAGGCAGGTTCCATTCCTCCCAATTCAACCCTGAAATTTAAGGTTGAAGTAATTGAAACCAAGGGTGGGGTAAAACCCTTTAAAGCCATAGGCGATACCGTAAAATTGCTTTCCGGATTAAAATATCTGGTGGCGAAAAAAGGAACGGGCGATAAACCTGCCTCCGGCGATATTGTTACCATACATTATACCGGATACCTTCCCGACGGGAAAGTGTTTGATAGTTCCGTGGAAAGAAATGAGCCGGTAAAATTTAATCTCGGAGGAAGCCTGCCGGGATTGGATGAGGGTATCGGACAAATGAACAAGGGGGCAAAATTCCGCCTTGTTTTACCCTATGCGCTTGCTTTTGGAGAGGCCGGTCGTGGTCCCATTCCCCCAAGAACCAATATTATTTATGATGTAGAGTTAATTGAATTCAGAAAAAAAATAAATCCTGTTCCTTTTGCAGTGAAAGGAAAAGATACAACCACCACCGCATCCGGCCTGAAATATATTGTGGTTGCCTCAGGCAAGGGCGAGCAGGGCGGCATGGGCAAAAAAGTTAAAGTTCATTATACGGGATTTTTGAGCGATGGCTCCATTTTTGATTCTTCCGTTGAGCGTGATACCCATTTTGAATTTACCCTGGGCCTGAATTCGGTAATTCCGGGTTGGATGGAAGCTTTGCAAATAATGAAGGAAGGCGACAAGTGGCGTTTGATTATTCCTCCCGGTCTGGCTTATGGCCCCAATGGAATGCCACCCAAAATTCCAGCCAACGCTACCCTGATTTTCGATGTGGAGCTGGTGGATGTGGAATAGGTTCAGGTTCCCAAAATAAATACCGCAGGAGTTTTAGGAGGTAGCCAACCTGATTTTTTCCAGTTCGAAATACTTCGGGTAAGAATGAACTCCGTGGGCAGGGTAAGATCCGCAGCCACGCACAAAAGCAAATTCTCCTGCTTTATTTTCATCAGATCCTCCCAAAGCGCGGCATTTCTGTAAGGTGTTTCAATGAATATCTGTGCCTCTCCCTTCAAAGCCATCTGACTTAATATTTCAAGACTTTCCCTGCGGTTTTCTTTTTCACGGGGCAGGTAGCCCGTAAAACGGAATTGTTGTCCGTTAAGACCACTGGAGGCAAGGGCCAGAAAAACAGAAGAGGGACCCGGGATGGGAACCACTTTGATTTTTTCCTGATGACATTGTTTTACCAGTGATGCACCGGGATCGGCAATACCCGGCATGCCCGCTTCCGACATCAGGCCTAAATCCCTCCCCGATTTCAGAAAGCGAATAATCTCCGGAAGGGTAGTGTCGCCCGTATGTTCGTTGAGTTCAAAAAAACTTACCTGGTCAAAGGCTGCCTTAAAACCCATTTTGCGCAGGGCTCTTCGGGCAGACCTCAGGTTTTCCACAACAAAGCCCTCTAAGCCTTGGATTAATCCGGGCATAAAAATCCGGCCCTGCTCAAGGGGCTCATCACCCAGGGGGCAGGGTATGAGGTAGAGGCTCATAATTTGCTTGTTTTTTGAATTCCTTCTGCCAAAAGCCCGCAGGCATTATCGAGCAGGAGATAAACCTTTTCAAAGCCCGAATCGCCGCCAAAATAGGGGTCGGGCACCTCCATATTCGTGTCGGGGAAGGAAACATGGAGCAAAAGGTCTACTTTTTCGCGATCGGCAGGGGTTCTGGCCAGCGAGATTACATCGGAGTAATTGGCAAGGTCCATCACAAAAATTCGGTCGAAACGGTCGAAATCTTCAGGTCTGAACTGCCGGGCTCTTAAGGATTTGAGATCAACCCCATGCCGGGCGGCACAGGCAATGGCTCTTTCGTCGGGTTTTTCCCCTACATGGTAATTGGAGGTTCCTGCAGAATCTACTTCTGCTTCAATGCCCTTTTCGCTTAGTTTTTTCCGGAGCACACCTTCTGCCATGGGTGATCGGCAAATGTTGCCCAGACATACCATGAGGATTTTTTCCATTTTTTTGTTTAAAGCTAAAAAAAGGGAGCATTTCTGCTCCCTTTTTCATGAATAAATGAGGTTTATTACTGAATACTGATTTTCTTTTCCAGTTCTTCGATATAAGCTTTGAAGCGCTTATCGGTATCCATCAGGTTATTAACGGTACGGCAGGCGTGAAGAACGGTAGCGTGGTCTTTGCCTCCGCAATGCATTCCAATGGTAGCCAAAGAGCTTTTCGTCATTTGCTTGGCAAAAAACATGGCAATCTGCCGGGCCTGCACAACTTCCCGCTTCCGGGTTTTGGATTTAAGCAATTCCAGGGGCAGGTCGAAATAATCGCATACCACTTTCTGAATATAGTCGATGGAAACTTCCCGGGCAGTGTTTTTGACAAATTTGTCAATCATCTGCTTGGCAAGCTCAATGGTAATCTGCTTCTTATTGAGGGAAGCCTGGGCGAGCAGGGAAATAAGAGCTCCTTCCAGTTCCCGGACATTGGTAGTAATACTATAGGCCAGGTATTCAACCACATCACGCGAAAGTTCGATTCCGTCGTTGTAAAGTTTCTTTTCCAGAATGGCAATCCGGGTTTCCAGGTCAGGTGACTGAAGGTCAGCACTAAGGCCCCATTTGAAGCGGCTTAGCAGACGCTGTTCCATGCCCTGCATTTCCACGGGGGGCTTGTCAGCGGTAAGAACCAGTTGCTTTCCCGTTTGGTGAAGGTGATTAAAAATGTGGAAAAACACATCCTGGGTTTTATCCTTTCCGGCGAAAAACTGAACATCGTCGATGATCAGCACATCTATCATCTGATAAAAATGGATGAAGTCGTTCTGGCTGTTGTTTCTAACCGAATCGATAAACTGATGGGTGAATTTTTCAGAGCTTACATAAAGAACCGTTTTTCCGGGGAATAAATCCTTAATCCGGATTCCTATGGCCTGGGCCAAATGGGTTTTCCCAAGGCCAACCCCGCCATAAATGAATAATGGGTTGAATGCAGTTCCACCGGGTTTGTTCGCAACGGCGAATCCGGCAGACCGGGCAAGCCGGTTGCAATCACCTTCCACGAAATTATCGAAGGAATAAATGGTATTGAGTTGAGACTCAACACTAACCTTTTTTAACCCGGGTATAATGAAGGGATTGCGGATGGTGTTTTGGTTCACATCAATGGGCATTGCCACTGAGGGGTTCTTAACATCCCGCTTTGAAGTAGGTATTTTTACGGTATAGGGTTTTGTAGCGTTGGGATTCTCCATAATAATGGAGTATTCCAGTCTTCCTTCAGCACCCAGTTCTTTCCTGATGGTTTTTTTCAGTAACGTAATGTAGTGTTCCTCAAGCCATTCATAAAAAAACTGACTCGGAACCTGAATGGTCAGAACATTACTGGCAAGCTTAACAGGTTTAATCGGTTCAAACCAGGTTTTAAAACTTTGTGGACTTACATTGTCCTTGATCACGCTCAGACACTTTTCCCATACTTTGTTGTGATCTTTGTTACTCATTGAAATTTGCCTGTGAAAGGTAGCTTTTTTCGTTTTTTAATCAGAGCGTAAATATATAACCAAGTTTCAATTAGAAAGCAAAAAAAGAGAAAAAAAAAGAAAAAATATTTTTTGTTCTACTTGTATTATTCAGAAATTTTTATTGCGCTACCGGATGAAATTTTTTTATTAGATTTTACCTCGATAAAAAAGTCAATTCTTCCCAGTCGAACCCCGGCCCATCCTGTTTGTGCTACCAATACTTCTTCCTTTATACGGTTCTTAATCCGCATGGGTTTTTCCAGTAAGGTATGGGTATGTCCCCCAAGGATTACATCAACCCCCCGGCTGAGTTCGGCCATATCGGTGTCGGAAATTTTCCGCGAGGGGTATTTGTAGCCCAGGTGCGATAAACAGATAATCAAATGACAGCCCAGATCGTAGCGCAGAAAGCGGGTGTATCGTGCGGCGGTGGCAATGGGATCCAAATAACGGGTATTGCCGAAATTTTTTTTCATGACAAGACCCTCAAGCTCTATGCCCAGAACGAATATCCCGTTTTTTCCTCCATGCCTTTCAAAGGTATTCTAGGGAAGGCGTTTGTTTTTCAAGGG
>ERZ869936.165-NODE-165-length-82261-cov-7.682797_pt1 | contig 82261 bp, 56 predicted proteins | sample MGYA00520876_ERZ869936 | MGnify/ENA primary metagenome ERZ869936 (study PRJEB32218, sample SAMN09650985) | biofilter metagenome | isolation source: enrty point of leading RO module | place: Saudi Arabia: Thuwal, RO plant located on Red Sea | collected 2016-02-17 ... | reverse complement strand
CGGCCTCGCGCCACGGCTTGGCGCATTCGAAGACTTCCCACGCGGCCAACTCGAAACGGCGACGGCGCATCACGTCGGCCGCTTGGCGCATATACTCGGCCCGACGTTCGGGGCCAAGTGCCGACCACTGGGGCAGCGCGGCGCTGGCCGCGTCGACGGCGGCGTTGGCATGTTCGGTGGTGGCCACCGCCACGTGGCCCACCGACTGTGCCTTGTGCGAGGGGTTGATCGAATCGGCCCACGTGTCGGTGGAAACCTCGCGTCCACCAATGACCAGCGGGTACTGCCGATCAAATTGCGATTGGACTTCGTCCAGCGCCGAGTGCATGGCGTCGCGGTTTTCGGCCAGGGCGAAGTCGGCCGGCGGCTCGTTGCGATAGTCGGGCGCGAAGCGGCCGGTGGTGGCCGTGGCCGAAGTCGATGCATCGGACGCGGCGCCGTCGTCGTCTATGGGGCGTTGCTCTGACGGGTTCATCAGCAATGTCTCCACCGGAACGTGCTCGGCAAAGCCCGCCCGCAGAAAAGAATCGTTCGAGGTGTTCTCCAGCAGCCGGCGGACCAGGTACGCCATGCCGGGAATCAGTTCGCCAAAGGGCATGTAGATCCGCAGGCGATAGTCCATGTCGACCAGCACCTGTTTCTCGCTGTCGGCCATGCCGTAAAGCATTTGCAGCTCGATGGCGTCCTTGGGCAAGCCGAGATGCTGGGCCACGGCCATTCCGTATGCCAGCGAGCGCAGGTTGTGACTGCCCAGCGCCGGGCGCAACGTTGCGTGGTTGCGGATCAGAAAGCGCGTCAGCCGCTCGTAGTTGGCATCGGTTTCCCACTTGTTGCGAAAGACGGGCACCGGCCAACCGACCGACTCGGCTTTGACGATCTCGTAGTCCCAATAAGCACCTTTGACCAGCCGGACCCAAACCGGTCGCCCGCGGCGCACGGCCCAATCGCGCAGCCGGCGCAGGTCGGCTTCGGCATCGCGCAAATAGCACTGAATCACGATGCCGACGTCTTCGGTCTCGCGAAACTCGTCTTCGGTCATCACCTGCTCGAAGATGGCCAGCGTCTGGTCCTTGGTGTGGTACGACTCCATGTCGACGTTGACGAACGCGCGATGCTCGCGCGCCACGCGGAGCAGTTTGCGAAGCCGGGCCGAGACGCGCCGTGTGGTGCCGGCCGGATCGATCGGATCGAACTGGCTGTCCAGCGCCGAGAGCTTGATCGAGACGTTGGTCCTGGGCAGCTCCGCCGTGCCGGCTCGATCGACTTGCGGCACTTCCTCCCAAGCATTGACCGCCGGTGCGATTCCTTCCACCAGGTCGAGATAGGCCTGCAAGTAGCGATCGGCTTCCTGCTCGCTGGTGACGGCTTCGCCGAGCAGGTCGAGCGTGAAGCCGCGCGACAGCTTGCGCTCGTGGCGCGCCGCGGCCAGGACTTCGTCGGTCGAAGTTCCGGCAATAAACCGCCGGGCATGGCCCATCACGTTGCGCCGCGCGGCAATGGCCAACGCGCGCCCGGCGATCGAGTCGGGCGTGGCGACGGCCAACCCGAGCCGTGCGGCGGACGGCAGATGGGCCCGGACGTCGTGGAAGTATTCGTGCAGATGCCGGGTGACGGCGGCGCTGGTCTTGAGCATGGGCAGCACGTCGACGAAGCGAAACATCTGCACCTTGACCGATTCGTCCTGCATGGCCCAGGCCATGATCCGATCATCCCACCAGCGACGATCCCAGGGCGACGGCTGATGGCCCGAGGCATGCTCGAACAGATGGCGCCCGAGCTGTTGGGTGGTGCGCTCGATCTCGGCCCGTTGGGCGTCGTCGGGTTCGGGAAGTTCGGCCATGGCTCGCGGAATATTGGACAGCCGGAATACGGCCGCCGACCAAGAAAAAACAGGTGTCAGGCAATTCTATGCGGCGGGGAGGATCTTGGCGATGTGCCCTCGGTCGGCCAAGCATGCAGTCTCGCGAGCGAATACGGTGTACGAAGCCGGGTTGCCTGCGATAATGATGGACCACGGGGCAAACGGTCGGGCTGGGCAGCCACGGCCGATGTGTTTCGCCGAATCTCAAGGAGACTCGTGATGCCGAACACGCTGCGACGCCCCCGCTGGCAAACAGACTGGCCGATCATGTTGCCGGCCGTTGCGCTGATGCTGCTTGCCACACAGGCAACTGGTTGGGCCCAAGACATCGACGGCGAGGCCCGTCGCGCCACGGTGGCCGAAGCGGTGAAGACCGCGATGGACCAACACGAAGTGCCGGGCGTGAGCATCGCCGTGGTGAGCGACGGCAAGATTGATTGGGCCGACGGCTTCGGCGTCGTGCGGGCGGGCGGCGATCAGCCCGTGACGCCTGAAACGCGGTTTCAGGCGGCGTCGATCAGCAAGCCGGTGGCCGCATTGGCCGCACTCAGAACCGTCGAGCTGCGCAAGCTCTCGTTGGATGAGGATGTCAACGCGCGGCTTACTTCGTGGCGGATTCCCAGCAGTCCGCTCATGAATGGGAATCCGGTGACGCTACGGCGGCTGTTGAGCCATTCGGCCGGACTGACCGTGCACGGGTTTGGCGGGTATGCAACCAACATGGAAGTGCCCACGCTGGTGCAAGTGCTGTCCGGCGCGCCGCCGGCAAACTCGGCACCGGTGAAGCTGCTGGTCAAGCCGGGCTACATGTTCAAGTATTCGGGCGGCGGCTATACGGTCGTGCAACAACTATTGATCGACGTAACTGGAGTTCCGTTTCCCGACTACATGCGGCAGATGGTGCTCGACCCGTTGGAAATGGAGCACAGCACCTACGAACAACCGTTGCCGGCCGAACTTGCCGCTCAGGCGGCCGTTGGGCATCGACCCAATAAGGCGCCAGTGGCCGGCGGGTGGCACGTCTATCCAGAGATGGCCGCCGCTGGGCTGTGGACGACGCCCAGCGATCTGGCCCGTGTTGTGGTGGAAGTGATCAGCACGGCCAATGGCCAGCCGGGCAAGATACTCTCGCCGGGAATGGTCGCCGAGATGCTCAAGGAGCAGTCGGGCAAGACGGTGACGTATGGGCTCGGCTTCTCGGTGTTCGGCTCGGAACGCACGTTTCGCTTCAGCCATGGCGGCTCGAACGAAGGGTATCGCTGCATGCTGATCGGACTGCCGGCCACCGGGCAGGGCGTGGTCATCATGACCAATAGCGATACGGGTGGCGCCCTGTTGCAGCAATTGGTACCGATCGTGGGGAAGACCTACGATTGGCCAACCGACAAACGGACCGCCGGGTAGTACGCAGTGAAACTGTGCCGAACACGCCGCAGGCCGCTCACCAATCCCACAACAACGTGCGGCCGACCGCCGTCAGAGTAGGTGACGGGCCTTTACTTCCAGATAACGGTTGACCAGCGGGGCCGTCATGCGCTCGGGAAACACGTCGAGCGAGAGGACGCCTTGGTGCTCGAGGTCGGTCAGCACACCGCGCCGCCAGGTGACGATTTCGTTGGCGGCAGCGGCGCGGTACATGGTCGCTTCGGACGAAGGCGCCGCCGTGGCGGCGTCGAAGATCGCATGGTCGCGCAACATCACGGCCAGCGGCAGGTGGCGCCCGGCCACGCTCGTCAGATAGCGACTGACCTGGTTCGCGTTCACTTCGTCGACCACGTTGGTTAACAAAATTACGAGCGACCGTTTGCGGCAGCGGGCATTCAGGTAGACGAAGGCCTCGTCGTAGCGCGACTCGACCAGCCGCGGAAATCGATCGAACGACGCGTGCAGTAGATGGTTCATCTGGTTCTGCCCGCCGCGGGGAGGCACGTATCGCTGAATGTCGTCGGCGAAGCACAGCATCCCGACCGAGTCGCCCTTGCTCAGCGCGACGTAGGCCAGCATGAGAGCGGCGTTGAGCGCGTGATCCAGCAGGCTGAGTCCGGCGACGGTGTTGGTCATCATCCGCCCACAATCGACCAGAAAGATAACGCGCTGGCTCTGGTTGACTTGAAAGTCCTTGACCGTGAGTTTTCCGCGTCGGGCCGTGCTGCGCCAGTCGATGTGCTTGTAATTGTCGTCGAGCGTGTAGTCGCGGAGTCGCTCGAACTCGTTGTCTTGGCCGATGCGGCGCACGCGGCGCAGGCCCAACTGGCTGAGCCGGTCGGTGCGGGCCAACAGCGCGTACTCGCGCATTTGCCGCATGTCGGGATAGACGTGGACGACGTTTTCGGCAGGAAACCGAAACTGGCGTTGCCAGAGACCCAACCGGCTATACACGCGAAGATAGACGGCGTCGAGCTGAAACTGGCCCCGTTGTCGGGCCGACAGCCGGTAGTGGATCGTCGCCCGACTCTGCGGCGGAAGCAACACGCGGAACTGCTGGGGCTCGGCGTCGCACAGTTCGGGCACGTCGTCGCGCAGCTCGACCGTCAGCGGCCGCCGCGACCGATTGCTGATCGTCAGGTGCACGCGGTGGGGGTTGGCCAGCGAGGCGATGCGGCCCACCGTTCGTTCACAGACAAACCAGCGGCGTCGCGGCAGGTTCGTCAGGTCAGCCGCGGCAACCCCGATCAACAGCACATTGATTGCCAGCAACCAATACCCGAAGTTCGGGGTTGTCAGCAGGGCCAACGCAAGAATGGCCGGTAACAGGGCCCAAACCACCAGCCGGCGCTGCGGGTAGATCCCGCCGAAGTAGGCCAGCACGAGCATCGCGGCGATCGTCGCGACAAGCGGCAGGATCGGATTCACAGCCGGGGCACCTCGATCGAACGGATCAGGTCGCCAAGCAATTCGTCAACGCTTTGGCCCTCGACTTCCGCCTCGGCGGTGCGAATGACGCGGTGCCGCAGGGCCGGCAGTGCAATGTCGACGACGTCGTCAGGCACGACGTATTCACGCCCGCGAAAAGCCGCCATCGTGCGGGCGCCTTGCACGAGGGACAGCCCTGCACGCGGCGATCCGCCGATATGAAACTGCGGCCACTGCCGGGTCAGTCGCACGATTGCGTTGATGTACGCGAACAGTTTGTCTTCGACGTGGACCTTTGAGCAGATCTCGGTCACCTTGACGATGTCCTCGGCCGACGTGATCACGCGCAGCGACGATTGCAGCCGCTCATCCAAGTCGACCTGGCGTCCGTGTTGCTTGAGGATGGCAATCTCTTCCTCGGCCGCTGGATAGTCGGCGATGACTTTGAACATGAAACGATCGAGCTGCGCTTCGGGCAGGTTGTACGTGCCTTCGGATTCGAGCGGGTTTTGCGTGGCCAACACGAGGAACGGGCGCTGCAGCTTGTGGCTGGTGCGCTCGATCGTGACGCGGTACTCCTGCATGATCTCGAGCAGGGCGGCGTGCGTCTTGGCCGGAGAACGGTTGATCTCGTCGGCCAGCAGGAACTGCGTGAAGACCGGGCCGGGTCGAAAACGAAACTCCTGCTTCTTCATGTCGAAGATCGGCGCGCCGGTAATGTCGGACGGCATCAGGTCGGCGGTGAATTGAATCCGCCCACAGTCGCATCCCAATACGCGCCCCAACACGCGCACGAACAGCGTCTTGCCAAGGCCTGGCACGCTCTCGATCAACACGTGTCCGCCTGAGAACAGCGCGACGAGCGTGGTCAGCACCAGTTCGTCCTGGCCGACGTAGATCTTCGCAATCTCGCCCGTGATCCGCTCGTAGAGCAGCTTGATCTGGGCGATCTGCGCGGCAAGCGCCGGGTCGCCGGGCCGAGAGAGTCGGTCTGCCGGCGCTTGAGGCGGCGCGATGTTGGGGCGCGACTCGGGTCGGTGCTCTGTCATCAGTTCTTTCGCTGCGTGGGGTTGCGGAGTCGATCGGCCAACGGGACTCAACGCGGCGCACCGGTCGACCGACGCGGCGGCGCGCGGCTGGCGTCGGACGTTGCGGCTTCCACTTCTTCCGGCAATTGGGAGCGCGCGTAGTCGCGGTCGCGCGTGCGCTGGAGCAACTGGCTGACCGCGTCCACGTGATGGCCAAAGTCCGACGTCGTCGTGTTTTGCGGAACCCTGGCACGACCAAAAATCGGCCAGCGGGCAAAGCAAAAGATGACGCCCACCACGGCCAATTGCAAGAGGATCGGACCGAGCGGCCAGGTGCCAAACAACTTCGCCAGGGCGGAACCTCCACCCGGTGGATCGATGGCCGGTCCGCCGGGTCCACTGGACAAAAACACGACGTCGCCCGACGGGTCGACCTCGTCGATTAATCGGCCGGCTAGCCGCCGATGTTCGTGATTGACCAGCGGCAGATTGAGCAAGAACGAGCCGTTGGCCACCGTGATGAGTTGACCGCCGTTCCACTCGACCGGGCGATGGCGCCAGACCATCGGCATGCCGTCGGCGGTCAGCAGCACGCGCGCGTCGACCAGCGGGGCCAGAGCGTCGCTCATCCAAAAGTCGTAACGCGCTGGATCGATCTCGCGCGACCAAGGCCCGCCCAAGCGCGTTACCTCGTGCAAAGTGCCGGGCTTGATCTCAAACCACTGGCACATTAGGTGGGCCGTGGGAAACGCGCTGACCGACGAAGTCTGGCCGCGGGATTGGATGCGTCGCTCTTGGTACAGGGGCACTTGTCCGCCGTCGACCAGTGGCGTCATTTGCTTCCAGTAGAGCGGCGCGGCGTCGAATCCGCGGCCCACGTAGATCAACGTCCGGTTCGAGCCCGATGCGAGCCACTCGTCGAACCAGTCGCAAAGCTCCTCGTCCGGCGCGGCGAAGTCGTCGGGAAACCAAACGATCGTCTGCACGCGGTCCATGGCCGACGTGATGATCACGGAACGGCCGGAGACCTGGTGTCCGGCCGAGGCGAACATCTGGGCGAAGACGTCCACGCCGTTGATGCTGGTGGAAAAAACTCGCGGCGTCGAGCGGCCGTATTGCGTGTCGAGGTCGGCGACGCAACCGGAAGCCAACAGCGCCGCGCCGGCCGCCAGCGCGCAGCACGCCACACGCCCAAGGCGGGGCCGGACGGCTCGGCAGGATGTCGGCGCGGGCATCATGGTGATTGCTGGGTTTGGAGAAGGAGCGACTCGAACTGGCCCAGTTCGTGCCAGCAGGCCTCGAACCGGTCGCGGTCCAAGTGCTTTCGGCCGAAGAAAACGTCCTCGAAGGCGACCATCGTCCGTTCGACCATGCGGGCCAGCGGCTTGGCGCGGCGGGCCTCGCGCAAGTACTGGCGGTTGGTTTTTCCTTTGGCCAGCCGCACCAAGGCATGGCGGTCGAGTTCGACCAACTCGTAGCTGAAAAGATAGATGATGGCCTCGCCGTAGTCGCCCTGTTCGTAGCAGCGGCGGGCCTGGCCAAGCAGGTCGTCGTGCGATCGTTTGCGCAGGAAGGGCAGCGCCTCGACACGGTCGGCCGCCACCAGCTTGTCGATCTTTGCGTCGCGTTCGGCCGACTCGCTGCGCCGGCGTTCGCGAATCGCGCGATACACGTACCAGGCGACAACCAGAAGTACGGCAATGATGACGATCCACATGAGCACGTATAACGGGTCGGCGGACATACGGCCGAGTGGGCGCAGCCAATCCCCGAGCACCTTCCACCAAGGCCACGGTTCGGGCAGTGGGATCGGCTGCAACGCGTCGGCATCGGAGTCGTACCAGGGGATTTGCAGGCGGGTGTCCAGCCCATCCTTGCCGGCGACGACCGATGCATCTTCCTGGCCGGCCCGGACCGGCACGACAAGCACGAGCGCGACAAGCACGAGCGCGACAAGCACCGGCGCGGCACGCAAAGCCGCGTGCCCGACAAAACACAGGCGGATACGCGACGCAATCCGCTTTTGTGGCTTCATGTTGGCGCGTGTCGAACGGCTCATGCCGGCTGTCCCACGAGTCGCGCGCGCTGAGCGCGTAGTTGCAGTTCGATCTCCCAACCTTCGTTGCGAATCCGGCCGTCGAGGTAACCGAGGAAGCGGACCACGCAAAAGTAAACGGCCACCAGCCAGAAGGCGAGTTGCATTTCCACAAGCCAGCCGGTGAGGCCGGGCTCGAATCCGAGCAGGTTTCGCACCAGCAGATCCTCGGTCAGGTAGAGCGCCGTAATGAGCAACACGCTTAGCAGTCCGGAACCGATGGCGCGAATCGCATAGTCGCCGCTGCTGCCGCGGTGCAGCAGCGTATTGCGCTTCAGCGTCGAAAGCCGTCCGCGCCGGCCGACCAACGGATTGCGCTCCAGCAGTATCACTTCGTTCAGATACGGCCACATCGAGAACGGGAAGAACCAGGTCACGACCGGCAGAATCAGAATGGCGCGGACGATGAATTGCAGCAGGATGAGCTGCGGCAGACTCCGCACAAACGAGCTGACGGCTTCCCGCGCCGACGGTTTTTCCACAAACAACGCCTGCCCGAGATACAACGTGATCGGCGCGGTGGCCAGCGGCGCTTCGATCAGCACCAGGCAGGCAAGCCAGTAGAAGACCACCGTGAATTCGTCGCCGGACATCAACTCGGGTTGCAGCGCCATGATGAATATGTGGTTCAGCACGGCCAGCGGCACGATCAGCACGACCGAACAAACAATCAACGGCCGTCCGTAGGCGCGCATCACGTGCAGCGCCAGGTCGAGATTGTCGGCCCAGGAGCGTTCGCAAATCGCGATTCGCGCTTGATCGAGCTGCACCGTCACTCTCTCTCTGGATACTTGCTTGGAGCCAGACCGAATCCGACGACGTAGAGCAGCAGCGCGGCGGTGCTGCCGGCGGCGACGGCCACTTTGAACGGGTAGGGCAGCGCCGACGGCGAGATGAAACCTTCGATCACGGCTGCCAGGCAGAAGAGCACGACCGCGGCCCCGGCGGTTGGCATTGCCAGCGCGGCCGCGCGGCGCAACGACGCGCCGCGCGTCAGCCCGCCGGTGGCAACCATCGAAAAACCCAACCGCATCCCGGCCGCGGCCGCAAACACAATCGCGGTCAACTCAAACGGCCCGTGCGCCGTGACGAACTGGATGAAGTTGTGCCGCTCGGGCGTGGTGAACATAAAGCCAAACACCGCGCCGAGAAACACAGCGTTTGAGACGGTGACGAACAACCCGCCAACGCCAAGGACCAGCCCGCCGGCAAAACATTGCAACCCGATGCTCGCGTTATTGAAGACGTAGAAGCCGGTCATCACGGAGCTGGCCCCGGGGTTGCGGCCGAAAATGGGGCCGGAATACATCTCTTGCATTTGGGCCATGGTGGCCTCGCCGACCATCTGTTCGACGAACGGCCGCGACGAGTAGCCCAACAGCATCGCCAAGCCGAACAGTCCCCAGAACACGCCGAACGCAAGCCACAGGGCGCGGTCGCGCAGCAAGCGGCGCGGCAGCGCGCGAAACATTTCGTCGCCCCAGGCGCGCCAGCGAAACGTCTGGCTGCGATAGAGTTGATTGTGCGCGCGGCCGACCAGTTGGTGCAGGTATTGAATCGTGTCCGGCGGCAGTTGATACGCGTCGGCCAGCGCCAAGTCGGCACACGCGGCCCGATACAGCGCGGCAAACCGCGCGATCCCCTGCCCGCCCAGGGCACGCAACCTGCCACGTTCCAAAGCGTAGCACTTCAGCTCCAGCTCATGCCATTGCTGGCGCCGGCGATCGAGCAGTTCGGCGACTTTCATGGGCTGGCTGCCTCAGCAGGTTCGGGTTGCGGGTCGGGCGCGTCGTCGGCCGCGATGCGATCGGCAAAGAACGTGCGGAAGTACATCGACACCAGGAGCAAGTCCGGGTTTGTGTCGGGCGGAAGGCGAAATCGCTCGACGAACGGCCCGGCCAGGATCCCCGCCAGCTCGAAGCGCCGCGCCGGCGAAAACCGGCCGCGCCGCGCGACAAAGCCCGAGAGCGTCTGCGCGAGTTGCCGGCTCGCCGTAAAATTGGCGGGCAACTGCCGGGCCAGTTGCAGGACCTCGCGATGCTCGATCTGCGCCAGGCCGGTCAGACGGGTGTGGCGTTCGACCACGACGATCGTGCCACAGGCCAAATCGCCGAGCCGCTGGTAGCGGTCGTTGGCCGTCACGACGACCAGCCCCAACATGTAGAGCGGAATGCCGAACGCGGCGCCGTAGCCCACCATCGGCCACGCGTCCACGTCGCGGAGCACGTTGCGCAGTACGGCTTGCATGGCGTTGATCGGCCGACCATCGACCGACAACACGCGCAACCCGAGCATTCGCTTGCCGGGCGTTTGTCCGTTCCAAAACGTTTCGAACAGGCCGCCGTAGAACCACGAAAGGACAAACCAGATGATCAGCATCAGGCCGAAGCCGATGGCGCCCAGTCCGCCGATGCCGGCCAGCGCGGCAGCCATGGCCACGAGCAACACGACTCCCATGCGAATGCCGACGTCGATCAAGTAGGCGGGCAAGCGGCGAAACGGTCCGGCCAAGACGTAGTGAAACGCGATGTTCTCTGGCGTGACGATCTCGATGCGCGAGTCGAGTTGTCGCGGCGGTTTCGGCATTTTGCTATTATGCGACAACTTTCCATTTTTGACCACGAGGGATGTGCACGATGAGGCTGGCGGGCAAAAACGCGGTAGTTACGGGCGGGGCCACGGGAATCGGTCGGGCGATTGCGCTGGCCTTCGCACAAGAAGGCTGCCGCGTCGCCATCGCCGGACGCCGGGAAGACAAGTTGCGCGACGCCGCGGCCGCCTGGACCGGCGAACTGAAGATCCTGACGCACACCGTCGACGTGACTGATCGGGCAAGCGTCGCCGAGTTGTTCCGCTGGGCCGACGAAACGCTCGGCCCGCTCGACATTCTGGTCAACAACGCCGGCATCAATACGCCAAAGCGCACCATGGCCGACATCCCGCCGGAAACGTTCGATGAGGTGATGGCGATCAACGCCACGGGCGTTTACAACTGCATGCACGCCGTGTTGCCCGGCATGCGCCAACGCAAAGACGGCCTGATCATCAACATGAACTCGATCTCCGGGTTGCGGGCCACGCCGCTGGGCGGGTTGGCGTATTGCGCGTCGAAGCATGCCATGACCGCGCTGGCCACGATCGTGGCGCAGGAGGAAGGGCCCAACGGGATTCGCGTCACCAGCATCTGCCCGGGCGAGGTCGACACGCCGCTGTTGGACGGCCGGCCGACGCCGGTGGGCGCGGAACACCGGGCGAAGATCCTGCAAGCCGAAGACGTGGCCGAGGCGGCACTAATGGTCGCCTGCCTGCCGCCGCGTGCCCACATCCACGAACTGGTGATCAAACCCACGTGGCAGGAGTATGTGTAGCGCGGGTCGAATCGGAATGATCGCGCAACCGTGGCCTTGGGGCCAAGCGTTCCCTCGCCCTGAGAGAGTTTGTTCCTCACATGGCGGCGCTGGAGCGCTTCGTCCGCAGTGAACCGCTTCGACGGGCGTAAGAAAGCGTCTTCGGCGTACTAGCTCTAAATAGCTAGCCAGTCGACCCAAGGGTGTGGGTCGGTTAGACTTTGGCAGCAGTTGAATACTTACTGCGGTCTGGCATTGCGCACGGGGGTCGGTGGTGCCCATTCGTTTTTGTCTTCTCGTTGCTGTTCTCATGGCGGTCGGCTGTAGAGCGGAGCGTGAGCCCATGGACAAGAACCAAGTCGAACAACGGCAGAAGATTCTAGTTGACCACGTCGAGGGCGGTCCCTCGCCTGAAGGAATGGTCCACGTCCCAGGACGGAGCGTCGACGAACCGCCACGAGTACGGCGTGAAGTTGAGATAGTGACCGACCCGACGGAAGTCGCCGAAGCTCGCCGTGTTTACGAGGAGGAGGTGGCCGAATTTTTCGATTCGGCTCTGACTGCCGTGGAGTCGGGAGATTACCTCTTTGACGAGCACATGTTGGCACTGAATTCCCGCAAGCGTGATGGCGAATCGGCTCTAAGAGCGATACTGCATGCAGACGACAAGCCTGCTGCCGCGAGAGCTAGTGCGGCACACACGTTGATTCGAATGGGCGATTCTAGCGGAGAGGAGTTTTTATTTACATCACTGGAGTCACCGAATGCGGATATGCGGCGTGCCGCGCTCAAGATGCTTGGCGAATGGGACATCGATGTGGACTTCGAGCGTGACGGCCGGTCGAAACTACTGACCTCCATGATGCGAGACGACGACGATTCGGTTCGGAAAGAAGCAGTCGATTTGTGTGTGCGGAAACGGCTTCCAGGAACCGAAGAGCAGCTTACTCGCTTGCTGGAATCCGAACGACTCGGTGATTTGCGGAAGGCCGCTCTTGATTTAGGCCGCGTCGCATCGCGGCCAGAATCGGTCGAGGTGATGCTCAAGTACCTCTTCAAAGAAAAAGAATCAGAGTATAGCCAGTGGACCGGATTTGCATTGGACCGCGTCCTGAATCATCCGAACCCGAGCGTTTCGGAACCTGTGAGGCAAGCTCTACACGCGTATACGCTCGGATTCGAGAAACAGCGTCATGACCAGACGCTCGTACACGACCTCGCGTTGACCGCGGGCGCCGACTCACTTCCCGTGCTGGAAGACATTCTGGCAAACGCGACAGACCCCGTGAGCAAAATGTATGCACTCGGAGCTATCGCGAGACTACAGCCAGACTCTGCTGTAGAGAGGATTCTTGGCTACGTGCAGGACAATCGGGCGAGCGGGATGGCCGTTGATCTCTTGTCAAGTCACGTCAAACCGTCCGACGCGGGCCGCGTAATCCCGGCGGTCGTACCCGAATCAGGTGAGGTCACCGAATCAGTCGCTCGGCTCGTCCTGGAACACTTTGTGGATTCCGGGCGTCAAGCAATCGAATCGGTTCGCGACCGGTTAGCACCCTCCGCGGAGATGTGGGTGTACTGGAAGCTCGAAGGAATCGACCTTCGCACCGCTCTGGACGACCTGGCCGATCTTGGAATCATTGGCGACGAGCCCAACGCGGTGGTGAGTCACATGCAGACTCAGCGACGAGGCGAGGGCAAGAATGTCCTCGATTTGTCTGAACCGGACGGTCTGATGGCGGTATTGGGGCAATCTAGCCGTTTGCTGGCGTTTGATGCTGAAACGGACATGTTGCCGTGCAATCATCATCGACTTCTGCTGGACTTCGCGGATGCCGCCCAGGGTGCTCTGCAAATAGAGTCGCCGAGCGAGGTATGGCATCGCACTAGCGAAGACGACTTTGACGCACCCTACACCGTGCAGTTCATTCGAGAAGGAAAGCTCTATCGATTCGGAGCGGAGAACTTTGGCGACTGGTACGACGTCGAAGCGGTTCTTAACGCAGCGAACTACATCTTGGCAAGCACCGGACGTGACGAGAAATTCATCGGCCTGCAAAGCGATGGCCAAGTAGCATACTTCATCTTTGCAACCCCAGAGACATTCTTGCCGTTCGCCCAAAAATACCGATTGCCGTTATCTGAGGACGCGGCCGACGCCACAAGGAAGGGCAAGCAGTTCGAGCAAGACGTGCTACAAAGATTGAAGTAGCCGCCGAGTTCCGAGATGGTACGAACCTGGTGTGATAAGGGTTGCATCAATCGCATTTCCGCCTGGAACATGATTAACGAAGCTGGAAATGGGAGGCCGGTCGTGCTATTTGGCCTCAACTAACCGTAGTTGGCCTAAGAACAACCATTCTGGATGTTCTGCTCGCAGGAAGTACGAGTGAAGCTGGTCCACTACCTTGACTAATAGCGGTCGCCTTCGCGAGCAAGACTCGCCACGAATCTCCGTCCTTGTACAGGGTGGTGAACTGGACCATGCGACGAGCAGCGATTCCGTTCTCAAAGACGGCGGCTTCGGTGCGTCCGGTGCGCACCTGATGAACCGGTCGATTCTTTCTGGCCGTCGTTGTTTGTCTTTTCTGACTTGATGAGCCAGAAAGAAACAATCAGGGCCGTCGCGCCGCCGGGCGCTACTCGACGGTCCAAGTCTCGCCGCTGGTGAACAGCTTCTGTAAGTCGCCGGCCTTCTTTTCCCGTGCGGCGGTGATTTGCCCATTGAGCAATTCTTCGTAGCGCGGGGCATCGATGTCGCGAAAGACGCCGATCGGTTCGGGGAATTCCGGATGCGACATGCGGCTGAGCAGGTAGGCCAGCGTCGGCTCAATCGCCTTTTCGTCGTGGAACAGCAGATCGTCTTCTGAGATGCCCTTGCCCAACTCGACGACTTCCGGGTCCATGCCGTTGAGCCGGATTCCCTTGTCGCGATCCTTGCCGAAGATCAACGGCTTGCCGTGTTCGAGTTGCAGCGTGGCATCGGCTTTGGTGTCGCGGGCGGTGGCGTATTCGAACGCGCCGTCGTTGAACACGTTGCAATTCTGATAGACCTCGACGAACGACGTGCCGACATGTTCGGCGGCCCGCTTAAGCACCATGGCCAGGTGCTTAATGTTGACGTCGATCGAGCGGGCAACGAAGGTCGCCTCGCAACCGATGGCCAACGAGATCGGATGCAGCGGATTATCGATTGCGCCGGCGGGCGTGCTCTTGGTGACCTGTCCCAGGACCGAGGTAGGCGAGTATTGCCCCTTCGTCAGCCCGTAAATCCGGTTGTTGAACAGGACGATGTTGAGGTCGAGGTTGCGGCGGATGGCGTGCATCAGATGATTGCCGCCGATCGACAGGGCATCGCCGTCGCCCGTGATAACCCAAACCGACAAGTCGGGCCGGGCGATCTTCAATCCCGAGGCCACGGCGGGCGCGCGGCCGTGAATCGAGTGGATTCCGTACGTGTTAACGTAGTACGGAAAGCGACTCGAACAGCCAATGCCCGAGACAAAAACGATGTTTTCCGGTGGTACGCCCAGCGTGGGCAACACCTTCTTCATCTGCGCCAGGATGGAATAGTCGCCGCAGCCGGGGCACCAACGAACGTCCTGGTCGCTGGCAAAATCACCGGGTGTCAGGACGGATAGGGCGGTTTCGGTCTTCATCTCGCTCTTTCTGCGTCGCTCGAGTTGGAGTGTTACTTGAGCAGGCTCTGGATTTTGTGAACGACTTCGCTGACGGCAAACGGCTTGCCCTGTACCTTGTTCAACCCAATCGCGTCGACCAGGTATTTCGCGCGGAGCAGCATTCGCAACTGACCTTTGTTGAGCTCCGGCACGAGCACGGTTTTGTACCGCTGGATGATCTCGCCCAGGTTTTCCGGCAGCGGGTTGAGGTAGCGCAGATGGACATGCGCGACCGAGCCGCCGGCCTGGCGGGTTTGCCGCGTGGCGGTGGCAACCGAGCCGAACGTTCCGCCCCAACTGATAACGAGCAACTCGCCGCTGTCCGGCCCGTCAACAGTTTGCGGCGGGATGTCTTTGGCGACGTTGGCAACTTTTTGAGCACGCAGGTCGACCATGTGTTGATGGTTTTCCGGCTCGTAGTTGACGTTGCCCGTGATGTCTTGTTTTTCGAGCCCGCCGATGCGGTGCATCAAGCCGGGCGTGCCGGGCAACGCCCAGGGGCGCGCCAAGCGCTCGTCGCGGGCATACGGCTGAAAGCCGTCGCCGTTGGTGACGGGCTTCGGGTATTGGATCGTGATCTCCGGCAGCGACTCGACATCGGGCACTTTCCACGGCTCGGCACCGTTGGCCACGTAGCCGTCGGTCAGCACGAAGACGGGTGTCATGAAACGGGTGGCGATGCGCCACGCTTCGTGAGCCACGTCGAAGCAGTCGCCCGGGCTGCGGGCGGCCAACACGGGCACCGGACACTCGCCGTTGCGGCCGAACAGTGCCTGCAGCAGGTCGGCCTGCTCGGTTTTGGTCGGCAGGCCCGTACTCGGCCCGCCGCGCTGCACGTTGACGACCAGCAAGGGCAGTTCGGTCATCACGGCCAGACCGATCGCTTCGGACTTTAGCGCAATGCCCGGTCCGCTGGAGCCGGTGACGCCCATCGCTCCGCCGAACGAGGCGCCGATGGCCGACGTAACGGCCGCGATCTCGTCTTCGGCCTGAAAGGTGCGCACGCCGAAGTTCTTGTGCCGCACCAACTCGTGCAGGATGTCGCTGGCCGGGGTGATTGGATAGCTGCCATAGAACAACTCGCAGCCGCTGCGCTGCGAGGCCGCCACCAGGCCCCAGGCCAACGCCTGATTGCCGGTAATGTTGCGATAAACGCCGGGTTCCAGGTCGGCCTTGTGTACCTGGTACTGGCTGGCCATGGCGTCAGTGGTTTCGCCATAGTTGTAGCCCGCCTTGAGCGCGCGGCGATTAGCTTCGGCCACGGCCGGCATCTTGCCGAACTTGGCGTCGATGTAGCGGAGTGTTGGATCCAGTGAGCGATCGTAGAGCCAGAACGTGAGGCCCATCGCGAAAAAGTTGCGGCAGCGATCGCTTTCCTTCTGGCTCAGTCCCAATCCGTCGACCGCCGTTCGGGTGAGCTTGGTCATATCGACCGGAAAGAGCTGATAGCCGTCGAGGCTGCCATCGTCCAACGGGTTGGTCGTGTAACCGGCCTGGGCCAGGCCTTTTTCGTCGAACGCGTCGCGATTGGCGATCAGGATGCCGCCGGTTACCAAGTCGCGCAGATTCGTCGTCAGGGCCGCGGGGTTCATCGCGACCAGCGCGTCGACCTGATCACCGGGCGTGAAGATTTCGGTCGAGGCGAAGCGAAGCTGAAAGCCACTGACACCGGCTTTCGTGCCGCGGGGTGCGCGAATTTCGGCCGGAAAATCCGGAAACGTCGCGATGTCGTTGCCGGCCAGGGCCGACGTGTTGGTCAACTGCGTACCAGCCAACTGCATGCCGTCGCCGGAATCGCCACAGAACCGTACGGTCGCTGCGTCGAGTTCGACGACCGGCTTACTCGGTGTCGTCGTTGCCATTTGTCTTCGTCAGTTCCTCTAGCGAACAGACTGGCGGATGCCAGGTTCTGGTGGTGTGATGGTCGGGCGGAAGGTCGGGCTGGTCATGGCTGTCAACTAATACTGTGCTGGACTAGTCCGCCAGGGAGCGAGTCCATACGCAGAATCAATTCTTGAAGTAGCAAAACTTCAAGAAGGCGGCAACGGGAGAGCGGAGCGCCGCGGCGGGTCGCGTAGCGAGGCGCTGGGGCGGAAGGCTGCGCGAAGTCGGCCACCGTTGGGCGAACGGGCATGAACGACCGGAGTCTTGCCGTGCGAATCGAGACTCTGGACAAGGTTCCGCTTGCACGGTCCGCCCGAGTGACTCGTAGTCCAGTCTGAGCTCGAAGTTCACGGCACGCTTGTTGGAAGGCAACAAGACTCGCTTCAAAGTCGCGTTAGCAACGCTTTCCCAATCGTCAGTTGCATCCCTAAATGTACCACCGCTCCAAAGTCGCGGCAAGCGTAACCGTTTGGGATGAATTGCCAGCACCGACGGAGGGCGAACGGGGCACGATTTTTCGCTAGGCGGGCGGCCGTTGGGGCCCCGCGGTGCCACCGGGTCCCTCATAGAATCGTGTGATATCAAGGCCCCCCTTCATCTCTTCCTCGACCAACTTCAATCGCGCCTCAAGACGCTCCAGACGCCGGGCCAACTGCGGCACGATTTGCGGAGATTCATCGGGTTTTGTCGGTCTGGGCACCTCCGGATAGCCGAGGTGACGGTGCAGGGCGTTGAACAGCAGCAAGGGATCTTTGCCCCGGTTGGCGCGCGCGATCCGCCCTTCGCCTTCGCCGAACAAGACCAACGCTTTTTGCGGTGACGCCTCGCGCTCGTCCGCGTCGGACACTTGGCGGCGAAAGCAGTCCTCGCTGCGCGCGTAGAGCAAATCGGCGAAATCCACCAGCCCGACCTGGTGTCGAACCGCCAGGATCCATTCGCGCCATGCGCCTTCGAAGATCGAATCGCCGGCGACCGCGGCAAGCCCCTGGTCGTAACCCAGCCGGTTGCGCGCGAGCGACTCGAACTCGTACAGAAAAATTCCTTGCGCGGTTGCCCCTTCGGCACGGTACTTGGCGTCGCGGGCCAGGATCGTCAGCGCTAGCTGCATGTCGAAGTGGCCCGTGTCGCGTTCCGCCTCGCCGATTACGAATGTTTGAAACGGAGAGAAGTAGTGACTGAGCTTGGCCATCGCGGTGTGAAACTCGCCCAGCAACTTCAATTCGCTGGCCAGATAGTCGATCGCCATCGGCAGCTTGGTGCTCGAAAGGATCTCTTCGCGCACGGTACCCAGCAGTTCCTGTGTCGAGACCCCCAGCGCGTTGCGCTGTGCCAACGTGGCAAAGAAGTGCGCCTGTTCGATGTATTCTTCGCGATCCAACATGATCGGTAGACTCACACGAATCGTCAGAACCGGGCGGTGCCGCGCGGCGCGACCACATGCACAACCGCCGGAAACGCCGCAAACGTCCGCAGCCATCGCCGCCTGGAATCGCGCAGCCGTCCCTGGCACGTGTCGCTCGGCATCATCTATAATAGCTATTGCTCATGGGATGCTAGACCGGCGTGGTTTTCGACGCGGAATTCGCGATTCGGCCGCCGGAACGTGACGCGTGACGTGCGCTCGCCGACGAGCGGCAGTTTCGAGGAGGTCTCAACGGTGGACGAGAAGTTTTCCAGCATTGAAGCGGCCGTGGCGGCCATTGCCCGCGGTGACATCGTGATCGTGGTCGACGCGGTAGATCGCGAGAACGAGGGCGACTTCGTCTGCGCGGCCGAAAAGGTGACGCCTGAAATCGTCAACTTCATGATCACGCACGGTCGCGGGCAGCTCTGCATGCCGATTCTGCCGGAAGTTTCCGACCGCCTCAAGCTGGCTCCGATGGTCGAAGCAAACACGTCGTTTCTGGGCACGTCGTACACGGTTCCGGTCGATCACGTGAGTTGCAGGACGGGGATCACGGCCCAGGAACGCGCGGCGACCGTGCGGGCGATCGTTGACCCGGCGAGCACACCAGCCGATTTCGTGCGGCCGGGTCATTTGTTTCCGCTGGTGGCCAAGGAAGGCGGCGTGCTGCGCCGTGCGGGCCACACCGAAGCCACGGTCGATCTGGCGCGGATGGCCGACATTTCGCCAGCCGGCATCTTGTGCGAAGTGTTGGATGCCAACGGCGATCGGGCCACCCGCGAGCGATTGTTCGAGTTGGCCGCCGTGCACCACCTCGAGATCATCTCGATCGAAGAACTGATCCGCTATCGCCGGGTGCGCGAGAAGCTGGTGTATCGAATCACCGAAGCCCGTCTGCCGACGCGACATGGCGAGTTCAAGCTGATCTTCTATGGCGTCAAATACGAGTCGCAGCAGCCGTTCGTGCTGGTGATGGGCGAGCCTGACAAAGGGCCCGTCCCGCTGGTGCGTTTGCACTCGGCGTGCTTCACCGGCGACGTGCTCGCCTCGCTGCGATGCGACTGCGGCGACCAGTTGAGCCTGGCGCTGGAGATGATCGCCCGTGACGGCGCCGGCGTGCTGGTCTATCTGCCGCAAGAGGGTCGTGGCATCGGGCTGGTCGAGAAGATCAAGGCCTATGCGCTGCAGGATCAAGGGCTCGACACGGTCGAAGCCAACCTGGCGTTGGGATACAAGGCGGATACGCGCGACTACGGCGTCGGAATCCAACTGCTCAAGGACTTGGGTCTGTCGAAGATTCGCCTGCTCACCAACAACCCCAAGAAGACCGACGCCTTCATTTACGGCGGCTTCGACCTGCAAGTAATCGACCAGATCCCGATCCAACCGCCGGTCAACGAGCACAACGTCCGGTACTTGCAGACGAAGCGCGAAAAGCTGGGTCACAAGTTGCCGGAGACCGGCTGAGCGGGCGTACCGTCACGCCGTTGCCGTGCGGATGCGGGTTCGATGCCGCACTTTCCTTGCCGCGCCGCGATCAACGACGATGCGACCCGGCATGCACGCCGATCATTCGACGTAAAGAAACTCGCTGGCGTTGAACAGCGCTAGGCAAAAGTCCACCAGCGCAGCCTGTGCGTACGCGTCGCCGTCAGAGGGTGCCGGATCCGGTCGGGCCATCGTCGCGATGCCGCGCTCGGCGTCGCGCAATGCCGCCGACTGCTCCACCAAGAACGTCCGCGCCAGTGCGACTTCGTCGTCCCGAGCCTCGCGATTGAACACGCGGCGGTACGCTGCGCGGATGGGCGCCTCATCGGTCAGCGATCCCTGGTGCAGCACCACGCCGGCTAGCCACTGTGCACATCGCAAGCTGAATCCGCTGTTGAACTGTGTCAGCGACTGTGTGGCCGTGGTCGAACGATGGCGCTCGGGACAACTGGCCATCGTGTCGGGCCGATCGAAGACGTCGAACATCGGATAGCGAAGATTGCGACGCACAAACAAGTAGATGCTGCGCCGCCGATGATCCTCGTCGTCACCGTTGACTTGCCACTGGTTCTTGAGCAACGTCGCAGTGACTTCGTCCGGCAGGGGTGGTCGAATGCCCGGCCCACCGCGAGCCGTCGACAAGCGATCGCACGCCAGCAGCATCGCGTCGCGAATCGCTTCGCCTTCCAGCCGATGCCGGTGGCGATGCCACAACAGATGGTTCTGGGGATCCGCGGCTTGCGATCGCTCCCAAAGGACCCGGGCAGACTCGGTTTGTTCGGCCGGCCATTTGGCGTCGTACGGGCTGCTGGCCAGTCGGTAGGTCCGCGACGTAACCAGCAGCCGATGCATCTGCTTCATGCTCCAACCATCGGCGATGAACCGGCCGGCGAGCCAATCGAGCAGCTCTGGGTGCGTCGGCGAGGAACCCATCACGCCAAAGTCGCTGGCCGCCTCGGACAGCCCTCGTCCAAAGTGCCACTGCCAAAGACGATTGACGATCACGCGCGCAGTTAGTGGGTTGTCGGGCAAAGTGAGCCAGCGGGCCAGCGCAATCCGGGGCTGCTCGGTCGCGGTCGCCGCGACGTCGTCGACCGATGCTGGATCTTCCAACACCCGCGGGAAACCACAGGTGAGCACCTGGGCCGGCCGGCGAAAATCACCGCGGACGTAGAAGTGCGCCTCGTGCGGCGTTCCGGCGCGCATCACGCGTCCGTGCGAAAGCGGGGGCAGGGCAGGCTCGTCGCGCAGTTGCTTGACAAGTCGCGTGTGCTCGGCGCGCTCCTCTTTGCTGAGGCGTGCCAGCGCCACGCGCAACGGCGGAACGACGTCGGGATTGATTTCGCGGGAGCGGGAGCGGGCCAGCGATTCGAGTTCGCGTCGCCGCTCGTCACGCTGCTGCACGTCGGCAGGACGAGCTTGTTCGGCGGCTCGGCGGGTGGCCAACTCGTCGGACGTGGGCACCGGATGATCGCGAAAGATCTCGGCTGATTCGAAGAACGCCCGCAAGCGGTAAAAGTCGTGCTGGCGGATCGGGTCGTACTTGTGATCGTGGCACTGGGCGCAACCGAACTGCATCGCCAGGAACACCGACGCCACGGTGCTGGTCATTTCGTTGAGCACGACGTGGCGCCGCTCCTGCTGGAGATTGATGTCGGGCATGTCGGGGCCGCAGAGCAGAAAGCCGGTGGCGATCGCGGCGTCGCGGTCGCCGGGCAGCAAGGCATCGCCAGCGACCTGCAATCGGACGAACTGGTCGAACGGCAGATCGCGATTGAGCGCTTCGATGACCCAATCGCGATAGCGCCAGGCGTTGGGCCGTACCAGATCGTGCTCGAAGCCGTCGGTCTCGGCGAAGCGAGCCAGGTCGAGCCAGTGCTGGGCCCAACGTTCGCCATAGGCAGGCGAGGCCAATAGACGATCCACGAGCCGCTCGTAGGCGTCTGGGGCTTCGTCGGCCAAATAGGCTGCCAGTTCGGTCGCCGTTGGCGGCAAACCGGTCAGATCAAACCACAGCCGCCGTGCCAGCGTGGCTTTCCCGGTGGGTGGCAGCGGCTCGACGCCGGTCGCCTCGAGCGCAGCTTTGACGAAGCGATCGACCGGATGGCCGGCAAAGTTTGGGTCGTCGACCGCGGGCGGCGCGAACTGGCCAAGCGGTCGATACGACCAATGCTGGCGCTCGTCGTCGTCGATCGGGCGTTCCACGACCGGGGAATCTTCGACGGCTTGTGGCGATTGGTCGACGGCTTGCGCGAAACCGAAGCCGCACGCGACGACTGCCGCGACAGTCAGCAGCCAAATGTTGGGGCGACGAGCGATCATGCGAGAATGTCGTGAATCACGTTGCCGGCCACGTCGGTTAATCGTTCGTCGCGACCGTTGTGGAAGTAGGTTAGCGACTCGTGATCGAGTCCGAGCAGGTGGAGGATGGTTGCGTGCAGGTCGTGAACGTGGACTTTGTTCACGGCGGCCCGTAGCCCAAATGGGTCGGTCGCGCCATAGCTGACGCCCCCGCGCACGCCCGCTCCGGCCAATACGACCGAGTAGCCCCAGGGGTTGTGATCGCGGCCTTTGCCCTGTTCGCTCATCGGCATGCGGCCGAACTCGCCGCCCCAGATCACGAGCGTGTCGTCGAGCAACCCGCGCCGAGCCAGGTCACGCAACAGTCCGGCCACCGGCTTGTCGGTCCGCGCGCAGTACTCGCCGTGGTTCTTGGCGACGTCTTGGTGCGCGTCCCAGCCGTTGGTGTCCCCGGAATAGAGTTGCACGAAGCGCACGCCGCGCTCGATCAATCGCCGTGCCAGCAGGCAGCGCCGCCCGAATTCTTCGGTGCGCTTCTCGCCGATGCCGTAGAGCGCGAGCGTCTCGGTCGTTTCGTCCGACAAGTCGACCACGTTCGGCGCGGCAGCCTGCATGCGATAGGCCAGCTCGTATGCTTCGATCCGTGCTTCCAATTGGCTGTCGGCACCGCGGACCGCGAGGTGCCGCTGATTCAGGGTGCGCAATAGATCGAGCGTGTGGGCTTGCTGCGGACGACTAATCGTCGGTTGCGGGTGCAAGTCGACGACCGGCGTGCTGCCCGGGCGAAACGTCGTGCCTTGGTACGTCGCCGGCAAGTAGCCGTTGCCCCAAGCCGCCGGACCGCCTTTCAGCCCGCCGCCAGGATCGGGCAACACGACGAATGCCGGCAGGCTGTCGTTTTCGGTTCCTAAGCCGTAACTGACCCAACTGCCCAGGCTCGGACGGCCCATCAGAATGCTGCCGGTATTCATCTGATAGACCGACTGCGGGTGGTTGACGCTGTCGCCGTGGCAGCCGCGAAGCACGCATAGTTGGTCGGCCAATTCGGCCATGTGGGGCAGGAAGTCGCTGATCTCGAGTCCGGATTGGCCGCGCGGACGAAACGGCTTCACCGGAGCCAGCAGCGGATTGTGCGCCACCTTGCGCCGCGTCATGACCGGTCCGACGCTGTCGGGCAACGGCTGACCGGCGTACTTGATCAACTCTGGCTTGGGGTCAAACAGATCGACGTGGCTCGGTCCGCCGTGCATGAACAAGTAGATCACGCGACGCGCACGCGGCGCCTGGTGCGATGGCTGTGGCGCAAGGGGCCGTTTGGTCGGTTCGTTTACTGCGGCGTACGACTGCCGCTCGCGGTGCAGCAGCTCCGCCAGCGCCACCATACCGATTCCGCCGCCGGCCTGGCGAAGAAAGGCGCGCCGGCTCGGAACTACCTCGGATCGCGTCGGTTGTCGCTGCATGGGCAGTGGCTCCCGCGCCGATTGAGCCGTAAGGGCGACAATTGGTGCGTGCTCTACACTACCACGATGGCCCCGAACTCTCAAATCGAGACGGACCCGTGACTGCTCACTGCCGTAGCCCATTTGCCAATATTGCACGGCTTGCGGAACCGGTCGGCGTCCGTTGCTTTTGCCGGCGACGAAACGAAGCGTCTGAGTTTGCTGGTTTGTGCAAGTATTCGGTATCATGAGCGCAGGCGCGGACGCTAGAAGAGCACTAGAGGAACACGTACCGCGTCTGATTTCGCCGATGCGGTCGGCAGAGTCCATCGTAACTCCACAAGAACGATGAGAGGAGGTTGCCATGAGTGGATCGAACCTGCGCGATTGGTGTGTCATGGCGGTGGTGCTGGGGGCTGTGGGTACTGTCGCGATTTCGCGACCCGCTAATGCGCAAGTCGCGAGCGCACCGCAAACGGTCGCGCCGCCGGCGGCGTTCTATGGCGTGCCACAGGCGCCGATGTTGACCGTAGCTCGCCAGAGCGAAGTCGACGCCGAGTCGGAAGCTAAGATCCGCTCCCAACTCGAGGGCGTCACGGTGATTGAGTTCATTGAGACGCCGCTACAAGACGCTGTCGACTATTTGAAGGACCTGCACCGCATCGAGATTCAACTCGACGAGAAGGCGCTCCAGAGCGCCGGGCAGAGTTCGGAGACTCCCATCACGTACAGCGTGAAGGAGATTTCGCTGGGCTCGGCGCTGCGGAGAATGCTTAGTGCGATCGGTGCGACGTACATCGTGCACGACGGCATGCTGCTGATCACCACGCCGCTGGCTCTGAGCCAAACGAACGAGCTGCGCGTTTACGATGTGGGCGATTTGCTCGAGCCGGACGCTCCGGTCGACGCGCTGGCCGAAGTGCTTTCGCTGGCCGACGTGCGAATCACGCCCTATCGCAATCTGTTGGTGGTGCGGGCGTCGATTGCGCAGCACGAAGTCGTGGCCGACCTGCTCGCCACACTGCGCAAGCAACTGCCCGTTGAGGCGAATTAGCGCGGCGGCATTGCGCGACGCGCGGCTGCCGTTGGCGAGCGTAAGCGACGCGTGCCAGGTGCCCGGCCTGACTCGCGGTTGGTCGATGGCCGACTAGTGGGCCCCGGTATACGAGCGGTCGGAGTCGCACATCGACGGCGATCCGTGCGACGCGCCGCGTTCTGACGCGTGCGCTGCGCGCTGTGCGGCTGCTCGCTGTGCGGCTGCTCGCGAACGACGCCACAGGTCGACCATGGCAGCAGTCAGACTCGGGCTGACGGTCATCCGATAGGGTGAATCGGCCGGAAGTTCGGCCATCAGTCGATGATGGGCCCGTTCCAAGTTGTGATATGGCATGGACGGGAACAGATGGTGCAGGGCATGGAAGCGCAAGCCGACCGGTGCCCACAATGCCGACAGGAAGCGATGGTTTGGATAGTTAAGTGAATCGAGTAGTTGGTCGAGAAACGTCATCTCGCTGCCGTCGTTGTAATAGCGATGCGCGCCCAGCGTGCGAATTCCGTTAAGGAACAGGATGAACACGGCGACCAGATAGGCCGTGATCAGAAACCCAATCGGCACAATGCCGGCGATCAACACCGCGGCGACACCGGCACACCACAAGAAGCAGGCCGTTTCTTGCAGCCGCATGATGCGCATCGTCTTGCGCGTGGGCAGCGGCCGAATGAAGGACGGATCCATCACCATCGACGAAGCCCGGCGGCGGACAAACGTGCGCAAGGTCGGGCTCACCCAACAAAGGGGCGTCAGGATCAGGAACCGTACCACGGCGATCACCGGAATCACGAACGGCTGGCACAGATAGATCAAGATATGAATCGGCGTCTGTGTGCCCAGAGGCAGGTACTCGCCGTCGTCATCCGTACCGAATCGCTTCCGCATGTGGTGGTCGATGTGGATGTAGTACAAAAAGGTCGGAATCAGAAACGGTATGCCGCACATCAGGTTCCAAGCGATGCTAAACGCGCGAAATTGGTTGTCGCGTACGTGCACCAACTCGTGGATGAAGAGCACGGCCCGATAGTAGCACAGACCGCAGACGACGAAGGCCGCGATGCCGCCCAGCGAAAACGGCTCGAACACGCGCCGCACGAGGACGAAGCAGATCCCGCCGACGAACAGCGACGCTAGGAAGTCGGTCCAATAGATGGCCAAGCTCGGCCGAAACAGATCCTTGACGATGCCTCGCGCCTGCCCGAGCGAGAAGCTGGCTGGCGAGACGGTGTGATTGGCCTTCACACGTGCCCCCTCTGACGAAACAACCTTGGGAAAAATGCCTTTGGGATAGTCGGCCGCTGGGCGTTCCAAACCCTGCAAACCGCATGCCGCCTTGGTCAGTCAGTTTTACGCAGCGTCCTGGGATGCGGTTCCGCTGCCGCGGACCATTTGTCCCGGCCGCAACCGACACCGACTTATTATCGGCAATACGGTCCTGCCAATGGCATCCAAAACTCTCAGGAGCGCCTAAAGTCGCGCGCGGGCTCCTTGTTGAAATTGAAAATTAGGGCTACGATGCGGATCAAGTTTCGGCGAACCCGACGAAACCACGAGGGGACGATGCCCTGCCGAGGTCGTGGTCGACGCTCAACCTGGGGGCCAATCGACCGATCGGCCGGCGAACGGGCGGCAATAGCGTTCTAACTGACTATTTCTCAAGAGTTTGCACCGTTCTAGCTGCTGGCCCAGATCGCGCCGCACCCAGGCGGAAGCGACGCTAAGCCCCCGGATTCCGGGCCGCGGTTCGCGGCGGCCTCCTGCCGTCCTACCCCGCCAACCCCGATAAGCCGAAGAGAATCGATGGACAAACTGTCGCGTGAGGTGGTGATTACCGGCATCGGCGCCGCCTCGCCCATTGGAATCGGCTTCGACGCGGTTCGGTCCTCGCTGACCGAAGCCCGCAGCGGCGTGCGCCGTCTGGAGATCTTCGACAGTGACGAGTTTCCGGTACGGGTCGGTGCGGAAGTGGCCGATTTCGAGCCGAAGCAATACGTCGTGCCGCGCAAGAGCCTGAAGGTCATGTCGCGGTCAATCCAACTGGCGTTTGCATCGGCGAAATTGGCCGCCGACCAGGCCGGAATCGAGCGCGAGACGGTCGACCCGGAGCGTTTTGGCGCCGTTTTCGGTGCCGACATGGTGCACATCCAGCCTGAAGAACTGGTCAACGCGTTTCGGCACTGCATCGTTGACGGAAAGTTTAACGCCTCGCGGTGGGACGAACGCGCGCTGCGCGAAATGTATCCACTCTGGATGCTGCGCTATCTGCCGAACATGCCGGCCTGCCACGTCGCGATTTCGCTCGACGCGCGCGGACCGAACAACACGATCGTGCTGGCCGAGGCGTCTAGTTTGCTGGCGATCGCCGAAGGCGCGTCGGTGATCGAACGCGGCCAGGCCGATGTGATGATCGTTGGCGGCACCGGATCGCGCGTGCATCCGCTGAGTTGGGCGTTTCGCGATAACTGGATGCACTCGCGCCGCTATGAACATCCGGCGGAAATCTCGCGGCCCTTCGACGCACAGCGCGACGGAATGGTTTATGGTGAAGGTGCGGCCGCCTTGATTCTCGAGCGCCGTGCAAGCGCCGAGGCGCGCGGGGCGAAAATTCTGGGAAGCATCGCAGGTTTCGCAAGCACGTACGAAGCTTGCACGCCCGGCAAGTCGTTTTCAGGGAAGGCCATTCGATCCGCGATCCTCAATAGCCTGGCCGACGCTGGGCTCAATCCTGGCGACGTGGGCCACGTCAACGCCCACGGGCTTTCCACGGTCGAACACGATCAGGCCGAAGCCCTGGCCATCCGAGATACGCTGGGCGACGTGCCGGTCACCGCGCTGAAGAGTTTCTTCGGCAACTTGGGTGCGGGCACCGGCGCTGTCGAGTTGCTGGCGACGCTCGTGGGATTCGAGACCGGCCAGGTGCCGGTTACGCTCAACTACAACCAGCCTGATCCGGCCTGTCCGATCAACGTGATTCACGGCCAGGCGCACCAGGCCAACGGCAGCGCCGCGGTCGTGCTCAATCAGACATCGATGGGCCAGTCAGTCGCGCTGGTCTTGGAGCCGCCCGACGCCTAGTCGAAAAACCGGGCGCAGTGGCGGGGCCGGGTAAGCACACGAGAGTTCGCGTCAGGTGCGCACGCGGTGCGGGCTGTCCTGACGCCGGTTTGGCGCGGGCGGACCGGTCGCCTGCGACTCGGCTTCCGCCTGGGCGGCTCGCTTCTTCGCCGCATCGCGCATCACGTGGCGCCCGAACCAATAGGCCAGCGGGCTGGCCAGCACGGCCGGCAGCAGCACGATGTTGGCGATCAGCGCGCACGACAACAGTAGAAACATCATCGCGCCGAAGCGTTGAGTAGGCACGAACGTGCTCAATGCGAACACCGACAGCCCCAACCCCAACACCGACCAGCTCTGGTACATAGCCCGCGCGCAACCCTCGTAGGCCAGCATGACCGACTCGACACGGTTCTTGCCCTCGATCAATCCGCGACGATACCAGATGAGAAAGTGCATCACGTCGTCGACCGAGACGCTCAAGGCGACGACCGGCGTCATGATGGTGCCGACGTCGATGACCACGCCAAACCAGCCCATCATCCCGAACACGACAACCATCGGGAACAGGGACGGGAACAGCAGGATCAGTCCGGCCGAGATGTCCCAGAATACGAGTGTCATGACCACGGTGATGGTGGCCAGGTCGGTCATGAAGTTCCACGTGAATCCGTTGAGCATTTCACGCTGGGCCTTGTAAACGACCGGCACCAAACCGGTGTAGATGGCCGTAATGCCCATGTTGTCGGTTTCGTCGGTCACCACCGGAGCCGGCTTGTCCGATTTGGCTTCGGCGTCGCCTGAAGCAGCCGCTTTGGCGGCTTCCTTGGCTCGTCGGGCAGCAAGCTGCTTGCGCTTGGCTTTGAGCACCGGCTCGACACGGGCTCGAATGTCCTCCTTGAAAACGCCGTAGTCCACGTCGTTCAGCGCGCCGACGCGAGCGCTAATCCGCCACAACTCGGTGCCGTTTTCGTCCAGATCGACGAAGTCGCTTTCGAAATACTCGTCGGCGTGGTCTTCGAGCTTACGGTTCAGCGCGTTGCGCATGACCGTCTTGCTGCCGAACGCGCCCAGTCGCCTGACCTCAAGCTTCGGAGCGAACGTGGTGGCCGACATCGTGCAGCCGATGTCGGGAATGTCGACCATCTGTTCCTGGATGATCTTGATCAGCTCCATCCGCTCAAGAAACGTCATGTCCGCCTTTTCATTGTCGACGCGGACGATGACTTCCATCGGCACCAATGGGCCGAGCTTCTCTTCGAGCCAGGTATAGTCGTGAATAATCGGCGCGCTGTCGGAAAAGAGCTTGGTCAGCTTGATCGAGGTGTCGACTTTCGTCAGGCCGATGCCGCAGACGATCATCACCGGAATCAGCACAGCGAATACCCAGCGACGCCGATCGAGCACGCCCCGCAGGATCTTTCTCGCCCGGGCCGGCAGCGCGATGTCTTCGGCCTTTGGCTGGCTGCCGTCGAGCAGGCTATGCGGCTTCATCGGCCAGAGCTGCATCCACGCCGGCAAAAAGATGAACAGCAGGGCCAGCGTGGCGATCACGCCAGCGGCCGAGTAGACGCCAAACATCTGGATCGGGACCAACTCGCTCGTGTAGAGCGAGGCCAAACCCGCAGCCGTCGTGCCGGCCGCCAGCACACAGGGAAGCCAAGCGTGTTTGAGCGCCCGGGCTGCTGCGCCGTCGACGCCTTCTTCGGTGACCGTGTCGCGATAGTAATTTGCGAAGTGGATGGCGCCGGAGATTCCGGCCACGTACACCACCGCCGGCATGGTCAGCAGGATCGCGTTCATCGCGTCGCCGGTGTAGTAGACCAGCGCCAGACTGACGGCTCCGGCGTATAGCGCGGTCGCAAAGACCATGGCCGTAAGCCGCACGCTCCGCAAGCACCAGAACGCGAGGCTCAGCCCAATGATTCCCGCGGGAATGAACAGGCGCACGAGAGTTTTTTCGCCCTCGACGCTAATGGCCACGTTGTCGACCGGCGGTCCGCCCATCCGCACCCGTTCGCGCGGCAGGCCGAGTTCCTCGGTGGCGATGCGATAAAGCTCGTCGAGGGTGACGCGCAGATCGATCTTGCCGGCGTCGGTCAGTGTGACCACGGCGCAACTTTGCCGCTCCTCAAACGGTTGGCCGTCGTCCGGTCCGATAAACAGGCCGGTCAGGCGATCCAGGGCTTCCTCCTCGTCGAGGTTGATCGGCGGCGACATCAACTGATCGATCAGCCGTGGCCCGGTGCGCACGTCTTTGAACAACGGGCCGGCCGACTCGATGTCGATTCGCGTGGGCTTTCTGAACCAGTCGGACCAGAAGAAATCGTCCGCCCAGTGCTTCTTCGGCGGTTCCGGGCGAGCGCGCGGCGGGCCGTTGGGGTCTTCCTCGGGCGGCAGCACCTTGCGGGCGAACAGCTCGAGCCGCTCGTCGTCGAGGGTGCAGCCCTCCCAGCTCACGAGCACGAACGTCTCGTTGTCGAAGTGCTCCTGAAACCAGGTGAAGTCCTGCGTTTCCTCGTAGCTGTCGGGGAGCCAATCGTGGACGTCGTTGTCGTTGCTCATCAGGGCCTTGCGCGCACCGCGACCCAAGACCGGTAGCATGAAGAGCACTACCAGGATGACTTTGAAACTGTGCCGAGAGAAGAACTTGTTTAACACCAGCGCACGTTTCCCATTCGCCCGAGGCGCGTGCCAGCGGTGTGGCTCCCCGTCGAGCATTACCAGTTGGCTCGCACACGCATGCGCGGGCGAGGCGGCGCCCCTGTCGGCGCCCTGTCATCCTAGACCAGACGTGTAGCCTACCCGCCCGCCTGGTTTCCGTCCATGCCGATGTGCGGTGTGCGGTGGCCCGGCGGCCTTGTTTTGCCGTATGCCATCAGGGGTTAGCCGGTTCGCGGCGGCTTCATGCTCCGCGGCGCTCTAACGACAATCCCGGTCGGACGTCTGGTGATTGCGTTGGGGTGCTATCGCGTCAGTTCGAAGCCGAAGCCCAGCCCTTGGAAGAACAGCGTGTTGCTGTTGGCGATTTCCACGGGCGTGGCTGGATTGAAGGTGAGCTGGTTTTGTGCCAAAGCAAGGTTCGTGACCCACATCAGGTCCCACGAGGCGCGAAGCGCGAAATTCGGCCGGATGTGGTAGGCGCCGACAAAGCCCAACTCTCCGACGAATGCGGCGTCGTGAACGTTGGCCGATTCGTCACGGCTGGGCACGAGCGGTTGGCCGTTCGAGTCCAGGATGGTCACTTGTGTGGACTGCGCGGCCCAATTCACCACGGCCGCTCCTTTGACCCGCACGCCGCCACGCCAATTCGTCCGTTCGTAGAACACGTCGAGTCCCAACTGTGGGCCGACCATGTTGTTGTGCGTGCGGACAAAGTAGTTGCCGGTCGATACTGGATTGTCCGACTCGGCGAACCAGGCCAGGTGCTCGTTGATGCTCACGACCCGAACGCCGGCATACAGCGACGGCAGCAGTCCGGGCGTGGCCCGGCGGACCCACGTGCTATCGCGCGTGTAAACCACTTGATCACGTTCCAATCGGCGGGTTATTCGGTAGTTCAACTCCCAACTGTTGAAGTCGGAGGTCAGATCGTAGGTTTGCAACGACGAACCGTTGAACGCCGGCACTGACAGCGTGGGGTCGATCGGCGTGAAAATGCCGTTGCCGCCGAGCGCTTGCAGACCGCCGGCCGCATGCCAATGGGTCAGTCCTAGGTAGGTAAATTCGATCGAGTGGTCCCGATTCCGGCAGTCGCGGCCGATCCGCCGGCCGATCATCGACCGCAGTCCCGGTTCCCAGCCGATGCCGGGGCGGATGTCGAGCCGCGGATTCTCCTCAGGCAATACCGTGGCCTGAAACTCAATTCCAAGGATGATCGAATTACGGACGCCGGCTGAACGGTTGATGTAGACGGCGCTCTGCTCGGTATACCAGAACCCGTCGCGCAGCCACTCGCCGGAACTGACCGCCGGCGCTGGTGCGTGCAGGTCCATCGGCTCGTGAATCGGCGCGTAACCTTCGCCGAGAAGTCGTTCGGTGTGAACCGCTCCGTTCGGAGCGGCAGTCGGCAGATGCCCGTCCGCAAAGCCCAACGGCTCGGTCGAATCGGGATGCGATTCGTACCAGGCGTCCGGCTCGTCGACGATTTCGTAAACCGGCTCGTCGGCGGCCATCAGTTCGAATGGCTCGTCGGCGTAATCCGCGGCGTTGTCGAGTGCGGCGTTGTCAGGTGTACCTTGGTACGCCGAGTCGGGCGGCTCGGCATGGTTCGATTGCTCGGCGTAGCCGGGCATGGCTGCTTCGTCGAATCGCGAGTCGGGTTCGGCTTGCGCGGGCACTACACGCGAGGCCGACTGGCCGCCCACGCTTGGAGCACCGCGACGAAGGCCGCTTGGGAATGCGGACTCTGATTGCGCGATCGCGGGCTTCGGCATCCCGAACGCCGCAATTGAACAGGCCACAACGAGTAAGACCCGACACACAATCACGAGGTAACGTCTCCGAATTGCTAGCACGATGGCCGGCACGCGCAGGCATGGCGCAAAACTGAACATTGCCTCCTCCTAATCGGCCCACGGAGCGCCGCAAACCAGAAATAATCGGTAGATCCTGGGAAAAAGGAATTGTTGACACAGATCGCCCATCTCAACGCAGATCAAAAAACGATGGCAGTGCAATCGGCGCTGCCGATGGACACGCTCGCGCGCAGCGGGTCTCGTGGCGGTGCCATCGCAAACGGCCACAGAATGGCCAAAACGCGCCGTTTCGCTCGTCCCTTGTCTTTTGCCGCCGGCGGGGTACAAAGACGGTATCCGGCCCACTTGGCCGCGCCTGCCGCCGCAATTGGCTGCCCCCACCGTGGAGCGCACCAGGTGCCGGTGGGTCGCGGACTCTCGTCCCAGAATCCTCCGGAGGAATTCGATGACATCGCCACTTCGGTCCTTGATCGCCAGCGGCACGAAACTCTGGCTCGACTCGATCGATCCGGACCTGGTTGCTAAGAACCGTGCCCTGGGTGCGACCGGTGCAACGTCGAATCCGATCATCATCGCGGACTTGATTGAGACCGGCCGCTTCGATCGGACCATGGAGGAATTGATCGAACAGAAGCTGAGCGACCAGGAGATCGCCTGGCACATGACCGACAAGTTGGTCAGCGACGCACAGGCCGTATTCCGACCGGTCTGGGATCAAACGCACGGCAACGACGGCTACGTGAGCTTCGAGTTGGATCCGTTGCTGGAGGATCCCGATAGCGGACCGCCGCACGAGAAGCGCGTGGCGCGGTACGTCGAGCTGGGCCGGAAGTGGTCGAAAGGGCACGTCAATCGCATGATGAAGGTCCCGGCAACGCCCGCCGGTATCGAGGCGATCGAACCGCTGTGCGCTGACGGCGTGACGATCAACGTGACGCTAATCTTTACGATGGGCCAGTACGAAGCGGCTCGCGACGCCATGTGGCGAGGCGCCCAAAAGCGCAAAGACCTGACGCATTTCAAGAGCGTTTACAGCATCTTCGTGTCGCGGGTCGACGTGTACACCGAGAAGCACGTGCCCCAGCTCACGGAAGCCGCACAAGGCATGGTCGGCATCGTGGGCGCAAAACGGATCTGGGCCGCCAACCGCGATTTCTGGAAAGACAAGAAGACGCAGCTCGATCAGGAAATCGTGTTTGCCAGCACCGGCACCAAGAAACCCGAAGACCCGCCGTGGAAATACGCCGCCGCGTTTGCTGGCAGCGATATCGAAACCAATCCACCGGCCACCAACGACGCCATCGAAGCCAGCGGCAAGACGCTCGATCGGCAAATCGACAAGCTGCCGCCGCAAGACGTGCTCGACGAAATTGACCGCGAGGTAAACGTCGAGCACCTCGAAGAAACGCTGATGCGCGAAGGTGTCAAGAAGTTCGCCGATCCGCAGAAAGCGCTGCTGGAACTGATCGGCAAGAAGCGCGCGGCGCTGACCACGACGTAACCGGCGGGCAATCGCCGCCGCGGTCGCTGTCCCGCTGGTCGCGTTGCGACGGAAAGCAATCCGGTCGACGCCGCGCGCCGGCGACGACGCTGTGCCCGGCCCGCCGCTCGAATTCGAGCCAGGCGTGTGGTACGATCACGGTTTCGCACTATTCGCACCGTGCCCGTCGAACCAGCAGGCAACCATGCCCATCGACCCATACTCCCCTTGTCCGGGCGGAACCGGCAAGAAGATCAAGTTCTGTTGCGCTGATTTGCAGGGCGAGTTGGAGAAGATCCAGCGGATGCTCGAAGGCGATCAACGGGCCGGTTGCTTGGAGCACATCGAGGGCATCGAGGGGAAGTATCCCGACCGCGCGTGCTTGCTCTCGATCAAGGCGATGCTGCAGGGCCAACTCGGACAAGAGGACAAGGCCGAAGAAACGGTCGCCCATTTCGTCCAAACGTTTCCCGACAATCCGGTTGCACTGGCCGAAAAGGCGACGCTGGCCGCGACCAAAGAGGGGAGCCGGCCGGCCGTCGCCTTGCTGCAAGATGCGCTGGAGAAGTGTACCGAACAGATCCCCGCGGCAGTGTATGACTCGATCGGCATGGTCGCGCATGCTTTGTTGGGCGAGAACCATTTGATTCCCGCCCGGGCCCAGCTGGTGCTACAGATCGGCATGGGCGGCGCTAACGACGAGCGGCCGGTCTCGGTGCTGGTTCAATTGAACAACTCGGCGCGGTTGCCGCTGTTGGCCAAGCAAGACTACGCGCTGCCCAGCCCGCCGGACGACGCTTTGTGGAAGAACGCCTACAACACGGCGATCGAGCCGGGAATGCGCGGGGCATGGCGGCTGACGGAAAAGAACCTTGTGGAGCTGGCCGGCAAAGTCGGCGACTGGCCCGAGATTTGGTACAGCATCGCCGTTTTGCGATCGTGGCTGGCAGAAACGCGCGGAGCGATCGAAGCCTGGCGCAAGTACGCCGGACAGAAGGTGCCGCTGGAAGACGCCGTCGAGGCCGAAGCGCTGGCGCAACTGCTCGACCTGGAAAGCGCTGACATGGTCGACCTGGTCACGCTGCCTTACGACGTGGCCGACTCGGAAGCCAGCCTGGCGCTATTGACTGCCAGCAACCGCGCGCCGCGGATGCCGGTTGACCTTTCGCGGATGGGCAACGAGAACGAACCGCCACCCAAGGGCGCCTGGTGGTTGATCGATCGGCCGATTCCCGAAAGTGGCAAGGATCTGACGCTGGATCAGGTGCCGTCGATCGTGGGCCACGCCTTCCTATTCGGCAAGCAAACCGATCGCGACGCGCGGCTCGAGCTAATCGCCTATCGATCCGATCTGGCGCAGGCACAAGCCGCCTTGAAAGAGATCCTGGGCGACGCGCTGGGCAAGCCCGGCACGGAAGAAATCGCCAGTTCGACCCCGGCCGTGCAGCAGATGCTCAGTTGGAACTGGCGACTGCCCGACGACACACCGCCGGCCAAGCGGCTGGCATTGATCGACGAGAAGCGGGCCGACGTGCTGTTGAACCAGTGGCCGGCGATGCCGCAAAAGCTGTTCGACGGGAAGTCGGCCGCGGACGTGGCCGGCGACGAGAAGTACCGCATTGGGGTGTTGGCCTCGATCCTGCTGATGGAACTGGCCACGCATCAGGCGGGATCGAGTTTCGATTTCAATCAGCTCCGCGAGAAGTTGGGATTGCCCACGCTGGGCCCGATCGATCCCAAGTCGTCGCGCGTGTCCGACGCGGGACTGGCGCGACTAGCGCGCGTGAACGTGGAGGCCCTCTCGGACGAGCAATTGCTCCGATTCTATCAAGCGGCCGACCATTTTCGGCACGTCGCGGCGCTTAAGCCGCTGGCGCAGGAAGTCATCGCCCGCGACAGCATGAGCGACAAAGTTGACAAGGCCGAACTGTACGGCGTGTTGGCGCAGGTGGAAGCGGACACCGACAAAGCGCTTGAGTACCTTGAGCAGGCGCGACAACAGGCGGAAGCGGCAAAGAAGTCGAGCGCTCCGTGGGATCTGGCCGAGTTGGCGATGCGAATCACCCGCGGCGACATGGCCGAGGCCGATCGGCTGCTGACGCACATTCGCAACGAGCACCTTCGCGAGCCGGGCGTTGCCCAAGGCTTGTTTCAGATTCTGTCCGAAGCGGGCATCATTGGTCCGGACGGACAGCCCACCGCGGCCGCCGCGGCGGCGGCTGCCGGAGCAGGTGGCGCAGCAGGTCAGCCGGCTGCCGACATCGTCGCGCCCGGCGCCGCGGCAGCCGAGCCTGGCAAGATCTGGACGCCAGGCGCCGACCAGCCGGCGGGTGGCAAGAAATCGGGCCTGTGGACGCCCGATATGGATTAGGCTAGGCGTTGGGCGGCCCGCACACTTGGCCAAGGCATGCGCAACGATCGTTGGCTGTTCGCCGCCGGCGAGTGCCCGCTTGCGCTCGATGACCGCCTGTTGGAAATGCCGCGATGCACGACTTCGAACTCGACGCCTGGCACATGGCTCGCGCGCTGGATCTGGCCAAGCGCGGGGAGGGAGCTGTCGAGCCCAATCCGATGGTCGGCTGCGTCATCGTGCGCGACGGTGAGATCGTCGGTGAGGGCCATCACGCGAAGTTTGGCGGACCGCACGCCGAAGTGGCGGCGCTGGGTGTCGCCGGTGCGCGGGCCAAGGGAGCCGATGTCTACGTCACCCTCGAACCCTGCGCGCATCAGGGCAAGACTCCGCCGTGCAGCCAGGCACTGATCGATGCCGGGCCGCGGCGCGTGGTGGTCGCACAGCGCGACCCGTTTGCCGAAGTCGCCGGACGGGGCATCGAGCAACTGTTGGCCGCGGGCATCGACGTCGAAGTCGGCCTGCTCGAAGCCGAGGCCCGGCAACTCAACGCGCCCTACTTGAAAGTGATCGAGACCGGCCGGCCGTGGATCATCGCCAAATGGGCCATGTCGCTCGACGGCAAGCTGGCCACGCATACGCGCGACAGCCGGTGGATCTCGTGCAAGGCCTCGCAAGCGATTGTGCATCGGTTGCGCGCCCGGGCGGACGCGATCCTGGTCGGGAGCAAGACGGCGGCGGCCGACGATCCGCTGCTGACGGCGCGTCCGCCCGGAGTTCGCACCGCGACGCGGATCGTGCTCGACAGCCACGCATCATTGGCTTTGGAAAGTCAACTCGTTCGCACTGCAGACGAAGTTCCAGTGATTGTGGCAACGTCTGAAGAGGCGCCGGCGAAACAACGGCAGCGCCTTGCCGAGTCGGGCTGCGACGTGCTGGTTTGCGAAGGAACGACTGCGCACGAACGCCTGGCGTGGTTGCTGGACGAATTGGGCCGGCGCCGCATGACGAACGTCTTGGTCGAAGGCGGTGGGCAAGTACTCGGCAGCCTGCTGGACCTCGATCAGATCGACGAAGTCCACGCGTTTATTGCGCCCAAGCTGATTGGCGGTGCCGATGCCCCACCGGCGTTTGCCGGACGGGGCATCGATCGATTGTCCGACGCGTTGCGGTTGGGCGACGTGCGAATCGAGCAGAGCGGCACTGACATCTACGTTCGTGGCCGTGTCGCGCGCGGCTAGCGATCACTTCTGCCCGAAGACGCGGGACACAAAGGTGCAGAATTCGGCTTTTGAGCGAGCAGGATTTGGCGGTCCAGCCGCGATTCGTAACTCGACGAGATTTTGACGGTAGCCGAGTCGTGGGGGCGTCTCATACAATTCAGGATTCCAGCCCACGACCGCCGCGAACGGACTCACATACACGCCGATGGCTGCTGACATCGTCATCAAGGGGGCCCGCGAACACAACCTGCGGGACGTTCAGCTCACGCTGCCGCGCAATCGCCTGATCTGTCTGACCGGCGTCAGCGGATCGGGCAAGAGCTCGCTGGCGTTCGACACGTTGTATGCCGAAGGGCAGCGGCGCTACGTCGAAAGTCTTTCGAGCTTCGCGCGGCAGTTTCTCGGCCAGATGCCGAAGCCCGACGTGGACTACATCGGCGGCCTGAGCCCGTCGATCTCGATCTCGCAAAAGTCCTCGGGCCAAAATCCGCGCTCGACGGTGGGAACAATCACCGAGATCTATGACTACTTGCGCGTGCTGTTCGCGCGCGCCGGACAGGGCCATTGCCCGGAGTGCTCGCGGCCGATTACCGCGCAGACGCGCGAGCAGATCATCGAACGGATCAACGAGATCGAATCGGGCACGCGGTTCGTCGTGCTGGCTCCGCTGATCAAAGCACAGAAGGGTGAGTACCGTGACCTGTTTGTCGATTTGCTGAAGCAGGGTTTCGCGCGGGCACGCGTCGACGGCAGCATCGTCACGCTGGACGAAGACCTGCACCTGGATCGCCAGATGCGGCACACGATCGAAGTGGTCGTCGATCGGCTGGTGGCCGGGCAGTCGCGCGCACGGTTGGGCGAGGCGGTCGAGCTGGCGTTGAAAATGGGGGACGGCAACCTGATCGTGTCGGTCGACGAGGGGCACGGCGACAAGACCGACGAACCGCCCCCTGCTACCGCCAAACGCAAACGGGGCACGACAACCAAGTCATCTCGCAAGAAGAGCACCTCGGCAAACGACGTCGCGCTATCCGCCCACTATGCCTGCACGCACTGCGGCATCAGCTTCGAGCCCCCCAGCCCGCAGCTCTTCAGCTTCAACAGCCCGCAGGGCATGTGCCTGGAGTGCGATGGCTTGGGCGAGCTGTACAGCTTCGATCCGGAATTGCTCGTCCCGGACGACAGCCTGACGTTCAAGCAAGGATGTTTCGAGCTGATCGGGCCGTGGCGCGACATGGGGCGCTGGCGACGGCACATCTATCAAGGCGTGGCCAACACAATCGAGCACAAGCGCGAGTTGTCCAAGGGGACGATGCTGGAAACGCCGTGGGGTGAATTGGACGAGGAGCTGCAGGACATCTGGCTGTACGGAACGGGTGACATGCACATCACCTATACCTGGCGCCAAGGCTCGTCCGGGCACAAGTACGGTGGACAGTTCGAAGGAATCATCCCCACGCTGCTCGACAAGCATCGCAACTCGCAGAGCAAGATGCAGTTGCGCCAGCTCGAGAAATACATGCACGTCATGCCGTGCGAAGACTGCGCCGGACAACGACTTAACCCGCAATCACGGGCCGTGACCATCGCCACCCGGCATGCGAAGTTCGCCGAGCGGCCGCAGCGCTCGCTGCCGGAAGTGTGCGCGCTGCCGGTGGGCGACGCGATCGAGTACTTCGAGGAGCTCGAGCTGGACGCTACGCGTTCGGTTATTGCGGCCGAGGTGCTCAAGGAGATTCGCGGCCGACTCGGATTCTTGAGCAACGTCGGGCTCGACTACCTTTCGCTGGATCGGACAGCGCCCACGCTGTCTGGTGGCGAATCGCAGCGCATTCGTTTGGCCGGGCAGATCGGCTGTGGGCTGGTCGGCGTGCTGTATATCCTGGACGAACCGTCGATCGGATTGCACCCGCGCGACAACGACCGATTGCTCGAAACCCTGACGCAATTGCGCGATCTGGGCAATACGGTGGTCGTGGTCGAGCACGACGAAGACACGATGCGGGCTGCCGACCACATCATCGACTTCGGGCCCGGTCCGGGAGTACGCGGTGGCGAAGTCGTCGCGACGGGCGATGCGGCGGCCATCGCCAGAGCGCCGCGCAGCCTGACCGGAAAGTACTTGTCCGGCTCGGAAACGATTCCCGTGCCGCCGACAACGCGGCCGATCGGCAAAGAGCGGATCATTGTCCGCGGTGCACGGCATAACAACCTGAAGAACGTCGACGTCGAGATTCCGCTCGGTGCGCTGGTTTGCGTTACGGGCGTGTCCGGATCGGGCAAAAGCTCGCTGGTGGGTGACATTCTGGTGGAGGCATTGCGGCGCGACCTGAATCGCGGCGAGGGCGAACCCGGCGCGCACGACGCGATCGATGGCCTGGAACATCTCGACAAGCTGATCGCCATCGATCAGTCGCCGATCGGCCGCACGCCGCGCTCCAATCCGGCGACGTACATCAAGCTGTTCGACGAAATCCGCGACCTCTACACCAAAGTGCCCGAGGCGAAAACTCGCGGCTACAAGGCCGGACGATTCAGCTTCAATGTGTCGGGCGGGCGGTGCGAGGCCTGCGAGGGCAACGGATCGAACAAACTGGAGATGGACTTTTTGGCCGACGTGTGGGTCACCTGCCCGGTCTGCGCCGGCCACCGCTTCAATCGCGAAACGTTGCAGATCCGGTTCAAAGGCAAGACGATCGCCGACGTGCTCGAAATGGATGTCCAGCAGGCGCTCGAACATTTCGAAAATATCCCCAAGATCCGCCACAAGCTGCAAACACTGCACGACGTCGGGCTCGACTATCTCAAGCTGGGGCAGCCATCGCCCACGCTCTCCGGCGGCGAGGCCCAGCGGATCAAGCTCGCGCGGGAACTGGTCAAGAAGAGTACCGGTCAGACGCTGTATCTGCTCGACGAGCCGACGACCGGCCTGCACTTTGCCGATATCAAGTTGTTGCTTAAGGTGCTGCACGATTTTGTCGACGCGGGCAATACCGTGCTCATCGTCGAACACAACCTGGACGTGATCAAGACGGCCGATTGGATCGTCGATCTGGGGCCCGAGGGCGGAGCCGCCGGCGGGCAGATCGTGGCAGCGGGCACACCGGACGACGTGGCGCAGAACAAACAATCGCACACCGGCCGGGCCCTGCGCGAACACATCGGCCACGCCGAAGCCCAAACCAACGGAACGTCGAAGGCCGCAGCCGCCGCTCGGCGCAGCAACGTCCGCGAAGCCAGGCAAATCGAAGTGCGCGGTGCACGGCAGCACAACCTCAGGGGCATCGACGTGCAAATTCCGCGCGACCAAATGACGGTCTGCTGCGGCATGAGCGGTTCGGGAAAGAGCTCGCTGGCCATGGACACCGTGTATGCCGAGGGGCAGCGACGCTACGTCGAAAGCCTCAGCGCGTATGCTCGGCAATTCGTGGGGCAGATGCAAAAGCCGGTGCTCGACCACATCGAGGGCCTTTCGCCGGCGATCGCCATCGAGCAGAAACACATGGGCCACACGCCCCGGTCCACGGTGGGTACCGTGACCGAGATCTACGACTACTTGCGGATTCTGATGGCCCGTTTGGGCACGCCGTACTGCCCAGACTGCGACGTGCCGATCGGCACGCAAACGGCCGACGAGATTGTCGACAAAATCCTGGCCGAACCGGCCGGCGCCAAGCTCTATCTGATGGCCCCGCTGGAAGTGCAGGTAGGCGAGAAATACGAAACGCTATGGGACGAAATTCGCACCAACGGCTACGTCCGCGTTCGGGTCGACGGCCAGACACACTCGATCGACCAGATGCCGTCGATCGACCGCCGCCGCAAGCATCTGGTCGAAGTGGTGATCGATCGCGTCAGTGTGCGGGCCGACGCTCGCGGGCGAATTGCCGACACGGTCGAAATCGCGCTGTCGCTGGGAAAAGGCGTGATGCACGTCGCCTATCCGGAGGCCGAGGTGGACGAGCCGCAGTGGCGCACCGAGATCCACAGTCAGCACTTTGCGTGCGATCGGTGCGGGCGAAGCTTCGAGCAGCTCACGCCGCACAGCTTTTCGTTCAACAGCTCGCTCGGCTGGTGCGAAGCGTGCGAAGGACTTGGCACGCAAACCGGCGCCAACCCGCAAGCATTGCTCCGCGATCCGAAACTGACGTTGGCCGAGGGGGCCGTCGGGCTGTGGCCCCAGGGAGATTCGGAGCTGTTTGCCTCGATGTTGGCTTCGCTGTCGGCGCAGTGCCGCGTGCCGCTTGACGTGCCGTTCGATCAACTCGGCGCCAAGCAGCGTCGTACGGTGTTCCACGGCACGGGCGATCAATGGATCGACGTCTTTGCTCAAGGCAAACGCGAAAAAGGACAGCGGCCGCTATTTCGGTTCCAATTCAAGGGCCTATATCCGGCGCTAGAAGAAGCGTCGCGGTTGTCGCCCGCGCTGCGCAACAAGTGGGAGCACCTGGTGGGCGAAGTCGAGTGTTCGACCTGTGCGGGGACGCGGCTGCGCGACGATGCCTCGGCCGTGCGGCTGCGTGATCAGACGATCGACCGCCTGTGCCGGTTGCCGCTGAACGAGTTGTTGGATTGGTTTTCGGGATGGTCGCTCGACGAGCGCGAGCGGAAGATTGCCGGCGAGCTGGTTCGCGAAGTAAACAACCGATTGCAGTTTCTGGTCGACGTGGGGCTCGAGTACCTGACACTTGGCCGGCCAGCACCGACACTTTCGGGCGGAGAGGCCCAGCGGATCCGGTTGGCCAGTCAGGTCGGCAGCGGATTGTGCGGCGTGCTGTACGTGCTCGACGAACCGACGATCGGCCTGCACCCACGCGATAATCGCCGCCTGTTGGGCGCGTTGGCCAAGCTGCGCGATCTTGGAAACACGTTGCTGGTGGTGGAACATGATCGCGAGGTGGTCGCGGCGGCGGATCAACTGCTCGACTTCGGTCCGGCCGCCGGCGAGCACGGGGGCCAAATTGTTGCACGTGGCACGCCGGTGCAGGTGGGCAAGAAACGGGCGTCGGTCACCGGTCCGTTCCTTTCCGGCAAGAAGGCCATTCCCGTGCCGACCAACCGGCGGATGATCAGCCGCGCGGAAGCATCCGAAGCGGCCAACGGCAAACCGAAGAAGCGATCGACGAAGAAAGCGGCCAGCGCGCGGAGCGCGGTCTCGCCGTCGAACAGCGCTTTGCCCGACGCGCCGGGCGGGTGGCTAAGAGTGGTCGGCGCGCGGCACAACAACCTGCGTAACGTCGACGTGCAGATTCCGCTCGGCGCGCTATCGTTGATAACCGGCGTCAGCGGTAGCGGCAAGAGCTCGCTTGTGGAAGACGTGCTCTATAACGCGCTGGCACGCACGTTGCACCGCGCCAGCACCAGCGCCGGCCAGCACGACGCGATCGAGGGCGTCGAGCAGATCAACAAGGTGATTCGCGTCGACCAACAGCCGCTGGGCCAGACCCCCACGTCAAACCCGGCCACGTACACCGGCGCGTTCGACCTGATTCGTTCGCTGTATTCGCAACTGCCCGAGGCCCGCGTACGAGGCTACACGCCGCGGCGGTTCAGCTTCAACGTGCCGGGCGGGCGCTGCGACGAGTGCGAAGGAAACGGCCAAATCTGCATCGAGATGCACTTCCTGCCCGACGTTTGGGTCGAGTGCGATACGTGTCGCGGGCGCCGCTACAACCCCGAGACCCTGGCGGTCACGTATCACGGGCAATCGATCGCCGATGTTTTGGACATTTCGTGTGGCAAGGCGGTCAAGCTGTTCGAGAACATTCCCAAGATTCGCCGCATCTTGCAAACGTTGTGCGACGTGGGGCTCGACTATCTCACGCTGGGGCAGCCGGCACCCACGCTCTCGGGCGGCGAGGCGCAGCGCGTCAAGCTGGCTGCCGAACTGTCGCGACCGGACACGGGCCGCACGCTGTATTTGCTCGACGAGCCGACCACGGGGCTCCATTTTGAGGACATCGCCAAACTGCTCGACGTGCTCAACCGGCTGGTCGACTTGGGCAACACGGTCGTGGTGATCGAACACAATCTGGACGTGATCAAGACGGCCGATTGGGTCATCGACATGGGGCCCGAGGCCGGCGACGGCGGTGGCTACGTGGTTGCCAGCGGAACACCCGAGGACGTCGCCCAATGTGCGGCGCAGGCGGCATCGAAGGGCAAGGGGCGCGCGGGCAGGGCTGCCTCTTCGGCAAACGGTTCGCGCCGCGCCAAGAAAAACGGCCGATCCACGCGGACGAAGAGAGCATCGAACTACGAAAAGCTAATCGCCGGCGAAACGTCGCCAAAGTCGCACACCGCCGATGTACTGGCCGAGGCGTTGGCCGAAAGTCCGCGCGAGAAGCGCAAACTGTACGACTTTGCCGCGGCCGACGAGCAGCGCGACGGCGACCTCGACATTGCCGAAGTGGGCCAAGACGCGCGGATGCCGTGGGAATCGAACGGGCGGCGCTGGCATACGGTCGACCGCGTCGGGCGCAAAGGCGAACCGTGCCGTTGGGACGGCCGCATTCTGGAGAAGGTTGTCGATCGGATTCAAGACTCAGGCCGCTTCGGCGATACGAACTGGAATGCGCGCACGATCGTCGAGATCGCCGCGCCGACCAAGAGCGACGGCTGGTTCCTGCACGCGATCACCGGCGAACAGTGGCTGCTGAAGCTCAAGTTCCGCGTGGCCAAGAACACGTTCAAACGCGACACGCTCGTATCGCAGTTGAAGCTGAAGCCGCTGAACGACCTGCCCGACCTGCCGGTGTATGGCCGTGAGCCGCGCGTGAAGTGCAAGAACCTGCGCGGTCCGTTCCAGGAAGTGCAGTTGCAGGTCCATTCGCTCGACGAGATCGACACGCCGGCCTTCTGGAAGTTCCTGGAGGCTGCCATCGCCGGCTTCGGCAAGTTTGCCGACCGCGTGCGGCAAAAGCCGGAGGACGTGATGCCCTGGAAGGTGCTGGGACAGAAGTGGCATCTGGCGCGCAAGGGTTTTCCGCCCGGCAAGCCGCCGGCGTGGGACGTGGAAGTGCTCGAGGAACTGTGCGAGCGACTCAGCGAGGCCGCCCCGCGGGGACAGTTTTTGTGGAACAACCAGCAATTGGTTCATGTCTTCGTGCCGGAGCAGCGCGAGCCGTGGGCCACGATTCATACGAAACGTCCAGCTGGAGTCGATCTGGTGCTGACCGGGCCGAAGGGCCACTTCGCGCTGGGCCGAATTACCGACATGGGCGCGGATCGCGAGTTTAACGCCGGCGCGCAACTCGATACGCTGCGGTTGCGGTTCGTGTCTGGCGACGATCTCGACCGCGGAGACTTTACCACCCTGTTGAAAGAACATATCGCGTCGCTAGGCGCGGGCAAAACGGTCAGCACGGCGTAACCCGGCGCCCCACGTTGCCCGGGTCGTGCGGCATTGGGAGCATCGCGCGGCCTTGTCCGTCACACTTCGGATCGCAAACGACTGAGTATGGCCAACCCGCTACTACCAACCCGATTCTTGTTCCGCTTCGCCACGGAATGCCGATACGCGAAGGAGTTGGGCTCTGCTGCGCCGGCCGAACTTTCGACCAACCATCGCCTGCCCAACCTGGAAGAACTGGAGGGCAGAAAGTCCTTCGCCGACGTGCGGGCCGGGTGGAGCGAGGCCGGCTTAGGCGTCAGCGTGCGCATCGCCGGCAAACGGCAGCCAAGCTGGTGCCGGCAGACCAAACTCGAGGACTCCGACGGACTGCAACTTTGGATCGACACCCGAGCGACGCACAACATCCACCGGGCGACTCGTTTTTGCCACCGCTTCATCTTTCTGCCAGCGGGCGGCGGACGCAGCTATCAGGATCCGGTGGCGGATCAACTGCTGGTCGATCGCGCGCGGGAAAACGCCAGCCCAGTGCGGCCCGGACAGCTTCACATCAATAGCGAGAAGCGGGTCGACGGGTACGTGATGAGCGTGTTTCTGCCGGCCGCGGCACTGACCGGGTTCAATCCGGTCGACCATCCTAAGCTGGGCTTCACCTACGCGATCCTCGACCGCGAATTGGGCGAGCAGTTTTTCAGCACCGCCAGCGAATTTCCGGTGGCCAGCGATCCGAGTCTGTGGGGCACGTTGGAACTGGTGCGGTGAACGTCGGACGACGCTCGCCAATCTAACGCTGAAACCGCGACTGAGCCTGTCGGATTGTGCGGTTCAGTGGCCGCTACGCCAACAGCTCGTCAATCGGCTGGCCCTTGCCGTCCTTGGTCACGTAGAACGGACGGCCCTCGGTGACGTACGAGGTGTCGGGCGCGATGCCGGCCGCGCGATAGATCGTGGCGTGAACATCTTCCAGCCGCACCGCGTGCTCAACCGGCACCATCGGATGCACGTCGGCGGTCCGCCCGTAGACGGTGCCCGGCTTGAAGCCACCGCCGAAGAACAGTAGGTTGTTGCCGCTGGAAAAGTGGCCGTGAAAGCCGTACATCTTCTCGTTTTCGATGATCAGGTCGTCGCCCGATTGCTGTTCGGCAAAGCCGACCGGCTCGACGCCCGCCTTCGGCTGGTTGGCGATGGTGCGACCGAATTCCGTGGCCACGATCACCAGCGTGCGTTCCAGCAGCCCGCGATCGGCCAGGTCGCGCACAAGTTGGGCAATGGGGCCGTCGATCTGGCGCTTCATCTCGACCATCCGACGCTGGCCGTCCTCGTGCATGTCGAAGCCCTTGAACGGACCGTACTGGTACTCGACCTGCACGAAACGGGCTCCGGATTCGACGAGTCGACGGGCCAGCAACAGCCCATGGCCGAAACGCCGGCCGTAGTAGTAGGTCTCGTCCAACAGTTCGTTCGGCGCGATGCGCGGCTCATAGGCTTCGATCGTGGCCGGCTTCTCGTCCCGCGCGTAGTCGAAGGCCCGCTTGACCGGCGAGTCCATCATCGACCGGGCTTGCGCCATCATGTTCAAGTAGTCGGCCGCTTTGGGTGATTCGGCGAGTGCCTTGTCGGAGAGCCGCGCGGCACCGTTGAGAAAGGCCAGCCGGCGGTCAATCCGGCGGGTGCTCATGCCGGCAGCGGCGCTAAGCGTTTCCAGGCCGGCGGTCGGATCGGGAATCATGAATGGCGCGTATTTCACGCCGTAGAACCCAGGGCCGATCGATTCGGCGATGAACTGCTTCTCCGTGTCGCTAGTGTCGACGTCGCGGCCGATGTAGATGTACGGCGGCACGTGCTCGCTACGCGGACCGCGCGTACGGGCCACGACGGCGCCCATGCTGGGCGCTTTCAGTCCGACGGGAAACAAGTAACCAGTCATCATGTAGTACTGGGCCTTGAGGTGCACGGCGCCGAACTTGGTTTCGTTGGTCAAGCTGCGCAGCACGGTGCCGTGGTGCATCTCGGACGCGATGTTCTCTAACCCGGCGCCAAATCGCAATCCATCGACCGACGTGGGAATCGATTCGCACGTGCCGAGCAACTGGCTGCCCTTCATTCCCGGCTCGAAGGGCGTGTAACGCTTCGGATCCCAGGTGTCGCTTTGGGCGATTCCGCCAGGCAGCCAGATCATGATCACCGCATCGGCTTTGGCGGGCGGTTGTTCGGCAGCGGCTGAATCGGCCCGCAACACGCGCGGAGCAAGCGCGGCCATGCCGCCAGGCAACGCCAGCGCACCGGCACCGGCCAGCGATTGCTTCACGAATTGTCGTCGGTTCGGGCGGTTGGGGCGATTCATGGTTGTTGGCGACGATGTGTCGAACGTGCCGCGGCGCGCGACGTTACTTGATGTATTGAAACTCGGGCCCGCAGACCAACGCCCAGAGCATGTCGTGTAAACCGGCTTGGGCCGATTCCGAAGCTTCCAGGTAGGCCCGACCTAAGTTGCGCTCGTCGGCCGTCGGCGGTCGACTGAGTGCGGAGCGATACAAACGGTCGACCAGCCGGCGGGCATCCCAGCGCTCGACTACTTCGTCGAAAACCCGGCCCGAGCGAATCATCTCGTGCAGTTCCGAGCCGTTGAGCAACTCCAACGATTGCACGACGGCCAGGTCGTCGGGCCGTTCCGTGCTGATTTCGTTGCGCGATGCTGGGCGACCCATGGCACGGGCCAGCGCCGTGGAGCGGGCGTCCAAGTAGCAGCGCTGGTTTTCCGCAAGTTCGCCATTGGCGGCCATCCGCACGCTATCGAGAAACTGCTCGGCGGTCAGCCGGCGCAACGCCGGCGAGCGGAAGTAGCGCGGCGGATTGTCCTGGCCGGCGGAGAATTGATCGACCAGTGCAGGGTCGTAGCGCAGTTGATACGTGCGGCTGGTCAAGATCAGGCGAATCGTGTGCTTCAGGTCGCAGCCATGCGCGAGGAAGTCGTGCGCCAGCCAATCGAGCAGCTCCGGGTGGCTGGCCGGCGTGTCGAGTCGAAAGTCGTCGACCGGCTCAAACAATCCCCAACCGAGATACCGCTTCCACAAACGGTTGACGATCGTCTTGGCAAAGCGCGGATTGGCCGGGTCGGTGATCATCCGCGCTGCGCCACGGAGCCGGGCGGACAACTCCGGGGGCGCCTCGACCGACGCGCCCGGCACGTCGAACGGAAACCGGGCCGCCACGGTTTGTCCGCTTTTCAATTCGCAACGAATTCGCTCCATGTCGCGCGGCGCGAACAGCCCGGCGAACGCCAGAAATCGGTCCTGCGGCCACTCGTCGTTTTCGAAGTGGTCGTGGCAACTGGCACACTTCATGCCGGTGCCCAGGAACACCTGGCCGATGTTGGCGGCAGTTTGCAGCGTGACGGTGTGATCTTCGTTGCGAACGAACTCGATCGAAAATGTCGTGCCGAGCACTTCTTTTTCGTCCGGCCCTTTGCGGCGGGGCATGGTCGGATCGATCAATTCGGCGACGATCACGTCGTAGGGCCGGTTTTGCTCGAAGCTTGTCAGCAGCCACTGGCGATAGTTGCCGCGGGTCAGAATGCCGCCCTGCGACAATACGTTTTGGCTAGCCAGGGCGTCTTCCCAGAAGGGCGTCCAGTGAGCGGCATACTGGCGGTCGCGGGCCAACAGCGCGTCGACCAGCTTCTCGCGGTGCTCCCGACTGTCGCGGCCGGCCAGGAACCGGTTGGCCTCCTTCCAACTGGGAATCACGCCGACCAGGTCGAGATAGACGCGGCGCAAAAACGTCGCTTCATCGCAAAGTTGCGGCTGGGGGCCCGACGGCGCGTCGCTCCAACGGGCCGCAATGAAGGCGTCGATCGGATTGAACGTGGTCGCGTCGACGTGCGGCGGAATGGGCGCCGGCGGCAACTGTGACACGCGCCGCGCGCGGCGGCGTACGAGCCATTGTTCGTTGTCGAGGCCGGGCGACGAATCCTCGTCGTCCGATTGGGCGGACGAGCGGGCGTCGATGCCGGAGGCAACACCGCGGGGGGCCGCATCGTCGGCAGCGGCGCGCGGCAACAGGGTTGCTTGCAGCACGCGGGTTAGCGCTGCGGCGAACAATAATGCAACCACGTCACGGCGACGAATGGCCAGGGACAACCCCATCGGCGATGTTCCTCGCTGCCGGCGATCAACTCCGATCGCGCGAACTAGGACCGTTGTACGACGGGCCGTTGATGTCCGAGTCGGAAATGATCTCGTGGATGAACTGCACCTTGGGCGCGACGCGGGCGTGCGCTCCACGCACCGTTTGTGGCACATAGCGCACGTACTCGCGCTTCAGTGGATCGAAGAACCGATCCCCTTTCTGGAAGATCGGCCGATACTCGGCCATCTCGCCGAACCAGGCCGGGCCCAACACTTGTGCCGGAATCCAATGTCCCTTGCCCTGGCTATCGACCAAGTAGAACTCCGGATAGTCGTGGCTTTCGACCCAAACGGTTCGGGCCGGAATGCCCGACAACCGGCACATGCCCACGAACAGCGCGCTCATCTCCTCGCAGTCGCCGCACTGTTGTTCCAGTGCGTGCATGGCGCCGCGAAAGTCGCCGTTCTCGAACTTGACGTTGTCACGCGTCCAGCTCCAAAACGACTTGACGGTCTCCCAGGGTGCTCCGTCAGGATTGCGGGCCCGCAATGAGTCGGTCAACTCGATCATCTTGGGGTGTTTCAACTGGATGCCGGGCGGAACGCCGGCCAGTTGGGTCTTCATCTCGGGAGGAGCGCCGCGCGGGGCCTCCAACGACTCGCCCGGCAGCGAAAACTTGGTGCGATAGCGCGTGATTTCGTACATTCGCTCGACGAACGCGGTCTCGCCCTGCGGAATCTTCGCGACTTGAAACTTCAGCACGGCCGCCTGCCCGGCGAACACCTGCTCGCTGATCCGGCTTCCCTTGCTGATGGTTTGGCTCAGCAGCCGCACACGCTGCTCGGGCCAGTCCATCGGAATCGGGCCCGTGGCGACGATGCCTTTGGCCGGCGCCGAGGCGGCTTCGATGCGAATGGCCCATTTGAGTCGATAGGTGCGCGGGTCGGTCAGTTCCAGCGCCGGGTCGGGCGTCGCGTAGCGGTTCTTGACTGGCTTCGGCACCGCGGTGCGTACCGCGTTGTCCGGTTGACGGTCTTCGGTCGGAGGCGCAACGTCGTCCGCCGGAGTGGTCGCGACGAGGCCAGTACCCAGGCCCACGCCCAGATCGCCAGGGTCGGCCACCACGGTGTCGGCAACTTCCTCCTGCCGTTGGGCGACGGCGCGACAGGGCACCACGGTCAGGCAGCCCACCAATACCACGGCCGCGACCGTCAGCGGGAAGGGAATTCGCGCGATGAACATCGAGTGCATGACGCCGCGCCGGCCACGTTTTGCCGGCGTCCTCAGTTCCAGAAGCGAGCGCGCGGGGCCGCAATTTGCCCAGCACACGGACCAGCCCATTGGACGGGCTGCGAAAGGAATCTTGTAATATGGATAGTATGGTCGGCTTGGGTAATTTTGTCAAAAACGGCCGTCATTCCGCGGCCTTTTTCGGAATGGCGCCCTGGCTGCTTCTCGTGCCGCACAAGCGTCCGGCAGGAGGGTGCATCACGCCTGTGGCCGAAGGGCGGGTCGGTCGGCCGCCAAAAACCCGATCGGCAACTCGGTTTGGCCGTCGAGCACCAGGTCGGCCAAGGCCTGACCAAGTACACCGGTGAACTTGAAACCGTGGCCCGATAGTCCAACCGCCATCGCGACCTGGTCGTGGGCAGGATGCCGACCCACGATGAAGTGTTCGTCGGCGGTCATCGTGTACATGCAGACCGTGTGATCCGTCGAGCGCGTTTCAGCCTTGGGCAGAAAGTGGCTCACAAAATGCGCGACTTGCTCCAAGTCGTCGACGTCGATGTCGCGGTCGACGTGCAGCGGATCGTCGACGACGCGGCCGCCACTGTGCATGCCAACTTTCACGCCGGCTGCATCGATTTGCGGCACGCCGTAAAAAGCGCCCTCGGGCAATTCGAAGAAGAAAGCCGGACAGCCGCGCTGGCTTTGGTAAACCTCCGATCGTGTGGCAAACCAGTACAGCGGCTTGCGACGCACTTCTAGCGCCACCGACAAATCACCCAACAGCGAACCAGCCCAAGCGCCAACGGTGATAATCAGACGCGAGGCGGTGTAGGTAGCGCGGTCGGTTTCGACGGCAACGCCCGAACCATCGACCCGCCATCCGCGAATCGCTTCGCCGGTGTGCAACTCGGCGCCGGCGGCGACCGCGAGGCGGGCATGGGCTTCAACGCACGGTTCGACCAATAGGTAGCCAGCGGCCTGTTCGAAGACGGCTTCGTAGTCGTCGGCCATCCAAAAGCCCTTGAAGCGGGCCATCGTCTCTTGCGCTGTGAGATTCTCGATCGGCAGGTTGTGCCTGCGGGCACTCTCGCGCACGCCGCGCAGCACGTCGCCGCCGGACGGTCCGACTTGCAGAACGCCTACCTGATGATAGAGCGTGAGACCCGTTTCACGTTCCAGGGCTTGCCAGTGGTCGTAGGCCCGCAGCGCCAGCGGAACGTAGTCCGGATGTTCGAAATAGGCTTTGCGGATGAGCCGGGTCTGCCCGTGGGAGCTGCCCCGATCGTGGCCGGGCGGGAAGCGATCGATCCCCAGGACGCGCGCGCCGCGTCTGGCAAGTTGGAACAGCGCGGCGCTGCCGACGCCGCCCACGCCGAGCACGATCGCATCATACGCACCCATAGTTTCTTGCAATGGGCTGGTGTTCGAGGTTGGCCGACGGGCGGTGCCCATCGATTGAGTCCGCGTCCATGCTGGCGAGCAATTGCCGAACGGTCAAGCGGCCGGTGACGGGCGAACTGGGGTGGCCGCAGCCGTTCTGGCCCGCGCCGGTACTTTGGAATGTTGGCGACAGCGGCATGTGGATTTTTCGACACGAACGGTCGATAGTCCATGTGGCCTCTGCATGTGGCTGGCGTGCTCGACCACGCGGCCCTACAATCTGCAAGTTCGATGTACGCGGTCGCCCTGCTGGGTGGCATGTCCAAGGAACGTTGCGGTTCGCACCGGCTGGGAAAATTACGTCAAGATGACGGACGTCGAAAAAACGAGCGCCCCTACCGGCGATGACGCGGTGGTGGAAGCCGCCGAACGGTCGCTGCACGGAAGCCCCTACTTCTTCTTGAAAGGGCTACGATGCCGGTGTGCCGCGGGCGCGCTGACGCTTCGTGGGCGCGTGCCCTACGGTCAGCTCAAGCAACTGGCCGAAGCCATCGTGTATCGCGTGGACGGCGTCCATCGGGTGATCAACGAAATCCAAGTCGTCAATCCGTCGTTGTCGCCCGGCGAGGCTCCAAGGGCGCGTACTGCCGGATGATCGCCTTGGCGGCTCGCAGGCCGTCGAGCGCCGCGCTGACAATGCCACCGGCATAGCCGGCGCCTTCTCCCACTGGGTAGAGTCCGGCGAGACCGTCGCTCTGCATCGTGTTCGAATCGCGCGGAAACCGCACAGGCGAGCTGCCGCGCGCTTCCGGACCGACCAGCGTCGCGCCGCGCAAGAATTCGCCTCGCCAACGACGATCCAACATCGGCAACGCGCGATCCAGCGCCGTGGCGGCCGCTGGCGGAACCAACTCCGCCAGGTTCGCGGCCACAATGTCGCGCGGATAGCTGCACTGCAGGCGGCCCTGCGTTTTGCGCCGGGCAATAAAGTCCTGCGGAGTTTGAATGGGACAACGGTAGTCGGCGCCTCCCAGCTCGAAGGCGAGCCGCTCGTAGCGGCGCTGTAAGAACATGCCACCCAGCGCGTGACGCGAGCCGAATTGCTCGGGCTCGAGCGTGATCATCAGCCCGCTGTTGGCATAACGTGAGTCGCGGCGCGAGAGACTCATGCCGTTGGTGCAAAAATGATCCGGCTCCGAAACGGACGGCATGATGTAGCCACCGGCGCACATACAGAACGTGAAGACATTTGTTTCGCCGCGCGCCACCAACGCGTAATCGGCGGCGCCCAGCTTCGTCTCAAGCCGCTTTGCGCCGTACTGCACGCGATTGACTTGCTCTTGCGATTGTTCGATCCGCAGACCGAACTGGAACGGCTTGGGTTCCATCGGCACGCCGCGGCGGTGCAACATCTCGTAGGTGTCCCGGGCGCTGTGCCCGATCGCCAGCACGAGCACGCTGGCCGGCAAATAGCCGGATGATGTGAAAACGCCGCGCACGCTGCCGTCAGTCAGGTCGACGTCGTCCAGCCGGCACTCGAAGCGAAACTCACCGCCCGCGACAGTGATGCGCCGCCGCAGCTCCTTGACGACGGCCGGAAGCCGGTTGCTGCCCAGGTGCGGACGATGATCGTAGACGACCGACGGCTTTCCCTTGCAGTCGGCGAACACCTGCAAAACGCGGCGCACATCGGGCCCCGTGCTGCGGCAGGTCAGCTTGCCGTCGCTGAAGGTGCCGGCACCTCCCTCGCCGAACAAGTAGTTGCTTTCCGGATCATGCGGCCCGCCCGCGTCGAAGGCCCGCATGTCGGCGATGCGCTCGCGGACCGCGCGGCCGCGTTCGAGAACGATCGGGCAGTAGCCGTATTCGGCCAGGAAGTAGGCCGCAAACGCGCCGGCCGGACCGGAACCGACAATCACCGGGCGCTCCCTCAGCGGCTGGCTGCCAGGCGAAGGCATTTGAAACGGCACTTCGTGAAACGCGTCGACCGCCACGGTCCCTGCCGTCGCGCCGACGCGCTCGATCAACGCCCTCTCGTCGCCCGGCACGGCCACCTCGAGCGCGTAGACGCAGGCGACGTCCGACTTATCGCGCAGATCCAAGCTCTTGCGCAGAATGCGCCAGTGCCGAATGTCGTCTGGCAATACGCTAAGCGCCCGAGCGGCATGCTCGACCAGCGCGGTTTCCGGCTCGTCGAAGTGCGTCCGAAGATTCGAGAGACGAATCGACATGGTCGGAGTTGATCGGAGGAGGGACGTGCCGTTTGTCCGGCGATGCGCGCGTGTCGGCTACATCGCCGCAGCCATGCGATGCGTTGGCACGGGGCGCCCAGGCCGGAAGCTTTGGACCACGTTCCACGTCGGTGTCGCGCCAAACATTCGGCAGACGTCTTCCACCGATTGCCGCACCTCGTGGCTCAATTGCTCCGGATCCAGCGCGACGCGCGCATTGACGATCACGTTGGCCTGTTTCACCTCGCACTGCGAGGGCAACGAAAGCTCAGGAGGTGATTGGCTGCTGACCAGATTCGCCACGCCGAAGAACCCTTCCCACAGGCCAATCACTTTAAGGTGCGCCGTTTCGGCCTTTTGCTTTTCGAGCGCGGACGACACACGGCCAATGACCGCCAGCAGCATCTCGTCCAGAGCGAACGGATCGGCGGCCTCGACGGCGAGACTGGCGTTGAGCCAACCGAGTTCCGCTTCGCCTTCGGCGTAGGTGTCGTAGTCCAATTCAAGAATCCGGCGGCCAAACGGTCCGCGTTGATTGAGGAACTCGGCGAACGCGTCGAAGCCCTCAAGCGTCTTGGCCGACATCCGCAGTTGCGGTGTGTCGGGGTACTCGGCCGACAGCAGCTCTCCCAACTCGTCGGCCTGCTCGGCCGACAGCTCGTCGACACGATTGATCAGGATGACGTCGGCCTCTTCCAACTGCTTGCGGAAGATGTAGGCCGCTTTCGGCGAAAAGCCCGAGCGCTCGTTCGGCTTGAGAATCCGCAAGCCGTGGCTCGGCTTCAGAATAACGCCGTAGGGTGCGATCTCGTACTCGCCGCCGTGGAGTTGCACCAGTGGTTGCACGACCGTGGCGACCAGGTCCGTGCAGCTTCCGACCGGCTCAGCCAAGATCACGTCGGGCCGTTCGTCCTGGGCCAGTTGGCCCACGGTGCTGAGCAGCTCGTTGAAGTTGCAACAGAAGCACGCGCCGGCAACCTCGCCGACGGTGTGCCCTTGCGAGCGCAGGGCATGGGTGTCGACCAGATCAGTCGCTTGATCGTTGGTGACAATCCCGACCTTGAGGCCTTGATCCGTGTAGCGGCGCGCTAGAGCGCCGATGGTGGTTGTTTTGCCGGCGCCCAAAAAGCCGCCGATCATGACAAATCGCATTGGTTTCATCGTGGTTCCCGCCGAACTGGTCGTGTGTGACAGGCCCATCCGATGCGCCCGCGTTAATCTTCCGCAAGTGCCCCATTATCGGCTACTACGGCATGGGCTTTCAAGCGACACCGCGGGCAGCGAGAGAACGCTTAAGCAGCAAAGCCGGTCGTCGGAGATTTGCTCGCCAAAGTGACTTATTCGCCGGCGCGCCAGGCGGCTTTGTAGCTGCTGCCCAACGTGATGATGCGGTGCATCAATGCTTCGTATTTGAGGCCGGACACTTCAGCGCTTTCGGCGAAGTCTTCGCCGTAGGAAAGGTTGGGGTTGGGATTGGCTTCGAGCACGTGCGCCTGCCCGTCTTCGGCCAGCCGCAGGTCGATGCGCGCGTAGCCGGTCATGTACAGCGCGCGGTAGGTCCGCAGACATTGCTTGACGATAGCCGCCGAGACGTTCTCGGCCAGTCCCGTGGCGGGGCCCGTCTTCACGCCGACGCGCTTCTGGTAGTCCTCGTCCCACTTCACCTTGGCCGTGGCGATCAAGGGAACCTTGTCGCCCGACTTGGTGAACTGAAGCTCCCAGATCGGCAACGATTGGAGCCGCTGGTTGCCGATGATACCGACATAGAGCTCGCGGCCTTCGATAAACTCTTCGACCAGCGCGTCGGACTGCACGTGTTCGTGGATGAATTGAACACGGTCCCTGAGCTTCGCTTCGTTGGTGACCAGCGACGCCTGCGAGATGCCCAGCGATGCCTCTTCGCTGACCGATTTGACGACCATCGGGTAGTCAAGACGTTTGGTCGGCCGGAAGGCACGCTTGAGCGGATAGACCGCGAACTTGGGCGTGCGGATCCGGTGGTAGCTCAGGATCTGTTTGCAGAGCGCCTTGTCGTGCGCGAGCATCAGCCCGCGCGGATTGCAGCCGGTGTACGGCTGCCGCAGCAGCTCGAGGTAGCTGACCACGTGCTGGTCGTAGACCGCGATGCCATGGAACTCCTCGAGCAAGTTGAACGCGATGTGCGGCTTCCAGCTCTCGAGTTCTTTGCGGATGACGCCCAGATCGTCCCACACACCCAACGGGCGCACTTCGTGCCCCATTTCGCGCAACGTTGTGATGACGTCGAATTCAGTCTTCCACTCAAGGATCTCTTTGTCGGAGTATCCTTCCATGGAATCGGGCGGCACGAGATCCTGGTGCACGAGCACCAGCACGCGCAGCTTGCGGAACGCGCGGGATTTGCGTTTGGCGGTTGTCAAAGGGCTACCCGATGGTGTCCGCCGTGAATGTAGTTCATTGTTTGAACCGTGACCACCACCAGCTCGTCGTGCTTGCCCGCTTCGACGGGCCGGTCGAGCCATAAATTCAATTCGCGGCAGCGATCGATCATCTCGCGCAACACCTGCTCAATCATATACTGGTACTCGCCGGTCCAGTGAGCCACGGTCTTGCGAAGTTGCACGCGGTTCTTGCGCAAGAACGTCGCGGCGGGCTGCCCGCTGCCCGACTCGGGCTTCTCCGAAAACAGCTTGCGCAGATGCTGATCGTACAGGTTGGGGAGACTGATTCCGTACTTGTCGCGCTTCTGCGCGTAGTGCTCGCCCAACGTCTTGCGAAGCCGGCTGACCGGATCGACCTTTGCGCGTGACGTTACCAGCGGCTTGGCCTCGGCCACTTCTTCCATTAACTCGGCGACGTATTCCAGTTTTTTGATGACGGGCCATTCCTCGTACGTCGAGCGCCACGTCGAGCGGGGTTTGAGCCAGACGGCGAACGTTTCGGCGAAGTCCTCGGCCGGATGGGCTTGCGCGTAGGAGGGCTCAATATGGAACACGTAGTTCTTGCTGTACGGCTTGGGGCTGTAGTACTCCGGATAGGGCGCAGTGAACTTGCCGAACAGCTTCCGGTAGCGCTCACGACGGTGCAACCGGTAGGCGGTTCCGATGGCGTGTCCCGTCTCGTGGCGCAAAATGCGCAAACACGACTCGGCCGTGCCGCCTTCCACTTCGAGCATCATCTTCCGCTCCAGCTTCGCCAGCCGCGGATGCGCCAAGTAGAACGGAATCGCCACGCCGGGAATGCCATCGGGCGAGAACCATTCGTCTGACAGCCAAAAATGCGGCCGAAAGCTGAGCCCGCGGTAGTCCAGCTCCTCAAAGAGCTGGCGGATGTGGCGCGCCAGTGGCGTGCGCGCGATCTGCAATCCGAGATCGCAGATTCGCATCTCCAACAGATCGTCGTCGGAAAGCCGACTCCATCGGACGCGCTTCTTCGCGGCGCGTCGGCGGCTGGCCGCTCTTCGGGAAGCGGACTTGCGTGGTTTCGATTTCACAACCTTCCTGATCGCCTCGCAAAACCAAAACGTCTTCTCGTCATTCCGCTCGGCCGGGCGCCCACGAACCACGGGCGCCGGTCGGTAATGTCTGGCAACACGCTGGAGTTCGCAAGCGTGTCGTTTGTGCGTCTGCACGGCGAAGTGAATGCGGGAAACAGGACTTGAACCTGCACCCTCTTGCGAGGACTAGGCCCTCAACCTAGCGCGTCTGCCAATTCCGCCATTCCCGCGTAAGTCTGGCTACCCATGCGAGTCTACGGCTTTTGGTTGCCGAGTCAAGAACCACGATGACGCGCGCGATTCGCAACGCCGAACCCTCTGCGGACACTGCCTCCCGAGCCGCCACAGCGGCCTACGTCTCCGATCGTTTGATCACCACCACCAACGAGTCGCCCGGGCCAACGCCCCGATGACTTGCAAGCACCGCGGCGGCTTGCTCACCCAGCTCGGCGACAGACCGCTTCGCGTTAGCCGTCAGTGCGGCAGCCAGTTGTTCGTCGAGTTGTTTTGCCGAGGGGTCCCCGTTCGCGGCAAGACAATTCGTCCCGTAAACAACCAGCAGTTCGCCGTCGGACATCGCGCGGCGAATTCGAGTCACGTCGGGCTCGTCGTCGCACCCCAGGGGCGGCGTCGGCTCGGCAAGCGTCTCGGCGGAATCGCCCGTGATCGACAATACGCGCATCGGACCGGCCAGCGCGAAATTGAGCGTGTTTTTTGCCGGCTTGAGGACCGCGTGAAACAACCCCGCGCCTTGTCCGCCGGCCGAACCGGTCCAGAGAACCTCGTTGGCCGTTTCGGGCAATCGTTGCAACGTGGTGCTGCGATTGGCGAGTGTGCGGGCCGTGGCACGCAGCGCCGAAGCCAGAATCGCCCCGCCCACGCCCGCTTGCAGCGCGTCGCCTGCAACGATGGCGAGTCGATCGTCGCCCAACGCAAACCAGTCGTAAAACGTTCCGCCGAGCGAATCGACCTGCGACACGCGGGCGGCCACTTCCCATCCTTCGATCTCGGGCGCGACTGTCGGCAGTTGTTCCGACTGCGATTGTTGGGCGGCGATCACTTGCTTGGTATGTTCGCGCGTGATGACCGCTTCGTCGGCCAACACTTCGCGCTCCAAGTCCGAGGCAATCCGGCCAGCCACCACTTCCAAGATGTTCGTTTCCGCGTCGTTGAAATCGCGCGACTCGCGGCAGAACGCCCACAGCGTTCCCAGCGGGATCGCCGGGCTCGACACCGGTACGCAGACGCTCGTGCCAAATCCTTCCTCGGGCACCTTCCAATAGTCGCGCAGTTCGTCGTTGGTCAGCACGACGGCATGGCCGAGCAGGGCCTCGAGATCGGCCAGCGCGCCGCGCAGCGGTCGGGCCGGTTCGGCTAGCCGCTTGCGAGGCAAGCCCCAACTGGAACGCAATTTCAGTTCCGTCGTTGCCGGATCGAGCAGGTAAAGCGCGATCGCTTCGCAGCCCACTGCTTCGGCACCGGCCCGCAACACGGACTCGAGTCGTTCGCTGAGCGGCGGGGTGTCGACATCCTCGCGAACGACGATCGGAACACCGGTGGCCAGATCGGCCTCGCTGCGCCAGAGTGCTTGCCGCGTGGTGATCAGTTCTCCCCAGAGCTTTCCGACGGCATCGGCCAGCGCGCTGGCATCGTCGAGCGGGCAGCGCGGTAACGGATTGCCGGCGGGGTCTTCGACGGAAAACAGCCTGACGTGCCCGGGAGCGGCTCCAACGCCCGGGTTGACCGGGGCGGACCACATCAGGTTCGGAGTTTCGCTGGGCTTGTCGCCGGTTTCAGCCTCGAACCGCCAGCCCGTAGCGCGCTCGAAGGCGCGGCCAACATCGGCCATGGCAGCCAGATCTTCACAGGCCACGTTGCGCGCTTCGGCACCGGTCTCGGTAACAAGCTTCAGGTAAGTCGGTATTTCTTTCGCCACGATGCGCCAGGGAAATCGACAATGGTTCGGGCGAGTCGTTTCCATGACGTGCATTGAGCCGGGCGGACAAGTCGAGAGCGGTCGATCGGGACCGCCTCGCACGCCGCCGACACCCGGCCGGCAACTTTGCCCAATCCGCAGACTCTTCCATGAGTGGCAAAGTCTGTATCGGACACTTCACGGCGGCGCCTGCAGGGCGGATGTTAAACTCTGCGGGCCAACTCAAATACCCAATCGCGCGCTTCGACAGAATCGTTACAAGCGGACCCATGCGGCCGGACCCGAAACGGCAGCCCGAGCAGCCGCGCAAGCCGGAAAGGCGATCTCGAACCGGGAAAAACGCTAAAAGTCGGCCCGCCGCGTGACATGGCCAGTCTGCCCGGATAGCTTAGTGGACATCCGCGGATCCAAGCCCGGCTGACACGTCGGATGGTTGAATCTCGGGCTCGGACTGAACCACATGGGAAACGCAATGGGGCGACTGCGATGGTTGAACAACGGGCGACGGCCAAGATTCTTGAAAAGGCACGGGCGGCGAACCTGATCGGCGAGCAAGAGATGCGGACCGTGCTGGGTGTGTTCGATCCCGAATTCGCATTCGCCGAGGCGCTGTACGACGCGGAAACGATTCACGTGCACGTCAAGGTCGACGACGCGAACCTGGTGGATCAGGAGCAGCTTTGCCGATGGGGCGGCAAACTCGACTACGCGAAAGACGGATTCGTGAAGTTCACGTTCGACGGTGGCGTGAATTTGATCTTTTCGTCGATCGACGTTTCGGAAGACGATCTGGTTGAGACGCCGTGCGCGCGTCGTGTTCGCCCGTTCGTCGATCACATTGGTATCGACATGCGCCGTGAAGCGGACGAGGTGCGCTCGACGTTCGACGCGCTACCGGCCCAAGCCGAGAAGAACGGCATGTCGCACGTTGCCCAAGGTGGCCCCAACCGGCCCGTGTATTGCTGCCATGTTGAAGTCGGCCGCAAGCACTGGATCTATCCCAGCGGAACGCCGTGCGCCCCAGGCATTCCGTTGGAGTTCGCGTTTGGCGCGCTGAAAATGAACGCGGAGTCGAGCGGGTGCGACTTGCGACCGGCACAACCGGGTACCGCCGCCAGCGGCGCGAGTGCCAAGTGCGACGCGCACGGCTAGCGCGTTTCTATCCTCCGTGACGGATCGCGGCTCGCGGCAATTGCCGAAGGCATTCTGACGCGCCTGTGGGCAGACCAGCACCGCGCGTCGCCGGCCGTTATTCGGTTGGCACGTTCCAACGGGGATACTCTTCCGGCAGCACGAATCGCTGCAAGCGACGCTGGCCGCGCAGCAGGATCACCGACGCCGGCACGCCGACCGGCAATTCCGTCAGCAGTTTGTGCAGGTCATCGACACTTTGCACCGGCCGATCACCCAGCGAGACGATCAAGTCGTCGGGCACGATTCCGGCCTGGTCGGCCGGTCCGTCCTCCTCGACCGCGACGACTTCGACACATGCCTCTTGTTGCAGAGTGTACAGCCGGGCCAGAGGGCGCGCCAGCGGGATGTTGTGTCCGTGCAAACCGAGATAGCCGCGCACGACGCGACCGTGTTCGAGCAGCTGAGGCAAGATGTGAATGGCGGCGTTGATCGGGATGGCAAAGCAAATACCCTGGGCCGCCGCGATCACGGCCGTGTTGATGCCGACGACGCGGCCTTGGCTATCGACGAGCGGCCCGCCGCTGTTTCCTGGATTCAATGCAGCGTCGGTCTGGACGATGTTGTCGACCAGGTGACCGGTCACGCTGCGTAGCGTTCGGCCCAGCGCGCTGATCACACCGGCGGTCACGGTCGAGTCGAATCCCAGCGGGCTGCCGATCGCGACGGCTAGCTGACCGACCCGCAACGCCGCCGAGTCACCGAGTTGGGCAAACGGAAGTCCCTGCGCCTCGGCTTGTACCACGGCCAGGTCGGTCCACGGGTCAGCGCCGACGACGCGCCCGGTCAGTTCGCGACCGTCGGTCATCCGCACGCGGACGTGACTGGCCCGTTGCACGACGTGGTGATTGGTCAGCAAGAACCCGTCGGGCGTAAACAACACCCCGGATCCCGAACCGCCACGCGCTTTCCTCGAACGAATATTCACGACCGCGGGCGTCAGCGACTCTGCCACGCGGACGACGACGCGCGAAAAGGCGTCGAGCGCGGCCGCGTCGTCCGGCGGCACGTCCGGTCGATTCGAATCCCGGTTGGCGGGATCCCGCGACGGGTTGTCGCTGCTGACGGGTGTGGGGCGAAAGATCGGCATAGCGGTTCTCCCGGAGATCGGCACGAAATCGGATAATTGTACGGTTGGCGGTCAAGTCGGACACTTCTCGCCCGCTCCGCCATGGGCTGGCGTCGTTTTCTGCCAGTCGGCGGATTTCGCCACAGCAACGGCCCCATCGGTCGGAAAAAGCCGGCAATATTCGCGTCGCACGTGCGAACTGGTAATGTGTCAGCCGAATTACCGGTGCGCGCCAGAACCCGAATCCTAGGGATGCAACTATGGTCAATTCACGTTTGCTGATGTCGAGGAAACTTGGAGTTTGCCTCGTGACTGTATTGGCGTTGGCTAACGGTGCGCTTGCGCGCGAGCCCCGGATCGTGAGCCAAGAGAAATCCACGACGAAGGTTTCCGGACGCGGCGAATGCGAAGCTGTGCTGTATCGCATCGAAGTTCCCGAGAACCGATCGAACCCCGAATCAAATCTGATTCAACTAGCCGTGCGGCAAGTTAAGTCGCCGAATCCGGACGCCGGTGCACCGATCTTTTGCCTGGCCGGCGGGCCAGGTGGATCGAGCATCCAGATGGCACGGCAGAGCCTGTTTTTCGATCCGGCGCTGTTGGACCTGGGCGACATTGTGGGCGTCGATCAACGCGGGATTGGCAAGTCGACTCCGCGATTGATCTATGACGACATTAAATTCGCGATTCCATACGATCAGCCTGGTGAGCCCAAGTCGCTGTTGGCCATCGTCGAAGCGGCGCACAAGAAAGCGTATGCCCGACTGATCGAACAGGGAGTCGACCCGGCCGGCTACAACACGGAAGAATCGGCCGACGACATCGACGCTGTGCGCGCGGTATTGGGGTACGAGTCAATGCGCGTGATCGGCGGCAGTTACGGATCGCACCTGGCGTTCTCGCTTGCGCGGCGGCACGCGGACACGGTCGATCGGGTCGTCGTTCAATCTCCGGAGGGTCCCGACCACACATTCAAGCGACCTGGGCAGATTCAAGAAGGACTGGAGCTGTTGGCGGCGCGGGCCAGCGAAAACGAACAGATTCGCCAGCACGTTCCGGACCTAGTGGGAATGCTCGAATCGGTGCTCGCGCGGCTGGAGAAGCAGCCCGTCTACGTCGAGGTCGAGGTACCGAAGTCTGATCGCAAGCAGCGAATTGGTGTGAGCAAATTCGACGTCCAGCGATTGGTCGCCAGCGCGCTGGGACGAAACTCCTCAGCCCGCAATATCCCGCGCTTGGTCTACGAAATGCATCAGGGCGACTTTACGGGCGCGGCCAATGTGCTCGTTCGATTTCGCGGCGAGCGGACCGGCGTGCACGCGATGGGCAGCCTCGTCGATTTGGCATCATGGGCCACTGACGCGCGTTTCGAACAGATCAAACGCGAGGCGGAAACGACCGTACTTGGAGACGCCGTCGACTTTCCATCGTATGAGTTGGCCGACGCCTGGGGACGGCACCTGCTCGACGACGACTTCCGCGGACCGCTCGACGTTGCCGTTCCGTTCTTGATCATCGTCGGTGATCTCGACGCGCGCACGCCGCCGTCGAACGCCCGCGAGATCCTGGCCAGTCTTCCGAACGGCCAGATGGTCACCGTCACCAACGGCGCGCACGACTTTTCGATCTTGCTGAACAAGGAAGCGCGGGCCGTGGTCCATCAATTCCTCGCCGGCGAGCCGGTCGAGATCGATCAAATCGTCGCTCCGCCGGTGAGCTTTGCTCGGATTGAGAAATGATCGGCGGGCCGCGCTACGCCCGAATCGCCACTTTGCCGAAGTGGGCGCCGGTTTCCATGTATTTGAAGGCTTCGACCGCGTCCTTGAAGTCGAACACTCGGTCGACGATCGGCTTCAGTTGAGACTGGGTGATGGCCCGGTTCATGGCCTCGAACATTTCGCGAGAGCCCACGAAAATCCCCTGCACGCGGATGTTGCGCATCAGGATCGGCAGAGGATTGATCTGACCCGCTCCGCCCGACAGCACCCCGATCAGGCTGATCTGCCCGCCGGGGCGAACGGCTTTCATCGATTGGGTCAGCGTGCCGGCTCCGCCGACTTCGACGACATAGTCCACGCCGCGTCCGCCAGTTAGTTCGCGAATGGGTTCCTCCCACTTAGGCGTGGACTTGTAGTTGATTCCGTCGCTGGCACCCAGTTTCTTGGCGCGGTCGAGTTTCTGGTCGCTGCTCGACGTGATGATCACGCGAGCGCCCATCTGGTGGGCGAATTGCAGCGCGAATATGGAAACGCCGCCGGTACCCAGTGCCAGGACGGTGTCGCCCGCCTTCAAGGAACCTTCGCCAACCAGCGCGTGCCAGGCGGTAACCGCGGCACAGGGCAGGGTGGCGCCCTCCTCATCGGAAAGATGGTCTGGCACCGCGACGACGCCGTCTTCGTGCAGCACAACGTACTCGGCCAGCATTCCGTTGGGGCCGCCGCCACCCAGCGCGCTGCGGGCTTTGCTGTCGTCGATTTCGCCGGCGACCCACTTGGGCATGAAGCTGCCGGCCACACGATCACCGACCTTCGCGCGCGAGACGCCAGCGCCGACTTCGACGACTTCGCCAACACCGTCGGACAACGGAATCGCTGGCATCTTGAGCCGTGGATTGTAGTGGCCGCGGGCGACCATCAGATCTCGAAAGTTGAGCGACCAGGCCCGCATCTTGAGCAGCACCTCGAACGGGCCGGCCGTCGGTTGCGGCCTGTCGACCAGCTTGAGCGAATCAAATCCAAATTCCGAGAGTTCGTAGGCCTGCATGGTGTGTCCTTCTGTCGATCACGTCTGGTGGAACAACGGCGCGCCGGTCGCCAGCCGCCATTGTGCAACATGTTGCGTGGGTGTGCGAGCCGTTTTGGCCCATCGGACTGTGGCGCCGCGCTGCCCGATGGGAGCGAATGGCGTGGAGGATGATTGTCGCCGGCTGCCGCGCAAATGGAAACTTGTGCCCACAACTCGCACGCTGGTCGGTCGCCTGATAGGATGCAAGGCGCTGCCACACACGTCACGCTGCGCCCACCCGATTGCCAGTCACGCACGCCCACCATCATGACCACCGACACTTTCGACCAACTCCAGGACCGACTCAACAGCCAGGGCGTCGACGCGATGTTCGACGAGCTTTGCGAGCATCTTGAGTCGGACGGCAAGTACCACGAGCTGTTCGACGTGTTGCTGATGAGGTCGCGCCGAGAATTGGGACTGCCGGTGATTCTGACGTCGTCGATCGACGACTTGGACGAACCGCTGCGATCGAAGGTCGAAGACGCCTACCTGGCGGCTTGTCGGACGGTGGGCACACTGCTGTTGCGCGACAACAAACTGCGCGAGGCTTGGATGTATCTGCGGCCGGTGGGCGACAAGGCGCTGGTGGCCGAAGCCATGGCCAAGATCGAGCCGGATGACGACAACCTCCAGGATCTGATCGAGATCGGCCTGCATGAGGGGGTTGCGCCCGGGCTGGGATACGAGTTGGTGCTGAAGCACTACGGCACCTGCAACGCAATTACGACATTTGAGGGCGCGCTGGTCGGGCGGCCTCCATCGGAACAACAACAGGCCGTGGCGCTACTGCTCGAACATTTGCACGCCGAGCTGTTGGAAAACGTGCGCAGCGACATTGCCCGACAGCAGGGCAATCCGCCGGCTGAGTCGACGTTGGCCGAGTTGGTGGCGGATCGGGATTGGCTGTTCTCGGATAACAACTACCACGTCGACACGACGCATTTGGCGTCGACGGTACGATTCGCTCGCGTGGTCGAAGACCCAAACCAGTTGGCATTGGCGTACGACCTGACTGAGTATGGCCGGCGATTGAGCAGCCAGTTTCAGTTTGCGGGCGACGAGCCGTTTGCCGACGTATACCCGAGCCACGGCTTATACTTTGCGGCACAGCTTGGGCGGCAGGTGGACGAGGCGCTGGCCTATTTCCGCGAGCGTGCCGAGAAGTGCGACGTGGAAGAGCAGGGCACCGGCTGCGCGGAGGTCTATATCGCGCTGTTGGCTCGATTGAAGCGATATGCCGAAGCGATCGACGCGACGATCCGGCTGATTCCGCCTGGGGTGCGCACCAGCGGTTTCGCTCCGAGCCTGCTCGAGCTGTCGCGACTTTGCGGCGACTACGATCGGCTGATGGAAGTCTGCCGGCAGCGGGGCGACGTGGTCAGCTATACCGCGGGTCTGGTGCAGCGTGGCGCGCGATAACAATAACGCCGGGAGCAGCGCACAAAAAAAACCTGCCCGGGACTAGGTCCCGGGCAGGTCTGGATCACCTCGTTATCCGTGCACTAATTGCTTAGTTGCGACGGACGACTTTGCTGCTGGCCGTAACCATGCGGCGATTGCTCCGAAGCGAAGCCGACGGATCGGCAGTCGGGGCGGGCGGCATGGGGGCAGCGTCGTCGGTCGAAGTCGCGGCCGGGACACCACCGTCGCCACAACCACAAGCGTCGCAGCAGGCGTTACCGCAGGTGTCGCAGCAGCTGTTGCAGCAGCGCTTCTTGCAGCAGCGGTGGCAGTCAAACAGACCGCTGAACAGACCGCCACAGCAGTGACGCTTCTTGCAGCAGCGCTTCTTGCAGCAAGTGTTGCAGCAAGAATCGCAAGCCGGAGCACAACCACAGGCCGGCTCACAACCACAGGCCGGATCGCACGCGGCGGCACAGGCCGGTTCGCACGCGGCAGCACAGGCCGGTTCACAGCAGCTGTCGCAGCAGCTGTGGCAGCGCTTCTTGCAGCAGTGGCCACATCCGAACAGGCAGTCATGCAGACCGCTGAACAGACCACCACAGCAATGACGCTTCTTGCAGCAAGTGTTGCAGCAGGAATCACAAGCGGGGGCACAACCACAAGCCGGTTCAGCCGCACAGCAGCTGGGCTCACAGCAGGCCACGTCGGCGCAGCAGCTGGGCTCACAACCCTTGTCACAGCCACACGCCGGCTCGCACGAGTCGCAACAGCTGTTGCAACCGCAGTCGTTCAGGCCGAGCATGCGATCCAAGAGCTCGAAACCGAAGCTCTGGCTGCACAGGCCTACGCTGACTACAAGCGCTCCAAAGACCATGTTCCATTTCATCGAGCAACGTCTCCTTTACTGGAACTGCGGATAGCGTGGCACCCTGGCTGGCGGGATCACGCGATGACTGGTTCGAACCAGCGCCTTTGGGCACTCGCTCTTGCGGTCATCACAAGCTCAGCTCGCGAGGAACGTCGAGCTTACTTTGGTGTGGTCGGCAGGCAGGGTAAGGTGGGGTCGGAACCAGCAGTTCACACGGTCTATTGCGCCAGGACCGGTCGAGCCAATCCTTGACTCGAAAAGTCCGATCCGGTTGCCCTGACGCGCCCTTGTACGTGCCATGGCTGGCACGCGATCCTCGGCAGGTAACAACTACCGTATCGGCCACCCGGCAAACCGCCCTTGAGCGATCAGAAGTTTTTTTCCGCCAGTGGTTTACAACGACTGTTAAGTAAACATTGCCACCCGCGCAACGGCGCGAACATTTGCCGATTGCAACGCGCCACTATCGCCGCTTGTGGCTGGCGCACCGCGGATCTGCTATCGTGAGCTTGCCGGTTAGCGAAACCTGATCGTCGGCCGACGTGTCACGATGGCAGACTTGTCCGATCAGGCGATGGCTGCCGCGCCGCGCGCTCCAGGCGAGGAAAGTTCGCCGTCGCGGCGAATCTTTCAATCCATTGCCCAGCCGATGCTCAAACCAACCGCCGAACAGCGCTGGAAACTGGTCGATTTTTCCGAGATCGAGGGCGTCGCCTGTCCCTGTGGCACCGCGCGCCGCGCGTTTGCCGACGTGGCCGACTTTCCGGCGACCGTCCACCGCACCGAGATCTCGGCCGATGCACGCGTCCACTACCATCGCCGACTCACCGAGGTCTACTACTTCCTCGAATGTCAGCCGGACGCCAAGATGGAGCTAAACGGACAGCGAATTCCCGTCGCGCCAGGACAGTGCATCTTGATCCCTCCGGGTGTGCGACATCGGGCGGTGGGAAAAATGACCGTGTTGGTCATTGTGTCGCCAAAATTCGACCCCGACGACGAATGGTTCGACTAGTCGCCCGGCAGCAAGCGGTGCACCGTTGGCACCCAGAACCCTCCAAACCCTGTAGCGGGCAGGTCCGTATAAGAGGAGGTAATTGTCGGGGCAGGATAGGGTAGTCGCCCAAGCGGCCAGACGGTCAAGGGTCGAGCCAGGTGCCCGACGCAGCGACTTGCCCGGGGCGTGGCGGCTTCGTATCCTAATTGATACGCGGATCACGCTCCCTAATCCGCATATCCTGCCGGGTTTGCGGCGGCACCCACGTCCTGCTGGGCGTTATGGTAACGCCGCGAGCGGTCGCTGGACCGCCCTTCGATCTGAGTTCTGTCTTCAACTGTTTGATTCACGCCGCCAGCGAGTTTGCCATGCGATCCATCCTCTGCCAGCCGTCGCGTCGTTGTGTCGTCACCGTTGGCTGCCTGTTTGCCGTCGCGGTGGCTCTTGCCGGAGTCGCCACGGCCGCGCCGAACGAAGCCCGCACTGCCGCCGTCGAGGCGGATCCCATGGATTGGCCCTCTTGGCGCGGGCCAGAGCAAAACGGCATCTCGCGCGAGACCGGGCTGATCGACGAGTGGGACCCCGACGCCGAAGGCACTGATGGCAACGTACTTTGGAAGAACACGGAACTGGGCGGCATCTCAACGCCCATCGTACTCCGCGGCAAGTTGTACACGACCGTACGCAGTGATCCGGGCACAAACCGCGAAGGCGAAAAGGTCGTCTGCGTCGACGCCGCCACGGGAGAGAAGATCTGGGAGAACAAGTTCAACGTCTTTCTGACCGACATGCCGTCCGAGCGCATCGGCTGGGCCTGTTGCACGGGCGATCCGGCGACGGGCAAGATCTATGCCATCGGCTCGTGCGCGTATCTGCACTGCATCGACGGCGAGACCGGCAAGACACTCTGGAAACATTCGCTCAACGAAGAGTATGGCTTTCTGACAACGTACGGCGGACGACTGACTACGCCGGTACTGTTCGAAGATCTGGTGATCGTCGGCGGCGTCATCATTGGCTGGGGTGAGACGGCCCGGCCGACACACCGCCAAATGGCGTTCGACAAGTCGACGGGTGAGTTGATCTGGATCACCGGCACGCGACCCCTGCCGGACGACACGACGTACAGCACGCCGGTCACGACCGTGCTCAAGGGGCAAGCGGCGATGGTCTTTGGATCGGGCGACGGCGCGGTGCATGCCTTTCAGCCGCGCACTGGTGAAAAGATCTGGGAGTTTCAGCTTTCGCGCCGTGGACTAAACGTGTCCCCGGTGATCGCTGACGATCGCGTCTATACGGGCCAAGGGGAAGAGAACCTCAACACCACGGAGATGGGCGCGATTATCTGCATCGACGGCTCGAAGTCGGGCGACGTCACCGATTCGGGCGAACTCTGGCGACAGTCCGGCACGATCGGAAAGTGCTCGCCCCTGCTCATCGACGGACGGGTTTACGCGTTCGACGATCGGGCAAAGTTGCATGTCGTCGACGCGGCAACCGGCAAGCTCATCGGACGGCGGCCAGCGCGACTGATTGGCACGCGGATGCGCTCCAGCCCGGTTTATGCCGACGGCAAGATCTATGCGTGTACCGAAAACGCCTGGCACGTTCTGCAGCCTACAAAGGACGGCGTCAAGATTATCAATCGCATGCGCCTGGACGACGAGATCGCCGGTTCGCCGATCGTGTCGCACGGCCGCATTTACCTGCCGACCGGTTCGGCGATCTATTGTTTGGGCAGGCCCGACACGAAGCCGGCGATCGACCCGCGACCGGAACCGACTCCCGAGGATGCGCTCGGCGAGAATACCGAAGTGGCGCACGTACAGCTCATCCCTGCTGAGACCTTGATGAAGCCTGGCGATTCGAAGCAGTTCAAAGTCAAGCTCTACAACGACCGGGGTCAGTTCCTCAAGGAAGGTTCGGCCACCTTTTCGCTCGATGGCGAGGGCGAAATCGACGACTCGGGCAAGTTCGTCGCGCCCAGCGGACCTGGGCACACGGCAACGATCGTCAAAGCAACCGTTGACGGAATCGAAGGTCGCGCCCGGGTGCGCGTCGTGCCTGACTTGCCTTGGAAGTTCGACTTCGAAGCCGGCGACGTGCCGATCACCTGGGTCGGCGCTCGTTACCGCAACGTTATTCGCGAGGTGGACGGGGACAAGGTGATGGTCAAGGTCACCACGATTCCCAAGGGCACGCGAAGCCAATTGTTGATGGGTCCGGACGATCACCACGATTACACGATCCAGGCCGACGTCTACGGCGTGATCACAGACAACAAGATGCCCGACATCGGGCTAATTGCGCAGCGCTACACGATGGACTTGATGGGTACCCATCAGAAAATCCAGCTTCGTTCCTGGACCTCGCAGCTTGGTCGCTTTTCGAAGGACGTACCGTTCGCGTGGGATGGCGATACGTGGTACACGATGAAGCTGCAAGCGTCGAACGAAGATGGAAAAGCCGTCTTGCGCGGAAAAGTCTGGAAACGGGGCGAGAAGGAACCCGACGAGTGGACCATCGAGGCGACCGATGAAGCGCCCAACACGGTCGGCAGTCCGGGCCTTTTTGGTAACGCGCAGACTACGGAAATCTTTGTCGACAATGTGTCGGTTAGGGAGAACTAGGCCGGCCATGTTGCAACTGGCCGTGACCCGACGTTAAGCAATCCGGCGAATGCCATCTTCCGGATCGGCTCGCCGATAGAAGCGAGCAATTGAATCAATTCATACGTAGACACGCTCATCGGGAGAGATGATCCATTATGAAAACCGCTCGAATCATGCCCATGCTCGGAGTGTTCGCGGCAATCGCCGCCTGGGGCTGTGCCCAGTTGTTCGACGATCCTCCGACAGCTCAAGCCGACGATTCAGCCGTGGCGGTGGCGGCGGCACCGGAAAAGCCGTCGAGCCAGCCAGTCCAGAACCCGCCGCAAGGCATCGGTCCGCACGATTGGGGCCAGTGGGGCGGCTCGAGCGTGCGCAACAACACGCCCGAGGGCACGAACATCCCCGTCGAATGGGAAGTCGGTGAGTTCGATCGCAACGGGAAGTGGATCAAGGACGATGCGGTCAACATCAAGTGGGTCGCCCAACTCGGCTCGCAGTCGTACGGCAACCCGGTGGTTGCCAACGGGCACGTTTACGTCGGCACAAACAACGGAGCCGGATATTTGAAGCGTTATCCAGCGGCGGTCGACTTGGGTGTGCTGGTTTGCTTCGACGAAGAGGACGGCAAGTTCCTGTGGCAACACTCGAACGAAAAGCTGCCGACCGGTCGCGTTCACGACTGGCCCTTGCAGGGCATTTGCTCGGCGCCGTTGGTCGAGGGCGAGCGCTTGTGGTACGTCAGCAGTCGCGGTGAAGTGGTATGTCTGGATACGAACGGCTTCCACGACGGTGAAGACGATGGGCCGGTCACCGAAGACGTCGGCCGGCTGTTCGACATCGCCAAGGGCGACGATCCGGAGCAAGACGAGCTCGCCGGAATTCTCGATGCGCTGGCGAACGGGAAAGTAAACGGTGCATTGCGCGAACAATTCGACGCAGTCGGAATGGAAGTGCCCGCTGATGCCAAGGTGGCCTTCGACGGCAAGAACTATCAGGTGACGTTCACGCCCCAAAGCGGCGTGCCACGCGAATTGCGTTTGGAGCCAAGTGGGCCGAGACTGTCCGCATTCAAGGTACTCAACGCCGACGACAAGGACGAAGCCGACGTCATCTGGCGTTTGGACATGATGAAGGACTTGGGCGTGTCGCAGCACAACATGTGCAGTTGTTCGGTGACTGCCGCGGGCGACATGCTGTTCGTCAACACGTCGAACGGCGTCGACGAGGGCCACGTCAATCTGCCGGCCGCCGGCGCACCAAGCTTCGTGGCGCTTGACAAGAATAACGGCAAGGTCATTTGGACCGACAACACGCCGGGCGAGAACGTCCTTCACGGGCAATGGTCGTCGCCGGCGTACGGCGTGCTGGGTGGCGTACCGCAGGTGATCTTTGGCGCGGGCGACGGATACGTCTATAGCTTCCGCGCCGACAGCGGCACCGAGGATGGCAAGCCCGAAATGTTATGGAAGTTCGACTGCAACCCGAAAGAGTCGAAGTACATTCTCGGCGGACGCGCTGATCGCAACCATATCATCGGCACACCGGTGATCTACGACGGACTTGTTTATGTCGGCGTGGGCGAAGACCCGGAACACGGCGAAGGCGTCGGCCATCTCTGGTGCATCGACCCGACCAAGCGGGGCGACGTCAGCCCAGAGTTGGCGTTCAACGTCAACGACCTGAGCAAGCCGATACCACACAAGCGAATGCAGGCAGTCAATCCCGAAGATGGCGAAGTCGCCCGGGCCAACCCGAACTCGGCAGCCGTGTGGCACTATGCCTCGTACGACCAGGACGGCAACGGCAAGATCGACTTCGAGGAAACAATGCACCGCACCTGCGGTACGGTCGTTATTAAGGACGGCCTGTTGTTCATCGCGGACTTTAGTGGGTTGTTTCACTGTCTTGATCCCAAGACAGGCATCCCGTACTGGACACACGACATGTTGGCCGCGGCCTGGGGTTCGTCGCTGATTGTCGACGACAAGGTCTACGTTGGCGACGAGGACGGCGACATCTCGGTGTTCAAGCTCTCCAAGGACTTGGAGCTGCTGGCCGAGAATATGATGTCCAGCTCGGTGTATAGCACGCCGGTCGTGGCAAACAATACGCTCTTCGTGGCCGACAAGGACCATTTGTTCGCCATCGTCAACGACGAAGAGTAGCCGCTGCCAGATCGAGCCATTTGCCAAGCATGACCTGAACGCCGCCCGCGGCCGCTGCGCAAGCGCGCAAGTAGAAAAGCTCAAGATGAAACGAGTACTTGACGTCGGCCAGTGCGCGGCGGATCACGGGTCGATTCGCCGCTTGATCGAGGGCCATTTCAAGGCCGAAGTGGTTCAGGCACACAGTGCGAACGACGCGCTAGACCAACTGCGCGAAGGCCCGTTCGACCTAGTTCTGATCAACCGCGTGCTGGACGTCGACGGCGGCAGCGGCCTGGAAATCATCGAACAGATCAAGTCCGATTCCAACTTGCGGGACGTCGCCGTGATGTTGATCACCAACTATCCGGAGCATCAGCAACGGGCTGTCGCTGCCGGCGCGGAGGCCGGCTTTGGCAAGGCCCAGCTCCACGGTCCCGAAGCGCACCAGCGGCTGGCCGCGATTCTTGCTTAGCGCCCGTACGGCGTCACGAGCGGCGCTGCTACGTACCGCCATCTAGCGCGACTTCATCTTCCAGACAATACCGGCCACGACTCCGCTGAGCGGTAGCACCAACATGGCCGAGAACAGGACTCCCCAGCTCAGGCCGTAAACCAAAGCGCCCATGCCAACCATCACCGTGAGGTTGAAGCTGACAATGGCGAGGTTCTGACGTTCTTTCTTCTCGTCCTCAGTCATCGGCCCGGCCGGCTTGGCCTTTTCGGCCGGTTGCGGTGCTGCGGCTGCGTCGCCGGCGGGCGCAGCGGCTTGAGGCGTCTCTTCGACGGGCTGCGGCGGAGGTTCGACGGCCGATCCGTCGCGCGGCACGTATTTCGCAACCACTTCGTCGATGTTGGCCGGCGTGCAGAGCACCGTGCGAACCGGCATGCTGAACCGCAATCGAAGCTCCTCCTCGACGTTTGGATCCAGCGGATTGGGCGAAGCCATCAGCAACTGCTTGTCGTCGACCATCACCGGCACGCAGGAATGCTGACGCGCGATCATTGGCGGAACCTGCGCGATCAGCTTCTGATTGAGCGGAATGTCGCGCAGATCAAGATACGGCAAGCCGATCGATTCGGCGTATGCCGGCAACACGGCCTCGAACTTGGCCAGCCGTTGCTGGACCAGCGCGTCGCGCACTTCGACGTTGATGGCTTTGGCAAAATTGCGGGCCTTGTCGAGCGCGGCCTGATCGACCACTTTGGTCGCCAACAGAATCTGCTCGAAGCTCCGGCGTTTGCCGGAAGTCGTGTCTTCGCGTCCTAGCGAGGCGTCGTAGTCGGCCTTGCGGCGCGCGTCGGTGAGGCAGAGCATGGCGCGGGCCAGCTCGTTGAGCAATTCTTGCGACTGCTTGGCGAACTCGCCCGACGCGTACTTCCGCACGTGCGCGTTCATCGCACGATAATGCTCTCGGACCTTGGCAGGATTGTCCTCGAACTGTTTAACGCGCAGCAACTGGTAGTGGTTCAGCGGCCGGTCCGGAACCGAGATCTTGAGCCAGTCGCGGTAGACATCGAGAGTTTTGGCCATGGAAGCAAGGCATTCGAGCGTCGGAGAAGGACGACCGTCGGGCTATGATCTTACCCGGCAGGTACTACTCTAGTCGACCCGGTAGGAGTCGGCCAGCGTTTCAAAGGCCTTGAGCTGATTGTCGTTGAGACCGCCCTTGCGTTCGATTTCGATCTCGGCTTCCTTTCCGCCGGTCTTATCTTCCGCCCGCACGCGCACGCGGCCGGCGGCGTCGAACGCATAGACGACTTCGATCGGCGAGCCCTTGGGCAGATCCTTGGGCAGGCCGGTGATCTTGAAGTTGCCCAACAGAGAGCACGCGTCGGGATCGGGTGCGTCGCCTTCGATAACACGGATGTTGACACGGCGCTGGTTGGGCTCGCTGGTGGCGAAGGTGCGCTTCACTTCGGCCGGCAGCCGTGTATTGCGCGGAATCATGATGTGGTTGACCATTTTCTTCGTCTTGGGATTGCGGGCCAGCACACCCAAGCCGTGCGAGTTGACGTCCTCCTGTTTCACCGTACGCAGTAGTTTCCGCACGCGTTCGGCCAGCTCGCTCGATTCGCCGCGGAACTTGGCTTCGAGAATCGCGGCATGAATGGCGGCGCCCTGCGCCACCGCGGTGTGCGGCGAAAGGCTCGTATCCGGCTCCTTGCCGACCAGCTCGCGCAGCCGGTTCGGCACGCCCGGCATCAGCGTCGACCCGCCCACCAGTACCACGGCGTCAAGTTCTTCGGGCGTGAGCTTCGCCTGCTCCATGACCAACTGCGCGGTGTCGATCGTCCGCTGCAACAGGTCGGCGGTCATGTCCTCGAATTGATCGCGCGTAACCGTGACGCGCACCGACTTGCCGCCGTGCCGACAGGAAATCGTCGTTGAATCCGACGTCGAAAGTTGGATCTTGGCCTGGTCGGTGTCATGGCGCAACATCTGCAACGTTTCGGCCGACTCGCGCGGGTCGGTGCCATGCTTGCTCTTGAACTCCTCGGCAACGTGATCCACCAGCCGATCGTTCCAATCGATGCCACCCAAATGGACGTCGCCGTCGGTCGCGAGCACTTGAAAATGGGTTGGCGTATAGCGCACGACGGTGACGTCGAACGTCCCGCCACCCAAATCGTAAACCAGCGCCTGCCGCTTGGCGTGATCGGCGGCTTCGGCCGTAGCGCCCAACTCACCGAGATGCCACGCGTGGGTCAGCGTGGCAGCGGTCGGCTCGTTGATGATGTCGACGACGTGCAGCCCCGCGATCCGTCCGGCGTCTTGCGTTGCCTTGCGCCGCGCGTCGTTGAAGTAATAGGGCACCGTAATCACGGCGTTGCCGATCTTGCCGATGCGTTTCTCGGCGTCCTTGCGAAGCTTCTTGAGAATCAGCGCGGAGAGGAATTCGGGCGTGATCTCGCGACCGTCGAATGTGCGCTTGAATTCCTCGTTGCCCATGTAGCGCTTGACGCGCTCGACCACGTTGTCCGGATCCTCCATCGCCGCCCGCGTACGGCTCGGGCCGACCACGACGTGCCCCGACTCGGCCAGCACGATCAAGCTGGGCGTTTCGACCGAGTCATCTTCGTTGGCGATCGGGACCGGATTGCCCTCAGCGTCCAATTGAGCCAACGTCGAGAAGGTGGTCCCCAGGTCGATCCCCACCGTGTGGCCGGGCTTAAATTCCATAGCGGGCTCAAATGAATTGCGGTGCGAAAGACTGCGGCGACGAGACGCCGAGCGGCGACTCGGGCGGTGATCGAGCTACCCCCTGGCGAATCACAATACAACACCAGCGGGCCTGGCCTCTGTGCGTGCTCCGGTTGACTTGCTGGGGGGGACCGATAGCTGGCGTTGCCTGCCATGGGGATTGTCGGCGGCATGCATGTGCGAGTCAAGCAACCGGCGGCCTGGCCGGCGCAGGGTCGTTGCGTCGCGGGGACGGTTGGCTTGGAGCGGGTCGCCGAAGCGCATTCGACGGAATGGGAGCGATGCCGATCGTTAGACTGTGGCACGGTCAACGGCCGGAATGTCGCCTATTCTTCGATGACTTCTTTAACCGGCTGGACGAAATGCGGTGATTTTCCACTGGCGGTCAACTCGTTCGCCTTTTTCTCCGCTTGCCGGCGTTGGCTGTACTCGAACAGCGCGACGCGCTTCATCGACTGGTTGAACACGCCCCAAAAGGCTTTCAGGCGGACTTCCTTGGCGGCCTTGGCCCGGCTCTTTCGTTTGGCGGGTTTTTTCTTGGTGGTTGTCGAATCCGACTTAGCTTTCTTGACGGCCTTCTTTTTCTTGGGTGCGGCCCGCTCAGCGGCCTCGGATTCCTCGCGTAATTCCTTGCGATTGAGAACTTTGCGTGCCATGTTCGTACGTTCTCCCGCGGCGGGACGGATCCCCGAAATACCTGTCAAACGTCGCTGATTGCGCCTGTGCCACCTCAGCGTTAAGGCGACATCATAGTGGATTCACTCGCCCGGGGCTAGTTGGGCCGGCGCAGCGAACGGGATGGGCACGGCGCGGCGCCTGCCGGTCGAAACCGCGGCCGCTCACGCCCCGTCGGCAGCGTCGTCGATCGGCGTGGCGCCGGGCGGAGGCGTACCGCCTCCACCGCGGATGTACTTGGCCCGCGCATGCGCATGTTCCGCCGCCGAGGGCTCGGCCGAAACGTCTTGACCTTGCTGCTGCTCGAACAGGCGCCGCAATTGGGCCCGGCACCATCCACAGCCGGTTCCCGCGCCAAAACACTCGCTGAGCTGCGCGGGCCGACGTGGCTTCTCCACGCGGATGAAGTTGATGACCTTGCGTTTGGTCACGTGGAAGCAAAGACAAAGCTCATCGTCGAGTTCCATGCGACTGTTCGCCAGGCTTGCGTGCGCCGGCGCGCAACGAGGTTAGGAGGTGGCCGGCTCGGTCGCCAGGAGCAGTCCGATCTGACAGGCCTGCTCGAAGGCCCCGACGTCGAGCGTCTCGCCGGTCGTGTGAATCTGCATTTGCCCACAGCCGAGTGTGACCGTGGGAATTCCGTGCGCCGTCGTCCAGTTAGCATCGAGCCCGCCGTTGCTCACGGCAAGTTGCGGTTCGAGTCCGACGGCACGCACGGCCTGTTCCGCGGCCAGCACGGCAGGCTCGTCGGGGCGGAGGCGGAACGATTCGTAGTCGTTGTTACCCGTAAAGCGCACCTTGCCCACGCGTCCCTCGGAACTCTTGACCGCGCGTGCGGCGTCCTTAAACGCGTCCTCGATGGCCTTGACGATCCGCCCTCGAAACGCCTTGTCGTGGCTGCGGGCCTCGGCCTTCAGTTCAACATAGTCGGTGACCACGTTGGTAAACTCGCCGCCGTGGACATAGCCGACGTTGCTGGTGCCGGACTTGCCGCCCTTTTGAACCAATCCGTGCCAGCCGTCGCGCACGAGCTGCGCAATGGCCAGCGAAGCGATCGCGATCGCGCTGACGCCGCGCTCGGGCCACGCGCCGGCATGCGAGGCGAGTCCTTCGATTTCGATCCGCATCCGATAGCCACCGGTGGCGGCAATGGTCAGCTTGTCGGCAGCGCCACCGTCGAAGTTAAACGCCAGTTGCGGCTTGCCCAACATGCTGACCTGCACACAGCGAGCACCTTGCAGGCCGACCTCTTCCTGGATGGGCCAAAAGAAGGTCAGTGGCGGATGGGGCAGCTTGCGCCGCATGATCTCCAACGCCGTGTTGAGCACGACCGTCGCGCCGGACCGATCGTCGGCGCCCAGCCCGGTCCGCGGATCGGCCGAACGCACGAACCCGCCCTTGTGCACCGGCTTGCAACCGACGCAAATCGGCACCGTGTCCATGTGCGCCATCAGCATCCGCCGGGGTGCTTTGATCGTGCCAGGCAACTTGCAGATCAGATTGCCGACTTCGCCCGGCAGCGGCGTCTGGCGGTGTGCCTTGTCGTGGCGGATGGCCGATGCGGGCACACCGGCGTCGCGCAGCTTCTGCGTGATGTACCGAGCGACTGCCCCTTCTTGCCCGCTCTTGCCCGGTATGGCCATCAGTTCCATGACCATCTTCAGGGCCCGTTTCTTGTCGGCCGCTGTGAGCATTGTCGGCCGATCTGCCGCCCGTTTTCCGGAGCCCGATTGGGCGCGCCCGGACGATTTCTTACGAGTTGACTTGGTGGGTGCTGCCATGCGTATCGTGGTGGGATGATCTATCTTGGTTCGATGGCCGCGAGTCTGCCTCCGGCTTGCCCGCGAACGTTGACGACGCTTGTCGCGCGGACAAAGTGCCCCTTATCCTAATCGATGTCGCAATGCCGGGACAGCGGCGAACCGTCTCACACCATTCCATCCCGCGATCAGCGAATACGCCCATGCGTTTCTTTTTGGCCGGAATCATGCAGGGTTCGCATCTGGCTGCCACCATTCACAACCAGGACTATCGCCAACGGCTCAAGGGCATGTTGGTCGAGCATTTTCCCTACGCCGACATCTACGACCCGCTGGCCGATCACACCAGCTCGTTAGACTACGACGAAGAACAGGGGCGAGCCGTGTTCATGCACCACAATCGGCTGTGCGGCGAGGTCGACGTGGTGATCGCGGTCGTGCCCGAGGCGTCGATGGGAACAGCCGTGGAAATGTGGGAAGCGCATCGCCAAGGGCGCGCCGTGGTCGCGGTCAGCCCGATGAAACACAATTGGTGCGTAAAGTTCCTCAGTCACGCACTGTATGCGGACCTTGACGAACTGGAAGACGCGCTACGCAGCGGGCAACTTGCGCGGCGGCTGCGCGACGTGCTGGGCAATGAAGCGCTGGACGGGTGATTCAACGCAGGGAACAGCCTATGACGCCGCGGCACTATTCCATCGACTTGATGATGTCGATGGCCTGATCTTTGGTATAGTCATCGGCCGACAGCCGAAGAATCAAGATGGCCGGGCCGGCATCGCCGGTGAATTGGCCCGTCACCTCCCAGTACTCGTTTCCAGAGTCGCGTCCCTCGACCCGGGCAACTTGGAACGTCGCGTCCTCGCCGTGGATCTTGGTCTCGTAGGTCTCCGAATCTAGGACGTCGACATCCTCGTTGTCCATGGTGCCGTCCTCGCGCATTGAATTGCGGACCTCGCGTTCGAGATCATCCGATTGATCAGACAGCGCGGAACCAAACTCGGCCAAAATCAAGAAATCGTTGTTGTCTTCATTGGTGAAGAAGACCCACGTCATGAGCCGCTCGCCGGTGAACGGAACGCGTGGATCGATCGCGCCCTTTGGTTTGAGTTCCTCGGGAACGTTGATCTCGGCGATCCCGTCAGCGATTGCCCGGACTTCCGAGGGCTCGTTGGTGAAAGACTGCTGCGCGTATTGCCCCACAAAGTAGCCGCCGATTCCGAATACGCCGCAACACAACAGCAGCAACACCCCACAGCCGATCCCAAAACCCAGCAGGACTTTGGTCGTGCCGCTCATGCCACGTTGTTCGGGGGGCGGCTCATCGAACGGATTCGTAGGTCCTGCGGCCATCGGCTTTTTCCTCGCCTGGTTTGCGTGAGACTGTCCGCGTGTCGCTTCGCGGACTCATTGTGGGCGTTTGCCGAAATGGTGTCAATTTCTCAAGCGCCCCGCGACCCGTATAATAAACCGTTTCGCGTCGACGGCGCTGCGCGGGCGCATACGCTTCCGGTAGCTCTCGGTATGTCGTGGCGCGACTGGACTTGGCAAAACTTGATCGTCGAACCACGTGATTCACCTGCTTGACCCGACGTCTGATCGATTGGAGGCATGGTTGTCCGACCAGGGCCAACCGCGCTATCGGGCCAAGCAAATACGCCGTTGGTTATTCGCCGGTCGGGCCGACAACTTGGACCAAATGTCGGATTTGCCGAAGGAACTTCGCCAGCTCCTGGCCGAAGGCACTCGGCTCTGGACCACGCGCGTGCTGCGCCACAACAAGACCGACGACGGCACCGAGAAGCTGCTGGTCGAGCTGGACGACGGCCAGCAGATCGAATGTGTTCTGTTGCGCGACGGCACCCGGCGTACGATCTGCATCAGCACGCAGGTCGGCTGCGCGATGGGTTGCGTTTTCTGTGCCAGCGGTATTGGCGGAGTCGCCCGCAATTTGACGTCTGCCGAGATCATCGAACAGATGTTGCGGCTCGATCGGCTGTTGCCGCCCGACGAGCGATTGAGCCACGTCGTCGTGATGGGCATGGGCGAGCCGCTGGCGAACCTCGATGCGCTGCTGCCGGCGTTGGAAATCGCCACGTCGCCCGACTGCTTGGGGATCAGCGCCCGCCGCGTGACGATCTCGACGGTCGGACTGCCTGCGGCCATTCACCGCCTGGCCGAAGCCGGATCGCGCTTCAATCTGGCCGTTTCGCTGCACGCCCCCGACGACGCACTGCGCGACCAACTGGTACGGGTGAATCGCAAGACCGGGCTGGCCGAAATCCTGCGCGCCGCCGATCGCTACTTTGACACGTCCGGCCGGCGGCTGACCTTCGAGTACGTCCTGCTGGCCGATGTCAACGACCAGCCCCGACATGCCCGGCAACTCGCGGGTCTGCTGGGCGCGCGGACCGCGCTCTTGAACGTGATCCCGTACAACCCGGTGGCGGAACTGCCGTATCGCACGCCGTCTCAGGCTGCCACGCAGCGATTTGTCGGGTTGCTCGAAGACGCGGGCATTAACGTCGTCGTGCGCGAGCGAAAGGGTGACCGCATCAATGCGGCATGCGGCCAGTTGCGCCGCGAACACGTGGCCACCGGCCAAACGGATTGATCCGGCAGTGCCGCACGATCTGCATGGGCCGAATCGCGATTGGCGCGCCGCGCGGCGCCATCAATCGGCCGGCAATCCCACGGTCCAAAGCACGCCCTGGGAAACCAGCGCACGATACTCGGGCCGCTCCCAGTTGTCGTGGAAATGCAGTCCGCTGAATCCAAACGAACGCCCGCCGTCGGGCCGCTCGTAGGCCCAGGCGACTGTTTCCGGCTGACCGTCGATCGTGGCCTTCAGCAACGGACGGATCGCATCGCTCGGCGCGGCGAATTTGAGTCGATAGTAGTACTCGTCCCGCGCCCGAAAGTCGCTCAGTCCGGCGGTGGCCGGATGCATCGGGTCGACGACGCGCAGCTCTGTGTCGACGACCTTGTACTTGCGGTCCGGCCCGCCGTGGCATCCGCCGAAGAGCTTGACGAACGGCGCGATCGGTTCGGCGCTGCGCGTGCCCATGCCCCAATGAAGGACCGCCAGGCCACCGCCCCGCGCTGCCAACCGCGCCAAGGCGTCATACCGGCGCGGATCGGCCAGGCACCAGCGGGCACCTTCGGATACGAAGAAGACCGCGCCGTCGACTTCGGCCAACGCCGCCGGTCCCTCGGCCCACGGCTCGTCCCCGTTGACGATCCGCACGTTTACGTCGTCTCGCGGCTCGAGCAGCTCGGCCAGCCGTTTCATGCCCGGCATGTACTCGTGCGTTTGCGGCGGATGGTTGTCGGGACTTTGTCCGACCAGCAGCAACGTCTTTGGCTCACCGGCGCACAGCGGGACCGCCGCCCAAATCAGGAGAAGCGTGACGATAGACAACGACCGCTGGCGCATGGTCGGCTCCGCTTGGCTGGGGCGCAAAAAAACCGCGACGGCCGAATGTCGGCCGCCGCGGCTATTGTAACGTCTGGGGGCACCGCGTTGTGCCCTGCCCGAACTACCAGCTAGCGATCGAACCGGTCCAGTGGTCGCGGACAAAGGCCAGATCGGGCTGGCTGAGCCGCGTCATCGGAACCGTCGTGTACCGGCCGTTCTCCTTCAGGAGGCGAACGTGTGACTGGCTGACCATCACCAGCCGGGCAATGACCGAGTACTTGCCCGTGTTGTCCGTCCAGCGTCGCATGGCGTTGGGGGACGTGTTGCTGGTGGTCTTATCTTCCGGCGCGGGGTCCGCGAACAGATCGTCGACGCCATCAGCGGCGGGCTCGGTTGCCGGCTCGGCTGCAGGTTCCGTCGCCGGAGCGGCCGGTTCGGACGTCTCTTTGAAAAGATCGTCGACCGAGTCGCCAGGCGCAGCCGGCTCTGGTGCGGGTTCGGGCGTGGTCGGATCAAGGGGCGCGGCCGGTTCGGGCGTGGTCGGCGCATCGTTGAACAAGTCGTCGATGCCTGCATCCGGAGCAGCCGGTTCGGCCGGCATCTCGTCTGCCGCAGGCGCCGGAGCTGGTTCATCCGTCGGTAGGGCGGGAGCCGGGTCGTCGGTCGGTAACGCCGGGGCCGGATCGTCTAGGGGTGACGGAGTGCTCGGCGGATCGGCAAACGGCTCATCCAACGGCGCGGCCGGAGCATCGGTCGGCGGAAGCCCCAATGGATCTTCCGACGGCGGTTCGGCCGGCGCCGGCAACGGAGTTGTCTCGGGGCGCAGCGAGCGCGACGGTGCGGCTGGCGCGGGCGCCGGCGGGGCGGGTTGCGGCTGCGCGGCTCCGGCAGACGGCGCCGAGGGAACGGTCGTGCAGCAGTCGACCGGCGCACAACTCGAGTATCCACAGTAGTCATAGTAGACCGGCGGAGGACCACAGTATCGGTAGTGGCGCCAACGGCAGGCCGACACCGGATCGACTACCATCAATACCGCGGCTGACCAGACAAGCGCTGTCTTGGCGAACGACAACATCCCATTAACCTCCGCAATCGGCAAACAGTCCAAGGGTGCTCTACTTTGAGCATTTATGCTATCTTAGCACCCTCGGTTCCGCAACAAGCTTGGGTTCAGTTTCTATTTCAAAAAACCGGCCGTGCGGGCCGTGCAAGTAACTGCCGCATGGGCCCGGGGTTGGAGCGTGCTGATTACGTGGATTGCGCCGATGGTGCGTGCGGTTAGCTGTGCAGCGTCCGTCCACAGCCGCACGTAGAAGAACGGCTCGCAGCAGCGCGCCGGTTGGCGGCACGAAAGCACGGAAAAAAAAAAAAAAAAAGAGCCGG
>ERZ869936.164-NODE-164-length-82836-cov-6.086783_pt1 | contig 82836 bp, 74 predicted proteins | sample MGYA00520876_ERZ869936 | MGnify/ENA primary metagenome ERZ869936 (study PRJEB32218, sample SAMN09650985) | biofilter metagenome | isolation source: enrty point of leading RO module | place: Saudi Arabia: Thuwal, RO plant located on Red Sea | collected 2016-02-17 ... | reverse complement strand
AAATGGCGTTTAACATCTTTTGGAGACATTAAGCGCCATTTTCCTACAACTGCGGTCCGGACGGGACTCGAACCCGCGACCCCGTGCGTGACAGGCACGTATTCTAACCAGCTGAACTACCGGACCAAACTTTATTTTTAGAACATTTCCCCTCAGGTACCCCTTTAGGGAGGGCAAAAATAGCAGATTTATTCAAAAAAATGAAAAAAAAACGCCCCCGAAGGGGCGTTAGGCATTAATTATTGATACTTAATACTTGCTGATTTTCAAATATTCAAGTCTTCCTCCCCTATCCAACACCAGCGTGTAAACCCCGGCACTTACACCCCGCAAATCGATCTGGGTATTTAAACTACCCGACAGGGTGCCCAAATCCTGGGTGTAAACCGTTCTGCCCGACATATCCGTAATTACCATCCTTACATCCTCATTATTCAGGTCTGAAATACTTAAATTAAATGAACCATCGGAAGGATTAGGGAACAATACCACACCATCGCCTTGTGTTACATTCGGTACGCCGGTTAAGTTAGTAACCGAGATGCCATCCAAAGCCATATCGCTCGTAAAATTTGCTCCGGTGGTTCCTCTCCAACGAATATTAATAATTTGACCGGAATAGGCATTTAAATTTACCCAACCCTGAAGCCAGGCTGTTCCCTGGTTGCCTGTTCGGGTCCATACATCATTGGTCCAGTTTCCATTAGAAAAAACATCCACCGTCAGGGTACCCATATCTACCCCATTCATATGATATCCAAATGACAACCATGGATTCGACAAACTACCAAGGTTAATACAAGGACTTAACAAATGAGCTCTTCTGTTAAAACAAGCACTGGCCTCTAGATAAACATAATTACCCGTAGCGGTACCCGGAATGTAATCAGTGCTTGGGCCAGTTCCTGTAGAAGGGGTTCCTCCCTCATCCGTCCTCCAATCAATCTCATCGGCAATATTGGAATTCTCATTAATAAATCCGTTGGCCAGGTTACAAATGGTTGTTCCGCAATCTGAAGCCGTACCACACAAATTGAAAGTTTCAAAATTCTCTGTAATTGGTGCATTTACCAGGGTACCGGTGGCAACTACCACGGTGGTCTGACTGGAATCGTTAAACACATTCCCATCGGAAGTGTAAGATGCCCAAGCCTTAATTATGTAATTGGAGGGTGTTGACAGGTTAGCTGTAGTTGTAAATGTATACGTTGCGGTGGCCATGGAGGCCAGGGTAGTGCTGAAAGTTTCATTTACAATCGGACCATTATTAATGCGATAGCGCACCGGAATATTTGTTAAAGAACCGGTTCCGGCATTGAAAACCTGTATAGCAACCTGCACATTATTTAAATTCTGACAGGTGGGCAAAGTTCCCGAGGGACTCACCACAGAAGTAACGGAAGCATCAATGGCAATCGGGCAATTGAAAGTTCCAGGGGTTTTCTGAATCGCGATAGCCCGTCGTCCAACGGCATTTTGAGGGCCGCGCGCCCTGACACTGAACCAATAGGTTTGATTCGAGGGAACGTTAGTTACCACAAATGCAGTACCCGTAGAAGTACCAATGGAATCCATATAAGTATTACCCAATTTAAAGATATCGTACCCTGTAGCCCCGGTAACCGCATTCCAGGTTAGGCGTAAACTGTCCGGACAGGCCCAGGTAACCTGAATATTGGTGGGAACCCCGATAATTGAAAAATTAGCATCACTAACATCATTAGAGGCCCCGCGGGTAACACGCACCAGGCATTGTCCGCTCAATGCGGTGGGAACCGTCCATATGTGGTAGCGCTGACTTGCAGGAACACTGGTTGTAATACTACTCCACGAAGAACCATTATCCGTGGAATAATCCAGAGAAAAAGTTCCGGAATTTCCAAAGGCATCCCAACGAATGGTTTCATTTTCGCCAGGATTAAAGCCCTCTCCGCCGATAGGATAAGTAAGAGTTACTCCATCCATCTCCATATAATAAACCACATAATAAGTTTGCGGACCTTGTGGCACCGTGGCGCCGTTTACGGTGATGGAATAGTTTCCGGCTACAGGATTATCAATGGTAACCTGCTCGTGATTATTCCGGATATCAACCGCCCGCGTGGCAGGCGAATTCAGGTTGGTAGCATTTGGGGTATAATCCAATACCCAGGGATTGTATACCACTGTATTCGGATCAATAACCTGCATATTGAGATTGTTCACCAAAGCAACCGAAGCATTTACGGCTGCAGGATAATCGTGCCAGTAAACCATCACTTTCAACTGCCTTACGTTGGCAGGAACGTTCAGGTTGTGAGTGTTGGTATTTCCGGTGGTAACACTGCCGGTAAAAAACTGATTACCTTCAATGGACCGAACTGCTTTTAATCCGTTAATACGGCCATAACCATGGCTGAAATCAGGACCCGGATTACCAAGATCGTCACAGGTATTCATAATATATGCCTTGATTAATCCTGAGGGTGGATCATTATTGCTATTAAGAGTCCGGTAAGCATGAAACATCTGGGCAAAAGTTCCGGCCACACCGGGGCATGACATACTTGTTCCTGTCTTGTTTTCGTAAGCATTTGGGTCAATGGTAGAATACACCGTGGTTCCCACAGCACTAACTTCAGGCTTTAACCTTCCGTCGTGGGCGGGTCCTTTTGATGAGGAATTGTTTCTTACATCCAGGTAATCAAGGTTGGCTACGGCAATACTGTTCTTCCCGTGCTTATGTCCCCCTGTTACATTACCCCATCCGGCTCCGGCTCCGTAATTACAATTCGAAGTACCTGAATTTCCGGCTGAAAAAACATGCATCAGGCTGGGCATATTCCAGTTTTGCTGGTCGAGCATTTGAGCCAGGGTAGTATAACCTGCATTGCAACCATTGGAATAGGAAGTGGAAGTAATCCGAATTCCAATATTGGCATAATGAGAGGGAACACTATCGAATCCCTGATAACTGGGCGCGGCCTCGTAAACAAAAATCTGGGCACCCCAGGCCATTCCCCGGGTAAGCGGATCACGGTTCCCACCGCCCATAATAGTACCTGCACAATGATCACCGTGGTTTCCATTATTAAAGGTGATGTATTGCTGAATCAGGCGGCCCTGATAGTCAATGTGGGGACCAATAATTCCATCGTCCTGCAACATTACCTTTACACCGGTTCCGTTGTATTTTCTTCCACCTGAATAATCGGTAGCCACATAATTATCTCTATGGCTTGTTCTTCCCACATTGTTTTCAGGAGTGGAAATATCATCCTTCAACTCAGCGGCACATACAAAAGGCAGGCCGACAAAATCATTAATCTTCTCCTTTTTTACCCAGGCTGTAATAATCCCTCCATAGGAATTATGATAAGTAACCCTGTAGCCGTTGGAAGCCAGGTATGACAAAACACCGTCATGACTCAATCCGGGATAATAAGTAAAAGTTATCCCTATATTTCCTGATCCATCGCGGGCGTAATCGGGAAAATCATCTTCCCCTATGGCATTCGACAATTCGTTCAGCATTTTATACTCCGGAGTAATGGCATAAAAGCCTCTGACTTTCAATCCCGCTAACACATTTAAGTCAGTTCCGGATTTAACGGAAGCAACATAAGTGTAATTAGGAATATAAAGCAGCAGATCAATTCCCGCCGATTTCAGGGTTTCCTTTTCGGCTTCGGTTGGCAATTCATAAAACTGAATGTACCGGAAGGCAAATCCTTCGAATTTTTCCGACACCTCAAAAACCGGCATTTTGTCGTTTTGCCAGTTGGGAGCCGGATGAACCGTTCCTGAGGAAAATAAAAGGTCATAGTTAGCATTCGACTGTGCAAAGCTGAGTGAAAAACAAAGGCACAGCCCAAAGAAAAGGGGTAATTTCTTCATGGTTAATTGGTTTAAGCTTACAAGATAGACATTTGGAAAATAAAAAAAAAGCCCCGTTTTCAACAGGGCCTAAAACACTACAAATCAATTATATACTACTGATTTTTTAGCTTTTCGAACACCTCGGGGGCATTGAACTTTTTTGCTGCTTTACCCACTCTGATAATCTTAACAGATAGAATTTCGTCGCCCTGAACAATAGCGTTCACCACATCCTGCCCTTCCACCACATGGCCAAAAACCGAATGCTTTCCATCGAGCCATGAGGTTTGAACATGGGTTATAAAAAACTGTGAACCGTTGGTTGCAGGACCTGCATTGGCCATACTGAGAATTCCCGGTCCGGTATGTTTGAGGTCGGGGTGGATTTCATCCTTAAAAGAATATCCCGGTCCGCCCGAACCACCTCCGGTTGGGTCGCCGCCCTGAATCATAAAATTGGGTATTACACGATGGAACTTAATCCCATTGAAATAGGGAACCCCCGGAGCCTTAGCGGTATTTTTTATTTTCCCTTCCGCCAAACCCACAAAACTGGCAACGGTTAAAGGTGTTTTTTCATATTCAAGAAACAACAAAATTTTACCCTTGGTGGTCGACATTTCGGCGTACAAGCCGGGCTCGGGTTTCTTCTTTTTCTCTTTCTTTTCTTTCTGGGCAAATGCAAAGGCCGGCATCAAAAGAGCCAGTATCAAATAAACATAAAATCGCATACTTTTTTCTTTCAAAGATAACCAAACATTGGCTCAGAAACATCCCCATTTTAGCCCTTTCCCTGCCTTTAAAATTGCTAAATTTGACCTTTGATTTTTTCTATGGCAGATGACAGGGGCTACCAGGCGGTAATTGGTCTTGAAGTACACATCCAATTGCTTACCAACACAAAGGCGTTTTCAGCCGAGCCCACCTCGTACGGTGAAATTCCCAATACCCGGGTGGGACCCATAACCCTTGCCCTTCCGGGAACCCTTCCACGGCCCAATGAAGCAGTAATTGAATTCGGCGTTCGCCTCGCCCTTGCGCTGGGATGTACACTTACCGAAAGAAATGAGTTTGCCCGCAAAAATTATTTTTATGCCGACCTGCCCAAAGGCTATCAGATTACCCAAGACAAAACACCCCTTGCTACCGGCGGAGGCCTAAGCATTCGCCTGAAGAACGGACAAAAAAAATTCATTAACCTCATCCGGATTCACATGGAGGAGGATGCGGGGAAATCCATTCACGACCAGGATGCCGATGACACCCTGATTGATGTGAACCGGGCAGGAACACCGCTGCTGGAAATGGTTTCCGCACCCGATATTCGAAGCGGTGAAGAAGCCTACCAATACCTTACCGAAGTTAGGAAATTAGTTCGCTACCTGAGAATCTGCGACGGTAACATGGAAGAAGGAAGTCTGCGTTGTGATGCCAACATTTCAGTCATGAAAAAAGGGGCCGACAAATACGGCACCCGTGTTGAAGTAAAAAACATGAACTCGATAAGGAATGTGCAGCGGGCTATTGAATATGAAATCGAACGGCAGATTGATCTCATTGAAAAAGGAATTCCTTTTACTCAGGAAACCCGAAGCTTTGATGCTGTATCCGGCACCACTTTCAGCCTCCGTTCAAAAGAAGCGGCCAATGATTACAGGTATTTTCCCGAACCGGATATTCAGCCCGTTATTCTAACCAAGGATTTCATTCAAAAAGTTGAAAGCACACTGCCTCCCCTGCCCCAGGCATTGTTTGAGAAATATGTAAAAGACTTTCAACTTTCCGAATATGATGCAGGCGTACTGACAGAAAGCAGGGAATTCTCCGAATACTTCGAAGAACTTTCCCTTTTTTGTCCCAACAAAAAAGCCGCAGCCAACTGGGCCATGGGTCCCATTAAATCTTACCTTAACGAAAGGGCTGTATCTATCACTGACTTCCCTTTGAGTGCAGCTCAAATGGCCAAACTTGTAAATATTGTTGACGAAGGAAAAGTGAGTTTCTCCATGGCATCGCAGGAACTATTTCCAAAATTAGTTGAATCGCCAGGGAACGACCCACTTGAACTTGCGGGTAAACTAAATCTGATTCAAACCAGCGATACCGGTCAGCTTCAGGATCTGGTAAAACAAGCCCTTGATGCTTTTCCTGAAAAAATTACAGAATACAAAAACGGAAAAACCGGCCTGATCGGACTCTTTATGGGCGAGGTAATGAAGCTTAGCAAGGGAAAAGCCGACCCGAAAGTCGCCAGTAAACTTCTTAAAGAAACACTAGATAAATTATAATCACCATTCATGAAACCATTAAACCAGTTATTTTCTTCGGCCCTTTGCGCCACTTTATTTTTTCTGATTTCCTGCGGAGAACCTGGAAAACCGGAAGGCAATGTTTTTATTTCGGGTACACTTGGCAATCCGGCTACCGACAGCGTTTACATTATGGAAGCCAATTCTCAAAATCTGAAAACTGTTTCAGCTACCCAACTTAAGGAGGACGGATCTTTTGAATTCTCATTTGATGTGAGCGAAATTGGTTTTTACCGGATCCAGACCGACGAAAAGAATTTTGCCATTCTTATTTTGCAACCCGGCGATAAAATTTCTCTGGAGGGAGATGCTCAGAACCTGGGATACACCTATAAAGTTACCGGTTCAGAAGAAAGCGCCAGGTTCCAGGAACTGAATCAATACAGTGCCGAGCTTGCCCGAAGGAAAAACATTTTTGCCATGCGCAAAGATTCACTCCTCAGGCATTACCAATACCTGTTAAATATCAGAAAAGACAAAAAGTATACAGACTCCTTAGACAAGTCCATCGGTTCACAATACGAGGCCATCGACACGCAGCTTAATCCTCTTCTGGAAGAAGGAATTGCTAAAGCAAAGAAGTTTATTGATGAGAACCCGGGTTCCCTGGCAGGGCTTGTAGCTATTGGTTTATTAAACCCGGAACAGGATTTTGAAACTTACCGGAAACTTTACGATGGGTTGAAAACCAAATATCCCGATTCCAAAAGCCTGGGCGGATTTTATGCCTGGATGGAAAGCAAGATGAAAATGGCACCGGGTTCCTTTGCTCCCGAATTCACGGTAAACGACCCCCAGGGAAATCCGATTACCCTTTCCTCTTTCCGGGGAAATTATCTGCTTGTTGATTTCTGGGCCAGTTGGTGCAAACCCTGCCGGAATGAAAATCCGAATGTGGTTAGACTTTATAAAAAATACAAACCCATGGGGCTTGAAATTTTTGGCGTATCGCTTGATGAAAATCATGCCAATTGGATGGCTGCCATCAACATGGATCAACTCACCTGGAAACACGGATCGGAACTGAAGGGCTGGAATTCAAGCTTTGTGCCTATGTATGGTATCAACGGGATTCCCTTTACCGTACTTTTAGATCCCGAAGGGAAAATCATTGCCCTTAACCTGAGAGGTCCGGCTCTGGAGGCCAAACTGGAAGAAATATTCCTAACCAAGAAAAAATAATTTCATGCGTTTCTTTCTTATCTGGTCTCTGGCCGGCATGAGCTTTCTTACGGCTCAAAACAAAACCTATTTCCAGCAGGACGTAAAATATACCATTCAGGTTTCACTGGATGATGTGAACCATGAGCTGAAAGGAAAAGAAACCCTGGAATACAAAAACAACAGCAACACAAATCTGGACTTTATCTGGTTTCATCTATGGCCGAACGGGTACAAAGACAACCATACCGCCCTGGGAAAACAGCTCCTTGAAAACGGAAGCACTGAATTTTATTTCGCAAAACCCGAAGAACGGGGCTTTATAGATGGACTGGAATTTCGTGAGGGAGAAAATGTTCTTAAAACCGAAACCCATCCCGAGTGGATTGATGTGATTAAAGTATTTCTTTCAAAACCCCTTGCTCCAGGGCAAAGCACCGTGCTTACCACACCATTCAGAGTTAAAATTCCAAAGGGTGGGTTTTCACGATTGGGACATGCCGAACAACAATACCAGATTACCCAATGGTATCCCAAGCCGGCGGTATTCGATAAAAACGGCTGGCATCCCATGCCCTATCTTGATCAGGGTGAGTTTTATTCGGAATTTGGTTCCTTCGATGTTTCCATCACCCTGCCTGCCAATTATGTGCTTGGCGCCACCGGCGATTTGGTTGACGGAGAAAAAGAGAAAGAATTCATTCAAAAAAAGATTCGTGAAACACGGGAGAGAGACTGGAGCGATTTGGAAAATAACAAAAAGGGGTTCCCACCTTCTTCCACCGAATTGAAAACGCTTCGTTTCTATCAGGAAAACGTACACGACTTCGCCTGGTTTTGCGACAAAAGATATAATGTATTAAATGGAGAAGTGGAATTACCACACAGCAAAAGAAAAGTTGAAACCTATGTGCTGTTCACCGACGAAGAAGCCTCGCTCTGGAAAAACTCCATCCCCTATCTGAATGACGCCATTTATTTTTATTCCAAATGGAACGGCGATTACCCTTACAACCACGCAACGGCAGTTGATGGCGCCCTGGGGGCCGGCGGAGGCATGGAATATCCTAACATTACCATCATCGGAAAAACCGGTAGTGCCATGTCGCTAGAAACGGTAATCATGCACGAAATAGGACACAACTGGTTTTATGGAATTCTCGGCTCCAATGAAAGAAAGCACCCCTGGATGGATGAGGGCTTGAATTCGTTTAATGAAAACAGATATGTAGAAACTAAATATCCCAATGCGGGTTTGCTTGGAGGACAAAGTGCCGGTTCCATTGAGCGCATGTTTCATCTTGACAAATTCAATCATAAATCAACCTATTATCTGGCATATATTCTGAATGCCCGTAAAAAAAGAGATCAACCCATAGAATTTCCTTCAGCGGAATACACCCGGTTTAATTATGGTGGTATTGTATATTCAAAAACTGCTTTGGTTTTCGATTACCTAATGGCCTACCTTGGCGAGGAAACAATGGACAAGGCCATGCAAACCTATTTTGAAGAATGGAAATTTAAGCACCCACAACCCGAAGACCTCAGGGAAGTAATAGAACGGGTTTCCGGGAAAAATCTATCCTGGTTCTTTACAGATGTAATTAACACCACCCTCCTTCTCGATTTCAAAATCAAGGGAATTTCAAAAGAGGGCAACAAGGTTACAGTTACCCTTAAGAACACCGGAGAAATTTTTGCTCCGGCTTGTGTTGCAGGAATTAAAGACGGAAAAATTCATGTCATAAAATGGACCGAGCCTTTTTCCCCACACACTACAACCCAGGTTGTACTGGAGGGAGACTTCGACAAAATTCAGATCGATCCCCTATTCGACATCCCCGAAATAAACCGGAATAATAATATTATGCGTACCTGGGGCCTGTTCAGGAAGGTTGAGCCTCTGAAATTGCATTTCCCGGCCGGCCTCGACCATCCTGATGCCACACAACTGTTCTGGGTTCCGGCCTTTGGACACAATCCTTACAATGGCTTTTTTGCAGGAGCAGCATTTTACTCCAACCTTGCACCGGAAAAACCATTCGACTTTGTGGCCGTTCCCATGTATGGCTTTGGCGACAAAAGTATTTGCGGTGTTGCCGAAACGAATATAAATATTCACACTCGCTCTTTCCTGCGCACTATACGGTTTACAACCTCGGGCAAGAGATTTGCCTATAATGATTTTCCTTTTGAGGAGCCCCTGCGGTATAACCGCTTGCAGAATCAATTGTATCTCGAGTTCAAAAAAGGCAATGAACGTAGCAAATACACGCATTTTGTTCAGGCCCGAAATATATTTATGCAAATGGATAACTTCCGGAGAAAAACTGGTTTTACTCCTGACCTATATGAATATGTTTCCGATACCCTTATGTTCAACGAATTCTCTTATGGATTGGATTTTGCCGGCACCCTCAATAGCTGGAAAACCAGGGCCAGGCTAGAGCAAAATGAAAACTACTCCAAAATCGATTTCACCTACACCCTGAACCGAAAATTCATGAAGGGCAAGAAATCATTTTCCATAAGGGCTTTTGCCGCATCTTTTATTTCGAAAAAAGAAAACACCGATCTTTCGCTATACCAACTTCGACTTTCCTCGGCCACCGGCCCCACCGAATATTTGTTTGAGCAGGCTTTTCTGGGTCGTTCAGAAACAAAAGGATTTTTCGGAGCACAGATTTCCGAGCAATTTGGAGGATTTAAAACCATCACCCCTGTGGGAAATACCGACCAATGGCTGGCAGCTGTTAATTTCACCAGTGAAATTCCTTTTGTAAAATACCTGAATGTTTTCGCCGATTTGGGAACCTACAAAGATCCCTTTGGAAATTCTTCAAGTTTGCAGTACAACGCGGGTTTTTTCATTTCTCTCGGCGGAACGGCTTCGGTTTATTTCCCTTTGCTGTATTCTGATGAAATTCTCCGATATATCCGCGACAACAATATTAAGTACGGAGAACTAATCCGGTTTTCCATCGACTTTAACCGCCTGCATCCTTTCCGCCTGGTCAAAAACCTATCCTTTTAATCCTTGACTCCAACCAAAAAAATATTTTTTGCTTCCGACTTTCATCTCGGAGTTCCGAACCATGCAGAAAGCCTGGAGCGGGAAAAGCGCATTGTAAAATGGCTGGAAAAAGTAAAAAATGAAGGATCTCACCTGTTTCTTCTGGGTGATGTGTTTGATTTTTGGTTCGAGTACAAGCGGGTTGCTCCCAGGGGCTATGTGAGGCTACTGGGAAAACTGGCCGAACTATCAGACGCCGGAATAAAAATCGAGTGGTTTACGGGAAATCACGACATGTGGATTTTCGATTACCTGCCAAAAGAAATAGGGTTTGAGCTGCATCGAAATCCCGTGGTCAGGGAATTCGGAGGAAAAAGATTTTACCTGGGCCACGGCGACGGGCTGGGGCCCGGCGACAAAGGATATAAATTCATTAAAAAAGTTTTTTCATCCCGTTTTTGCCAATGGTGTTTCGCCCGTCTTCATCCCAATTTCGGCATTTGGCTGGCCGATTATTTTTCCGGAAAAAGCAGGCTGGCAGGGAAAGGGAAAGATGAAAAATTTTTCGGGGAAAAAGAGTGGCTGGTTATCTATTGCCGGGAACTTCTAAAAAAAGAAAAGTTCGATTACTTTCTTTTCGGGCATCGTCACTTACCAATTGATTACAATTTGGGAGAATCCCGTTATCTGAACCTTGGAGAATGGGTAAACTACAGCACCTATGCCGAGTTCGACGGAAAGGAACTAAGCCTGAAAGAGTTCAAGGAGGATTAAAATTCCAGCATTTTTTCAGCCAGATCTACCAGGCGGTTGGAATATCCGGATTCGTTATCGTACCATCCCAGAATTTTCACCATATCTCCTACTACCGAGGTAAACTCGGGATCGAAAACACAGGAATTGGGATTTCCCACAATATCGATGGAGACAATAGGATCCGGACAAAACTCCAAAATACCGGAAACTTGCCCCTCTTCAGAAGCCCGTTTGAATTCCTCATTAATTCCGGCTTCCGTTGCATTGTTTTTCAGCACACAGGTAATATCGGTTATGGAACCGTTAGGAACCGGAACCCGCATACCGCAGCCGCCTACCATCCCCTCAAGATGGGGAAAAATTCGGGTAATGGCTTTTGCCGCTCCTGTTGAAGTAGGAATGATTGACAATGCCGCCGCACGGGCCCTTCGCAGATCTTTGTGAGGAGCATCATGAAGCCGCTGGTCGCCAGTGTAGGAATGTACCGTTGTTATATATGCATTTTTCACTCCCCACTTTTGATCCAGCACCTGAATCAGGGGAGCTGCGCAATTGGTAGTGCATGAGGCATTTGATACAATCCGGTCGGCCGGTTCAAGAAGGTGATCATTTACGCCAATAACCACGGTTTTAACATCGGGCTCATTGGCGGGAGCTGAAAGAATAACTTTTCCTGCACCAGAAGTTAAATGGGCCTCAAGAGATTTACGGTCGGTGAATCTCCCTGTACATTCGAGCACCAAATCTATTTTCAATTTTGCCCAGGGCAATTCCCGGATTTCCTTATAGGAAAAAACAGGGATCTTTTTTCCGTTTATTATCAAACAGTCGGTTCCTGCTTCAACTTTCCCGGGAAATTTTCCATGTACGGAATCGTATTTTAGCAGATGGGAAAGTGTCGGGGGATCAGTAAGATCATTGATCGCTGAAATTTCATATTTGTTCCGATCAATAAGGGTACGCAGAGCATATCGCCCAATTCTTCCAAATCCGTTTATCGCTATTCTTTTCATGAAATAAAATTACCAAAAAAAAACCCCGGAAAAAATCCGGGGTTTCAGATAGTTCGTTTTTTATCAGTTGGCCAGTTTCACGAACTTGGCAACTGCTTTTTGCTCGCCGGCAACAATACTGATAAAGTAAGTTCCTGCAGCGAATTCACTTACATCAAAATCGCGTGTATAAGAACCGGTAGATAATTTACCCAGATCCATACGCATCATCAGTTTTCCGCTGAGGCTATAAACTTCAATGGCAGCAGGCCCGTTGAAAGGCATAAAGAAGCTGACATTTCCGTTGTTGGTTAATGGATTCGGGAAAACTTTCACGCTCGACTTGAATACCGAGGAATTGCTGTTCCAGGGTGAGTTTTCAGGAGCCCCAAGAGGTGCTGCCAGCGTATTGGTCATAAACATTCCGCGACCGTGTGTAGCCACCCAAACCTGCCCGGTATTGGTAACAACCCAGTTGCGGTGACGCTGCTGGCGGATCATAATGGAGGGCACGTTAGACATACCATCAATTTCCTTGGTCCAAACAGGACTGGCGGTATTGATATTGTTGGTGGTCCATGTTCCGTATTCTGTCGCGATAATCACATTTGCTCCATTGGTCATATCAAACAAGCCGTCGTAAACGGGCATTTGGGGCAGGTTGCCCTGGCGGATGGCAAACTTTGTGGTATTATTAATAGGCACAGAAATAACGGCATTTTGGGCTGAGTCGCAAACATATACATACCCATTAACTCCGTAACCACCCAGGGTAACAATCAGGCGGTTTCCGTTGCTGGGGTCAACACCAAGTCCGGTTATAGCTCTTCCGTTGAAGTGAGCAAGGCGGGTACAACGCGGAATTGCATCGGTATTGCCGGCATTTAAGGAATCCACATCTCCATTTGACGCAGAATCCTTAATTGAATTCAAATGGGAAATGCGGTAAACGTGTCCGTTGGCGGTTCCTACATAAATGTGATCACCGTTAGGAGCCCATTCCATGGATTGAATTTCTCCGCTCATGGAACTGAGGCCGCCTTGTTCATTTCTGGAATTACCACCACCAATTTTTATCCATTCCGGGGTAACCGAGAAATCGAGGGGGCGACGAATCATGTACAAGGCACTGGTGAAACCAACGGCAAGTTTAGATACGATCCGATCCGGAACTTTGATGGACTGACCGGGGTTAAGCGGTGCGGTTAGTGTGTAATTGAAGGGGAAATTTGCCGAATTTGAATTCAGCAACAACACATCACCGGCGGTATATACAACATTATATTCCGAAGTAATAACCGTATTAAGTGGTGGGTTAGTGGCGAAAGTAACGTTGAACGCTCCGGTGTTATAATCAATGGTATTTACACCGGCCCCGTTAACGGAACCAATAAGTTGTCCGCTTCCGTTATCAGTAACCACCTGTGCACCGGCTTTGATTTTCACTGAACCGGGTTGAATCGATGCGCTGGCCTGTGGGAAGGGAAGCGAAGATGTAAACTGAGCCACATTTCCGGGAGCAGAACCGATAACAAAGGAAAGTGAGTCATTGCTGAAGGTAACCGAATCAATCGGATTGGGTTCATTCAGAGTTTCGTACAAGGCAAAAGGAGTAACAAAGGAAGCAAATCCCGGATTCAGGAAGTTTGCGCTGCTGGAAACGCGGGCATTATAAAAATCACCATAAGAATCACCGTTGTTAGGGGAGCGACTTACCACACCATAATAGCTTCCTGCAAACTGGGCATCGGGGTTAACCATTGAAATTTCGCCGAAAGATCCATCACCACCCATAACCCGAACACCACTTAGCCAGGTATTACCGGTATGGTCAACATACAGGGTTCCGTTGTCCTGGGTACCTCCAATATATTCATTGCCAGTCTTGGAGAATCCAACACCATACATCTGTGCAATGTTGAGGTCGTGATTCATGGGGCTGAAAGTAACACCCCCGTCCAACGAACGGAAAATACCTCCGTCTGTTGCTATATAAACCGTATTGGGGTTGTTAGGATGAAAACGAATCCGGTGTTTATCTGAGTGAACATAGTAAGGATTGAAGGGAGAGTCAAAGCCTGAATCAATACGCTGCCACTGTCCAGAAGGAACGGGAGTAGATTGCGCTTCGGTATAGGTCCAGAGTGTTACTCCTCCCAGCATTACTTTGTTTTTATTATTAGGATAAACAGTCAGGCAGCAATCATAAATTCCCTGACCGTTGGAACCGAAAGGATTAAACAGGTTTGAACCTCCGTTTCCAATCAGATTCCAGCTCGCGCCTCCGTCTTTAGAAACGTATACAGCATGCAAAAACTGGTTAGATTTAACCAAACAGGCATATAAATAATTAGGGTCGGAAGGTGCATAAGCAGGAACAATACGACCCATGGTGGTGGTAGGCAACATACCAGCGGCACCTGTAGAAACACTGGTGTAAGAACCAATATCACCGTTCGGGCTGATGTATAATTTTCCGCCATAAGAAACGGCTACGGCACCGTTAGAATTAACAACCACGTCTGTAGTCCGCTGGTTAATAGGAGTCGCAATTCCATCGGTCCAGGTTTGCCCACCATCGTTTGAAATAAGAAAGCCCCGTTCTGTAGCAGCATAAATTCGGTTTGGATCGGTTGGAGAGGCTGCCAGGTCGTTTACACCGTACCAGTCAACTGCAGTTGAGTTGGGAACCGAAGTAGAAACTATGCGATTAAAAGTATTTCCTCCATCTGTAGATTTCCAAACACCGGCCCCAAGGAAACCACCGGTACCGGTTCCAAAAAAGTAATAAAGACCTTCACCTGTACCGAAATAAATATCTCCGTTTGAAGCCTGGCAAATAGAAGTAACGTTCATATTTACCATAGTGTCCTTGTAAATAGTCCAGGAAGTTCCACCATTGGTAGATCTCCAGAGGCCACCGGAAACACCTCCGGCAAAAAGTTTATTTGGATTAGTCCGGTCGATTAGGAATGCACGAACCCTTCCCCCAAAATTATTCGGGCCTTGTTCATTCCATTGCAAGCCTAAAGCGGCCATCCGGTTTTGGCTACCAGATACAGCATTGGCATCATTCATGGCCTTTATCATGGCAGGAATGTTTAGCTCACCTGTGTTCGGGTCTTTCCGATTGTTAAACCACCATGCGGCAGAGGCATGATAGCCTTTGTCGTAGGATCCGATATCAAATCCCGACTTCATGTTCCGGGGCTGATAGCTTGAAGTATTCTCTACCATCAGTCCGGAAAAAAACAGCGCAGCAGATCCTACCAGCGCCAGACTCACCACTGAAAAAAGTAAATTTTTTGTTTTCATAGTTCTTTAAAAATTAGTTTGGGGGATGTCGGAAAACATCGCTTGGCAAATATAACTTTCCAAGGATTACAAATATAAGTAAAAGGCAGTTTTTTTCAAAAAAAATTCACAGCCAGGGGAGCTGGGTTCAAACGTGATTTTCAGCATGATAGCTGGATCTTACCAAGGGGCCGCTTTCCACCACAGAAAAGCCCATGGAAAGGCCTACCCTACGATACAGGGCGAACTTATCGGGATGAACAAATTCATGAACCGGCAAATGCTTCGCGGTAGGCTGCAGGTATTGACCGATGGTAACCACATCAACCCGGGCTGATTTCAAATCTTCCAGGGTCTCAAACACCTCATTTTCAGTCTCTCCCAAACCAACCATGATGCCCGACTTGGTCCGTAAACCGGCTTCTTTGCTCCTTATCAGCACTTCCAGGCTGCGGTCGTATTTGGCCTGAATTCTCACTTTTTTGGTTAATCGTTTGACTGTTTCCAGATTATGCGAAAGCACATCGGGCTTTTCCCGCAACACAATCGCAAGGTTGTCCCATTTTCCGGCAAAGTCCGGAATCAAAGTTTCAAATTTGGTGTCAGGAGATCTTTTCCGGATGGCCCGAATGGTTTCGGCCCAAATCCCGGCCCCTCCGTCGGGGAGGTCGTCGCGGTCGACAGAAGTAATAACACAATGCTTTACCTCCATCAGAAATACGGATTCAGCAACCCGCTCAGGCTCGTTTAAATCCACTTTCCCGGGTCGGCCTGTAGCCACCGCGCAAAACCCACAGCTTCGGGTACAAATATTTCCCAGGATCATAAAAGTTGCCGTTCCAGCGCCCCAGCATTCACCCATATTGGGGCAGTTTCCTGACTCACAAATGGTATGGAGTTTATGTTTATCTACCAGATTACGCACCTTACGGTAGCCTTCACCCGTGGGCAGTTTTACCCTGAGCCAATCGGGCTTTTTCATTCTTGGTTTTAAATCGGTTTCCACGATAAATGAGAATTAAAACCAGCGACGGCCGAACATCATGTGAATATAAAAGGTCAGGTAGGTTTGGCTGTTTCGGGTATGAGCCATTATGGGAACCACCTTGGGATAAATATCCAGAATAACCCCGGTTTCAAGTGATTTAATATTGTCGTCAAGATCTCCGTATTCAAAATTCAAACCCAGTTTGGCAAAGCCGCCCGGAAAAATTTTGCTTTCCCCGAAGCCTTTAAAATAAGGGGCCCTGCCATAAATTTTATCGGCAAAATGAATTTCGGGATCGTACTTCTCGGTGCTAATAACGTAATCGTTGGGATTGGGGGTAGATGGAATGGGATATAGAATTTGCAGATAAACCGGCTTGGCAAGACCCAGGGAGGGGCCGGCAAAAGTTACCAGATTTATCTCCACCCCTCTTCTGACTTGTTTCCCAAAAAGCTCAAACTGGGTTCCAAAACCCGGCCGGAAAACAAGCAAAGAGTTTAATTTTCCGAAATAATAACCCCTTGAGTTTTCCCCAAACAAAAGGTTTTTGGTTTTTATTTCTTTCGGATGCCGGATGTTAACGATTTCCAATTCAAAAATCCCGCGCTTGTACCCGGTAATGTGTTTTCCCCTTCTGAAGTTTAAACCCCAGCCCTGGGTATGAACCATGGCACCAAGGGTAAAGTCGTTCTTATAGAGTAACTGAACTTCGTCATTTTCTCCCACAGGATTGAAGCCGGATGAAGATTTAGGCTCGGGCTGACCGTCCTGGGCATTCATCCCGAGGGCGGAAATTAACAATACCGCAAAAAGAACCCGCTTTTGGAAAAATATTCCCATCTTTCAAATATAATCATTTTCAAAAAAACGAATGAAAACTGCAAAAATTGTCTATAAAGGAGATTTAAGAACCGAATGTACCCACCTGCTCTCAGGAAGCAGGATTTCTACTGACGCCCCTCCTGACAATCAGGGTAAAGGGGAAAATTTTTCACCCACCGACCTCACAACTGCATCACTGGGTGCATGCATGTTGACTATTATGGGAATTTACGCGCGTGCAAGGGAATGGAATCTGGTGGGAACCGAACTGGAAGCAGAAAAGATTATGGGAACAAACCCCCGGCGGATAATCGAAATAATCATTTCAATTTCGATCCCCGCTTTTGCCGTTCCCGAAAAAGAACGTCAAGGTCTTGAAACTGCTGCAAAAAATTGCCCTGTGGCCAAAAGTTTGCATCCCGAAATAAATCAAAAGGTTAGTTTCTTTTATAAATAAAAATCCCCCGGGATGGGCCGGGGGGGGTTCAGAGTAAAATAGAATTTCAAAGAAGATTATATCCGGGGTTCGGAGGAAGGTTTCGAGTTCGCACTCATTTTCTTATAACTTTTGGACTTTCCATAGGCTTCGCAGCTGTGTTTTGAACAAGAGGCCAGAAGCATGCCGCTAAAAGCGACCAAAAGAAGTGCTACTCTCATAGATTGGTTTTTAGGGGTTAGGATTTTACGGAATTAGAAACAGGTGCCTTGGCTTTTCCATAAGCAGGACACCTTTCGTGAGTCCGGCAGGAAGTAAGAAAAAGGGAAAACAGTAAAGCTGTTGCCAGCAGTAGGGTTAATTTTCTCATAAAAAAAAGATTTCCGGGTTTCCGGGGGATCATTTGCAAAGATATATTTTAGGTTCAATAAACCAAATTCGTGCCAGGGTATTATTTATTAACAAACACCGACCCCGATTTGTTGGTAAGTTTGTAGCCAGGAATTCTGTAAATGAATGCAATAGACCCAAAAATAGAGGCCGGATGGAAGGAAGTTCTGGAGCCTGCCTTTAAAACCGAGTCCTTTAATAATCTGGTTCAATTCATAAAGGAGGAAAAGAAGAAATACCCCATTTATCCCCCCGGCAACCTGATTTTTAATGCCTTTAACTCCACACCCTTCAATGAGGTCAGGGTTGTTATTTTAGGGCAGGACCCCTATCACGGTCCGGGCCAGGCGCACGGACTAAGTTTTAGTGTTCCTGAGGGAATAAGGGTACCCCCCAGCCTTGTAAATATTTTTAAGGAAATCATCCGTGATACGGGTGGTCAGCTTCCCCGGAGTGGGAACCTGGAATCCTGGGCAAGGCAGGGAGTTCTTTTGCTGAACGCAACTTTAACCGTGCGGGCAAACAGCCCCGGTTCCCACCAAAAAAAGGGTTGGGAGGAATTTACCGATGAGGTAATAAGGGTTCTGAACAGGGATAAAGAAAATCTTGTTTTCCTTTTATGGGGGAATTTCGCCAAAAAAAAGGGAGCTTTCATTAATACAGTGAGGCATTTGGTTCTTACTGCACCTCATCCCTCGCCGCTGGCGGGAGGTGGATTCTCGGGCTGCGGGCATTTTTCCAAAACAAACAACTGGCTTGAAGAAAAGGGGCAAAAACCCATAACCTGGCTATGAGGAGGAAGGCAGGTAAATGCGCAACCCTAAGGAGAAATCCTTATAATATTCACGTTTTATAATAAGAGGCTTTTTCTCAGGCGGAGGACGAGGCACCATTTGCGCTATGTTAACCAGGCCGGTCATAAAAAATGGACAAATGGCCGTTTTTCCTGAGAAAAAAGGCACCCCAAAAAAATAATTGATTTTCAAGTCTGGAATGTGAAAAGCTGAGGGCCAAAAATCCGAAGAACGGATAGTTTCATTCACAGGACTTTCTGTTTGAAAATCGTACAAAGTTCCTTCCCGCTCCTGCCTGAGACCGGAAAACAGAACCTGACCGGCCTCCAGACCCAGGCCGTGTAAAAGCCGCCAGGGCTTTTTCCCGAAAAAATATTCATGCATCAGGCCAACGGAAACCAAGGCACTGCGGAGCTTTAAAACCACTTTCCCCTGACCTGAAAAATAAGTCTGCATGGAGTTTCCTCCTTCCCAACCTTCATAGGAAATAGTATTCACCTGATTCCGGTAACGCAGGGAAAAGTCGAAAATGGTTCTTCCTGAAGAACCCGTAAAAACCGGTTTTGCCCGAAAGTACCCCGCCGAAAAGCCCATGGATGCAAGAGGTCGGGTTCGATACTCCCAAAAATATTGGGAGCCGCGGGCTACCTGATGATCGAAATAGGCACCTGTTATGGGAACGGTGGGCTCGGCCATAACCATAAAGCCATTTACAGGGTCGAAAACAAAGGGTTGCTGGCCGAAAAAAGAAGTCCAGGAAAAAAAAGCAAACAAAAAGAAAAGAAAATGCTTAAAAACAATGCCCATTCAGGCTAAATTACAAAATGGGAACCTATAATCCAATCAATATTTCCTAACTTTGCCCATCCGTACCCTAATGTCGAATTCCATAAAATACATTTTTGTTACGGGAGGCGTAACCTCTTCTTTGGGAAAGGGAATTGTTGCGGCATCCCTGGCCAAATTGCTCCAATCGAGGGGCTTTTCCGTTACCATTCAAAAGCTCGACCCTTATATTAATGTTGATCCCGGCACTTTAAACCCCTACGAACACGGCGAATGTTTCGTAACCGACGACGGAGCGGAAACCGATCTGGACCTTGGGCATTACGAACGATTTCTGAATACGGCCACCTCACAGGCCAATAATGTAACCACCGGAAGAATTTACCAGACGGTAATCGAAAAAGAGAGAAAAGGTGAATTTCTGGGCAAAACCGTTCAGGTAATTCCGCACATTACCGACGAAATAAAACGTTGGATAAAGCTTGTTGGAAAGCAGGGTAAGAACCAGTTTGTAATTACTGAAATAGGCGGAACCGTGGGTGACATTGAATCTTTACCCTACATCGAAGCCGTGCGTCAGATGAAATGGGAACTGGGGAAAGATTGTTTGGTGATTCACCTTACCCTGATTCCTTATCTGTCCGCTTCCGGAGAGCTTAAAACCAAACCAACCCAGCACAGTGTGAAGGTATTACTCGAATATGGGGTTCAGCCCGATATTCTTGTTTGCCGAACAGACCGGGAATTGTCGGCCGACATAAAAAAGAAAGTGGCTTTGTTTTGCAACGTGGAAACCAGCTCGGTAATCGAAGCCAAAGACGCAAGCACCATTTATGAAGTCCCCTTACACCTTGAAAAAGAAAAACTCGACCAGGAAGTATTACGGAAATTGAATATTCCCGCAGCAGAAAATCCCGATCTGAGTCAGTGGAAGGAATTTCTTACCCGTTTGAAAAACCCCAAATCGGTGGTTAAAATTGGTTTGGTTGGAAAATACATTGAACTGAAAGACTCTTATAAATCCATTGCCGAATCCTTTGTTCATGCCGGGGCAAATAATTATTGCAAGGTTGAATTGGAATGGATTCACAGCGAGAGCATCAATGCTTCGAATGTGAAGGAAAAACTGAAGGGATTATTTGGCATTTTGGTAGCTCCCGGGTTTGGACAACGGGGCATAGAAGGAAAAATACAAGCCATTCAATATGCACGGGAAAACCACATTCCCTTTTTAGGTATTTGTCTGGGCATGCAATGTGCTGCTATTGAATTTGCGCGCAATGTTCTCGGATTTAAGGATGCCAATTCCACCGAAATGAATCCGGGCACAACCAATCCGGTTATTGATCTGCTGGAGTCACAGAAAAAAATTACGGAGAAAGGCGGAACCATGCGTCTTGGTTCCTACCCTTGCCGGATTACCGACGGAACCCGTGCTGCAGAAATTTATAAAAAAACAGAAATCAACGAAAGGCACCGCCATCGTTATGAGTTCAACAATGAATATCTGGCCGATTTTGAGAAAGCTGGTATGCTGGGATCCGGAATTAATCCCCAGAGCGGGCTGGTAGAAATTATTGAATTGAAAAACCATCCCTGGTTTGTCGGAGTTCAGTTTCACCCTGAATATAAAAGCACGGTAGAAAAGCCACATCCCCTGTTTGTTCATTTCGTAAAGGCGGCCATTGAAATTTCAAGCCTTAAAGCCACACATTAATTCAAAATACTTCCCTTCCTGTCCCTCCCGTAAGCAAAAAAAATGTAGGTTTGCGGTCTGAAAAATGCAGGGATTTGACCGTAATACCGTAATTGGAATTCTCCTCATAGGAGCCATTATGTTTGGCTGGCTGTATTGGTCGGCTCCAAGCCAGGAAGAAATTGCAGAACGCAAGCGTGTTCAGGATTCACTGGCAGCGCTGGAAATCAAAAAAGATACCACCCGGGTGGTTAGTCTTCCGGACACCCTTTCCCCTGTTACAGCAAAAACTGACACCCTTTCCCTTCTCACAGGAGATTCCTTAAAAAAGGCCGAAGAAATGGCTCGTCTGGGCGTTTTTTATCCTCAGGCTTCCGGTGTTGATTCGAGCTTTACGCTGGAAAATGAACATTTCATTCTTGAGCTTTCCAACCGAGGCGGACAAATAGTTTCTGTTTTACTTAAAGATTATAAAACCTACGACGGGAAGCCGCTCTACCTTTTCCCAAAAGGTTGGTCGAACTACGGGCTTTCTCTGGTTACCGAAAAAACTCAATTAAACACTTCTGATTTTTATTTTATTCCCGAAGGAAAGTCAGGGAAAGTGAGCGGGAAAGACTCGCTCAGGTTTTCTTTTAAACTACCTGCGGGCGAAGGAAAACACCTTGTTTACACCTATACAATTCGTGGCAATGATTTCATGGTTGGTTTCGACATTGGATTTGAGGGACTGGCTCAGGTAATTCCCCGAAACCAGTCGCTGCTCGATTTTTCATGGGACATGGCCACACCTTCCCAGGAAAAAACCATTAAAAACCAACGCGACGCCAGCACTATTTATTTCAAATATCTCGACGAAGAGGCCGACTATCTTTCCGAAATGCATGACGATAGCCTTGGGCTAAAGGCAAAGGTGAAATGGCTTGGATTCAAACAACAGTTTTTCTCAACCCTGTTAATTGCCAAAGAACATTTTGACAACCAGGGCTCGTTTCTCAGTTCCTATATGGGTCGCGATGACAGCCTTGTGAAAAAGTTTCATGCCATTGTTCCTATTTCCTACGAACATCAACCGAGCGAGCAATTTTCGCTCAACTTGTACCTGGGTCCGAATCATTATCAAACCCTCAAAGCCTATGATCAGGGCCTTGAAAAAATAATTCCTCTTGGCTGGGGAATATTCGGATGGGTAAATAAATTTCTGGTAATTCCCATATTCAACTTTTTCGACAACCTGAACTGGAATTACGGCATAATAATTCTGTGCCTGACTCTTATCATCAAGATGATTTTGTTTCCGATTGCCTACAAAACATATTTGTCGAGTGCAAAAATGCGGGTGTTAAAACCTGAGTTGGATGAGCTTAGCAAAAAATTCGAAAATCGTCCACCGCTTGAAAAACAGCAGGCTCAAATGGCTTTGTATAAAAAAGCCGGGGTTAACCCACTGGCGGGTTGTATTCCCGTACTGCTACAATTCCCAATTCTGATTGCTCTGGTTAGATTTTTCCCTGCTTCTATTGAATTGCGTCAGCAGGCATTCCTCTGGGCGGATGACCTTAGCACTTACGACAGCATCTGGGATTTTGGGAAAATCCCCATTATAGAAACCATTTATGGGGATCACATGAGTCTGTTTGCAATTCTGATGACAGGATCCACCTTGCTTTATACTTTTTCGAACAGTCAGTTAATGGGGCAAAACAACCAGATGCCCGGCATGAAATACATGATATACCTTATGCCCATTATGTTCCTTCCTTTCATGAATAATTTTTCGGCTGGCTTGAGTTATTATTACTTTCTGGCAAATATGATTTCGTTTGCCCAAACCTGGCTGATGGGATTGTTTATGGATGAAAACAAGTTACGGGCCGTGATTGAAGAAAACAAAAAGAAGCCTGTCAAAGTTTCGCGTTGGCAAAAGCGCCTTGATGAAATGCAGCGCCAGCAGCGGGAGCGCGTAAAACAAGTGAAAAAGAAGAAATAAAAAAAACCTCCGTCCGGAGGTTTTTTTTTAATCAGTTATTCTTAGTAATTCCCCCGGTAACGAAGGGCTTTATCTATGCGCTTAAGCGCGGTAATATAAGAGCCTATTCGCATACTGGTTTTGTATTGCTGGGAGTTATACCATACATTTTCAAAAGCATTGGTCATACTGGCATCAGATTTGGCGTTAACCTCGTCCTCGGGCCAATAGTGGCCGTATTTGTTCTGAACCCATTCAAAATAGGAAACGGTAACACCGCCCCCGTTAGCAAGCACATCGGGAACAACCACAACACCTTTATCATAAAGAACCGGATCTGCCTCTGCTGTTGTGGGACCATTTGCACCTTCCACAATCAGCTTAGCCTGAATTTTAGCAGCAACATCTGCATTGATAACATTTTGAATGGCGGCCGGAACCAGTACATCTACTTTAGAGATTAACAAATCGCTATTTGTTATTTCAGCTCCCCCTTTAAAACCTTTCAGGGTTCCACCGTTATCCTTAACATATTTAAGAGCAACTTCCACATCGATTCCTTTTTCATTCCAGAAGGCGGAAGTATGATCCGAAATGGCGAGTATTTTAATGCCTCGTGAAGCTAACAGGCGAACGGCATGGCTTCCCACATTTCCAAATCCCTGCACGGCTGCGGTCGCGCTCTTCTTATCCATTCCGATTTTTTTCATCGCTTCAAGAGCAGCAACCATAACACCCCTTCCGGTAGCGGCTTCCCTGCCCCTGGATCCACCGAGAGTAATAGGTTTTCCGGTTACAACACCGGGACAATGCTGACCCATTATTTTGGAATAGGTATCAACAATCCAGGCCATTTCCCGTTTGCTGGTACCCATATCAGGAGCGGGAATATCGCGGTTTTCACCAAAAACATCCATCATGGCCAGGGCATAGGCCTTGGTCAAGCGCTCCAGTTCTCCCACCGACATTACTTTAGGGTCGCATTTAATGCCACCCTTTCCTCCGCCATAAGGCAAATTAGCGATAGCACATTTAAAAGTCATCCAGGCGGCAAGTGCATTAACCTCGTCTGAATTTACATCCATGGCATAGCGGATCCCACCTTTGGAAGGGCCAAGAGCGGTGCTGTGAATGGTTCGATATCCTTCAAAAACCTGCACCTGTCCGTTATCCATATTGATAGGCAGAGACACTTTAACTTCTTTCTGAGGATGACGAAGCATGCCCCGGACCTCGTCTGAGAGTCCGAAAAGTTTTGCTGCACTGTCAAGTCGGGCCAAAACGCTGTCGAACATGCTGGGATGGTTATCCTGATTTTGTGATTCGGTTTTCTTTTCCTGAGTTTTCAAATTGGTATCCATAATTGATGGTAAATTGTTGGAAATCAGTAAAGCAAATTTAGGGTTTTTATATATTCAGGTTACAAATATCGGCGAAGGATTTGAAATCATAGATTTAAGGCCTAAATCAGTGGATCAGAATAAGATAAGCCATATAAAAAGGGGCTGAAAAAAGAGCTGCATCAAAGCGGTCCAGGAAGCCTCCATGGCCGGGCATAATGTTCCCGGAATCTTTAACTCCTGCATTTCTTTTCAGCATAGATTCTATTAAGTCGCCCAGGGTTCCTGTAGCGGCTACAAGGATGGCCAATACCATCCAATGAAACAGGGAAAGAATGCCAAAGAAATGCCATAACAGGTAACCGGCGATGGCATTAAAAAAAATGCCTCCCAGGCTTCCTTCAACAGTTTTTTTGGGTGAGATCCGTTCGAATAGTTTTGTCCGGCCAATGGCTTTTCCGGTCAGGTATGCAAAAGTGTCGGAAGACCAGATCAGGATGAAAAATCCCAAAATCAATTCAGGCCGATAGGCAAATCCGGAAAAATTGATGCTTTCGTCTTTTCCATCTACTACAAAACCAGCCCTGTATAAAAACAACAGGGGAAGCACACAATAAATCAAACCGGCAAGCGAAGAAGTGAAATTTCGCACCGGATTGGGCTTATTTCTGAACAATTCGAAAAGGGGAATTAAAAATAAAGCCGGCAGAAGAAGAAAAAAATACCTGAAACCTTTTTCACCGGGCCAGGCAAAAAGCAAACCGTAAAAACCGAGGAGGAGAACAGCCACAAAAATGCCGGGAATAATCAGAGGGTTGGAACCCGACAATTTTTCCAGCTTATAAAATTCCCAAAGGCTGCCTAAGGCAACTATGGCAAACAGAAAAAAACATGAGGCCTGATGAAACCATATTCCGGAAACAAGAACAAAGAGAAAAAAAAACCCGGAAATGGCACGAACCCAAAAATTGCTCATAGTTTTCAGGAGCGGTCGGTGAGAAATACATAAATATCCCTGGGTCCATGAGCCCCCTGAACCAGAGTTTTTTCAATATCTGCTGTACGGCTGGGCCCGGAAATGGCAGTAATCATGGAAGGCAACTCCCCTTTATATTTTTCGCGTATTTTTTTTAATCCGTCTTTTACATTCATGACAATCTGGTCGGTGTAGGCAACCACAATGCAAATATGGGGGTAAAAAGGAAGGCGACGACCACCCGGCAATTTTGAGGAAACCATTACTGTTCCGGTGCGTGCTATCAGGAATTCACAAGTACAGATTCCGGTTTCGGCTTTAGCAAGCTGTGAAGCGTCGGATGAAAAAGCTATGCCGGCATCGGAGAGTATGTTTATCAGGTCGGGATCAAAAGCAAAAATTTCCTGCCAACCTCTTTCCCGTATCAAAATGGGAAGTGATTCCTTTAATTCATTTTCACTTTCGCAAAAAACAAATTTGCCATTAAGGGCGGAAAATTCACGGGCAAAAATTTCTTCAGGAGAACCTGGAGGTATCTGATAAAGATCCGATTCGAAGTCGATATTGGCAGGTGGCTCAGGAACTTTTTGAATAAGTGCTGCCCTGACCTTTTTAAGTATTTTTTCCCGCGACTTACTTTCTTCCATTTAAAACAAGGTAGGGTTATCGTCTTTTTTAGGGGGATCCTCTGGTTTGTCTTTTGCTTTTTCAGTTTCGACACTTACTTCTGAATCGGGCGATTCCTTCTTTTCAACATTACTTTCGGAAGGCTTGCCATTAACCGGACCGGACTGATTTTCTTTTTTCTCATTTTTCTCGGGCTCATCAAAGGGCCTTTTCCCGAAAATCTCTTCCAGGTCTTCCTTGAAAATCACTTCCTTTTCCAACAGTTGGTTAGCAAGCTTAATAAGTTTTTCCTTGTTCTCTTCCAGAATTTTTAAGGTCCTTGAATAACAGTTTTCAACCAGTTTGCGTACTTCTCCATCTATGGTTTCGGCCGTTTTCTCGCTATATGGTTTTTGGAAACCCATATCAGCCTGACCACTGGAATCGTAATAACTTATGTTTCCTATTTTATCGTTCAGGCCATAATAAACTACCATGGCGTAGGCCTGTTTTGTAATTTTCTCTAAATCGGACAGGGCTCCGGTGGAAACCTTTCCAAAAATTATCTCCTCAGCGGCTCTTCCACCAAGGGCAGCGCACATTTCATCATAAATTTGTTCTGCGGTGGTAATTTGTCTTTCTTCAGGCAGATACCATGCGGCTCCCAGAGATCGTCCCCGCGGAACAATGGTAACTTTAACTAAGGGAGAAGCATGTTTTACGAGCCAGCTTACGGTTGCATGTCCGGCCTCATGGAAAGCAATAACTTTCTTTTCTTCGGGAGAAATAATTTTATTTCGTTTTTCCAACCCGCCTACAATTCTGTCTACGGCATCCAGAAAATCCTGTTTATCCACTTCGGATTTATTATTCCGGGCAGCGATCAGTGCAGCTTCGTTACAAATATTGGCAATATCCGCACCTGAAAATCCGGGGGTCTGACGGGCGAGAAAATCCACATCCAGGTCTTTGGCAAGTTTCAGTGGGCGCAGATGCACAAGGAAAATTTCTTTTCTTTCATTCAGATCAGGCATATCAACATAAATCTGCCTGTCGAACCGACCGGCCCGCAAAAGGGCTCTGTCGAGAATATCAGCGCGGTTGGTTGCGGCAAGTATAATAACCCCGCTATTCGATCCAAAACCGTCCATTTCGGTGAGAAGCTGATTCAGGGTATTTTCCCTTTCATCATTAGCGCCGTGAGAAATAGATCTTCCTCTGGCCCTTCCAATAGCGTCGATTTCGTCAATGAAAATTATGCAGGGTGCTTTTTCCTTAGCCTGGCGGAAAAGGTCGCGAACCCTTGAAGCACCCACTCCGACAAACATGTCAACGAAGTCGGAACCGCTCAGGGAAAAGAAGGGAACTTTAGCCTCACCGGCAACTGCTTTGGCAAGCAGGGTTTTCCCGGTTCCGGGAGGACCCACAAGCAAAGCACCTTTAGGAATTTTTGCACCCAGCTGGGTATATTTTTTGGGGGTCTTTAAAAAATCAACGATTTCTTTCAGTTCCACTTTAGCTTCATCCAGGCCGGCCACATCATTGAATGTGATGGTAACATGGGTATCCTTATCGAAAAGCTGGGCTTTCGATTTTCCTATATTAAAAATCTGACCCGGACCACTTTGTCCGCCACTCATGCGACGCATAATAAACACCCAAAGAAGAATCATTATCAGGATGGGTAAAATCCAACCGAGCTGGTCCGTCCATTCGTATCTTTCTTTGTCTTCCGGCGTAATTCTTTCGGTTTCGGGAAGTGTGGCCTGTACTTCGCGCACCATGGCCATAAAATTTCCCACTTCCGGTATTTTATATGCGTAATGGGGTCCCTTGTTGAACTTTACTTTCTTATGCGCCGGATCCTTCTGAAGAATTTCGGGCTTAATATAAATTTCGGCCTCCCGCTTATTAATAATATCAATCCTGTCTATTTCCTGATTTTTCAGGGCGGTGGAAAAGGCCGACCAGGAAATGGGTTCGGGGGATCCCCGGAAATCAAAAATGCTCAGGCTTAGGAGGATTAACACCAAAGCCACATAAATCCAATAATAATTAAAGTTGTTTTTAGGCAATTGTGGTTTTTTTGGGAGCTTGTTTTTCAGCTTTCCCATTCCGCCCTGCTTGCCGGAACCTTCTTTATTTTCAGTTTCTTTATTTTCTTCACTCATAATCTTAGCCCGGAATTTTTTGGGTTACGCCATCTGCCCACAGTTCTTCCAATTGATAAAAAGACCGGGTTTCAGGCTGAAATATATGCACTACAACATTTCCATAGTCCAGCAAAATCCATTCCGCATTTCCAAATCCTTCCGAATGCCAGGGTTTTGTTTTTTCTTTTTTCTTAATCTGGTCCTCTACAGAATCAGCAATGGCTTCAACCTGGGTTTTGGAATTTCCTTCACAAATTACAAAGTAGTCGCAAACTGCGGTTGTAATTTCCTTCAGATTTATCAGCACCACGTTATTGCCTTTTTTTTCCTGGATTCCTTCAATGGCGGCATGAGCAAGCGAAAGCGAAGGGTCGGATTGTTTCGACGGGGATTTTGGTTTTGTTTTTCTTTTTGCCATGCCCTGAAATTATGGAGTCCAAAGTTAATCAAAAATCCCTAAATAGTTTTAATTTAGTTCCTGATAATCAACAAAATGGAGACAAGTCTGCAGGAGTATAAAGTGCATCATTTTCCGGTTCTTGAATCGACCAATTCCAAAGCCCTTGAAATGATAAAATCGGGGGTTGCCGGGGCGGGAGATGTGATTTATACCGTACAACAGGAGCGCGGCCGAGGACAGCGCGAAAAGGTATGGGAGAGTGAAGCCGGCATGGGGCTTACCCTGAGTATAGTTCTGAATCCCGGGGTAAAAATAGACACCGGTGGGTTTTCCCTCTCCATTTTAACGGCATTGGCGGCCCATGCCTTTGTGGCGGAAGAACTGTCAAATACGGAGGATGAGCCCGAAATCCTGATAAAATGGCCGAATGACATTCTAATAAACGGCAGGAAAGCAGGGGGAATATTAATTGAAAACATTATTCAGGGGGATCAAATTTCGTGGAGTGTTGTCGGGGTTGGAATTAATTTAAACGGGCACCCCGAAATTCCGGGAAGGGCCACTACATCTCTAATAAAACACACGAAAAAAAATCTTCCTCCCGAATTAGCCTTGAATAAATTCTTAATTCACTTTCAAAACTATTGGGAGCGTTTCAGGGGCCCTGGGAGAAAAAGCCTGTTGAATGAATACAAAACAAAATTGTTCGGCCTTGGGAAGGAAGTAAAGTTTCGTGATGCAACCGGCGAATTCACCGGCAAACCGGAAGATGTAACTGAAACCGGTAAAATCAGAGTAAAAAACCTGAATGACGGAATAATCAGGGAATACTATTTACAGGGGCTCGAATGGCTTATTTAATCTCCTTCATTTTTTCGGCCAGGAGATTGAAAAAGTTGGTAAGGGGCTTTTCCACCATCATTTTCATCATGGGATTCATGTCGGAAGAAAAAATAAGTTGCCCCTGACATTTTCCGGAACCCGTATCCTTCAAATGAACATCCAGATTAAACTGAAGTGGGATTTTATCACCAGCCGATTCGATGGCAATTTTTTCCGGAGGAGTTTTCCCGACCATTTTCATGCCTATGGTTGCCATCCCGTTAATCACAAATGAGCAGGTATCGTTTGTCGACTGCCATTTAGTAACCTGGGGGGGCATTAATTTTTCAAAATTATTGAAGTCGGACAAAAAGGAAAAAACATTTTCCCGGGAGTTTTCTATCTCAACGATGTTACTTTCTATAAGGGTTTTGCTCATTTTCTATTTCTTTTGAAGGCCCCATTCGGCGGGATTATCTCTCCACAATTTCATGGAGGTGAGGTCTGATTCGGAAATATAATCTTTCTCAACGGCCTTTTTCATCAGAATTTCGTAGTTGCACAAAGTAATAAGGTCGCATTTCGATTTTTTAAAATTATCGCTGGCTGCCTTAAAACCGTAGGAAAAAATAGATGACATTCCTTTTACTTCAACACCTGCTTTCCGAAGCGCCTCAACTGCTTTCAGGCTACTTCCACCGGTTGAGACCAGGTCTTCAATCAGTACAACCGATTGACCTTTTTCAATTTCCCCTTCTATCAGGTTTTCAAGGCCGTGTTTTTTGGGTTCAGGTCTTACATAAATAAAGGGAAGACCCAAATCCTGAGCCACAAGCACCCCATGGGCAATTGCTCCCGTTGCCACACCGGCAATTACATCGGGTTTCCCGAATTTTTCTTCCACAACTTTAGTAAATTGCTGGCGGATGTAAGTTCTCACCTTGGGATGAGACAGGGTTTTCCGGTTATCGCAATAAATAGGAGATTTCCAACCTGAAGCCCAGGTAAAGGGTTTTGAGGGCTGTAATTTAATGGCTTTGATTTGGAGTAGAAATTCAGCAATTTTATGGGCTGATTCCGTGTTAAATAGCATTTGACAAAGATATTTTTTTTCCTGCTTAAACCGTTTAGTTTGAAAAAGATTTTTTTAGAAAACAAAACCATCCTTACGGGCCCTTCATCCGATTTTGAGGAAGCGGGACTTTCCGGAGGCTTTTCCCCTTCTGACGAGGCTTCATTATGGAATGGAATTAATGCATTTTTAAAAAGCGATGAAAAAAAATTATTCATTTATTCGAATGAGGAGGCAAAGGTTATTGGCCGGCTGGGAAAATTATGGGGTTTTATCAGAGCAGGTGGAGGAGTGGTAAAAAACGAAAACGATGAATGGTTGTTAATTTTGCGAAAGGGCTTATGGGATTTGCCCAAGGGTAAACTCGATCCCGGCGAGTCGCCGGAAAAGGGTGCATTAAGGGAAGTTGAGGAAGAGTGCGGTTTAAGCGGGCTTACAATTACCGGTGCGGCTGTTCACGGTTATCATTTTTACCGTGAACGAAAAAAGCCCGTATTAAAAGAAACCTGGTGGTTTCCCATGGAGGTTGCTGGATCACCTGCGCTGTATCCACAAAAGGAAGAGGCTATTGAAAAAGCCGTTTGGGCAAATCACGAAAAGGCCATTCAACTTTTGGAAGGTTCCTACCCGAACATAAAAGACATGCTTAACCGGATGTTTCCGGAGCTATTCTCTTTTAAAATTGATTAAATCGGTATTTGGGATATCAGATAACTCGCATTGACGGAACAGGGTAATCAATTGCCCCCTGTGGAAGGTAGAATGATTCATGCAATGCATGATAATATCACCCAGCCGGCGGGAATATGGTTTTCCTCGTGAATCATTAAAATGAATCAATCGCGATTCATCGCCCGGGCTGAATTCACGGGTTTTCAGGAGAAACCTTTCCGAAGTATTTGCAAATTGATCAATAGCAGGATTTTTAAAAGCCGCCGAAGGGGGCCAGTCGAGTACTTCGCCTTCAATCCGGGCCAACCAGATCAATTCAGCATCCCAGATATGATGCACGGTTTTCCGGATCGAAGGGAAACTGGATACAATTTCCCGATCGAGATTCGCTGGATCTATCTTCAACAAATAATCCCCCAGTCTTCTGTTAGCCCAGAGGTTATAAGATACCAACTGCTCAAAAAATTCATTCATTTTTTAAATACCACTGGCTAAAACATCGGCGAGATGCATAACCTTCATGGGCTTATTTTGTTTTTTTAAATAACCATCGATATGCATTAAACAACTGTAATCGGTAGAAATAAGAAAATCAGCTTTAGTGGATTCCGCACATTTCACTTTTTGTTCCGCCATTCCCACGGAAACCGGTTCGAATTTTACCGCAAAGGTTCCGCCAAATCCGCAACAGGAGTCGGTATCTTCCATTTCTACCATTTTCAGTCCCTGAACTCCGGACAGCAATACCCTTGGCTCCTTTTTTATTCCAACTTCACGAAGTCCGCTGCAACTGTCATGATAGGTAGCCAGGCCTTCAAGCCGGGAACCGAATTCGGTTTTCTTCAACACGTTCACCAGAAAATCGGAAAACTCATAGATATTTTTTTGCACCGAGCGGCATTCATTATGCAGTACGGAATTGTGAAACATTTTCGGGTAATAATTTTTGATCATTCCAACGCAGGATGCCGAAGGGGACACAATGGGCCTGTCATTGGGAAATTCAAGAATCAGTTTTTCGGCTACTTCCTTACAATCATCCCAAAACCCTGCGTTAAAAGCGGGTTGTCCGCAGCAGGTTTGTTCGGGGTTATAATGCACCCGGCAGCCTGCCTTTTCAAGCACCTTTATCATATTAAAGGCGGTTTCAGGAAAAAACTGATCAATAAAACAGGGGATAAAAAGGTCAACCAGCATAGATGGTAAAATTACAAATAATCCTACTTTTCCACCCGGGAATCTTTAGGGATGGTTAGAAGCAGGAGAAAACCGACAATAAAAAACACAATGAGTGATAAAATGGAGGTTCGCATCGAACCCGTAAAACCATTAATGAATCCCCAGCTAAAGGTTCCGATTACAATGGCAATTTTTTCACTTACATCAAAAAAACTAAAGAAGCTGGCATGATCTTCTGTATCCGGAAGGAGCTTGGAATAGGTTGATCGTGAAAGAGATTGTATGCCTCCCATTACCAGCCCAACTAATCCCGCCACTACATAAAATTCCGAGGGGGAGTCAACCTGCGAATATGTATAAACGCAAATCAAAATCCAGATTATCAAAGCAATTCCCAGGCCTTTGATATTTCCGAGTCTCTCGCTCAGCCAGGAAAACAAGAAGGCCCCTCCTACCCCTACAAACTGAATGAGCAAAATGCTAATGATAAGGTCGGAGTCTTCCAGACCCTTAATTTCCTGTTTGGCAAACAACACGGCCATCAGCATTACCGTTTGCACACCCATGGAATACACGAAATAGGACGACAAAAAGCGCTTTAAACGGGGTAATTGGCGAAGCTCAATCATTACCTTTTTTAATTCCCGGAATCCCATTAAAAGAACATTTCCCTGGGTTTTTCGTCCGAACACATTATTTGGAAGGATGGCGAAAGGAATCTGGGCAAAACCTATCCACCAGATTCCGGTTAGCACAAAGCACCATCTCACATTCATGTCAAACACTTTAAGAAGTACGAGATTTGTAATCAGCAGGAGAGCCGACCCCACATAGCCCATGGCAAATCCCCGTGCACTTACGCGATCCTGGTTGAGCGGTTCGGCAATTTCGGGAAGAAAAGCGTTATAAAAAACGAGAGATCCGTTAAATCCAATACTGGCAAAAAAGACTCCCAGCATACTCAACACCACATTATCGGTATCAAAAAAGTATAACGAACAACAACTCAGGGCACCGAGGTAGCAGAATATCTGCATGAAGAATTTTTTCTTTCCTGCATAATCAGCAACTCCTGAAAGCAAAGGGGCAGAAAAGGAAACTACCAGAAAGGAAAGAGAAATAACATAGGAATAAAATTCGGTATTCAGAAAATCACGCCCGAAGGCAAAAATATGCCCGCCAAGATCCTGCTGGGTAGCCGATTCGTAAAAAATAGGAAAAATAGCACTTGTAATAATCAGGGGATATACCGAGTTTGCCCAGTCGTAAAAGGTCCAGGCAAAAACAATTTTTTTATTTCCCCTGATGGGCGATTTCATTCTTCGGAAGATTTATCGCCCACAAAATAGTCTTCTTTTTCGGCAAATAACAAATTAAAAGAAGTCAGGGAGCCATAAATCCGGGTTATGTACTGTTGCAGGTTTACTTTCTCGGAATCGGAAAGCACTTTATGGCTGTTAATCTGTTGTTCGAGAACCCGGAGGCGGTCGCGCACCATTACAATTTTATGGAAAAAAGTTTCCAGGGGTATTTCTTTTTCTTTGGCCCCTTCCTGTCCAGGCTGTAAAATTAATTTACCCTGTTTCCATTTGGATCCCAGTTTCACATAACCCGGGTAAACATCCAATTCCATCAATACGCTTTTCAGGGCTGATTTCAGATTTTCTTCATTCATGGATTTATCATTTAATGCTTCCAAAAATTCAAGTTCAGGGGAATGAGCGGAGATTTCATAGATTCCGAATTTCCCGAAATCAATTCTGTACATATCTCCCTCCTGGTCCAGGATTTTACCCTTACCAAATTTCCCATGTATTACAAAAGGGCTTTTGCTCATTATATTACTTTATAAACTTCTGTTTCCTTTAACCATTTGAGCCAGTTTCTTTCCCGGAAAGGAAAGCGGTAACCTATAACAAAGCCACCCGAATAAAAGGAGGTTGCCAGATTAAACCGTTTTTGATTAAACAATGTGTTATCTACTTTAGAGTTCAGGGCCATAAAAAAATTATTGTTGCTGAATCCGAGAGCTGCCCTGAAATCTCCCGCCGCCCACTGAAAGGCCCAGTTATTCATGGAAGTGCGATCGTCGAGTGTTTTCAGGGTCCGATGGTACAAGGAGGTCCCCAGTGAGGCAGTAAGATTAAGGAAGAACCGCTTACCCAAAATAAGGTTGAAGGAATAGCCCGGATTAATGGAAAAACCGAAAGCCTGATAACTTTTCAATTTTCCCCAATCATCATAAAAAGGAACAGCAGGTCCGGGCAGGAAACCGGTATCGCTGGCCATATCCATGTGGTACAGATTTCCAACCAGCATGAAGGAGCCGGCCGTTTTGAGTTGCCTATAAGTATATGAATAGGCCGAATTATAATTGAAACGGCCTTTCCGGTTAACAAAATACAAGGTTTTAATTCTCAAATCGCGGCTTGACAAGGAAGGGTTCAGATGGTAAGGAACCGTATTTCCCGGGGTAAAGGCGGTATCGTAATTGGGAGTTTTTTCATCGTAAAATCCTTTATAATTACGGTAGGAACCTTCGAACCTGAATTTTTTCCAGGAAACGGAAGCCATCAGAAAATTGTATACCGTTTTTCCTCTCTTTTGAATGTCGGCGTCGGTACGAGGAGTTTTGAACCCCAGAGAAAGAGAAAGCTTGTCGTAATCAATGCTGAATCCTGAAATTCTGTTTCCGGGGCTGATCCATGAAGGGGCAGAAACCTTTCCCGTGTCTGCAACCAGCGGCTGATCAAGGGATAGCGTGTATTTCGATTCGGTTTGAAAAAGTGAAATTATCAGACGGTTTGAAAACTTTCGGACATAATTCGAATCATACTGAGCCCAGGCGGAACTTCCGGCAATCAGGAAAAGGAACAAATAAAGCGTACGTTTTTTCACAGAAAAAAGGGGCCATTTGGCCCCGAATTTATGCATTCACTCCCGCACGGATAATATTTAAAGCACCTCCGGCCTTAAACCATTCTATTTGTTGCTCATTATACGAATGGTTTACCGGAAACTCCTCTTTTGAACCGTCTTTATGATTCAAAACAATGGTTAGTTGCTTATCCGGACTAAAAGAAGTTAAGCCCAAAATATCAATGACATCGTCTTCCTGAATTTTATCGTAATCTTTTTTGTCGGCAAAGGTCAATGCCAGCATTCCCTGTTTTTTCAAATTGGTTTCATGAATCCGTGCAAAGGATTTAACCAGCACACAACGAACACCCAGGTGCCTTGGCTCCATGGCAGCATGCTCTCGGGAAGACCCTTCCCCGTAGTTTTCATCACCAACCACTACAGAACCAATTCCATTTTTCTTGTAATCGCGCTGCACTTTAGGAACCTCATCAAACTCACCTGTGAGCTGGTTCTTAACACTGTTTGTTTTATCGTTAAAATAATTAACCGCACCAATCAGCATGTTGTTGGAAATGTTATCCAGATGACCCCGGTATTTTAACCAGGGGCCGGCCATGGAAATGTGATCGGTAGTACACTTTCCTTTTGCCTTAATTAAAAGCTTCAGGCCTTTCAGGTCGCTTCCTTCCCAGGCGGGGAAAGGATCCAGCAACTGCAAACGGGAACTTTCCGGGTTTACAAGAACCTGCACTTTGCTTCCGTCTTTTGCAGGTTCCTGATATCCGGCATCTTTTACCTCAAAACCCTTGGGTGGCATTTCAATGCCGGAGGGTTCTGCCAGTTTCACCTTTTCCCCTTTTTCATTTTCAAGGGTATCGGTCATAGGGTTGAAAGTAAGATTACCGGCAAGAGCCAGGGCGGTAACAATTTCCGGAGAGGCTACAAAGGCATGGGTGTTTGGATTTCCGTCGTTGCGTTTTGCAAAGTTCCGGTTAAATGAAGTAATAATGGAGTTTTTCCTGTTGGGATCGTCGGAGTGCCTGTCCCACTGTCCAATACACGGACCGCAGGCATTAGCAAGCACTACCCCACCCATTTTATCAAACACACCCAGGTAACCGTCGCGTTCTACGGTGTATCGAACCTGTTCAGATCCGGGTGTAATGGTAAATTCTGATTTGGCTTTTAAATTTTTGTCAACGGCTTGTTTAGCCAGTGATGCTGCCCGTGAAATATCTTCATAGGAAGAATTAGTACATGAACCAATCAGGCCCACTTCAAGTTTTTCGGGCCAACCGTTTTCTTTTACAGCGGCAGCAAATTTAGAAAGGGGCCATGCCAGATCCGGAGTAAATGGCCCATTGATATGGGGCTCAAGTTCCGAAAGATTTATTTCAATAACCTGATCGAAAAATTTGTCCGGATTTTCATATACTTCCTTGTCGCCCCGCAAATGTTCTTTTATTTCATCGGCAAGTTTAGCCACATCGGCTCTTCCGGTTCCCTTCAGGTATTCCGCCATTTTTTCATCGTAACAGAAAATGGAAGTAGTGGCTCCAATTTCGGCTCCCATATTACAAATAGTGCCTTTTCCTGTACAGGAGAGTGAATCGGCGCCCTCTCCAAAATATTCAACAATGGCATCGGTTCCACCCTTCACCGTGAGTATTCCGGCTACTTTCAAAATAACATCTTTTGAGGAAGTCCAGCCGCTTAGTTTTCCAGTTAGTTTCACACCGATCAAACGGGGCATTTTGAGTTCCCAGGGCAATCCGGCCATAACATCGCAAGCATCAGCACCTCCCACACCAATGGCCACCATTCCCAATCCTCCGGCATTTACCGTATGGGAATCGGTTCCAATCATCATGCCTCCGGGGAAGGCATAATTTTCCAAAATTACCTGATGAATAATTCCCGCTCCGGGTTTCCAGAAACCAATTCCGTATTTGTTCGATACAGAAGAAAGAAAATTAAAAACTTCTTCGTTGGTTTTTATGGCCCGCTTCAGATCTTCCTCCGCGCCCGATTTGGCAACGATAAGGTGATCGCAATGAACGGTGCTGGGAACAGCAACGCTCTGCCTTCCGGCCTGCATGAATTGAAGCAGCGCCATTTGTGCTGTGGCATCCTGCATGGCAACGCGATCGGGCTTAAAATCAACATAGGATTTTCCTCTTTCAAAGGGCTTTTTGGGCAAATCATCCGCCAGGTGGGTATATAGTATTTTTTCAGTCAGGGTTAGCGGACGATTCAGCACTTTCCTTGCAGCATTTACCTTAGCCTCAAGGCCGGCATAGGTATTTTTAATCATATCAATATCGAAAGCCATACAGTTTGGGTTTTGTTATATGGGCGAATTTACCAAAAAAAACTTTTTAAAAGGGAGCTTGGGGGATTGGATTGCTTATTTTATTCCGATTTCATCGGTAAAAATAAAGGAAGGCATTCCCCGGCCGGGGTGCCAGTCGGGAAGTGGACCCGGATATGAGACTTCAATCCTGATTTTTCGAAGCTTTTTTCCAGGAAACTTAACCTGAAAATCCTGCCTTTTCACCTCCATATTTTCCGGACTTTCCGGAGCAGTGACCGAACCGATAAAAATCCAAGTATTTCCGTCCTCTTCCATTCCAAAATACTTTACCATGGGAGGAAACAAAATCCAGGAACGGGTATCCTGAAGGAAGCCAAGGCTTATTTCGCTAAGGGTAGTTTCTTTACCAAGATCTATCATAACAGCTACCTCCTGCCCCTGATAGCCCATCCAGTCACCCTTTCTCCAGTCGGTATCGCCAATAATTCCGTCGGCAAGGGATTGAGGGCCGTTACAGGCGTATTGGGGATTGGGATTGCCCTCCACTGAAATCGAAAACCTTCCGGGGTATTTATAAAACCGGGCCTGCGTGGTTGGAAAGGGTTTTGTTCCGGGAAATCCATCCGGGCGACCTTTTTCATAAAATGCCAAATAAGATCCGGGGGTTCTTATCCATGCCTGTGAGCCGTAAACTTTTCCATCATCTCCTGATAATTGAATGTTTTGGCCTTTAACAGGGGATGTAAGGGGCAGCACCTTAATTTGCATGCTGTCGGAAAACGAACGAAAGGGGGCAAAAATCAGGGGAGCGGGAAAATATTCCGGGGGGTGAGTGGGCATAAGCGATGGGGGTTTGACAAACGGGCGCTTTTGCTCTTGTGGCTTATCGGTAAGGTAAAAAATTATTTCCGCTGAGGAAGAAAGGTCAAAAGCCGAAAGGAATAATCTGTTTCTTTCTTCTCCATCAAAGAATATCTGATTCAGAAAACAGCTATTTACAGATTCCGCATCACGGCGGATGACAAACTCTTTACCGCCTGAAGTTTGCACAACGGCACGATTAAATAAAGGAGCACCGGTTAAAAATATGCCAGAGCCGGGGGAGGCAGGATAAAATCCCAATGCACTGAAAACATACCAGGCGCTCATTTGTCCGCAATCTTCATTTCCGGGTAATCCATCCGGATGTCCGGAATAAAATTCAGTAATTATTTTTTGGACCAGCGTAATAGATTTTTCAGGTTTACCCAGGTAATTATAGAGATAGGCATATAAATGACTGGGTTCATTGCCGTGAGCGTATTGCCCAATCAATCCGGTAATATCAGGTTGCTCCCGACCCGAAGTTTTAGAGGTAACCGAAAACAGGGAGTCGAGTTTCTTTTCAAATCTATTTGCACCATCATGAAACTTCATCAGCCCATAAATATCATGAGGAACAGAAAAAGCATAATGCCAGGCATTGGCTTCGGTAAAATGATTGTTTACCTGGTAAGGATCAAATGGGCTAAGCCAGTTGCCATTAAAGCGTGGACGAAAAAATCCGGTTTTGGTATCCAGCAGGTTTTTCCATGCCATACAACGAATCAGATATTCCCCGGCCAGTTCAGACTTTCCGGTTTGAGAAGCCAGCATATAAATGCACCAGTCGTTATAAGCATACTCAAGGGTTTTGGATACCGACTCGCTTTCATCCTGCACCTGAAGGAATCCAAAATCACGATAGTGAGCAATTCCCTTATAGTTTCTCCGGGCGTGTGAACTAACCATAGCTTCGAGGGCGAGGGCAGGATCAAAATTTCTGATTCCTGAAGACCAGGCATCGGCTAAAAAGCCGAGGGCATGGTTTCCAATCATGCAATCCGTTTCCCGGGCCGACAATTCCCACACCGGCAAAGCCCCGGTTTGCTTGTACATTTCAAGCATTGTTTTTACAAAATCAAGGCTTCTGGGCTTATCGATTAAATTTAACAGGGGATGCAAAGCCCTGTGGGTATCCCACAGGGAAAAAACCTGGTAATACTTAAATCCTTGGGCTTTATATATTTTATCATCCATGCCCCGGTAAAATCCATTCACATCGGAAGCAAGGGAAGGGTGAATCATACAATGGTAAAGGGCAGTATAAAAAACAGTTTTCAGGGAATCACGGGAATCGGAAATCCGGATTTTTGAGAGTTCATTATTCCAGGCATCGCGTGCTTTTTTCAAAACTGAATCAAAGGATTCATTTTGGGTTTCAGTTTTAAGATTCAGCAATGCCCCTTCTTCACTCACCAGGGAAATACCCACTTTAATGATAAGGGGTTTTGAAGGGTTCGGTTCGAACCGAAAACAAGCCCTTAGTTTTTCAGCCGATTCCCCTACGGTGTTTTTGATTTCCTTTCCATTTTTCTCCCAAATAGTTTCTACAACAGGTTCAGAAAATTCAATGGCGAAAAATATTTTCTGATTTTGTGCCCAGCCTTCGCTGAACCTCTTACCGACCAGGATTTTTTTGGAAATCCATTTTGCCGAAGCATCCTGAGGTTTATCCCGATGAACGAGGTCGAGCAAAATGAACTTTTTTTCCTTTGCCGGGAATTGAATTCTGTGCCAGCCGGTTCGTTCTGTTGCAGTAAGTTCAACCCGGATGTTATTATTTTTAAGTGTTACGGCATAATATCCGGGGCTTGCTTTTTCATCGGAATGCCGGAAAGCCTGCCTGTATTTCTCAGGATCGAATGAATACTTTCCGGACTGAGGCAACAGCAAAACATCGCCCCAGTCGGAAACGCCGGTACCGCTCAGATGGGTGTGTGAAAATCCGTATAACAGGGAATCAGAATAATGATATCCGGAACAACCTTCCCAGGAACCATCGGTCCGGGTGTCGGGGGAAAGCTGAACCATTCCGAAGGGCCGAAGAGCACCCGGGAATGTATGGCCCGTTCCGGCGGTTCCCACAAAAGGATTTACGAAAACGGTATAGTCAGATGAAACATTTTGGGCATTTAAAAACCCAAAAACAAACAGAGAAATAAAAAACCGGATTCGCATTTCGTGAAGATAATGCAAAAATCAAGCCTGTTTCCTTAAGATAAGTGAGGCAGCTCCCAATAAAGCGGCATCACCATCAGGTAGTTTGGAAGGAAGGATTTTCACCTTCCCTTTGTAAATATGAAGCAGGTTCTGTCCAAAAGCTTTCTTCATAGGCTGAAAAAGCAGATTTCCGGCCCGGGCCAATCCACCTCCTACAAAAATTACGGAGGGAGAAGTAAAAACAACCGCATTGGCAAGAGCTTCGCCTAAAAGGCTACCGGTAATCTGAAAAGTTTGTCTGGCGCTTGGATCGCCCTTTCTGGCAAGTTTAAAAATCTGGTCTGCAGAAACCTGATCGTCGGGGCGCAGGTTTTTCATTTCCTTATAAGTATTAACCAGGCCTGTAGCCGAGCAATAAGTTTCCAGACAGCCTCTTCGGCCACAGCCACAGGCACGACCGAGGCGGTCAATAATTACATGTCCTATTTCTCCGGCAAATCCGGATCCACCGTAGAGGAGCTTTCCATTGGCCACAAGGCCACTACCCAGCCCGGTTCCCAGGGTTATGTAAATAAAATCACGCTCTTTTTTTGCACCACCGAAAAGCATTTCCCCAAGGGCTGCAGCATTGGCATCGTTGGTAAGGACGGTACGGGTTTTTAATTTCCGGGAAATCATGGCGGCCAGGGGAATGGTACCTTTCCAGGGCATGTTGGGAGCCTTTACAATAGAGCCCGAATAAACATGACCGCTGGGAGCGCCAATTCCAACGCCTCTGAGCTTTTGGTTTTTTTTGAGTAAGGACTTAAGAGTTTTCGAAAGAACCTCGACAAATTCTTCGGGCTTGCGGTAAGCACAGGTATTAATGGTTTTGCGGGCAACTACCTTCCCTCCGGAAGAAACAAGCCCAATCAGGGTATTGGTACCTCCAATATCAATCCCTGCTGCTAATTGACTTGTCATAATTTATGTTTTGCTTTAACAATGCCTTTTTCACCAGGATTCCGAAAAGAGCCAGATAGGCAAATCCGGCGAGGGGAATCAGGTAACTGATTTTAATTCCAGCCACATCAGCAATCCAACCCTGAAGCGGAGGAATAAATGCACCTCCCATAATCATCATAATCAAAAGCGAGGAAGCCTGATTTGTATATTTTCCAAGTCCGGCAATAGAAAGCGAAAAAATACAAGGCCACATTACGCTGCAAAACAATCCGCAGGAAATAAAAGAATACAAGGCCGGTTTCCCTTCTGTTAAAATGCCAATCATCATCATAACGCCGGCCATTAAAGAAAATAAAATCATGGTTCGAACCGGTTTAAGTTTGCTCAGGAAAAATCCAATAATCAGAATACCCAACCAGGGGAGAAAATTAATCAAATCAGAAAGAGGACTTCCCTTGATAAAATTAACCCCGAGTATTACGGCAAAGGCTAACAGGGGTACCATTACCTTCAACATATTTTTCGTGGTTGGCGACAAATCAAAAACTTCGAGAGCCCCGGTCCAGCGTCCAATCATCAGGCATCCCCAGTAAAGGGAAATAAAATGCACCGTTTTTTCAGCGGGGAGTCCGAGAATTTCAGTGCGGGTCATAAGCTCAGGGAGGTTGCTTTGAATACTCACTTCTACACCCACATAAACAAAAATGGCCGCCATACCCAGCCATACCTGAGGAAAGCGGAAAGCACCCATTTCAGTTTGAGCCTTTTCCTCTTTCTTAATGGCGGGAAGGGTGCTGAAAAAAACAAGTGCGGCAAAAGCAATAAAGCTAAAACCCAGCCACAGATAGGGGGTTCCCACGGTAGAAAAATCCGTTATTTCACCCGTTCCGCTGACCGATCCGAAAATAGCATAGCCCAAAATCAGAGGGCCGATGGTAGTACCGAAAGAATTTATGCCACCGGCAAGGTTAACACGGTGGGAACCGGTATCGGGTTTTCCCAGGGCAATCACGTAAGGATTTGCAACAATTTGCTGAAGGGCAAAACCAAGCGCAACCACAAACAATGATGTAAGCATGAGTGGGAAACTTTCAAGTCTGGCAGCGGGCCAAAACCCGAAAGCGCCGATAGCTGAAATCAGTAATCCTGCAACCAAACCGTTTTTATATCCGAAGCGATTCAAGGGGTCGCCCCGGAAAGAAGAAAGGAGAAAATAAATTAATGCCCCTACCGTATATGCAATATAAAAAGCGGAATCGACCAATTGCGATTGCCACTGCAATAAGGAAAAATGCTTTTTAAAAACAGGAATCAGAATGGTATTTGAAGCCGCCACAAAACCCCAGAAGAAAAATACAGAAATCAGGACCAACAGGGGTCTGCTGAATCCGGACTTGCTCTGACTGAGGGTTGTATCAGAAAATTCGGGCGACATGGGGAAAGGCTCTAAGGTATATAAAATCCGCGCAATCTGCCCAAAAATGTGTTTGCGGGGTTCACTCAATTCCTTAACTTTGCTTCCCTCAAAAAAATTAATAAAAATGGCAGACACAGGAGATATTGGCGTAGGTTCATTCATTCGTTTTAACGGTGAAATTTGTCAGGTCGTGGAATACCAGCACAGGACCCCCGGAAACTTAAGGGCTTTTTACCAGGCCCGCATGAAAAACCTAAAAACCGGTCGCTGGGTTGAAAACCGATTCCGCTCCGGTGAATCCGTTGATATCGTGAGGGTGGAATTCAAGGAGATGCAGTTTATTTATCCTGAAAATGAATTTATTGTTTTAATGGATCCTGAGAATTTTGAGCAGGTATATATAAACGCCTCGATGATCGGTGATGGTATTAAATTTTTGAAAGAAGGCATGCTGGTTAAAGTTGCCTTTGAGGGCGATCAGCCATTAACAGCCGAACCGCCTACTTTTGTTGAACTCGAAATTACATATTGCGAACCGGGCGTTAAAGGCGATACAGCCACCAACACATTAAAACCTGCCACATTGGAAACAGGAGCCAATGTTAATGTGCCCTTGTTTGTAAATTCCGGTGAGAAAATCAAGGTTGATACCCGCACCGGATCCTATATGGAAAGGGTGAAATAATACCCAGGAGATGCAATTTCCAAATTCATTATCCCTGAAAACCCTGGCGGAAATCCTGGGCATACCCTTTGTTGGAAATCCTGATTTATTGTTGAGCGGCCTGAATGAAATTCACCGGGTTAAACCGGGGGAAATAGTTTTCGTTGATCATCCTAAATATTTTAAGAAAGCGCTGGAAAGTGCCGCCAGTTGCGTAATTATTAATGAACAGGTAGAATGCCCCCCGGAAAAGGGATTGTTGATTTCCAAAGACCCTTTTTCATCTTTCAACAAATTAATTCTTCATTTCAATCCTGTTTCCCCTTTTGTTACGGGCCAAATTTCTCCCTCAGCAAAAATTGGCAAAGACACAACAATTTACCCTGGGGTTTATGTGGGTAATGGCGTTGAAATAGGCGAAGGGTGCATTCTTTACCCCAATGTTGTTTTATATCCCGGAACCCGTATTGGAAATGGAGTAATAATTCATGCCGGTTCGGTTATCGGAGCCGATGCGTTTTATTATAAAAAACGGGAAGATCATTTTGAGAAGTTGATTACCTGCGGACGAACTATCATTGAAGACAATGTTGAAATTGGTGCCTTATGCACTATCGACCGGGGTGTTACAGCCGATACCATAATCGGTGCAGGCTCAAAGCTCGACAACCAGGTTCACATCGGCCACGATACGGTTACGGGCAAAATGTGTCTGATTGCCGCCCAGGCCGGTGTTGCCGGAGTAGTGAATGTGGGAAACCGTGTTACCCTATGGGGGCAGGCCGGCATTACCAGCGATGTTACTTTGGGAGACGGATCTACGGTATATGCCCAATCGGGAGTATCGGGAAATACCGATCCCGGAAAACAATACTTTGGCAGTCCTGCCGGAGAAGCCCGAGAAAAAATGAAGGAAATTATGTCGGTAAAACGAATTCCTGATATTTTGGAAAAGCTGGATAAAATTTCAAAATAATATTCCCTTAGTTTATCGTCTTTTTTCATTTATCGGTCTAATTGAGACCCTCATCCGGTCAATTCCCCTAACTTTACAATAAATTCATAAAAAAAGTGTCGGGCACAGGGAAAATACTTACCAGATCAAAGCTTATGGAAATTAAGCTTAATTCCCTGCTGGAAGTAACCAAGGCCATAAATACAAACGCCAGCACCGTTGAGCTACTCGACATTTTCAGGAAGGTTGCGGTGGAAAAACTCAATATCGGAAGGCTGGTACTCTTTGTAAACGACAACGAATGGAAATGCGTTTTGAAATTTGGCACTCCCGATATTCCTGAGTTAAATATTGATAAAGATTTAACGGGAATAAAAGAGATTACTTATCTGTCACTGGCAGAAGGGATTCAGATACCGGAGTTTGATGTAATAGTCCCTGTTTTTCATAAGGCCACTCCCCTGGCCTATGTTCTCATTGGAGACCTTAATGAAGAGAGCATTTCCGTTAGCCCCATTATCAAACACCTGCCATTTATCCAAACGCTTACCAATATTATTGTAGTTGCCATTGAGAACAAAAAGTTGTTCAGGGAGAACATAAAACAGGCAGCAATGCAAAAGGAGCTGGAACTGGCATCACAAATGCAATCGCTTTTGTTTCCCTCTTCACTTCCTTCCGACGAGGTGATGGATATTTCTGCTTTTTACTTTCCGCACCGCCAGGTAGGCGGTGATTATTATGATTTTGTTCGCTTGAATGAAAACGAAATTATTTTATGTATGGCGGATGTTTCCGGCAAAGGAGTACCGGCCGCTTTGCTGATGTCGAATTTTCAGGCCAACCTTCGATCTAAATTATCCCATATCCAATCATTGACCGATCTGGTAAAAGAGTTAAACCATGTGGTAATGCAGAATGCAAAAGGAGAAAAATTTATTACTCTTTTCATTGCCAGATATAATCAGGTAACTCGTACCCTAAATTATATTAATGCCGGTCACAATCCTCCTATTGTGTATTCCGGAAACGCCACAACATTCCTGAAAACAGGATGTACCGGCCTGGGAATGTTTCCGGAGCTTCCGAGAATCAGGGAAGGGCTGGTTACCTTACTCCCCTCCACTACTTTACTTTGTTACACCGATGGGGTGGTAGAAGTCAGCGACGAGGAGGGCAATGAGTTCGGAACCGAAAGTCTGGAAAAGATAATGTTGAATAGCGCTGAACTAACCATGGCCGAACTAAACACAATAGTAATCCGGGGAATTGACAGGCACCGGAGAAGCATGCCTTATATTGACGACATTACCTTACTTAGCTGTCGTTTTTTCTGAGCCGGGGAGATAAAACACATCCAACACAACCTGCATGGCCAGGAAGCCCCAGAAAATGGCCGATGATTTATCGGTATCCAGGAAGTTATTGAGTGTTCCGTGCACAAAATAGGTTAACAAACCCAGGAATATTGCCAGGGAAAAGCCCCTCAACCTGGGATCCTTAAACATTCGATACTGCCGTACTCCCGTATAAACCGAAGCAATCAATATGGAGAGGAAGCTTACCATACCCAAAACACCCGATTCAGCGAGGGGGCCTATGTATTCACTATGTGCATTACCCCTGTCGCCGGCATTGGTTGAGATAGAAGTTTTTTCATAGGAAAACTGGAAGGGAGCATATTGGAACATATAAGTTCCCGGACCCCATCCAAAAAAGGGTCGCTCCTGAAACATGCGAAGTGCGCTCATCCAACGGTTAATCCGCTCCTTATTAGAAGCATCTGTGGAAATGTTGGAAATAGACTGCACATGTTCGGAAAAATCGGTTGAGGAAGCTTTTTTATTCTTTTCAAGGCGCATGATAATTTTATCCTGAAACAGGAAAAAGGCAAGCACGGCACCGACACCCATAAGACAAAGGGTAAAAAATTTAATACGGAGCCGCAAAATGAGAAAAACGATCAAAGCAGCGCCCAGGCTAACCCATGCAGCACGGGTATAAGAAAGCAGGGTAGCAACAATAAATAAAATGAACAATACCCAATATCCAAGTTTTTTAGAAGGCTTTAAATTCTTTTCAGACAGAAAATAAAAAAACAGAGGAATAAACATGGCCAGCATGGCTCCGTAGGAAGTGTGGTCATTGTAAAAGGGGGTCATGGCTGTATGAGCCGGCCCTTGGGCAAAACCACCCTGGGAATGCACCACGATGGTATAAATAATTACCAGGGTAAACGAAATTATATAAGCCATTGAATATTTTTCCATGGAGCCCTTTTCCCGGAACATTAAGGCAGCCACAAAAAAGAAGGGTATTACAAACCACAAACGGCTCAGGAAGTACTTAATCGAAACAAGCGGCATTTCGCTGGTGATGGTGGTAATCAGAATCCAAACCAGATTAAAAATTATGGCAATGGTAATGGGATGGCGGATAATTTTTGGGTCGAAGAATCCTTCGTACAAATACCGGAAAATAAAAATGAGGGTAACTCCGAACAAAAGGGGCTCAGTAGGCAAACTAAGGGCAACACCGAACTGATCGGTATCTTTTAAAATAACCGACAAAGGGGTGAAGAAAACGATCAGGTAAATGAGCTTATCCATAGATACCAGGGCAAGCAGAATTATAAGAGCTGCCCCAGGCAAAAGATTAAGCCAATAAAACTCAAATGCAATGGCCAGGGTGTTCAGAAGAACAAATACTCCGGCAATTATATAAAGCCATTTTATTTTGAGGGTGTCGGCCATTAATTATGAAAGTCTGCCCCGGCGCTCGACAATGGAAATCACAATCAGAGAGCCCAGGAGTGTACTTAACATGGTAAAGGAACAAATCAGCCACCGGATGGGATAAGCCTTTTTGTCGGGTCTCATGGGTTGAATAATTACATTCGTGTAGGTTAACTCTTTGGTAACGTCACGAACGGCGTTATCCAGGTCAATTTTTAATTTATAAAGATTGTCTAATCCTGACTTCAGTTGCTCGTTAAGGGCAATAAAATCATTCCCTTTTTCTTCGAGGTTCCTGATAGAAACCACAATGTCAGCTGTCTTTTTGGGGTTCCCACCCAGACTCCGGTAGTATTCTTTGGCAGCTTCTTTTGCCTGTGATTTATAATCGATAATTCCGTACTTTATTTTAATCTCCTTCAAGGCAAGGGAAATGGAATCGATTTCCTTTTGTTTCAGCATAATCTGACGGGAAACAATATTCACAACTTCCTGGGATTTCTCTTTATGAATGTTCCGTGTAATTTTGTTGAAAAAGTAGATCATGCTTCTCATCATCCGATATGCAGTATCCGGATTAGTATCAAGCACCTCGATTTCAACGGCTTCATATTCGGTTTTGCTGACCCTGATATTTTCAGAAACTTCCAGCATCAGGTTTGTTTTCCAACCCGTTTTGCTTTCATCAACCCCGTAATGCCTGGATAGCTGATGCCGCCGAATCAGCGAATCCTTAATGACATTCGATTGAAAAAGCTGCAACATCTGTTCAGAGGGGGTTTCGATGCCGTAGGGGATCAGATTGCTTGGGTAAATAACCGCGGAAGATTTAAATTTAGGAGGAATAAACAAAGGACTGGAAAAGAAAAAAGCCAGTAGGCCTGAGGCTAGGACAAGAACCGCCAATGGCTTCTTATATTTCAAAGCCAAACGAAACAGGTCCATATTATTAAAAACATCAGCCATTTACGCTTTTTTTTCAAAGGGTTTTCTTTTCCGGATCGCATTAAAGCTTTCAAGAGCAATAACAGCCAAAACGGCAATAACAAAGGTAGCCAGGGTGGTAACAGTAACTATCAGCCAGCGGACGGGATAGGATTTTTTTTCAGCGGGATAAGCCTGGTCAACTACAAACTTCAGGGGCATTTTTTCTTCGAAATCCATTTTGACCTGTTCGTATTTCGCACGAACTTCGGAAAGTTGTTTACGCTGAAATTCTAGGTTATCACGTAGCGACATATAAGCCTGACCGTATTGGGAAAGGAATTTCAGTTGACTTCTAATTTGTTCGGCGGCAGCAGTTTTTCCTTCCAAAATGGCTTTTCCCAGAGCTTCGTTTAACCTCTCGGCCTGTGATTCATAATCGTTTACCCCCAGTGCCATCAATTTCTTCAGGGAGTCCTGCGTAGCCTGCACCTCGGAGGAAAGCTGATTATAGGTTTTCTCAACATATTCCATACCCATGCGTGCACGACCTTTACGAATAAGAGCCATGGTGGAATCGTAGAGATCGCTTATGTAGTTGGCAATATTGGCAGCATACTCGGGAACCTCATCCAATACTTCAATTTTCACCGACATGTATTCGGTTCTTTCAAAAGAGATATTGCTTTCGTATTGCTTATAAAGGTTGGTGAGTTTATAGGGGCTGGTACTGTCGATTTCGTAATGCTGCATGAGTTTGAACCGGTCAATTACCCGTTGCCGGATATGATTAGAATTCAACACCTGAAGCATTTGTTCTGCCTCTTCTTCCTCCCCAAACTGGAGGATATCGTCCTTTTGGCTTCTTTGTTCGGAAAGAAGGGCTTTCGAAACCGAGCTTGTGGTGGTGGGAAACAGAATGACGGTGGATTTGTACTTATTGGGAATAATTAAAGACACAATAATAGCTGCCACAGCACCTACAGCGGTAATTAACAGAATAGGCTTTCTCCACTCGTAAAGAAAAACAAGCAAATGAGTACTGTCAAAAAAATCTTTCCTTTCTTTTTCCATTCAGCAGACCGTATTTTTCATTTGGTAAAACAGGGAGCCAAAAGTAGCAAAATTCCTGCAATCAAAAGGCAACGAAAAGACCTCTAAATTATTTTAAAAAAAGGGCATTACTTGTACTTAAGGAAGCGTAAAACGCTTTTCAGGGAAATCAGCCCAATAGCAAAGGACCAAAGGCCCGAAGCCCCTACCATTAAGGCAAAATTAACGAGCCAGTCCTGGGAAATTCGCTTGGAGGCAAATGCAATTGCCCCCACCCCGGCCGCAAAGACAACAAGGGTAATCAAAAGGCGCTTGTTTATACGGAACTTAAAAAAGCGCTGGACAATGATTACCTGCACCCCGGCTGTTAAAACCTGGGTAGTAAAACTGGCCAGAGAGGATCCAAAAGAAGACATTTTGGGAATTAGGATCAGGTTGAGGGCAATGTTTATAACCATACCCGATGCGGCCACTAAATTCAGCTCCTTTAAGTTTCCATTGGCCGTTAAAAGGGTTCCGAAAATATAGGTGGTGCAGATTGGGATAAAACAGGCCATCAAAACGGCAAAAACCCGGGCAGATTAAGGCGCAAAATGTATACCATAGAGCAGAAACATTAATTCACTTCGGTAGAAAAAGCATCCGATTCCTATAACCAGGGCCGGAGTAATCAACAAGGTGTAACTCAGCTTGACCAGGTGTTCAACGGGCTCTCTGAATTTTATCATCCGTGAAAACATTGGAAGTAAGAGACCTGAAAACAGAAAAGCAATCATATTGGTAGCATCCAGAAAGCGGTAGCCCTGGGCATAAATTCCCGATTGATAGGCCCCTTCTCCATCCGGGAGCATTCTTTCAAGCATTACAGTGTCAATCCGGTTGTAAAAAGTCATCAGTAAAACCAGGACGGCAAAAGGAAAACTCTTTTTCAAAATCATCATGCTGAAGGGAAGGGAAAACTTCAGTTTTAAGGAATCGGTTTTACCTACCACAATCAGGAAAGTAATAACAGCCGTCAGCACATATCCCAGGGTTTGGGCATACACATAGTACATAATGTCCATTTCCGGAAACCAGTTGCCATAAAGAAGGAACAGGCACAGAATTATCATTATGGTACGGTCGAGCACCGAAATAAAACTATCGGTCTTGAACAAATGAAGTCCGGCCAGATTAGAACGCAAATACATGATAAAACTGATCAGGAACTGATTAAAGCCCAGCCACATCAGGAGGCGCATCAGGCGGGAATCATAACCTATAAAATAACCGCAAACAAGGGTTACGACGATGTACAAGGTGGCCAGAAAGAATTTGAGAACCGTTAGGGAAGAAAAATGTTTGGTAAGCAGTTGATTGTTTTGGGAAATATTTTTATTGTTAAAATTGGTAATCCCGAAATCAAGGAGTATATTCAGGAGAAAGGAAAAATTAAACAAAGCAAAATAGAGTCCGTAATCTTCCGTTCCAACAGCTTTCTGCATTTCTCTGTCGATGCCGAAAACCCAGTAGGTTTTTATAACCAGGTTTAAGCCAAGCACCAGGGCCAGATTGTTCAGAAACTTTTTGTGCATGTGCAAAGATAAAAAGTTACCGATTGGGAAGGCGGGAAAGGAAGGCGGAGCGATTGCTATATTTGTACAATGAAAATTCTGATAAACGGCCGTTTGTTGATTGAAGAGAAATTGGAGGGGATTGGTGTGTTCGCCTGGGAAACTTTATCGCGGATGGCCCGAAATCACCCGGAGGTGGAGTTTTATTGCCTTTTCGATCGCCAGCCCGGCACCTGCTTTCTCCGACACCCGAATATTATTCCGATTCAGGCCGGACCAAAAACACGGCATCCTCTGCTTTGGTATTTCTGGATGGAACAGGTGGTGCCCGGAATCATCAAAAAAATAAAACCTGACTTGTTTTTTTCTCCCGACGGTTTTCTTTCCCTTCGAACCCGGGTACCTTCGCTACCGGTTATTCACGACCTCAATTTCGAATATTTTCCCGATCACCTGCCGCCGGCTGCACGGAGGTATTACCGTCGTTTTTTTCCCCGGTATGCGCTAAAAGGGAAAAGGGTAATAACCGTTTCAGAATACAGTCGTAAGACCATCATGGAAAAATACGGAATCAGGGAAGAGCAGATTGATGTGGTGTATAACGGAAGCAAAGAAAATTTCCGTCCTGCCACATTTTCCATGAAAGAAGAAACCCGCCGGAAGTATTCGGGGGGCAAACCCTATTTTTTATATGTAGGATCACTTCATCCCCGGAAAAACATTCCACGAATGTTATTGGCTTATGAGAAATTCCGGGAAACAACAGGCATCCATATCCGGTTTGTTATTGCCGGAGAAAAAATGGGTTGGGCCGCTGAATACGAAAGCATTGCCGGAAAACTAAAATACAGAGAGGATTTAATCTTTACCGGAAGGGTAAACGATCAAACCTTAAATGAACTTTACGGTGCCGCTTTCTCTCTCGTTTATGTTCCTTATTTTGAAGGCTTCGGAATTCCTTTAATTGAAGCCATGAATTGCGAAACGCCTATAATCACCGGTAATGTTACCTCGCTTCCGGAAGTAGCCGGCGATGCGGCCCTCTATGCCAACCCTTATTCGGTTGATTCAATAACCGAATCCATGATCCGGATTTCTTCGGATGAAAATCTCAGGACCCTGCTGATTCAAAAAGGGAAGCTGAGAAAAGAACAATTTTCCTGGGAAAAAACCGCCGAAAAAGTCTGGCAATCCATCCTAAAGTCATGCCCCTGAAGAAACTACTACCCTACCTCCACCAGGGCTTAATTGAAGCCGGATGCGATGAGGCCGGCAGAGGTTGTCTGGCCGGGCCTGTAGTAGCTGCCGCAGTAATTCTGCCGCCGGAATTTTCACTGGATGGCATCGACGACTCAAAAAAACTCAGCAAATCGAAGCGGAATTTCCTGCGTGGCGAAATCGAAAGACTTGCCATTTCGTGGTCGGTTTTTATGATTGATCCCGAAGAGATTGACCGCATTAACATATTGCGGGCATCGATGAAAGCCATGCAGGAAGCCCTTTCCGGACTAAATCAGGATCCCCAGCATATTCTTATTGATGGCAACCGTTTTCCCGGATTCAAAAAAATTCCACACAGCTGCATCATTAAGGGCGATGGGAAATACGCCAGCATAGCCGCTGCCAGCATTCTCGCAAAAACTTACCGCGACGATTTCATGGAAAAAATACACCTGGAATTTCCACATTATGGCTGGGATAAGAACGCAGGATACCCTACGGCTTTCCACCGAAACGCCATCCGTAAACACGGACCCTGCAAACACCACCGTATGTCGTTCCGCCTCCTTCCCGAACAGTTGTCGCTGGAATTTTAAGCCTTATTCACAGCAGGGCTTTAATAACTACCTTGTTTTCTCCCCCCCTACCCACACAGGCAACTTAAATTTGCTTTAACCTATGGGCATCTAACACATGGCAAAAAAAATTCTGGTTTCCCTGGCCCTAATCTCCATGACCGGAATTCTGGTATTTTTCTTCCTTTATTATCAGAAAGCAAAATACAAAGTTGATTCTGCCCTGGATTATATTCCGGCGGATGCCAGCCTGATTATCGAGACTTCAAATTTAAAGGAAGCACACCGTAAGCTATCTGATATCAGTCTAATCTGGAACAACCTGAGAGAAACTCCATTTTTTTCATCCTTGGCGGGCGACTTGAAGGTCCTGGACAGTCTGGCCGAGGAGAATCATTCCTTAAGAGATATTTTTTCCAGGAATCAGTTATTTGTTTCTCTGATTCCAATGGGAGATTCATTGACCGAACCCCTTTTTCTGAGTTCATTTACCGAAATAGGTTTTATTAATGATCCTGAAAAATTACTGGAGAATTTCGGCAGTAAAGGCGAACCTGATTTCATTTCCTCTTGGAATATTCCCATAAAAAATGTACACCTGGGAAATACAGCCCGTTCTTTTTTTTACGCACACAACGAAGGGGTTTGGATAGGAAGTTTTCACCGTGGGCTGGTTCTGAGCAGCCTGGAGACAAAAATGAGCAACAAAGGAATCACGCAGGATTCTATGTTTGTAAAAATTGCCCAAACCAAAAGTTCCAGATCCGATGGGACTTTCTATTTTTCCAATGTTTCGCTTTCGACCTTGCTTAATAAAATTCTGAATCCGCCATCAAAAAACGGACTGGAAAGTCTGAGATCAGACAAAATGGCTGCGGCCCTTGATCTCGAGATAAAACCCAATTATCTTTCATTCACAGGATTTACGGCATTGCCGGAATCCAAAAATCATCCTCTGTTTGCATTTCAGGGCCAAAAACCCATTCAACCCGAAGGTATAAAATTGCTTCCGGCTTCCGTTCACAGCTTTATCTGGATGGGATTTTCCGATCCTGCATCCTTTCGGGAAAAGGGTTTCGAAGCGCTTAGCCCGGCCAAAATTCAATCACCGCTTACATCCTTTTACAGCTGGTGCAGAGATTCCCTGAACTTAAATCCCGAGGACCTCTTTGAATCCTGGCTTGGCAATGAAATCTGCACGGGAATATCAGGAAGAGAGGAAAGGTCATCCAGCCGCTTTGTGGTATTGCATGCAAATGATCCCGATTTAATGAAGGAAAGTCTGAGTATCGCGGAAAGAGCCGCCCGGAAATTAAAAAAATCTCTTCCCGACAGTCTGGCTCACCTGAATTATACAATCCAGAAATCCGCCCTGGGAGATGTTCCGGGAATCTTCAGGGGACAAGCTTTTTCAGCCGGAGAAATTCCATGGTATTTTTTCACAGGCGAATATCTGGTTTACGGTCCCTCGCCCGAATTGCTGAAACAATTTATCACCGACATGGAATCAGGCAACCGGCTGCTTAACACTTCCGGATTTAAAGATTTCTACAAGGGTCACTTAAGTTCAACTTCCAACATTTTCCTGTTTTCGGCTCCCTCCAGGTCGAACGACTACATATTGAACTTCCTCAATGAGGAATTCGGAAAAGTTTTCAGTGGTTTCAGTGAAATAATAAAAAAACATGACGGGGTTTCCCTGCAGCTTTCTCTTGAAAATGCTCTGTTTTATACCCATTTATTCCTTCGTCATAATCCATCCGAAAAAAAGGAAAGTACCACCCTTTGGGAAACCAAACTCGACACTTTGGTTCTGAGTCGGCCCTGGGTAATGGAAAATCACCTGAACGGCGGTCGTGAAATTCTTGTACAGGATGCCAATGCAAGTCTTTATCTTATTTCCGGCACCGGAAAAATTTTGTGGAAAAAGGATCTTGAAAGTCCTATTATGGGTAATCCGGTTCAGGTGGATGCCTACCGCAATAATAAGCTGCAATACCTTCTGCTTACTCCCCATTACCTCCACCTGATTGACCGAAATGGAAAATATGTAGAAGGATTCCCAAAAAAATTAAAATCCCCCGCCATAAGTCCAATGGCCGTATATGATTATGACAATTCCAGAGATTACAGGATTTTATTTGGAACCGCAGACCGAAAAATAGTGAACCTTACCGTAAAGGGAGAAACAGCTTCAAAATGGACACAGCCGGTCATGGAATCCGAGTTACATACGCCCCCCTTTCATTTCAGGTCAGGGGGTAAGGACTACCTTATAGCTGTTGACAAATCCGGGAAAATTTATGTTATGAACCGGCGGGGTGAAACCGAGTTAAAAGTGAAGGAAGCGTTTGAAAAAATGCATTTCCGGCCCGTAGTTGAGTGGGGCAAAGACATCAGGGAATTTTCCATCTTCTGCGCCGATTCCTCCGGAGAAATCTCCCGTATCCGGCTTGGTGGGAACCGGGAAACTATTAAGACAAACAACACCGGAACCTATTCCGGCTTTTCCTTTGAAGACATCACCGGCGACGGCCTTAATGATTTTATTTTTTACCGGAAAAACGAAGTTTCTGTTTTTGAAAGAGACGGAAAACAGGTTTTCACTTTTCAGCCCAAAACATACATTACCTCAAGGCCGGAAGTTTATCAATTAGGAGCCGGAAAAAAATACCTGGGCTTTACCTGCAGGGGTTCGGAAGAAATATATTTACTCGATGCCAAAGGCTTTCCGGTGGGAGGATTTCCCTTTCAGGGCTCCACCCCATTTGCTATTTCCGACCTATATAAAAATGGAAATCCGGTACTGATTTCTGTAAGAAAAGACGGAACACTTTCAATTTACAGTCTTCGGGATCAGGGGCGACCAATACTGGAATAATCAAACCCCGCTTCGCGCATTTTATCTACCGGATACAGATTTCTTCCGTCGAAGATAACCGGACTTTTGAGGAGGGATTTAATCCGCTTAAAGTCGGGTGTCCTGAATAAGCTCCATTCCGTACAAATAATCAGGGCATCGGCTCCGTCTACAGCATCATACGGGTCGGAAGAAAAACCAACTCCGGTGGTTACCTTTTTTACATTGTCCATCGCCTCCGGATCGTAGGCTTTTATTTCTGCACCCGCTTTTTGAAGTTCTTTAATGATGTAAAGTGCAGGAGCCTCCCGAATGTCATCGGTATCGGGTTTAAAAGCAAGCCCCCAGACTGCGAAGGTCTTTCCTTTCAAATCCGGACCAAATCGTTCAAAAATTCGTGGCAACAGAATAGTTTTCTGAATTTCATTCACCGCCATCACGGCAGAAAGTATTTTAAAATCGTAGCCTGCTTTTTTGGAAGAAAGTGAGAGTGCCTGCACATCCTTTGGAAAACAGGAACCTCCGTAACCGATTCCCGGAAACAAAAACCGCTTTCCAATCCGGTCGTCACTTCCGATACCAATTCGCACCATGTCAACATCGGCACCCAGCAATTCACATAAATTGGCGATTTCATTCATGAAACTGATTTTGGTGGCAAGAAAAGCATTGGCAGCATATTTGGTTAGCTCCGCAGATTTTTCATCCATGAAAATTATGGGATTCCCCTGTCTGACATAAGGCCGGTAAAGCTCTTCCATGATTCCCTTTGCTTTTTCGGAGCCGGTTCCAACTACCACCCTGTCGGGTTTCATAAAATCGTCTACGGCAAAACCTTCACGTAAAAATTCCGGATTGGAAACAACATCAAAAGCCACCTTGGCATTTTTCTGAATTTCTTTCGTCACGAGTTCAGCGGTTCCAACAGGCACCGTGCTTTTATCTACAATAACTTTATAGTCCTTTATCAATTTCCCAAGATCGCCGGCTACCCCGAGCACATAACTCAGATCAGCCGAGCCATCCTCTCCGGGTGGAGTGGGATGAGCCAAAAAAATAACCTTGGCATTTTCAACTGCGTCGGCAAGGGAAGTAGTAAAGGAAAGTCTGCATGCCTTTATGTTTCGTTGAAACAGATTGCCGAGATGGGGCTCATAGATAGGAACCTCTCCAGCTTTCATCTTACGCACTTTTTCTGCATCGATATCAACACAAACTACAATGTTTCCGGTCTCGGCGAGGCAGGTTCCTGTTACCAATCCAACATATCCGGTTCCTATAACGGCAATATTCATAGAGGGCTAAATTAAAAAAACGATTTTACGGCTCCTGAAATCAGGTTTAAGGTATCGGCATCGAGTTCGGTGTGCATGGGAAGGGAAATAACTTCCTTGCACAATTGCTCCGTAACCGGAAAGTCGCCGGTCTTATACCGGTCGGAAGCAAAAGCTTTTTGCATATGCAAAGGAATGGGGTAATAAATCATGGCGGGGATTCCCTGGCTTTCCAAATGTTTTTTCAAATCATCTCTTTTGCCGTTGGTTACCCGTAAAGTATATTGATGAAAAACATGGTTAGAACCCGAAAAGCGTTCCGGAATTTTCAACTCCGGAATTTGGGCAAATTCGTGGTCGTAAAATTCAGCCGCTTTATTTCGTGCAGCAGCGTACTGATCAAGGTATTTTAATTTTATGTCGAGGATAGCGGCCTGGATGGAATCGAGACGGCTATTGCATCCGATTTCATCGTGAACATATTGAACACTCTGACCGTGATTGGCAATCATACGGATGCGCGATGCCAGCGCATCGTCGTGGGTAAAAATAGCACCCCCATCACCGTAGCATCCCAGATTTTTTGAAGGAAAAAACGAAGTACAACCAATGGTTCCCATGGTTCCCGCTTTTTGGACTTTTCCATTTGAAAATTTGTAATCAGCACCAATAGCCTGGGCGGTGTCTTCAATAATATACAGGTTATGCTTCCCGGCAATTTCCAAAAGAGATTCCATATCGGCACACTGACCAAACAGGTGTACCGGAACAATGGCTTTTGTTTTCGGGGTAATGGCCGCCTCCACGGCAGCAGGGTCAATATTAAAAGTTCCGGGATGAACATCTACCAGAACCGGGGTTAACTTCAGCAAGGCAATCACCTCGGCAGTTGCCACATAAGTAAAACTGGCCGTAATAACCTCATCGCCCGGCTTCAGGTCGAGGGCCATCATGGCAATTTGTAAAGCATCGGTCCCGTTCGCACAGGGAACTACATGTTTTACCCCCAAATATTGCTGCAATGAACCGGCAAAGGATTTTACGGCAGGACCATTAATAAAGGCGGCACTGTCTATTACCTCCTGAACTGCTTTATCTACCTCGGGTTTTATTTTTTTGTACTGGGTTTTCAGATCTACCATCTGAATTTTGGGGACAACTTTTTCCATGGGATAAAAATGTCTGCGAATATACGGAATACGGGTCAAAAATTATCTTCTGAAATTATCCAAACTACTCAATAATTACGGGCTCTCTGCGTTGCATTTATGCCCATTTACCCTGAAAATCCGTATCTTTAGCGAAGCATGAAACGCTCAATTACCACCTTTTTTGCTCTTCTTTTTTCAGGCTCTTTGGTATGGGCCCAGGGCATAAAAGACACCTCCATTTACGTCCCGCTTATTCATATTGGACTGGGAGCTCAGTTACCCGGGGCTGATATGGCTAAGCGGTTTGGACCAAATGCATCGGTTGGATTGGGACTGGATTTTAAACTGGAAAGCCAATGGATCATCGGAGGTTCCGCTACTTATCTTTTCAGTAACAAAATAAAAGAGAAAGGAATTCTCGACAGCATAAAGGCCGGCGGGAATGAGGGCTTTATCATTGACCAGAACGGTCAATTTGCCGATGTGAGACTTTTTGAACGGGGGGGCACATGGACTTTAAATTTCGGGCGGCTATTCCCCATTGGCAAGGGAAATCCCAATTCAGGAATTGTGGCAAAAATAGGCCTGGGCGGTATGGCTCATAAAATCAGAATTGAAGACATCGGGAACCGCTCTCCCCAACTTCAGAAAGAATATAAAAAAGGATATGACCGCTTAACCATGGGTTATGTAATTTCCGAATATGTTGGATACATGTATATTTCGGAAAACAAAATGATTAACTTTTTTGCAGGGCTTGAATTCTATCAGGGCTTTACCCGGAGCGCACGCAGTTATAATTTTGATACAATGGAAAGAGATAATTCAAAACGGCTTGACCTGCTGCATGGAATTCGTGTCGGGTGGATTCTTCCTTTGTATAAGAAGACCGCCAAAGATATCTACTACTACTAGCCGCTGATGTCTTTTTTCTTTCTTCCAGGAATTTACGTGTACCGGTTCGGCATTTTTATTGCTTCCTTCTTCTCTGAAAAGGCAAGACTTTGGATACGGGGAAGGAAAAATACCTTTTCCCGATTATCGGAATTCGCACAAAGAAAAGACCCTACAAAAAAACTGATATGGTTTCATTGCGCATCGCTGGGGGAATTTGAGCAGGGAAGGCCCCTTATTGAGAAGTTTTTTAATGAGGGAGCTTATACCGTTGCACTTTCCTTTTTTTCACCCAGTGGCTTTGAAGTTAGAAAGAACTATGAAAAGGCGCATTTTGTTTTTTATTTACCCCTCGACACACCCGGCAATGCTGCAAAGACCGTTTCATTTCTAAGACCCGATCTGGTAATATTTGTAAAATATGAGTTTTGGCATTTTCATTTGAGAGAAATCTCAAAAAACAAAATTCCTCTGCTGCTTATCAGTGGAGTATTCCATTCCGGGCAACCCTTTTTCAAATTCTGGGGAAAGGGGTTCCGGAAAACCCTGAGCTTTTTCTCTAAAATTGGTGTTCGGGATGAGAGATCTCAATTGCTGCTTAAAACGATTAATGTAAGTTCAAAGATTACCGGAGATCTGAGGTTCGACCGTGTTAGTTCCGTGGCCGGCCAGGCATTTGAAGATGATAAGATTCGGAAATTTTCTGAGGGCCAAAAAATTTTGGTTGCAGGTTCGGCTTGGGAACCCGACGATGCCATAATTCTGAAATTTCTTAACAGCCACGCTGCAGATTGGAAAATTATTTTGGCTCCACACGATGTCAACCCTGCCAGAATAGATTTACTGAAAAGGACATTTGGCACATTTTCGCCTGTTTTGTATTCCGGATCAGAAAAAGAAACTGATCCCGCATCCCGGGTTATGATTATAGATACCATAGGAAAACTATCATTCCTTTACCGTTACGGCAGCCTTTGCTGGATTGGCGGAGGATTTGGAAAGAGTATCCACAATATTCTGGAGCCTGCCGCCTATGGCATTCCGGTGGTTTTTGGTCCTGCCTTCGGGAAATTTCCCGAGGCCGGAGAATTAATTACCCTTGGCGGGGCCTTTGGAGTGAACACGCCAAAAGAAGGTTTTGAAAAGCTTTCCTGGCTTGCCCGAGACCCGGTTTTAAGACAGATTGCCGGATTCATCGGCTCGGAATATGTCAGAAAAAACACCGGTGCAACAGAGAAATCGTTGCAGCTGGCTTTATCACTAATTAATAACACCCGGACAATACCGGCAAAAACTGAAGTATGAAATTTATCGATTATCCCTTTTCCCCGGAAATTCAAAGGGGGCTTCAGGAGGCCGGCTTTGTCAAACCCACCGACATTCAATTCAGGGCCATTCCTCCCATTTTACGGGGAGAAGATGTTTTTGCCATTGCCCAAACCGGAACCGGGAAAACCGCAGCATTTGCTCTTCCGGTCTTAAACATGCTCCATAAAAGCCATGGAAAAAAAAGAGGAAGTGGAGTAAAATGCCTGATTATGGTTCCCACCCGCGAACTTGGAAAGCAACTGGAATCGGTTTTCATCGCCCTTGGAAGATATACACCCTTATCATTCCTGGGAATTTTCGGCGGTGCAGGAATAGAGCGTCAGATAGAAAAATTAAACCTGGGGGTAGATGTCCTAATCTCAACCCCCGGTCGAATGTTCGACCTGATAAACCGCGGCAATCTTCTGTTGCACAGAGCTGAAATTCTTATCCTCGATGAGGCGGACCGTATGCTGGACATGGGATTTTACAAAGACATAAAAGCTGTTTTACCCATGCTGAAAAGCCGCCGGCAAACCCTGTTTTTTTCAGCAACACTGAATCCAAAAATTAAAAAACTGGCTTATGATATTGTGCGAAATCCGATTCGTATCAGTGTTTCGCCCCGCGATCCGGTAAATGCCAATATCGACCATGCGCTTCTGTTTGCGGAAATGGATGAAAAAAGATTTGTGCTTCAGAAATTCCTCGAATCCCATCCCGGAGAAAAAATTCTGATTTTCGCACGAACCAAGGTAAGAGTGGAGAGGGTTCAGAAATTTCTGATGGGAAAAAACTTCCCCTGCGTTGGACTACATGGAGGTATGGAACAAAAAACCCGGAATTTTAATCTTAAAAAATTCCGATCAGGTGAAGAAAAAATTCTGGTGGCAACGGATGTAAGTGCACGGGGCATTGACATCCCTGATATTGATTGGGTTATTAATTACGATCTCCCCGACGATCCCCGCGTTTATGTGCACCGGGTTGGCCGTACAGGCCGTGGAACAAAAAGGGGAAAAGCCTTGAGTTTTTGCTCGCCCGGGGAAAAACCATTGATGGGGGAAATTGAAAAGTTTACCGGAAAAAAAATTCAGCGGATATCTTTAAGCAGGGAAGAACTGGACTCTTTATCGGAAACAAAAACCGGAGAAGAGGGAGACTGGAAAAAGCTGATTGCTGAGAACGAAAAAAGAAAAAAGAAATAGGTGATGGAAAATCCCCTTAAGATTGAAGTAAGGGAAATAAGTCCTGCCGAGATTGAGCTCCTGCTTGACTACTGGTATTCTGCCAGTCCGGAATTTTTAACCGGTATGGGAATAGATTTGAAATTATTTCCCGAACGAAATCAGTTTAAAAAAACCCTTGAGTTGCAGATTCAATCCCCCTATGAACACAAAAAAGCCTATTGTGTTATCTGGTGGCTGAACAACATTCCCTGTGGCCATTCCAACATCAATCCCATTGATTTTGGTAATGAAGCAGCCATGCACCTTCATTTATGGAAGACCGATGGCCGGCAGAAAGGCATTGGAACTGAATTTGTCAGAAAATCTATACCCTTTTATTTTAAAAATTTCCATCTGAAAAAATTGCGTTGCATGCCCTACGCAGCCAATCCGGCTCCGCACCGCGTTCTTGAAAAAGCAGGGTTTAGGAATATGGGCAGAAAAACACTGATTCCCGGTTCTTTTAATTTTGAGCAGGAGGTAATAGACTGGGTCATAACGCGTGAAGAATTCGACCGGATGCAAACCATCTGAATTCTTTGTTTGGGCCCTTTTTCGTACCTTTACATTCTATGAAAACTCTTATGAAGAAGGCCATTTCAAGCAGGGAAGCTATCAGCCTGGAAGAAAAATACGGTGCCCATAATTACCACCCCATTCCGGTAGTTATTGAACGAGGCGAAGGCATTTATGTGTGGGATCCGGAAGGAAAAAAATACATGGATTTTTTATCGGCCTATTCAGCCGTTAATCAGGGACACTGCCATCCACGGATCATGAAGGTGTTTTTCGACCAGGCGGCAAAAATTACACTTACATCAAGAGCCTTTTATAACGATAAACTCGGGGAGTATGCCCGCTTTATCACTGAATACTTCGGATACCACAAAGTATTGCCCATGAATACCGGTGCCGAAGGGGTTGAAACCGCCGTTAAACTTGCCCGTCGCTGGGGTTATGAAAAAAAGGGGATTCCTGAAAACAAAGCTGTAATTATTTGTTGTGAAGGGAATTTTCACGGACGCACCATTACCGTTGTTTCCCTTTCTGGCGATCCTGAATCAAGAACAGGTTTTGGACCCTATACCCCCGGGATAATCCGTATTCCTTACAATGATGCCGCGGCGCTTGAGAAGGTGTTATCCATAAATCAGGATGTGGCCGGTTTTCTGGTTGAACCCGTTCAGGGAGAAGCCGGTGTAATTATTCCTGATGAAGGTTACCTGAAAACCTGCCGTGAGATTTGCTCCCGTTATAATGTTTTATTTATCGCCGATGAAATTCAAAGCGGACTTGGCCGGGTTGGAAAACGGCTGGCCTGCGATTATGAAAATGTACGACCCGACATCCTTATTTTGGGAAAAGCCCTTTCCGGTGGCATGTTGCCGGTTGCTGCGGTTTTGGCAGACGATGAAATTATGCTTACGATTAAACCCGGGCAGCACGGAAGCACCTACGGAGGTAATCCTTTAGCCTGTGCCGTAGCTATGGAATCTATAAAAGTTCTGGAGGAAGAAGACCTGATACAAAATTCCTTCAGGCTCGGAAAAATTTTCGGGGAAGAACTCGAAAAAATAAAAAACTCCCGAAAAGACCTGATAAAAACAGTAAGAAGCCTTGGCCTTTGGGGAGCCCTGGTGATTTCTCATGAAAATAAAAATGCCGCCTGGGAAATATGTCTTGCCCTCAAAGAGAAAGGACTGCTGGCCAAACCAACGCACGGCGACACCATCCGGTTTGCCCCTCCCCTTTTGATTACGGAAAGTGAACTCCGTGAAGCTTTATCCGTTATTTCAGCGGTTATAAAAGAATTCAGGTAAGCAGGTGGCATTAAAATTGATCGGTTTGCCCTAAAAACATATATGCAAGCCGACAACTACACTAAGGCCGTTTTAACGGCCATCGCCCTTTTTCTGGGCATTATTGCTTTTCAAAACATCTTCCCGGTTAAAACCGCATATGCCGGAAAATCCGGGCATTACCTGAATGGCCCTGTCCTAAATCCAGACGGATCAATGAATGTTACCCTGGTTAACAGCACCATGGATGTAAACCTGAAGGAATTGGGGGGATATAGCATTTACGGAACACTGCCCATAAACCTGAAGGAGGTTTCCGGAAGCAGCATTTACTCTTCAGGAATTCCGGTGAATATCAAGGCTTTAGATGGCTCAGGAATTTTCGGTGGGGCACTTCCCGTTAAGGTTAAATAAAGACTTATTCCAAGGTTTTTTGCTTTCTTTACATTTCGAATGAAGAATTCCGGGATTTGTCTTGCCCTCCTTTGCCAATTTTTTTTGTGGTCCTATGGTTTTGGCCAAAATCCTATAATTACTGAACTGGAAAGAAAGCTTGTTAATGCAGGCGACTCCGACAAAGTGGTTCTGCTTTCGAAACTGGTTGCCGAATACTCCACCATAAATCCCGCACATGCCGATAGCCTTTGCAAACTGGAAGTTGCACTTGCCGAAAAATTAAACAGTCCATGGCTAAGGATTATAGCCTATTCCAGTAAGGCCACCGTGTATATTTCCCAGGCCAACCTGGAGTCGGCGTTGAAAATTTCGCTGGATGCCCAGAAAATAGGCGAAGAAAAAAACAATCCGGCCATGATCGGTTACGCCCTGGGCACTGTGGGATTTGTTTATCAGAAACTTCGTAATGAAGAAATGGCCCTGAAAATTTTAAGGAGGGCCCTTAGTTACCGGGATGTAATCCCGGAAAAGAGAATAGTTGCCAATATTTACAACAACATTGGGAACTCCTTTTACTTTACCAAGGTATTTGATTCAGCCATGGTTTATTTTGAAATTGCGCTGGCATTGCGGGAAGAAATCAAGGACCGCAGGGGAGTGAGTTATGCCCTGAACAATATGGGTAATGTATTTATAGAACAGGGATTTCCCGAAAAAGCCCTCGAATTTTATATCCGTTCCCTGGCCATAAAAGAAGAAATCGGCGAAAAAAAAGGCATTGCAAGTGCCAATATGAATATTGCTGAAGTTTACATGGATTTAAAAAGAACCGACTTATCCGTTAAGTACGCTGAAAGGGGGATCAAAGCTGCTGAGGATATTGACGCCAAAGATTTTATGCTGAATGCCTATGAGGTAGGAGCCGAAGCACACAGGTTGTCGGGCAATTTGGAAAAATCTATTTATTACTTAAAAAAACACCTTCGCTTAAAAGATTCTCTGTTTACCGAAAACACAACCAAAAAAATTGCCGAAATGCAGGCCATGTATGAGTCTGAAATGCAACAGCAAAAACTCGCTGTTCAGGAGGAAAAATTGCAGGCTCAGGAAGCTCGTTTAGGGTTGCAAAAAATCCTTCTGATTGGGGGAGCCATAGTGTTTGTTGTTTTAATGGCGCTTTCCATGCTTCTTTACTCAAATTACAAAAACAAGAAAATCACCAGCGAAAAACTGGCCGAAAGCAACCTCATCATTGAACGAAAAAACAAAGACATAACAGACAGCATTAAATATGCGCTTCGTATTCAGAGAGCCATTTTGCCCGATCAGTCCATCATTCAAAAAAGCATTCCCGATCATTTCGTTTATTATTCGCCCAGGGATATCGTAAGCGGAGATTTTTACTGGTTTCATCGCATTGGAAATGTATTTATTGTTGCTTCGGCCGATTGTACGGGTCATGGGGTTCCCGGGGCTTTTATGAGCTTAATTTGCGTTCAGTTGCTGAACCAGATCATAAGCGATGCAAACGTTACTTCTCCTGAAAATGCCCTCAAAGCCCTGGATGCAGGAATAAACAGGGCTCTTTATCAAAAAGGATTTGAATCCACCACCGACGGGATGGACATAGCCCTGGCAGCCATTCACCTTGACAAGATGAAAATTCAGTATTCAGGAGCATTTCGGCCCCTATACCTTGTGCGCAATGGGAAAATGGTTGAGTTGTCGGCCAATAAATTTACCATCGGAGGATATATTGATCGTGAAAAAACCTTTCAGGGTCACGAAATGGATTTACAAAACGGCGATTGTATTTACCTGTTCACCGATGGGTACTCAGACCAGTTCGGTGGTAAGCACGGGAAAAAATTCATGTTGCGAAATTTCAAAAAACTCCTGGTCGATCACTGGACACTTCCCATGGCCGAGCAAAAAAACATTCTGGAGAAAAATTTTCGGGAATGGAAGCAAGGATATGATCAGGTTGATGACATTTTGGTAATGGGTATGAAAGTTTAAGCCAAAAAATTTCGCGTTGAAGATATCACTTACTACCGCCACCTCCCTGGTAATTGCAAACATGATTGGAACCGGGGTTTTTACCAGCCTCGGATTTCAGGTGCTTGACATAACCTCCGGCTTTACCATTCTTTTGCTCTGGGTAATGGGAGGGCTTGTTGCCCTTTGCGGAGCTCTTTCTTATGGAGAAATCGGGGCTGCTTTTCCCCGTAGCGGCAGCGAATACCATTACCTCTCAAAAATTTATCATCCGGCCCTTGGATTCCTGAGCGGATTTGTATCCATTACGGTAGGGTTTGCCGCACCCGTTGCCCTGGCAGCAATGGCCCTGGGAGGGTATGCTTCGAAAGTAATGAACTGGGGCGACGAAAAAATCATTGCCTCAGCCGTTATTCTATTGCTGACCCTTATTCATGCCTCAAGCCTGAAAACCGGAAGCCTGGTACAAAACCTGTTCACCTTTCTGAAAGTTATTCTCATAACTGCGATAATTATTGCCGGATTCTTTGGGAACCCGGCTCCGGGCATTTCCTTTCTTCCCGAATCCGACTCCTTTGAACAGTTGCTATCCCCGGCATTTGCCATTGGATTGTACTGGGTTTCCTATTCTTATTCCGGTTGGAATGCTGCGGCCTACATTGCAGGGGAGCTCGACAACCCCCAAAAAAACCTGCCCAAAAGCCTTTTTCGTGGAACCCTGGTAGTAACGGCACTTTACGTATTTCTGAATTTTATTTTCCTCTATACCACCCCCATTGCTGAAATGGCCGGTCAGAAAGAAGTAGGTTATATTTCAGCCGGATATATTTTCGGGGAGGTAGGCGGAAAAGTAATTGGAGGCATTATTGCCATCCTGCTAGTTTCATCGGTTAGCTCAATGGTGCTTGTTGGACCCCGCGTTGCCATGGTAATGGGTGAAGACCTCGGATTGTTACGAATTTTCAGCCTGAAGAACAAAAATGGAATTCCATGGCTGGCCGTACTGTTTCAATCCCTGATTTCCCTGGTGCTTATTTTTACCAGCACCTTTGAATCAGTCCTGATGTACATAGGATTTACCATAAACATTTTTACTTTTTTGACCGTATCAGGCCTTTTTGTCCTCCGGATAATGAAACCCGAACTTCCCCGTCCATATAAAACCTGGGGCTATCCCCTGCCCCCTATTATATTTATCCTGGTTACGGGTTGGATCCTGTATAAGGGTTTTGAGCTTAAACCCGAGGAATCGACCACCGGCCTTTTAACCGTTACCGCAGGTATTGTTATTTACTTAATAGACCGTATATTTACCGCACAAAAAAAGTAATATGGGAAGCGATCACAACCAAAAAGAAGGACCAATGAGTTTCTGGATGCCTTTTGTTTTATTATTTCTGGGTATGACTTTTCTGATTTTAATTTCCGACCTCGATAAGCCAAAGGAAGAAAAGTCTGCCACTAATAACGAAGCTCCGGCTCACTAAAATTCTTCAGCCCACATTCATGTTTTCTTTTTCCTATTCCTGCTTCCTGCGGAACATTATTGCCTCAGGGGCGGTTCTCTTTCTTTTTTCCTGCGGCAGTGGCGATACTACCCCTCCCCTAGAGACCACCGACTCAATTCTCCCGAAAAAAGCCGACACCCTTACGCAGGAAGCTCCTCCGAAAATCGAAGTTCGCCGAAACTTCGACCGGACTCCCGACGATATTGCCCTTTTTCTGGCAGGCCTTCCTCCCCGTGACAAATCCCTCATTGACCCCGCTTACCGGGAAAGTCCGGAATGGAAAAAATATGCTTCTATTGCCAAGGGAAGATGGAAAGTATTCGACAGCACACGGGTTTCAAAAATCAGCTTATGGCGGGATCAGGAACTCGATGCGCTGAACAAAGAAATCAAGACCCTTTATTACCCTTTTTCCGGCCCGGACATCCTCAATGCCAATTTATTTTTTCCCCAGGCAAAAGAGTATATAATGGTGGGTTTGGAACCGGTAGGGGAAATTCCCTTCACGGAAAAGTATGTAGTGGATACGCTGGGGAAGTACTTTCAATCGGTAAATAATTCCCTGTATGCCATTTTAAATTTCTCCTTTTTCAGGACCGTGGCCATGAAAAAGGATTTGCAGGGGGAGCAGGTTAATGGCACAACTCCCCTCATGTTATTGTTTTTATCCCGGCGGGGAAATGAAATCATTGAGGTAAAAAAAGTATCCTTGAGCCCGGAAGGCAATTTACAGTACTCGGAATCCGGGAAACCCAAAGGGGTGGAAATAACCTTCCGTAAGGATACCCTTTCACCCGAGCAAAAAGTAATTTATTTCCGGGCCGACCTGAGCAATGAGGGAATGCTAAAAACCAATCTGGAGCTGAAAAAGTTTATTTCTTCCAAAGGCACGGTTCACACCTATTTAAAATCGGCCTCCTATCTGATGCATAACAAGTTTTTTTCGGAAGTCAGGGATCAGATTCTTGCCCAGAGCAAGGGATTATTGCAAGACGACTCAGGCATACCTTACAGCTTTTTCGACAAAAGCATCTGGGACATAACCCTTTACGGCAAATACACCGGCACCATTTCCCTTTTCAAAAATGAATATCAGGCCGATTACAAAGAGGCGTTTAGTCAGGATTCTGCGGCCCGGAAACTAAAGCCCCTACCCTTTGGGATAGGGTATAAATGGCACGAAGGGACATCGAACCTGCTTATGGCCAGAAAAAAGTAATTGTTTACTTTTAGTGGCATAAATGGCCTGGAAAGAAAAACCCACCGAGAAATTATTTTATTCCATTGGAGAAGTGGCCGGGATGTTTCAGGTCAACACCTCTCTGATCCGGTTCTGGGAAAAGGAGTTTGAGATCCTTAAACCCTCAAAAAACAAAAAGGGGAACCGGGTTTTCACCCGGGATGACATTGAGAATTTTCGCTTGATTTTTCATTTGGTAAAAGAAAAGGGATATACCCTGGACGGTGCCAAGGAGAAACTAAAAAACTCAAAAAAAGAAGTAACTGAGTCGGCAGAGGTCATTCAAACCCTTAAAAACCTGAAGTCTTTTTTACTGGCATTAAAAAAAGAAATTCCGGATTAATCAGCCGTGAATCCGGCCTTTTGTACCGTAATTCTTTATCAGCGACCCTTCAAAATCGAGCCAGGCTTTCCAGCGTGCATCAACATTAAAATCCTGCGGGGCATATTTATTAGCGAGGCGAAGGAACAGCGTATAATGCTGGGCTTCGCTTTCCATCAATTCACGATAAAAGGAAGCCAGTTCGGAATCCTTAATATGCTCCGATAACACCCTGAAGCGTTCACAACTACGGGCTTCAATCATTGCGGCAAACAGCAGCCGATCGGCAAGTTTCTCATCACGGTTCCCATCCTTTTTCAAAAAGGTAAGGAGCTGATTTACGTAATGGTCTTTTCGTTCCCGGCCGAGCACAAGGTTCCGATTAAGAATAAGCGTATGAACCCGTCCAAAATGTTCAAGTTCTTCCCGGGCTATTGCAATAAGCTCCTCCACAAGGCCGCCGTGTTCGGGCCAACCCACCACAATACTGATGGCATTGGATGCGGCTTTCTGTTCGCACCAGGCGTGATCGGTAAGTATTTCGCTTATATCTGTCTCAACAAGATCAACCCAGCGGGGATCTGTTTCAAGTTTTAATCCAAGCATACATTTACTAAAAAATGAAAATTAGTCCAAAAAACGCTTTCGCGAACAAAATTAAGTACTTAAATTTAGTTGGTAATGAAAATCCTGTCGCTCATTTTTTTGATGGTTATTTCCCTGGTGGGCTTTCTTATTTCATTTCGATCTCTGCGACTTTACAACAGAGTAAAAAACTGGCGTTCAACCCGGGGAAAATTAATTTCTTCCGAAACTTATACCCCAAAAATGGCCACCGGGGAAGGTCCGGGTGGTTTGGCTTTACGGATAAAATACACTTTTGATTTTGAAGGAGAGCAACATACCGGAAATGCCTTTCATGCCATGGAACTGGAAGGCGGAGAAAGAAGTTACACTCCCGGACTGGCAAAGAAAATCATGAAAAAAATCCCGGAAAATCCGGTTGTGTTTTTCAATCCCGACAACCCCTCACAATCTTTTATCAGGCCCGAAACTCGCTGGTTTGGGATTGGCACATTTTCTCTTTCATTTTTGCTTTTAATGCTGGCGCTTTTCTTTGCCATTTTTCAGGATTCCCCCGAGGCTGTTTATGAATAAAAAAACGAAAATAAATTTAACATCCCCGATTACTTTTTGTCCGGCTTTCCGTACCTTGAAGCTTATGATTTTGGGTGGCAAGGTAATTTTTTCATTTAACGATCCTGCATTATGAAATACCGTATTCTTTTTGGTATTCTGTTGTTCAATATTTATCTGCCCTTCCGTGCGCAACCCGGGACCGAAATGGAGTTTGTTAAAATTTGTCTTCAAAATTCCCTGGCCTTTTCTCCCCCCGATTCCTTTATATACACACCTCCCATTCAAAATCCTGATTTGTATTATCAATACGCTTTAAAACACCAGACCCGTGATTTCGAAATCAGATTCAGCGTGTGGCCATTAAAAGAATTTATCAAAGAATATGAAAAATCGCTGAACGACCCCGGCATAACTTTGTTAAATCCCAATACCTACCATAAGAATTCTGCGATTGCCACCTTGCTGAACATTTCTCAGATCGACCCCAACAGCGGCATGCTTCCTGAACTAGTACCATTTCCTAAAAATGCAGTAAAACAGGAATTCAATGCTGATTTTGGTGCCAGTGTATTTTTACCCGTGAATTCTGAATTCAGCAAAGGATACCAGTTTGCCTTATTTATGGTGCTCCATAAAGAGAATCAGGCCGATCTTTTCATAATATTCCTTGGCAACAAAAAAGAAGACTTTGACCAACTCCTGCTAAAAGGATTTTATGCTTTAAAATTCGCACCATGAACCCTGATGTTAGAACCCTGATATACTGGCTTCACGCCGGTGCCGGCACCCTTGTATTAATTATTGGAATTCTTCAGATAGTCCTGAAAAAAGGAGGTCGGTTGCACCGCCAGGCGGGAAAAATCTATCTGGCATCCTGGTTTATTCTGGTTCCCACCGGAGCTTACCTGGGTAGCCTGATCATAACCTTTTTTGGAATTTTCGGGCTGTATATGGCATTTACCGGATCCAGAATGGCCAGGTTTCGCAACTTCCCCGACCGGGTAATTGACAAAATATTTTATGTGTCGGGCGGGCTTGTTTCTTTTACCCTATTGATTTGGGGAACCCTGCTTTTAATTCGCGGTGAACGGGTTTTTTCAATCGTTTCGCTGGTCTTTGGAACCCTGTTTTTTTCACTGGTCTTCAAAGACTTGAAAGCAGCCTTTTTCAAAAAGGACGATTTTAACAAAGAAAAAATGAATTGGTTTTATACCCATCTGGGCCGGATGTATATTTCCTTTATCGCCGCAACCACCGCTTTTCTGGTCATTCAAAATTTGTTTCCCCATCCCCTGCTTAACTGGTTATCCCCGACAGTGGCCGGCTTCATCTTAATCAGCTTGTCGTTAAAGCATTACCGCCGAAAATTCGGAGATGCCTGAAGGGATAATTTGTACCTTTGCACAAAATAAACTCCAATGAAATACCTGCTTTTTATCCCATCCCTTTTTCTAATAATTTCCTGCGGAAACAAAACTGAAAATTTACCTGACCCCTACAGCCGTTTTGGCGATAGCATCGCAGTGGATAATGCCGGAGAAATTGCCGGGTTTATTTCCGATATCGGCACTGAAGGAAAAAAAACAGGAAGGGTAAGCGGGAAAGTTCTGGAAGTTTGCCAGAAAAAAGGATGCTGGATGACCCTGGATGCCGGAAACAACCAAACCATTCGGGTAACTTTTAAAGATTATGGATTTTTTGTTCCTATGGACATTGCCGGAAAACAGGTAATAATTGAAGGTTTTGCCTACAACGACACCACTTCGGTTGAAGAGCTAAAACATTATGCCGAAGATGCCGGAAAGCCCAAAGAGGAAATTGAGAAAATTACAGAGCCTGAGATAAAAGTTTCTTTTGAAGCCCATGGAGTTGCCATTAAAAATGAATAGGCTTGTAATCGTTTTTTTTATTCTTCTTTTCCTGATTTTATTTTTTTCCTGTCGGGAAAACAAAGCTTCGGAAAATAAAATCGCGGTTCCTTCCAGCGAACTTGCCGTTTTAATGCGCAAGATGACCACCCATTGCGATTCGCTGAAATTTTGCCTTGAAAACGACTTACGCCGGCTACCCGCTTTTCCCCCGGAATTCAACAAAATGCCCATTGCCAAACGCACCGATCCTGAAATCAGGCAGGAGGCTTTTGAGGGTTTGGCCAAATACCATTTAAACACCTGGGAAAAACTTTATACAGCTAAAATTTCCGACAGAAAAGAAGCCTATTCAACCATTGTCAGATCCTGCATTTCCTGCCATGAATCTGTTTGTCCGGGTCCGTTAAAACGAATCAAAGCCTTAAAACTAAACTCGCATGGGGAATAAAAAAATCCTGCTTCTTCTTTTTCTTATTCCTGTGGCGGTTTTTTCACAGGTTTTCAGCGGTCCCGAAAGCGTTGAATACGATGCCTCCGGAAACCGGTGGTTTGTGGGTCAAAAAAATTCCGGCCAGATTCACATTTACTCCTCACTCTCCGGAATAATGCTTCCTTTCGCCTCCGGATTACCTGCGGGTCCGCACGGACTTGAAATTCTTGGAAATGTAATATATGCATGTTCCGGTTCATCGGTTAGAGGTTATAACATTAATACCGGCAATCTGGTTTTCAATCTGAACCTGGGAGCCACCTTTTTAAATGGCATTACCAGTGATGGAAATAACTTTTTATTTGTTACCGACTTTACCGCCAAAAGAATTTACCGGGTAAACACAAGCACCCAAACCGCGAACATCATGGTCAGCGGCATGGCCAAAACACCCAATGGGATAATTTATGACGGACCCGGAAATCGCTGTGTATTTGTTACCTGGGGAACCGCCGCACCCATTCAGGCCATGGCACTTTCCGACAGCACCATAACTACCCTAACCAACACCACCCTGAATAACCTTGATGGAATTACCCGGGATGCCTCCGGAAATTGGTATGTTACGGCCTGGAGTAATAATTCCCTGATGCGTTTCGACCCCGGGTTTTCGCAGGCTCCCGTTAATGTCATGAGTGGATTATCTTCACCGGCCGATATTGACATTTCTGCCAATGGTGACAGTATTGGAATTCCTAACTCCGGCAATGCCAACAACGTAGTGTTCTACACGCTTCCCACCGTTTCGGTTCATCAATATCTTTCCGACCCCGACTTTCAGATATTTCCTAATCCGGGTGACGGAATAATAAATTTCAGCACCTATTTCGGTTCCCACCCGAACAAACTGGAAATTTTTGATGCTACAGGCAGAAAAATTTTTGAAACTTTTCGTATTGTCGCTTCAGAACCATTGGATCTTAGTTTTTTGGAACCCGGATTTTATTACCTGAATTTTACATTTACAGGTGGCGGAACAAACTCGAAAAAACTGGTAATAAACAAATCTTCGCATTGATTGAATTTTCCTAATACTTTAAAAAAAATCGTATGCCTAAAGGAATTTATAAAGTACCCGTCCCGCAAAATGAACCGGTAAAATCATATGCCCCCGGAAGTTCTGAAAGAGCCGAATTGGCTTTGATGCTCAAAAAACTTCGCTCCGTAAAACTTGATATTCCTATGTATATCGGGGGAAAGGAAGTGAGATCCGGAATTAAATCACGCATGGCTCCACCCCATGATCACAAGCATACCCTGGGACATTTCCACAAATCCAGCAAAAAGCATGTTTCGGAAGCCATTCGTGCAGCCTTAAAGGCAAAAAAGAACTGGGAAAATCTTCCCTGGGAACAGCGCGCATCCATTTTTTTAAAAGCTGCAGAGTTAATTGCCGGTCCCTACCGGGCCAAATTAAATGCGGCTACCATGCTCGGGCAGAGCAAAAATGCTTATCAGGCCGAAATTGATTCTGCCTGTGAGATAATTGACTTTCTAAGATTCAACGTGTTTTACATGACCGAGATTTATGCCGACCAACCAAAGTCGGCTCCCGGCATATGGAACCGTTTGGAATGGAGGCCACTGGAAGGATTTATTTATGCTTTAACCCCATTCAATTTTACAGCTATTGCGGGCAACCTTCCCAGCTCTTGTGCCATGATGGGCAATGTGGTAGTGTGGAAACCTTCAAACACCCAGGTTTATTCCGCTGCGGTTCTTATGGAAATTTTTAACGAAGCCGGAGTTCCTCCCGGAGTAATTAATTTAATTTATCCATCGGGGCCTGATGCGGCAGATGTAATTTTTTCACATCCTGATTTTGCAGGGATTCATTTTACCGGGTCTACTTCCGTATTTCAGTCCATTTGGAAAACCATTGGAAACAACATTCATAAATTCAAATCTTATCCACGCATTGTGGGCGAAACAGGCGGGAAAGATTTTATCATGGTGCATCCCAGTTCAGATCCAAAGGAAGTTGCCACGGCCATCTCAAGAGGTGCCTTTGAATATCAGGGGCAAAAATGTTCCGCTGCCTCCAGGGCATACATTCCATCGAACCTTTGGCCTGAAATAAAGAAACTGGTACTTGCCGATCTCAAATCAATGAAGATGGGTGGAACGGAAGATTTCGGCAATTTTATTAATGCCGTAATTGACGAAAATTCGTTCGATAAACTCGCCGCATATATTGCCGCCGCAAAAAAAGACAGAAAAGCAGAAGTTATTGCGGGGGGAAAATGCAACAAGTCGGTTGGGTATTTTATTGAACCTACCATCATTCAGGCAAAAGATCCGAAATATACAACCATGTGTGAGGAGCTTTTTGGACCCGTGCTTTCTGTTTATGTTTACCCGGAAAAAAAGTGGAAAGAAACCCTTAAGCTTGTTGACAGCACTTCTATTTATGCCCTTACCGGTGCCATATTCAGCAAAGACCGTTATGCCATAAGCGAAGCTACCAAGGCTCTGGTAAACAGTGCAGGCAATTTCTACATTAACGACAAACCAACGGGAGCTGTTGTAGGGCAACAACCCTTTGGAGGTGCAAGGGGATCGGGAACAAATGATAAAGCTGGTGCTAAAATTAATTTATTGCGCTGGGTTAGTCCCAGAACCATTAAAGAAACCTTTGTGCCCCCTACCGATTACCGATATCCGTTTTTAAATAAAGATTAATTCAACCCATAAGATGGCCGGGGATGCGGAAGTAACATTAAAGGTTACTGAGATTTTTGAAAATCGCTTTTCAAATCCCCAAAAAGGCGTTAGGGATGGGCTATTGCTTGAGAACAAAGTAAGGAATAAGCACCCCGAGCTATTACCCAGGTTGTGGAAGGGGATTGGCTGGTGCTTTTATTATCTTTCCGATTATCCCAATTCCTTCCGATACGCTAATAAGGCACTTGATTTCCTTTCTGAAAAAGTTGGATCAGACGAGTATACTGACCACGTTGTTCTCCTGGGATGGACCTATCTGAGAATAGGAGATTTCAAAAATGCCCTGGAAATAACAAGTCCCTACCAGCGAAAAATAAAAGGGAACGAAAGGAATCTCGCCTTGATATACGCACTCCTCGCATCTATTTATTCAGGAATTGAGGACAATAAAAATGCCCGTTTTTATTGTGAAAAGTCATGCAAAATATTCGAAAAAACCGGGCCCGAAATTAATTTAGGCAGCCAACTTATCAATTTATCAGGAATTTTAAGAGCGGAAAATAAATTTCGGGAATCCCTTAAAGTGTTGAAGAAAGCAGAGCCTACCCTACGAAAACTGGGTGGAAATATTCTCCTGGGCACATTCCTGAATAATCTCGGTTCAACTTATTATGAACTTGGAGAATATAAAAAGTCGGAACTTGCCTATCAGGAGAGTATAAAAAATTTCAAAAAGGCAAAGAACAGTTTTGGCGCAACCAACAGCGAAATTCATCTTTGCAAAACCCTCATTAAGCAAAAAAAATATGCAAAGGCAAAAAGCAATTTGGATCGTTGCTTTAAAATTTCCCGTAAAAATAAAAACGAAACACATTTATGTAAAATACATGAACTAAAAGCTGAGTTGTATAGCGCAAAGGGGAATTTCAAATTGGCATTTGAGGCCATGAACCAATTCAGGATTTCAGAGAAAAAAGTCCTCAATGACAAATCAGTAACCGAGATAAAAAACCGGGAAACATTTATTTCTCTAACCACCAGCGAGAAAGAAAAAGATACGCTGAAGCAAATTAACCGTGAGCTTTCTGTCCTTAATAAAGAAATAAAAGACAGCCTAAATTACGCCGCCATTATTCAGGGCGGAATGCTTCCCAAGGAGGAAAAAATCAAAGCTCTTTTTCCCAAATCCACATTACTATTCAAACCCAAGGATATCGTAAGTGGCGATTTCCTGTGGATAAAAAATGCAGGAGACGTATTAATGGCTGCCGTGGGAGATTGTACGGGCCATGGGGTTCCGGGTGGCTTATTAAGTGTTTTAGGAATCTCTCACCTGAACACGATAACGGGTGAAAAAAAGATTTCTGATCCGGGAACCGTACTAAACGAGTTACGGGCAGGAATTTCCGACACCCTGAATCCTGAAATAGATCAGCAGGAAAGAAAAGACGGAATGGATTTCAGTTTTATTTCTTTCAACCCTGAAAATTTCAAACTTAAATATTCACTTGCCAACCAAACTTTATATCATCTTCCAAACGGAGAAATAACTGAATATAAAGGCGAAAATCAGGCTTTGGCACATCAAGCCCATCCCATTCCCTTTACAACAAGGGAAATAAGTCTATCCCCCGGTGATTTAATTGTTCTATCTACGGACGGCTTTCCGGATCAATTCGGAGGACCCGAAGGCAAAAAACTAAAGTATCCCCGGTTTCGAAACATATTGGTGGAGCTTAAAAAAAAGAACCTGTCAGATCGAAAGAAGTTTCTCGAAAAAAAACTCCGGGATTGGAAGGGAGATTTGGAACAAACCGACGACATTCTGATTTTGGCCATCGAATTTTAACCGCAAAAATCAGACCTCAGGGTTTCCTGTATAAAACCCAGTTAGAAGTTCCCGGGTGATACATATATCCGATTCCAAATGAAATTGGTTTTACCAGGTGCAAATCCGTTTTATAGGATTTATCCAGCATATACTGGAATCGGCTTGAAAAAAGCGGAATTACGCCTTTGTAGGCACCGTAAAGATTATATGTCCATCCGGCCTTTACAAAATAATAATGGGGAATACCGGAATCATCCTGCAGGACAAGGCGGCTGCGCTCTAAAATAATTTTCCGGATTACCGAAAAAGTCTCCCGATGCATAAGGTAAGATGCACTTTTCACCATGGTGCAAACCTCGCCCATTTTATTCATAAAAGTTCTGAATTCAGGGGTTTTATAATATAAGCCCTGATCGCTGATATCCACGGCAAAATAGTATAGCTTGGCTTCGTGGGTTGAATCCTCAAAGCAATAGGTAATTTCCACGCCCGGAATTCTCTTTTTCTTTTTATCCTCCAGCTCCTTTCCTACGACAAGATTCCCGTTTTTATCAATCTCGGCGGCACGCACATCAAGCACCCGGTTTCTGGTTCTTTCCAAAAGCAACATGAGAAGTGGAACCGTTCCATCAAGCTGATCGTCTTTAAAATCGGTTCGCATCGAAAGCGTACGGAAAAAAGAATAATTCAAAACGGCATGAAGAGAACCGTTGATTTTACGAATATACCTTGCCACACTATCATCGCTCATGGTGGTTAAAAAGGGTACGGTTCCCACCGGTTCCAACCCAATCATAACCGTTGTGTCAGCATTTCTGAAAAACATATTACCATGCAACACATCAGGACCTGAGAATGGATAAAAAAACTTAAATCGTTTAGCATTAATTTCACCCATTTCATCATAGGCCCATTCCCGCAAAACCACAATCCGCTCATCGTAATACTTTTTCCAGTTTACCTCGGCGGTATCGGAATAAAGTTTCCAGGAAGGATTATTAATCAGTTCATCGGCCAAAACACATCCCTTTTCCGGTTGACGACCCCCGAGGTATCGTGCCACATCATTGAACTTTCGGGGATATTCCTTTTTTACCTTTTGATGGGTAGGTGTTAAATAATCGCGCGAAGGAACAGTATCTTTCTGGGAGGCAAGAAGAGAAAAGGGGAGAATCAAAAAACCGAAAACAAACTTCATAATTGCCAGACCCTTTTGGGGTGGTAAAGATAATACTCAAACATTATAAAAACGCAACAATTCCACAGAGCCAAACAAGCAAAGCCCGTGGAGTAGCTGGTCGAAGCCTATGCCCACAAAAAACCAATGTTTAGACTCATAATTCCAGAGGCGTGCATTGAGCCGGCTCGTAAAAAAATCCACCACCCAATGGAGCATTCCGTTCACCACGCCAAAACAAATCCACATATAGGGTTCGCGGAAAAACAGAATGCCGGTTCCCAGGAAAAGAACTCCGGTATAAACCAATACATGCAGGCTTAACCATTTCAGGCTTTTGCTTTTTCCAAGCGCCATCCGGTCGTTTTGAAAAATAAAATCGGCAAAAAAATGGGAAATGAGGATAAGTGATATCTGGAAGAATGTCATGACTATTCAAATAGTTTACCGGGGTTCAGAATGCCTTTAGGATCGAACACCTTTTTAATCTCTTTTTGGAGGTCGATCATTCTTTCGGAAAAGGCAATATCCATAAAACCCTTCTGCACCCATCCAATACCGTGTTCGCCGGACAAGGTTCCGCCGAGGGAGACACATAGCTTAAAAATTTGGCGTATGGCCAGAGGAATATCGCGTTCCCATACTTCATCAGAAAGATTTCCTTTCAGAATATTCACATGCAGATTACCGTCGCCCGCATGGCCGTAACATACCGATTGAAATCCGTATTTGCTTCCAATTTCCTTTACCCCTTTGAGCAAGGCAGGAAGTTCGGCCCTGGGCACAACGGTATCTTCTTCTTTATATACCGAATGACTTTTTACCGCCTCACCTACCCGTCTGCGCAATTTCCACAGCGAGGCTTTTTGTTCATCGGTATCGGCGAACAAAATTTCTCCGGCTTCAAACGCTTCCATTACTTTCCTTACCTCATCGGCCTCTTCAAATATAGCTTCAGGGGTTTTTCCTTCAATCTCAACCAGAAGATGGGCCCTGACATCCGGGTCGACAGGAAGGTTAACATCATCCACAAATTTCAAGGTAAAATCAATGGCGTCGCGCTCCATAAACTCAAGAGCTGAAGGAGTGATACCTTTTCGAAAAACGGCAGATACGGCCTCGCAGGCTTTTTCAGCCGAACGAAAAGGGACCAGCATTACCACGTTGGGACCGGGTTGAGGAATTAAGCGTAAAACAATTTTAGTGATAATACCCAGGGTACCTTCGCTTCCCACAAATAACTGAGTAAGGTTAAACCCTGTTGAATTTTTCAAAACATTGGCACCGGTCCAAATAAGGGTTCCATCCGGTAGAACCACCTCCAGGTTCAAAACATAATCCTTGGTAACCCCGTATTTCAGGGCATGCGGCCCCCCGGAATTTTCGGCAACATTTCCTCCAATAAAACAACTTCCCCTTGAAGCAGGGTCGGGAGGGTAGTATAAACCCTTTTCTGCAACGGCATCCTGTAATACCTGGGTTATGACCCCCGGCTCCACAGTAACCTGAAGATTTCTGAGGTCAATATCCAGAATACGGTTCAATCTTTTTATTGAAAGAACCACGCCGCCAAAAACCGGCAGGGCTCCGCCACTCAGACCCGTTCCTGCCCCCCTGGGGGTAACGGGAATTGCTTCCCTGTTGCAATAGGCCATAATCTTCGCAATTTGCTCAGCAGTTTCGGGAAAAAGAACCAATTCGGGAGGAAAGCAAAGGTCTTCGGTTTCATCGCTGCCAAAAACCGAAAGATCTTTACCGGAAGAAATCAGGTTTTCTTTGCCCAGGAGATCAGCGAAAAATGTAATGTCCTCGCCCTGTATTTTTTTATATCCTTCTGTACCCACCTTTATGCTAGGGTTAAATCGATTAAGGTTCTATGTCGTGTATTTTGAAATAAATTTTTTACTTTCTTGCAGTCTGATGAAATCCCTTCTCAAGGTATTAATTTTTTTCCAACTGCTAATCACCGGCCCTGCCCTTTTAGCGGGGATTAGCAGTGACAGTCTTGGCTGGGCTTTAAAACCCGGGTACGATTCCTTAAAGTTCAGCCGCTTGTTAACCTGGGGTTATGAAATACTTCCCAACCAACCCGACTCGGCCCTGTTTTTTGGAAGGAAAGTACTTACTGCCCTGAAGCAATATCCGGGCTGGCGGCTGAAGGCTGAAGCTCTGGGATTAATCGGAAGCGGCCATAACGGAAAAGCCAATTTCGACAGTTCCATATTTTATTTTGAGGCCTGCCGGAAAATTTTTGAAGAAAATAATTATTTAAGGGGTGTTGCCAACATGTGGAATAGCTTGGGCAATGCCTATATGGGTCTGGGCAAAAACCAAAAAGCACTTGAAGCGTATCGGGCCTCCAATCATCTGGCTCTAAGTCATGCCGAGGCTTCCTCCCTGCTTGGAATATCCTAATTCGGAATGGCTAACATGACCGGGTCATTTGGAAATATCGATAGTGCCCTCATATATTTCAAGGAAGCCCGTCGGATTTTCATCCAGGAAAGAAGAAAATTTCATACGGCCATGACCATGACATCCATTGCCGGAATTTATACCGACAAAGGGTTGCTGTCGGAATCGGAAAAGGAATTGAATGAGGCCCGAAAAATTTTCGAAGAAACAAATAATTTATATGGGCTGGGAATGTGCCTCATGAACCTGGGTAAAAATGCTACTGTGGCCGGAAAACAGAATGATGCCATTGCTTATTTTGAAAGAGCTTATCGGATACACTTGGAAAGGAAAGACCTTTTGAACCTCAGGGAATCCACAGGTCATTTGTCGGAGTTATTCAGGAATCAAAAAAAGTTCAAGAATGCCCATGAATGGCTGAGGCTGCATGCGGCGTATAAAGATTCCGTATTGAACGAAAACACCAACAAGCAGATTCTTGAATTGGAGGCAAAATTCGAAAACGAAAAAAATGCCCGTGAGTTGGCTCTGAAAAATTTGCTGCTGGAAAACTCATATCAGGAAATCCGGCAAAAAAAAAATAATCTTATACTGGTTTTCATTTCTTTGACCGTGTTGTTTTTGGGACTTTCATTCTTTGCCTTCCGGCAGTTCTACCAAAAAAAGAAATTCAATGCCCTGCTTCTGAAACAAAACGAAGAAATTCTTCAAAAATCGGCAGAACTTGAACAAACCAAATTAATTATTGAGCAGAAGAATAAAGACGTAACCGACAGTATAAAGTATGCCCGTCATATTCAAAACGGAATCATGCCACCGGAAGACCTCCTGCATGCAACTTTAGGGGAGCATTTCATTCTTTACTTACCCAAGGATATCGTGAGTGGTGACTTCTACTGGATCAAGTCAATGCCGGATCAAAGTGTATGGTTTTCTGTAGTAGATTGTACCGGACATGGAGTTCCTGGTGCTTTTATGAGTGTGTTAGCCCATGCGGCAATGAATTCAGTAATTTCAAAATTCAATCCATCGAAACCGGGCATCTTTCTGAATTTCCTTTCCGACACTATCAAGGAAACTTTCCGGCATTCAACCTTTGATTCCGACATTCAGGATGGAATGGACTTATCCTTATGTCAGCTGGATCGCAAACAAATGAAATTAAACTTTGCCGGTGCCAAAAATCCTGTAGTGGTTGTTCGTAAGGGACAACTCATCGAAATCCGGGGCGACAAGCAATACCTATCCGGAAAATCTGAGCAGATTTGTACTCCGTTCGCTACCCACGAGGTGGCTCTGGAAAAAGGTGACTGGATTTACCTTTTCAGTGATGGTTATGCCGACCAGTTCGGCGGGCCCAAGGGAAAAAAGTTCAAGTATTCAAACCTGAAAAACATGCTCAATGAAAATGCAGGTCTTTCTGCCTACAGGCAAAAAGAAAAACTCAGCTCCATCCTTCACAACTGGAAAGGGGAGCTTGAGCAGATAGATGATATTCTGGTAATGGGGATAAAGGTTTAATCAGGTATTTTGCCCAGCAGTAAAGAAGCTCCAACAAAAACAGATCCGGCCGCAGAATGTGTGCTTTCGTATTTCGGATAAAAGAAACTGTTCTTTAATGCCAGACCCAGGCCATCAACTCCTTGTAGATCTGTTAAACCATATTCAAATCTGAGACCGGTAATTATACCTATTCTGTGGGTAATTTTTATTTTAATCCCAAGGCCAAGAACGGCAGAAACGTTGGTGGATGTGTAGCTGGTATCGACATTACCTGTAATATGGTCGGTTTTGGAAGTGTTTGTGGCGCTGTCACGAACCGTCATATCCCCATAAAAAGTGGCTTTGTTAATGAGTGAAATCTGTGGACCGATTTCTAAAAATCCACCCATGGAGCTTCTGGCTTTGAACAGAATGGGAATGTCCATTGACTGAAGCTCAATCCTCGAATTATAGGTCGTAAATTTATTTAGTTCCCCCGTATAATTTCCATTGTGGGTGTTCATCAAAAGGTCAAATCCCAAACCCAGAGCTTCATTAAAGAAAAAAGTAGCCCCAACCCCGTAATTGTATCCCCAGCCTGCGGCATAATCCATTTCAGGTCCTGCGTTTGAAATATTGTTGTTGAAAAGCCAGGTGGATTTATAGCTTCCTTTACCATTTATTTCCAGATTTTGGGAAACAGCAGCTCCGAAAAACAAACAGGAAAAAAGCAAAAGGGTAGAAATCTTTTTCATGGGTTTGGGTTTTAATTGTTAAAGGTAAAAAAATCAGACAACAAAAAAAAGAAGCCATTTATTCAGGGGAAATGACCAAACGATATACTGAGGTCCATGCCCCTTCTACCATAAAACGCAACAAATAATGTCCCGGTTTAAGGCCCTGAAGAGAAATGCTGCCCTTTTCCGTTCCGGGCCTTCCTCTCAATACCAGTTCGCCGGTAACCGACATCAGGTAAAAATCCTGAACTGGTCCGGCGGTGCTGGAATAATTTAAATAACCGGTGGCAGGATTAGGGGAGCAAACAACCTTTCCGGAAATTT
>ERZ869936.163-NODE-163-length-83777-cov-15.958267_pt1 | contig 83777 bp, 68 predicted proteins | sample MGYA00520876_ERZ869936 | MGnify/ENA primary metagenome ERZ869936 (study PRJEB32218, sample SAMN09650985) | biofilter metagenome | isolation source: enrty point of leading RO module | place: Saudi Arabia: Thuwal, RO plant located on Red Sea | collected 2016-02-17 ... | reverse complement strand
GGCGCCGAGGCGCTCCGCTGCCGCCGCGACCCATGGCCCGAGAGGCAGTGGCGACCGGCCGGCCGCCCTGCGCGGCGCCGCGGCGGCGCGCACCTCACGAATCCGCACCGTCGCCGGGGTGGCGGCGCTGGCCGCACTGCTGCTGCTCGGCTGGCTCCTGCTGGGCAAGCCGGGTGCGCCTCCGGCGGTGGAACGTGCGGCCGATCGCGTGACCCGGCGGATCGGTCTGGGTCCGGCCTGGACCCTCGAGGTCGGCCCCGGACGCGGCTACGAGACCATCGGCGCGGCGCTCGCCGACGCCCTCGGCGGGGATACGGTGCTGGTCGACGACGGCACCTACCGCGAGCGCCTGGAGCTGCGCTCGGGGGTCAGCGTGCGGGCACGCAACCCACGGGCGGTGGTGCTCGAGACCGCCGCCGAGAGCAGCGCCGACGATGGCGCCGCGGTGCTCGCCGAGAGGGTGCGCAACGCCCGCCTCGAAGGGATCAGCATCGCCGTCTCCGGCGAGGCGGCGTCTGGGGCAGCGGGCAGCGACGCCGGCCTGCCGGTGGCGCTGCGGTTGATCGATGCCCGAGTCGAGCTCAGCGACCTGGAGATCTCCGGCTCCACCGATGCCGCCATCGAGGCGCTCGGCGCCGACGACAGCATCATCGTCCGCTCCTACCTCCGCGACCACCGCGGCGCCTGCGTCCGGATCGCGCCGCGTGCCACCACCGAGGTGCTCGAGAACCTCTTCGTGCGCTGCGGCCAGGATGGATCGCAGCCGGCGATCGACGCGCGGGAGGCGATCGGAGCCGTGGTGCGAGGCAACGACTTCCGAGACAACCGGGTGGCGCTGTGGGCGGGGCTGAGGCCGCTCGAGGAGCTGCAGTTGGTCAACGACTTCGACCTCGATCCGGATCAGCAGGTGGTGTCTGGACCGCCGCTGAGGGAGCCGACGCCACCGGCCACCGACGGCGCCGCGACCGGAGCCGGTGCGGGAGGCGGCGGCGGCAGTGGAGGAGGCTCGGATTGAGCCGCCAGCCGGCATCCGCGGCGGCCTACACCATCGGCCGCTTCGAGCTGCGTCGTCACCTGGGACGCGGCGCCATGGGGGACGTCGAGCTGGTGTGGGATCCACGCAGCGGCCGCGAAGTGGCGCTCAAGTGGATGCGTCTCGAATCCAGCGATCCGGATGCGTTGGCTGCCGAGCGTCAGGGCGCCGAGCTGCAGCGTCGCGTCGCCGAGATCGCCCCGCAGGTCGCCGGAGTCTGGGAATACGGCGAGCTCGACGACGACCTGCGCGGCAGACTGCTCTACGTGGCGATGGAGTACGTCGACGGCGTCGACCTGGTGACCGTGCTGCGCGACCAGGCTGGTAGGGCCCTGGCGCTACCGCGGGCTCTGCACATCGCCGACGAGCTGCTCAGCGTGCTGGCGACGCTGCACGAGTACGAGACCGAGATCGACGGGCGCCGCATCAAGTGCGTGCTGCACGGCGACATCAAGCCGGAGAACCTGCGCCTGCAGCCGGGCGAAGGCGGGGAGAGACTGCGCATCCTCGACTTCGGCGTCGCCAAGCACCTGACCCTGACCCGTCAGGCGACCCGCAACCTGTTCGGTTCCTATCCCTACACGCCGCCCGAGCGGCTGCGCACCGGCATGGTCGACGAGCGCTCCGACCTGTGGGCGGCGGGGGTCATCCTCTACCAGATGCTCGCCGGCCGCTCGCCGTACGCGGCGACCTCGGCCGAGCAGCTCGAGCGCGAGCTACGCACCCGGCCGGCGACGCCCCTGGGCGAGGTGGTCGTCAGCGGGGCGTACCCAGATCCACTGTTGCGGCTGGTCGATCGCTCGCTCGCCTTCGATGCGCAGGACCGGTTCTCCTCCGCCCGGGAGATGCGCGAGGCGCTGCGTGGAGTGGAGATCTCGCCAGAAGCCGGTGCCGCCTCGCCGGCCGGCCAGCCGGCGGCTGGCAGGTTCCCGCCGTCGGCGCCGCCGACCGCCGACGAGGCCACCCGACGCACCGCGTCGACCGGCGCCTCGGAGGCAGACGACGTCGAAGCGACCCGGCGCACCGCGCCGCTCGCTCCGGTGCCCCTGCCGACTGCGGAGGCACCGCCGGGACTGCCGCCGCTGCCGGGAGTGGCGGCGCCGCCATCCTCCTCGCAGACACGGCGCACCGTGCCGCCGCCGCCACCACGCTCGAGCTCCGGCGAGACCCGCGGCCGGCGACCTGGCGCGGTGGCGCCGACGACCTCCTCCGCCTCCGGGACCGGATCCGCCGCGGCGCCGGAATCGTCGGTCACGCCGGCTCAGGCGTCCTCCACCCGCCGCACCTCGGGCCGTCGTCGCCGGCGGCTGCCGCGCTGGCTGTGGATCGGCGCCATGATCTTCCTGGTGCTGCAGTACTCCGCCCACAACGCAGCCCGCTCGGTTGTCGCCGAGGTGACGAGCGAGGCCCGGCCCGATGTCGACCAGGCGCTGTCGGCGTACCGTTTCGCTGCCCGCATGCGCCCGTTCGATCTCGGCCTGGGTGAGGCGCGCCGCGCGCTGCGCGGAGCGCTGGTCGAGTCGGCGGAGCAGGTGATCGCCGCCTTCTCGGGTGAGGCGGCGGTGCCGCGCCAACGCGACTGGCAGCAGGCCCACGAGCACCTGAGGGCCGCCATCCAGCTGGGCCGGGACGACGACGGGGTGCGCGCCCGGCTGCACTACACGCAGGCGCACGACGATCGCATCGCGGCGCGCTCGGCGTGGAACGAACGCGACCGGGACGGCGCCCGCAACCTCTGGAACCGGTCGATCCAGGGCTTCGAGCGGGCCGCGGAGCTCGATCCGGAGTGGCCCGACCCCTATCTCGGCCTGGCGCGCATCCACGCCTACGAGGTGTTCGACCTGGGGCGCCTCGAACAGGCGCTGCGCTCGGCCCTCGGCCGCGGCTACACCTGGGCCGACCGCGAGAAGGCGCAGCTCGCGGACGCCCACCGCACGCAGGCCCGGCGCCTGGTCTCGGACGCCGACGAGCTGCGCGGCAGCGACGTCGAACGCGAGCGCGACCTGCTGCTCGAGGCGCGCGACCACCTGGCGCTGGCGGTGTCGATGTACGAGCAGATCCCCGGCTTCGGCAACGCAGCGCAGAACCGCGATCTGGCGCGCACCGCGATCGACGAGATCGAGCAGCGGCTCGGTGGCCGGAGACGCCTGTGAGCCACGTGGCTGCTCGGCGGAGAACGCGATGGTCGTGACCCGGCGCAGCGCCGCGCCGCAGCCGGACGCGGCGCGCACCCGTCGGCGGGCGCCCGTGTCCGGCGCGCGCGGCGGTGGCTTCGCTGGCCTCGGTGACTGGGGCCGTGCACGTCGTCGCGAGCGCTGGGCGCTGCTGGCGATCACGCTGCTGACCGTGCTTGCGGCCCACCTGGTGACTCATCGCAGCCTCGAGCGCGCCGAGCGGACCTTCTCGGGTTGGGACGGGGGTCCCGGTGTGCCGGGGTCGGCGGAAGACGTCGCCGCCGAGACCGCGGCGGCCTCGCCGGCGAGCTCACCGCTGGACCTCAACCGCATCGAGGATGCTGGCGAGCTCGAAGCGGTTCTCGGCGCCTGGAGCGATCCCCGCGAGCGACGACTGATCGCCGAGAGCGTGCTGGCGGCGCGCGACGCCGTCGGTCCGTTCCCCAACGTCGGAGCGTTGGCCGCCCTCTCCGTCGGCGGCGAGGAGGTCGCGGGCCGCTCCTACCCGAGACTCGGGCCGCGGCTCGAGGCCGAGCTCGCGGCGCTTTCCGCCGCGGCAGGCGGCAGCGATCCCGCCGCAGCGGCGCCCGAGGTGGCTCTCTTCTCGGCCGCCGAGCTGAGGACGCTCAAGCCGCTGGTGGTGGTGCGTCAGGGGGACTCGGTGCGCCGCCTGCTGCGCGGCTGGACCCTGCTCCTGATCGCCGCTCTGTGGAGCGTGCATCTGATCTGGACGGCGTTCGCTCCCCAGATCGACGAGGCGTTGCTGCCCGCGGCCGCGGCTCTCGTCGGTCTCGGCCTGCTGATGATGGTGGCGGTGCGCGACCCGCTGCGCGACCTGGTGCTCGCCGGTCGATTCGTCCAGGGAGCGGTCGCCGGGCTGGCGCTGTGCTGCGTCGTCGCGATGATCCCGCTGCAGCGACTGCGGCTGCAGCGACACGCTGCCTGGGCGCTGGTCGCGGCGTTCGGCCTGTCGGTGCTGCTGCTCCTCTTCGGCAGCGGTCCCGGCAACAGCGACGCCAAGGTGAACCTGTTCGGCTTCCAGCCGGTCGAGGCGATCAAGCTGCTGGTGGCCGTGTTCCTGGCCGGTTACCTCGCCGAACGGTGGGAGCTGCTGCGCGAGGTCGAGGAGCGGCGCAGCGAGCTGCGGCCGCTCGGCAACAGACTGAGCGTGCCGCGTCTCGAGTACCTGGCTCCGCCGGCGGTCGCCATCGCGGCGGTGCTCGCCTTCTTCTTCTTGCAGAAGGACCTCGGGCCGGCGCTGGTGATCGGCGGCCTCTTCCTGATCCTCTACAGCACCGCCCGCCGCCGGGTCGGCCTCGCGCTGGCGAGCACGGCGGTGCTGCTGCTGGGCTTCTGGGTCGGCTACCTCCTGGGCGTGCCGGCGACGGTGCGCGGACGCATCGAGATGTGGTTGTCGCCGTGGAGCAGCGACTTCCGCGGCGGTGACCATCTGGCGCATTCGCTCTGGGCGTTCGGCTCCGGGGGGCTGCTCGGTCGGGGTCTCGGTCGCGGTGATGCGGGCTTCGTGCCGGAGGCCCACACCGACATGGTGCTTGCGGCCCTCGGCGAGGAGCTCGGCGCTTTCGGCGTGCTGCTGGCGCTCGGCCTGTACGCGCTGATCTGCTGGCGGGCCCTGCACGCCGTGCGGCGCGCCGCGGGTGCCTTCGGCTTCTTCCTCGGCCTCGGCCTGGTGGTGGCGATGGTGCTGCAGATCGTTCTCATCGTCGGCGGTGTGCTCGGGCTGCTGCCCCTCTCCGGCGTGGTGACGCCGTTCCTCTCCTACGGCCGCTCCTCGATGCTGGCCAACTTCGTCGCCCTGGGTGCGATCGCTTCACTGAGCGCCGCGGCGCGAGAGGGCGCGTCGGAGAGCACCGCGGTGACGGCGCTGCGCCCGGCGCTGCGTCCGATCGCCGTCGCGTTCGCGCTCGTCGGTGTGGTACTCGCCGCCCGCGTCCTCTGGCTGCAGGGCGTCGCCGCCGATCGAGTCGCCGCCCGGGCGACGTTGGCGCTGCAGGCCGATGGCGAGCGCCGCCACGCCTACAATCCTCGGCTGCTCCAGATCGCGCGGCAGATCGGGCGTGGCGCCATCGTCGATCGCAACGGCATCGTGCTGGCGACCAGTGCCCGCGGCGATCTCGGCACCCACGCCGCGATCTTCGCCGAGCTCGGACTCGACGACCTGACCCGGCGCTCGCTGCGGCAGGCCGACGAGCGGCTCTATCCCCTCGGGGGTTACGCCTTCCATCTCCTCGGAGACCTCAATGCGCGCCGTGGCTGGGGGGCGCCGAACAGCTCCTACCTCGAGCGCGATCTGTCACCTTGGCTGCAGGGTTTCTCGGTCGCCGCGAGCGGCGTCGCCGGTGCAGGCGGCGCCGGAGGCTCCGGGACCACGGCGCCGCTCGATCACTCGCCGCTGCTTCCGCTGCTGCGCCACGGCTTCGAGTCGCGGCGCCGCGACGTGCAGGAGCTGCTGGCGCGCGATCGCACCCTGCGCACCACGGTCGACGCCCGGCTGCAGGTGGCCGCGGCGCGTATCCTGGAGAGCGCGGTGGCGCGGGCCGACGCCCGCCGCGGCGCGCTGGTGGCGCTCGACGCGGAGACCGGCGCCGTGCTCGCTCTCGTCAGCGTGCCCTGGCCGACGCTCGACGCCGAGGAGCCTCCCCCGGACGAGGCTCTGCTCGACCGGGTGCGTTACGGCCTCTACCCGCCGGGATCGACCTTCAAGCTGGTGACGGCGATCGCTGCGCAGCGGCGGGGAGTCGGCGATCGCGAATACGTCTGTGAGCGGCTGGGGGACGGGCGGGCCGGCCAGCAGGTGCGCGGCTGGGGTCGCCCCATCCGTGACGATCCGAGGGTGCAGCGGCCTCATGGCCGGGTGGACCTGGAGCGCGGGATCGCGGTGTCCTGCAACGCCTACTTCGCGCAGCTGGCGGTCTACGACGTCGGCGCACGGGCGCTGCTCGAGACGGCAGCAGAGCTCGGCATCGACGTCGCGTCACCGAACACACCCGAGGCGCTCGCCGATGCGCTGCCGCAGGCGGCCTACGGTCAGGGACAGGTCGTCGCCTCGCCGCTGGAGATGGCGCGCGTCGCGGCGACCGTGGCGACGGGCGGGCTGCTGCCCGAGGCCCACTGGGTCGAGGGTGGGGCCGAAGGGCCGGCCGCCGAGCCGCGGCGGCTGATCTCGCCGCAGGAGGCGCAGCGCCTCGCGGAGGCGATGCGCAGGGTGGTCAGCGAGGGCTCGGCGTCGCGGGCGTTGGCCGGCCTGCTGCCAGCGGTCGCCGGCAAGACCGGTACCGCCGAGGTCGCCGGCGCGCCGTCGCACGCCTGGTTCGTCGGTTTCGCGCCGTACTCGGCTGGCGGCCGCCGCATCGCCATCGCGGTGCTGATCGAGAACGGCGGCTACGGCGGTCTCGAAGCCGCTGGCGCCGCCGGACGCCTGGTGCAGGCGGCGAGCCGTCTGGGGATCCTCTGACCGCGTAGCGGAGCCGTAACGGAGAAGGACCGATGCAGCGAGAAGACGAGGAGAGGCGGGCGTTGGCGGCGACCGATCGGGAGCGCCCGAGCGGCGAGGACGAGGCCTCCGCGGAGCAGACCTCGGAGCCTTCCGTCGAAGACGCCGGGGAGTCGACCTCAGAGCGGCCTCCCCGGTCCGTCGCCGGCCCGCACCGGTCGTCCTCCGGCGAGAAGGAGGACGGAGGCGATCCGGGCGGCGCGGCGGATGGTGGAGGTGAGGTCGAGGTCGCCGTCGAACGGCAGGGCGCGCCGGCGTCTTCGGCCGCCGCGAGCGCCGGGTCCGGCAGCGCCGAAACACCGAGTCGGGTCGAGGGCTGGTGGCGCCGCTTCGATGCCTGGCGGTCTCGCCTGCAGCAGCCGTGGCGCAGCGGCGACTCCCTGGTCGAGCTGACGCAGGCGGTGCGTCGCGACCTCGAGAGGACCCTGGAGCCGCTGGGCGGCGGCCGGAGGGTCTTTCCCTACGCGGGGGTCGTGGTGGTCCTGCAGCCGCGCGGCCCCGAGCAGGAGACCCTCTACCGCGCTGCCCTCGCCGAAGGTTGGCAGGAGCAGCTGCGCGAAGCGGTGGTCGAGCGCCTGCACGAGGCCGGCGCCCGACTGGATCGGCTCGATCTCGAGGTCCAAGTCCAGGTCGAGGAGCCCGAAGTGGACCCGGCCGAGGGCGCTTCGAGGTCGGCCTCGCCGGGCGAGTCCGCCGACGCCGGCCCCGCCTACCGACTCGAGCTGGTGCCGTTTCGCGAGGGCGATGCGGCGCGTCGGGCAGCGTCTGCCGGCGGGGAGGGCGATCGCGAAGGCGCGGCGGGCGGCGCTGCACCGGTGGATCGGGGCGAGGCGACGCCTCTACGTCTGGTGGTCGAGGAGGGCGCTGCGCAGCAGGACGTCTACGAGTTCGAAGGCGGCTCCTCCCCCCGCATCGCGATCGGTCGCATGCGCGACGTCTTCGACCAGCACGGCCGGATCCGAAGGCGCAACGATCTCGCCTTCGAGGACGACGGCGAGGTCAACGGCACCGTCTCCCGCGAGCACGCGCAGATCGCCTATCAGGCCGGTACCGACGACTACTGGTTGATCGACGATCGCAGCTCGTACGGCACCCGCATCTTCCGCGACGGCCGCGCGATCGAGGTCAGCAGTCGCGACCGGCGCGGCATCCGACTGCGCCAGGACGACCGCATCTACCTGGGTCGCGCCGTGCTTCGGGTCGAGCTCGGTCCGGCCGCAGCTGGATGAACCGGGCTTCGACGCGGCGGCGCCGGGGCGTGGTCAGCGCGGCAGGCGCAGCACCTGCCCGGGTCGGATCGTCGCCGAGCGCAGCGAATTGGTGCGCTTGAGCGCGCCGACCGAGGTGTCGTGGCGCTTGGCGATCGCCCACAGGGTGTCGCCCTGCGCCACCCGGACCACGTCGGGGCGCTCGGGCTCGCCCTGCCGGAGGCGCGCCACGTAGTCCTTGTACTGGGTCGGGAAGAGGGCGACGTGGTAGTGCGGAGGGCGCGATTCGTAGGCTGCCTCGAGGACCCTGCGACCCTCGAGATGCAGCAGCACGCCTTCGAGCCAACGGCGGCAGGAGCGTGAGCGGCTGCGGCGCAGATCGATGCCCATTCCCGCCTGGTGCACCGAGTTGCGCGACGCGTTCGGCGGCTGCTCGAGCCGTGGCCGGGTCAACGAGGTGACCACCAGCTTCTCGTCGCAGGCGGCTCGGTACTGATTGGAGAGCCGCTCGATGAAGAGCACCACTTCAGGGCGAGCGTAGGGATACGAGACCCCAGAGAGCTCGAAGTTGCGGTTCGGCGAGACCCTGATGAGGTAGCCGCGATCGGCGAACTGTTTGACCTGGGTGCCGGTGCGCAGGAAGGTGAAGTCGTGGTCGCGCGCGACCTGGACCTGGCGCGACATCGCCGAGGAGCTCGGGCGCAGCGACTGCGCACCCACCGACGAGGCGAGCAGGACGAGCAGCGCCACGACCGGGAGAGCGGCGGCGATCGCGCGACGAGGCTGAGGGGATCGGCTCGGCGGCTTCATCGGCTCCAGGAGGTTCGAGCGATTCGGCAGGGAGGGCTTCGGCGACGACGAGCGCAAACAAACCCAGAGACGGAGTCGGCGGCGCGTGCTTGCGCGGCCGCCGGAGCAGCGCCACAGCGTCGATCCCGAGGGTCGGTTTGCTGCGTCTATCCTACGCGTTTTCTAGCAATTCTGTTTCGCCAGCGGGGAAGCGACGGCAGCGCGCCGGGCGAAGGGCTCCGACGGGTGCCGTCGGCGGTCGCCCCGTCGCGCCTTTCCCCTACGGACCGGTGCCGTCGTTTCTCCTCCCGGCTCTTCGCCAGGGGCGCCCTGCGCGAAGGGTTACGGGCTCTCGACCGAGATCAGCTCGACCTCGAAGATCAGCGCTTCGTTGGGGCCGAACTTGGCGCCCGGAGGCGACTGCTGCCCGTAGGCGAGGCCGGCTGGGATGAACAGCTTGTACTTGGCACCCGGGCTCATCAGCTGCAGTCCCTCGGTCCACCCGGGGATCACCTGGCCGAGTCCGAAGGTGACCGGCTCGCCGCGCTGCACCGAGCTGTCGAAGACCTCGCCGTCGATCGTGGTGCCGTGGTAGTGCACCGTCACCCGGTCGGTGGCGGCCGGCTTGGCGCCCTCGCCCGACTCGATCACCTCGTACTGCAGACCGCTGTCGGTGGTCACGACGCCCTCGCGCTGCGCGTTCTCGGCGAGGAACGCCTCGCCCGCGGCGAGGTTCTCCTGACCCTCCGCCTGCATCCGCGCCTGGCGCTGCTGCATGAGCTGCTGCTGGAACTGCTGCAGGGTCTGGCCGATCTCCTGGTCGGTGAGCTGGAGATCCTCGCCGGCGATCGCCTCCCGTAGGCCACGCACCAGCATGTCGACGTCGATGTCCGAGGCGTCCTGAGCCAACTGCTGCCCGAAGTTGACGCCGATGGCGTAGGCCGCCTTCTGCTCGAAGGTCTCGAGCGAGCCCTCCTGGGCGCTGGTCGGGGAGTCGGCGCAGGCGGTGAAGAGGAGCGCTGTGGTGGCGAAGGCGATGCGGAGAGCTGCAGTCATGGGATCCTCGCGAGCCGCTTCGTCGTGGTCGGCCTCGTCCTCGGCGGCGGATCGATCCGACGCATTGAGACGCACGCAACCTCGCGCTGGGAGCGGCAGTTTGGTTGGGGAGAGTTCAGGGACGTGGGGCGAAGTGGAGCGGGGCGCAGCGGCTGCCCGGATGGGGAGGCTGCAGAGCGCCGTGCCGGCCGTCGCCGAGTTCCAGCGGTGCCCGCGGACTTCTGGGACACCCACGTTCGCGGAGCAGTCTAGCCGCGCGCCAGCTTCTCGAACCAGGAGCGGTAGACGCGCGTTGGCTGGGCGCCCATCAGCACGCCGGCCGACTTGGCCTCGGGGTCCGTGACTTCGGCCCGCACCGCAGGGGCGCCCGAGGCGCCGAAGAATAGGGCCTCACGGTGCTCCGCCCGTACGCGGGCCTCCCAACGTGACGCGTCTCGGGGGCATTCCCCCAGTCCGGCGTGACGCCAGAGATCAGCGAGCACGTCTGCCGAGGTGATGTCGCGGTGGTCGCGGAAGTAGGCTTCGAACAGCGAGCGGTGCAGCGCCTCGGCGCGGCGACCCAGAGGCCGCGTCTCGGCATCAGTCGTGTCGTCGGAGCGACCGCCCGCCTGCTGGAGCTCGCGCTCTCGCGCCTCCTGCATCCAGAGATGCGGCGGCAGGCTGTGCGAAGGGGGGCCGTCGTCGCTCGACCATCCCGGGCGGAAGCCCGCCGCGGGCTCCTCCTCGGCGGCGCGCCGCCACGAGCCGGTGTAGTCGCGGAACTGCTCGAGAGACCTCGGGCTGGCGGCCTGCTCGGGGCGCAGCAGGAAGCTCTTCCAGCGCAGCTCGAGTCTCTGCCCAGAGGCAGCCAGCTCGTCCTGGAGCGCTCGCAGACGGACCTCTGCGACCCAGCACCAGGGTCAGAGGTAGTCGGAGTAGACGACCAGGGTGACTTCTCGGAGGGTGTCGGTGCTGTCGTTGGGGTCGTCGTTGCGCATGCGGTGCCCGGGGCAGCCGGGGGAGGTCGTTGCCTGAGTCTAGTCGCTGGCGTGAGGTGCCGCTCTACGGCGACGACCGTCCGCGCGACGTCAGCGGGGCCGCCGAATGCGTATCCCGAGAGTGAACAGGCAGCCGACGATCCGAACCGGCGCCCCCCGGGATCCGGACATTCGCTGTGCGATGAAAGATCGAGCGTGCTTGCCGACCGCGAACTCCGGGAGGGCAGACCGATGATCACGAAGCAACCACCGAGCGTCCGCGTCCTGACTCCGCTGCTCGTGCTGGCGACGCTGATCCTGGCGGAAGCCGCAGCGGCGCAGCCGGTTCTTCCGGCCGTCACCAAAGGCGCAGGAATCTTCTCCGGCCCCCTCGACGTCTGTCTGATGCCGGCTCCGCCGGCCCCGGCAGTTCCGATCCCCTATACGGCGGTCGTCGTCGAATCCGGTGGCGGTTTCGCCAAGAAGGGCGACAAGGTGAAGATCAAGATCCGCGGCGAAGGTCTCGAGAGGATCGGCTCGGTGGAGCTCTACCAGAACGGCCGCAAGGTCACCAACATCAAGGCGATGCTCCAGCGCCCGCGAGCGGGAATGCGGAACTCGACCGAGCGCGAGCTGACGCTGACCGTGGTCCGCGTCTTGCCCGCTCCTCTCGAGACGATCCGAATCCGCAGGCGCGTATCGACGGCGCCGGTCCTCTTCGAGCACCGAATCCCGGTGAACGCCATGTAGCCGGCGTTCGAGCTCGGGGCCGCTCCGCGGCACACGAGCCGATCGGCGTAGAGTCAGGGCCGTGATGGCCGAAGACCCCGGCAGCGGCGCCTGGCACGGCACCTCCTGGCAGTTCCCCGATCCCGACGAGAACGGCGCCCCAGACGTCGTCGGGCTGGGCGCCGATCTCGAGCCCGGCACCCTGATGACGGCGTACTGCAAGGGCATCTTCCCGATGCCGCTGTGCGCCGGCGGCCCGATCGCCTGGTGGTCGCCCGATCCGCGCGCGGTGCTCGAGCCCGAACGCCTGCACGTCGGTCGCAGCCTGCGCAAGGCGGCGCGGCGCTACCGGGTGCGGGTCGACGCCGCCTTCGAGGCGGTGATCGACGCCTGCGCCGACCCGTTGCGGCCCAACGGCTGGATCGACCGCAGGATCCGCGACGCCTACGTCCGCCTGCACCGCCTCGGCCTGGCACACTCGGTCGAGGCCTGGGACGACGACGGCCTGGCCGGGGGCCTCTACGGCGTTTCGATCGGCGGTTTCTTCGCCGGCGAGTCGATGTTCTTCCACCGCCGCGACGGCTCCAAGGTCGCGCTGCTCGGACTCGTCGAGAGACTGGCGGGCGCCGGGGACGGCGTGCTGCTCGACGTACAGTTCCTCACCCCTCACCTGCGCAGCCTGGGGGCGCGCGAGATCCGCCGAACTGAGTACCTGCGGCGGCTGCAACGGGCGCTGGCGCTGCCGGCGCTCGACTGGCGGGCCGGGGCCGCCGCGCCTGACCGGATGGCGGTGTCTGGGAGACTGTCGGAGCTCCGCCCGCCGCAACCGCGGGGCGACGACGAAGCTGGAGGCCGAGCCGATGAGCGACGCGACGGGAACTCCTGACCAGGACGGCTGCGAGCACGAAGCGGCGCTGACCCGCCGCACTCTGGTGCTGGACGGGGGCGTGCGCATCCATGCCCTTCTCGCCGGGCCGGAGAACCACGACGCCTCCGTCGAGCTCCCGCCGCTGGTGCTGTTCGTGCACGGCTTCCCCGAGTCCTGGTACTCCTGGCGGCACCAGCTCCGCGCCGTCGCCGCCGGCGGTTGGCGCGCCGCGGCGATCGACGTCCGCGGCTACGGCCGCTCCTCGAAGCCGGTACGGATCGACGAGTACCGGATGCTGCGCCTGGTTGCAGACGTCGTCGGCGTCGCCGACGCGCTGGCGCCCGAGACCCGCGTCTACCTGGTCGGCCACGACTGGGGTGCCCCGATCGTCTGGAACTCGGCCCTGCTGCGACCGGACCGCTTCGCCGGTGTCGCCGGGCTCAGCGTGCCCTGGGCTCCCACCACCGCCACCCGGCCGAGCGAGGCGTTCCGGGCGATGGCCGGAGAGCGCGAGTTCTACATCGAGGTCTTCCAGCAACCGGGCCGGGCCGAGGCCGAGATCGAGCGCGACGTGCGCGGCTGGCTGCTCGGCTTCTACTTCAGCGCCTCGGGCGACGCTCCTGCCGGCACCAACATCGCGTTGGTGGAGCGTGGCGGCGAGGTGCGCTCGAAGCTGGTGTATCCCGAGGACGGCACGATGCCCGCGTGGCTGACCGAGGAGGATCTCGACTTCTACGTCGCCGAGTTCGAGCGCAGCGGCTTCACCGGCGGGTTGAACCGCTACCGCAACGTCGACCGCGACTGGGAGGACTTCGCGGCTTTCCGCCGACGGCCGATCGAGATCCCGTCGCTCTTCATCGGCGGCGGCAAGGACGGGCCCACCGTCTGGGGGCGCCCGGCGATCGACCGCTTCGGCGACACCCTGCCGGGTCTGCGTGGCTGCCACATCCTCGACGGCTGCGGCCACTGGATCCAGCAGGAACGCGCCGCTGAGGTCAACCGCCTGCTGCTCGACTTCCTGGCTGCCTGCGAGCAGCGCCGGACGGCCGTCGAGTAGACGTCGGAGGGAACTTCGGGGCTCCGATCGGTCAGCGCCTGGTCCGGATCGATTCCGCTCGGCCAGTGCAATGCGGCGTCGCGATCAGGGCCCTGGGTGACCATCCATGCTGGCACCGGGTCCTCCTCGGAGCGGGCCCGCGGGCCCTGCCACGGTCGTCCCGCCCGCCCCGCCTGACCTGCCGTCTCTCGATCCCTCTACCTCCGGTCTTCTCGAAGATTCTCCGACTTTTCTCGGTGTCGATGACCGATGGCGCCACTCGATCTCGTATGTATCGAGTGAAGGAACCACATCACGGGAGCCGTCGCGCCCCCTGAGGTCGGTCGTGGACTCGCAGATCAGAGATCGGCGGGTCCCGCAGGCGATCGACCCTGCGGCGGCCCGGCCAGAGAACCCCAACCCAGGAGGGAGAACGAATGAACCCGAGCGGATCCGATCGAACAGTCCCCCGCATCCCCACCGTCCTGCTGGCGCTCTGCGCGCTGGTGGCGCTCGGCACTGGCGGCGCGCTGGCGGCGCCACCCGCCGGCACCATCGTCGACATCGAGAACACCGGCGACAAGCTGCTGTTCTACCCGGCGGTCGAATTCGAGCGCATGATCCTCACCGTCACCGGCCCCTGCGGCTACGAGTTCCGCCAGGTCACCAAGGACCGGGAGATGGTCTTCGCGCTCGACGAGCGGACGATCGACGGCGTCTACCGCTTCTACGTCACCCGCGAGGAGGAGGTGGACGGCAACATCGTGCAGATCCTGCGCGAGGCGCGGGCGGAGAACGACGCCGAGACCCCGAAGGCACTGTGCCGTGAGGGTCTGCTGCCGGCGCCGCCGCTGTCGCAGACCTCCGGCTTCCTCGTCGACCGCGGCCGCATCATCTACGACCCCGAGGCAATCGAGGATCGTTCGGTGGCCGGTCCGGCCACCGTCACCAGCTCCTTGGGTCATGGCGCCGGCGGCAACGGTGGCAACGGTGGCGATGATGGAGGCATCCAGGTGGTCACCGCGGCGGACTTCGTCATCAACGACGACCTGATCGTCGACGGTTCCGCGTGCATCGGCTTCGACTGCGTCAACGGCGAGGTCTTCTCCTTCGACACCATCCGGCTCAAGGAGAACAACCTGCGGATCAAGTTCGACGACACCTCGGTCGTGCCGAGCTTCCCGGCCAACGACTGGCAGCTGACCGCCAACGAGTCGGCGAACGGCGGCGCCTCGAAGTTCTCGATCGAGGACGTCAGCGGCGGCCGCACCCCGTTCACGGTCGAGGCGAACGCCCGCAGCCACTCGCTCTACGTCGACGACGGCGGCCGGATCGGCAGCCGCACCTCGACCCCCTCGGTCGAGATCCACACCATCGACGGCGACACGCCGACCCTGCGCCTGCAGCAGGACGGCTCCTCCGGCTTCGAGCCGCAGACCTGGGACGTGGCCGGCAACGAGACCAACTTCTTCGTCCGCGACGTGACCAACGGTTCGACCCTGCCGTTCCGCATCCGCCCGAGCGCGCCGAGCAACTCGATCTTCATCGACGTCGACGGCGATGTCGGTCTCGGGACCTCCTCGCCCGAGGCGGCCCTCGAGGTGGCCTCGACGTCCGGTGCGTTCGAGAACGTGCTGAAGCTCGAGAACAACTCGGGTGTCGGCTTCATCCTCGACAACACCACCGCCGACGCAGTGTTCATCTCGGTGAACAACGGCGGCACGGCCTACACGGTGAACTACGACGACGGCGACCCCGCCGAGTTCTCGCTGGACGCCGACGGCAACGTCACCCTCAGCGGCACGATCACCACCACCGGCGGCACCTGCGGCGGCGGCTGCGACCTCGTCTTCGCGGACGGATACGACCTGCCGACGATCGAGGAGCATGCGGCCGAGATGTGGGCCAAGGGGTACCTGCCCAACGTCGGGCCGACTCCGGAGAACGCCCCGATCGATCTCGGCGACAAGACCGGCCGGATCCTCAACGAGCTGGAGCACGCCCACATCTTCATCGCGCAGCTGAACACGCAGCTCAGTGAGAGCCGCAGTGAGTTCGAGCGTGAGCTGGAGGCGAAGGACGCCGAGCTCGCCGAGATGAAGGACCGTCTCGCCCGTCTCGAAGGTCTGCTGATCGGCTCGCCCACCGTGGACTGATCACCTCGGTCCCGGCATCCTCGACAGGGCCGTGACCCGCTGCTGCCGCTCACCGGCGGCGGCAGCGACGGCACTCCCGGCCGGGACTGCGAGTGGATCTCCAGGCAGCCGCCGCTCCGTCGGTTCGACCTCGAACCGCGGACGGCGGCTGTTCTGCGTCCTGTCGGATCGATCGAGCTCGTGCTCGCTGCCTGGGCAGGTGAGCTGCGCATCCTGGCTGGGGGGTGCGCCGATGGGGTAAGATCCGGTCCTTCCTCTTCATGGTGCACGTAGGACGCTTCACGAAACTCCCACACGGAGAGCGCAACAAACGTCCTGCGAGTCTGTTCTAGTCTCTGGGAATCGGAAGGAAACGCCTTCTGTCGTGGCCTGGCGGCTGAGAGCGGAGAGCCTTCTCACTCGTCCCCTGAGGGGACACCCGGTGTGGCGGGGTCTGGAACCACACGTCTCAAGGGAGATCCATCTGATGACAAGTGCCCGCAGAATCCTCGGAATCCGCAGAGTCCTCCTCGCCCTCATGGTGCTCGGCGTGCTCGCGCAGCCGCTCGCCGCCGCGGGCGTGAGAGCCAACCTCGACGCCAACACCGTCGACTTCGAAGTCGACGCGAGCTACCGCAGCGTCACGGTTCGCGTCAGCGGTCAGGGCCACATCGCCGAGCAGATCTTCGGCGCCGACGAGGCGCTGGTCTTCTCACCGGCCGAGCACGGCCTTCCGGACGGCAGCTACACCTTCGAAGCCACCGTCAACGTCGAACGGCCCGACGTGCGCACGGACGGCGCGCCCGAGATCACCGAGCGCATCGCCGCCTTCGGCTACTTCACCCTCGAAGCCGGCGCCATCGTCGACCGGGGCAGTGAGGAGCCGATCGCGTCGATCAGCGCTCCCGCTGCCGGAAACGACGGCATCCAGACGGTGACCAGCCGTGATCAGGTGATCAGTGACGATCTGATCGTCGACGGCTCCATCTGCGCCGGTCTCGACTGCGTCAACGGCGAGAGCTTCGGCTTCGACACCCTCCGCCTGAAGGAGAACAACCTGCGGATCAAGGCGCAGGACACCAGCAACTCGGCCAGCTTCCCCTCCAACGATTGGCAGATCACCTTCAACGACTCGAGCAACGGCGGCGCCAACAAGTTCTCGATCGACGACATCGACGGCGGCCGCACCCCGTTCACCATCGAAGCCGGCGCTCCGAGCCACTCGCTCTACGTGGACGACGGCGGGCGGATGGGCTTCGGCACCGCGACCCCGGTGGTCGAGATGCACGTCGTCGACGGCGACACCCCGACGCTGCGCCTGGAGCAGGACGGGTCGTCAGGCTTCACGCCGCAGACCTGGGACGTCGCCGGCAACGAGACCAATTTCTTCGTCCGCGACGCGACGAACGGCTCGAGGCTCCCGTTCAAGATCAGGCCCAGCGCGCCGACGAACTCGCTCTACGTCGATACCGACGGTGACGTCGGACTCGGTACCGCCAGTCCCACGGCGGCTCTCGACGTGACGCGCTCGAACGGGGGCGCGGCGATCTTCGTTCGCGAAACGAGCTCGACCACCTCGTTCCGCAATCTGCTCGAGTTGACGAACAACGGTGGCGTGGGCTTCGTGCTCGACAACACCAGCACCGCCGGAGTCGAGGACGAGGTGTTCATCTCGGTGAACAACCCGGGCACGGCGTTCACCATCAACTTCAACGACTCTGCGGGCACCGAGTTCTCGCTGAGCGCTGCAGGCGACCTCACGCTCGAAGGCCAGATCTTCACCGAGGTCGGCGCCTCCTGCAACGCGGGCTGTGACGCCGTCTTCTCGCCGGAGTTCGATCTGCCGACGATCCAGGAGCACGCCGACCTGATGTACGCCAAGTCGCATCTCCCCGCGGTCGGCCCGACCGGTCCAAACATGACCGTCAACCTGACCCAGAAGACGATGGGCATGCTGCACGAGCTGGAGAAGGCCCACATCTACATCCATCAGCTCAGCGAGCAGATGGAGGAGAAGAACGACGTGATCGAGAGTCTCGTCGAGCGCATCGCGGCGCTCGAGCAGAGGCTGCAGCAGGACTGACGCTGTCTCCGGGGCCTACCTCAGCTTCCCTCCTGGACTGCTGAGCGTCCCTGAGAGTCTCGCCGGGCCGGCTCTTCGGAGCCGGCCCTTCTCGTTTGCCTCGGTTGCTCTTCTCGCCGGTCGTCGCCGACGGTCTGAGTCATCGGGGCGCGGCGGCCCGGGTGGGGTACGCGAGTGAGCTCCGATCGAGATCACGATCGCGGATAGCCGAGCTGCTCGGCGAGCCGCCAGTCGCTTTCTGCGAACGCGTCGGTGATCTGACGGGCCGGCGCCCCACGCCCGGCTCGGCGGACCCGACGTGCCGCGCGCCGTATCCAGGCCGGCTCCGGATCGATCTCGAGGAACTCCGCCACCTCGCGCAGAGACTGCGTCGGATCGCGCAGGAACGATTCGTAGCAGATTCGCCGAAAGCTCCCGGGTGCGAGCCGAGCCGCCTCGTCCGCGGTGCGTAGACTGCGCTCGCGCCACAGCGAGACGAATTCTTCGAGGGGGATGTCCGCCGGCGTCTCCTCTGGCTCGTGATCCAGTGCGGCACTCACCCAGGAGAGACGCCGCGCCGCCGCCAGCCACCGGTAGCCGGGGTGGCGGCTCATCGAGGCTACGACGTCCCACGGCTGGCGTACCAGGTCGACGAACCGGCAGTCGGGCCAGAGCTGCTGCAGCAGCCCCATGTACGGGCCGTAATCCGGGGTCTTGTCCGCCCACCAGGAGATCTCTCGCCCGGCCAGGTGGGTCGCCAGGAGAGCGCAGAACTCCCTGATGCCGATCACCTCGCGGCCATCTGCAGCGAAACGCCGGAGCAGTGCCTCCTCGTCGACCTCGGTGACCTTCGAGCCGTCGACGAAGCGGGTGCGCTGTACGACCTCGAGCAGGCGATCGAGCCTCACCGGCCGTTCGCCGCACCGCTCCCAGAGGATGGGGATCCAGTGGGTCTCCCTGAAGACGAAACCGTCGGGGTGCAGAGCGAGCAGGTCCCGCAGCATGGTGCTGCCGCAGCGGCCCGTTCCCACGATGCAGAAACGCATCAGCTTCGCGGCTCCACCGAGAGCTCCTGCAGGGCGCGGAGATCCTCGTGCAGCCGGCGATCCTCCACCACGAGGCCGGCCTGCAGGTCGTCGTGGAGGCGTGATCGCGACGGCACGACGTCGCCGAGCACTCGCCCGGGGCCATCCTCTCGCAGCATCCGGTACCAGCGCCGCCAATGCCACCCGGCGGTCTCGGGGACCTGCGTGTTCCTCTCGTAGGCGCGCCCGCCCTGTTCCACCTTGCGCAGGAACCCCTCCCGCGAGCGCACCGGGAAGTGATGGATGACGACGTCGCTGCAGCGCGCGCGACGCGCGAAGCCTCGTCTGGCGACGGCGTGGTTGCCCTGGCGCACGGCACGAAGGCTGTGGGCCTTCGCCATCACCTTGGGTGGCAGATCGAGGTAGAGGAAGGGAGCTGGCAGTGGGTCGCGTAGCGGATCCGAGGGCCGCTCGAAGGCGATCGGCTCGCTTACGCGATGCACCGTTCTCGACCACGGGTCATCGAGCGCCAGGTCCTCGGCGGCCGCGAAGAGGTTGCAGCGCCGCACTTCCAGGATCGGGGCCTCGGCCTTGGCGAGAGACTCGGCGAGGTCGCCGCTCTCTGCGCGCCAGAACTCGTCAGCGTCGCTGTTGAGCACCCAGGAAGCGCCGAAGCGCTGCTTGGCCAGGCGCAGCATCCGGGTGACCCACGCTGCCTGGTCGTAGTCGCGGCCAGGCTCGTCGAGCACCACCAGGGGATGGGTCCTCTGGTACTCTGCCAGCAGCTCGCGAGTGCCGTCGCGCGATGCGTTGTCGGTCACGATGTACTGGTCGACACCGTTCGCCAGGTGATAGTCGAGCTGGGCGGCGACGATGTCGACCTCGTCTCGAACCAGGAGCGTCATCACCACCGGTCCGCTGCCGCGCCCCGGGAGCATCTTGGCGAGCCGAGAACGTAGCGCCACGCGTCTCATCGAACCCGCGTTTCAGGCCGGTGGCCGCCCGGGCCGAGCCCGCCGGGACGAGGCCGGACGCGGATTGACGAACCTGTTTCCATGAGACTCGCCGCCATCGGCTGGTTGCCCGGCGAGCTGGAAGAGCGACGCCGTGTGCTCTCGGCCCACTCAGCGGTCTTCGATGTGCTCTGCATGTTGGGGGTGAGCCGGAGCGCTGCGGAGGACCGGGAGATCGTCCGCTCCTTCCCGCGGCTGGTGCTCTTTCGGAGGCCATCGTATCTGCCCGAGGAACCGCGTCGCCTGGCGGTCCTCGACGAGAACGTGCGCCGATGCTTCCGGCCGGATCGGATCGTGTGGCTGGAGCCCGGGCGGACCTCTACGCCCACCTGCAGGTCGCGACTCGAGACATCTGACCCGGCTCCACTGTCACGAGATCCGGCTTCGTCGGCTCCGCATGTCGTAGCTGCAGGAGGCGCCAGCGGCGAGTGCGCTGTCGAGGAGGCTGCCGCGGCTCGTCAGGTTCCCGAATCCGCGCCTGCTCCGCGGTTCGGTGCGATCAGATCCGGGATCTTCGATCCCGCCTTCCACCGTCAGCGGCGGTACGAGGATCGCCCACCGTTCCGGTACCTCGCCGAGCGGCTGGAGCCCGAGACGGTGCTGGACGTCGGCTGTGGAAGTGGCGGCTATCTGCGCCTCCTTCGCAGCGCCGGCGCCACGACGGCTGTCGGGGTCGAGGGCTTCGAGCCGTCGCCCGATTGGCCGCACGAGCTCGAGTTCGTGCAGCACGACCTCCGTCGTCGCCTCGAGCTCGGCAGGAGATTCGATCTGGTGCTCTGCCTGGAAGTCGCCGAGCACCTGGCGCCGCGATTCGGTCGTCGCCTGCTGCGGTCGTTGGATCGGCACGCGGGACGGTGGATCCTGTTCTCGGCCGCTCGGCCCGGGCAGCGCGGTCACGGCCATGTCAACTGCCGGCCCCTGGAGCGTTGGATCGACGACTTCGCACGTCTCGGCTGGTACCCCGACGTGTTCACGACCCTGGCTCTGCGCAGCTTGTCGACCCTTCACTGGTTTCGCCGCAACCTCGTCCTTCTGCAGCGGGAGGAGACGCAGTCGTCGCCCTTCGGAATCGAGGATCTCAAATGTCTGGAGGCGGAGATGCCCTGGATCGGCCAGGCGCCTCAGGTGGTGGACCATCCTCTCGGAGAAGACCTGCCCGGCTGGTCGTTCACCGAAGCGCAGTGAACGACTACCGAGGCAGTTTACGGTCGGCGCGCAGCAGACCTTCGTCGAGCAGGCCGCGCGAGCCACGGTATCGCCGCGAGCGCTCGAAGTAGGCGCTGAGCGCCGGTTCCTCGAGAAAGCGGCTGGCGTAGGCGTGGTACTGGCGGGCGCCGGCGAAGTGCTCTCCACGCCGGACCTCCTCGAGCGCCGCGCGTGGGAAGTCGGCCAGGAACTTGAAGTGCAGGAGGGCACAGGTCGTGCCCTCGTATCGCACGCGTGCCCGGACCTGATGGGTCGACACCGCGTAAGGGTCGCCGCCAGGCCAGAGCAGGAGCGGCGTCTTGGCCAGGAAGGGTGGTGGATGCGGCAGGTTCCTACCGTCCCAGAAGAGCCGTTGGCGGGGGCCCCCACGGTTGGGCACCCGCGCCAGAGGGCCGCGACGGGGCGAGCTGTAGGTGTCGGCGTCGTGGTACGGGCAGACGTCGAGGAGGTCCTCGCCCTCGCCGAGCACCGTCTCGGCGATGGGACGATGCGAGTACATGTCGAGCAGGAACCCGAGCAGCCCGGTGGCGCGCCGCCTTTCGAGATGGGAGGTCAATCGCGGCAGGTCGAGCTCCTCGCAGTGGGGATAGACGATCAGCTCGTCGATGTCGACCGTCAGGACCCAGCGCCCGACGGCATGGCGGTTCGCGACTTCGGTGGTCCAGTCGAGACCGAAGCGGCTGGCGGCGTAGCTGGCTTCGGTCGTGTACAGAACGACGTCGTCCTGCTCCTCGAGGAGCTCGAGGCTGCCGTCGTCGGAACCGTTGTCGACGAGTAGGAACGAGCTCGCACCGAGTCGCCGGTAGTGGGCGAGGAAGCTCGGCAGGCGGACCCTCTCGTTGCGCAGGCAGCCGACGACACAGATCCGTCCTGGCTCTCGTTCGAGCCGACTCGAGCCCCCGATCCTGGATGGTCGCCGGGTGTTCATGAAGCCATCCGGTCAAGCTCTCGTCCGGAGCGTCCGAAGTTCTCGGCCACCGCTGCTACAGTCTCGTGGGCCCGCTGTTTCCAGGCGGTGCGCAGCGCGCGACGCGCGGCCGGACAGGAGCGGCCCGGCCTCCATCGAGTGCAGACATGGCCGAGAGCCCGTTGAACCCGTCGAGCAGAGCCAGGCAGCCGGTCCTGGTCATCGGCATGCATCGGTCGGGCACCAGCATGGTGGCCAGGCTGCTCGAGGAGTTCGGCGTCGCGATGGGCGGCGTCGGGCAGCCGAACTGGGAGGATCCGCAGTTCAAGCGAGCCAACCAGGCCCTGTTGGCGCGTTCGGGCGCGGACTGGGCTCGGCCGAGGGCCTTCCTCGAGGCGCTGGCGATCGTCGATGGAGACAATGCCGAAGCGGGAGACGAGATGCTCGCCGTCGCCCAGCGCTGCGTCGAGGCGATCGATCCTCGCCGGCAGTGCGGTCCCTGGGGCTGGAAGGACCCCCGCAACACCCTGACACTCCCTGTCTGGCTGCGGCTCTTTCCCGCAGCGCGCGTCGTCCACGTCGTGCGCAACGGCTTCGACGTGGCCCTCAGTCTCCAGCGCCGGGAGCGGCGCTACTGGGTTCGGCGTCGCGACGAGCGCCCTACCTTCCTCACCTTGCGCGGCTGCTTCGAGCTCTGGCGCCTGTACCTCGAGCTCGGCCTCGGTGCGGAGTCGTCGAGTCGACGCTCTCTGAGGGTGCGCTACGAGGATCTGGCCAGGGCCGATGACGAGACGGTCGAGAAGCTGGCGGCCTTCGTGGGGGCGGAGCGCCGCCCCGTGGAGCTGCCGGTGCGCCGCCCTCGCCGGCGCTCGGCGTGGGATCGTCGGCGCATCGCGCGGCTGGCGCGCAGCGCCGACGATCGGATCCTCGTCGAGCTGGGGTACGGGCTCGCTGCCGAGCGACCTGGATCTGGGGACACGACCGTGCATGGGGCCTCATCCTACGAGGCCGACGTTTGAGTCCTTCGGTCTCGCGGCGCCGTTCGCAGGCGAGTGGCGCGGTCCACCCAGAGCCCCTGCGGTCGACGGTCCTGCTGGCGGCCCTGTTGGCAACCCTGCTGGCGGCTTCGTACACAGCGAGTTGCGCCGATACCCGTGCCATGCCGAGCGGCCCGAGCGTCGTGCTGATCGTGGTCGACACCCTGCGTGCTGATGCTCTCGAGATCCATGGAGGTACCCCCGGGGTGAGCCCGCACCTCGCGGCCCTGGCCGAGAGGTCCGTGGTCTTCGACCGTGCCTTCACACCGATCGGCACGACGAATCCCGCCCACGCCAGCCTGTTCACCGGCCTCTACCCGAAACGCCACGGAGTCCAGTGGAACGGAGATCGGCTCGACGATCGGTTCTCGACCTTGGCCGAGGTCTTCCGCGACGCCGGGTACGACACCGCGGCCATCTCCAGCTGGCCGAGACTGACTCGACACGGCGGGCTGGGGCAGGGCTTCGAGGTCACCCAACAAGAGCTCGGTCCGTGGCGGGATCGTGCCAGGCGGCGATCTGCCGAGGAGGTCGTCGAACTGGTCGACGTCTGGATGTCACGGCGCCGCGACAGCACGAGGCCGTTCCTGCTCTGGGTTCACCTCAACGAGCCGCACTCGCCGTATCCGGTGCGGCCCACCGTTTCATCAGCGATCGAAGAGAGTTCCTACGACGGCTCCCTGCGCGACGGCGCCACGGTCGAGGAGTTCTACGCACTCGAAGGTCGCCGCCTCGATCCCGAGGAGCGAAGCGTCCTGAGGGCCCTCTACGACGGCGCCGTCAGCGCCATGGACGATGCTGTAGGCCAGCTGCTGCGCAGGCTCCGCGCAGGCGAGGGGTCGACGGGGCTCGTCGTCGTGCTCACCGCGGACCACGGGCAGCTGCTGGGCGAGCACGACGAGGTCGGCCACGGATGGAAGATCTGGAATCAGGTGATGCACGTGCCGCTGATCGTCAACCACCCGGACATCGACCCGCTGAGGATCTCGGATCCAGTCGGTCTGATCGATCTGCGCGCCACCCTGGTGGAGCTCGCCGGCCTGACCGCTGACGGCGGTGACGGTCGGTCGTTGGTGCCGCTGATGAACGGAAGTTCTCTCGAAGAGCGACCGCTGCTGGGTCAGGTGCGACGAGTCGCCGAGGTCGGCGGCGAGAACGGCGAGCTGGCAGACAACGTCTGGGCCCTGGTCGGCGGGCGGTCGCATCACTTCAGGCACGACGGCCTGCTCGTCTTCGACCTCGAGGTCGACCCGGGCGAGGAGCAACCGCTGCCGCCACCCGAGGAGAGAGAGATGCGGGTGCTGACCGAGATGGTGGAGCGCTACCGGCGTCTGGCCACGACCGAAGCGCCGGCCGACGCGATCGCCGAGGAGCTGCGCCGCGAGCTGGAAGATCTCGGTTACCTGTGAGCCGCAGCTCGTCGGAGAGACAGAACCGGTAGGCTTCCTGAATCCCCGAACCCGTGGGCGACCGTATTGCGTCGCCGGGCGCATCGGCCCGAGATCCCTTGTCTGAAATCGAACCACGAGACCCGGCTCGGCGAGCCGGCATGGCGCCCCACCGTCACCGCCGTCGGCCGTCACCGGGGCTGCTTTGGAAGCGCTTCGGTGGTCGTTGGAGCCACCTCGCACTGGTAGTCGCTCTGGCCTTCGCGGTGGGCCTCACCGAGCTGGTGACCATCTCGTTCGCCGTTCTGACCCTCGGTTCCCTGGTCTTTCCCGCGTCCGAGGGCGCGGCCGATCGGTTCCTCGGCTTCGAGTTGCCACCGGTCCAGCATGCGGTGGCGATCGGACTCGGCCTGGTCGCTCTGCGCTGGCTGCTGGCGACACTGGCCGACTGGATCTCCCAGACCCTCGTGATGCGTTCGGTCCTGGCGCTGCGCACCGAGCTGCTGGAGAGCTTCCTGGGCGCCAGCTGGGACCTGCAGGCGGCTGAGCGCTCGGGCTCGGTCCACGAGCGCCTGTTCCAGAACGCGACCCAGGTGGGACAGATGCTCCGGCTGTCCCTCGGATGGCTGCAGGCGGCAGTGGCTCTGTCGGCGGTGCTGGTGGGTGCCTTGACGATCAGTCCGCTCGCCGCGGGGGCGGCGTTCGTCGCGGCGTCGGTGCTGATGCTGGCGGCCCGGCCGCTCAGCCGGCGCGCGATGCAGAGTGCTCGCGCCGGCGTCGCCGCCGGTCTGCAGGCTGCGACCGTCGTGCGCTCCTTCCTGGACGCCGTGCTCGAGCTGACCGTCTTCGGTGCGCTTCCGGCGGCGCTACGCGAGATGGCGAGGCAGATGGAAGCGCACGAGGGCAGGCGGCGGCTGACTCATCTGTGGGGCAACGCATCCAGCCAGCTCTACTTCACCCTGGTGCTGACTGGTGGATGGATCGCGGTGGGAGCGCTGCATTTCCTGGACTCGGATCAGTTCACCGGCATCGGGATCGTCGCCCTGCTGTTGCTGCGCTCGATCGGCTACACCCGCACGCTGCAGGTCGCGGCGGTCAACATCCGGAACCTCGAGCCCGTCTTCGACGATCTGCTTCTCTTCCAGAGTCGGATGACCGGCGACGCCGAGCAGCGTTGGGGGAGCCAGAAGCCAGAGCAGTGGGAGCTCGAGGTCGAGGAGGTGGGGTACCGCTACCCGGACGCGGCGAGGCCGGCGCTCGACGGCGTACGGCTCGTGGTTCCGGCAGGAGGCATCTGCGCCATCGTCGGCCGCTCGGGTAGCGGCAAGACGACCCTGGCGCAGCTCGTCCTCGGGCTCCGGACGCCGGATCGGGGCCGGATCCTGATCGGTGGCGTTCCCCAGCGGGAGATCGATCGGCGCTGGTGGCAGGCGAATGTCGCCGTCGTGACGCAGGAGGCGCAGCTCCTCGACGCCACCCTGCTCGAGAACGTCGTCTTCTACCGCGATCACGTTTCGACGTCGGCCGCCCTCGACGCGGTCAGGGCCGTCGGTCTAGCGGACTGGATCGAAGAGCTCCCGGAGGGCATCGCGACGCGGGTCGGCGAGCGCGGCAGCGAGCTCTCTGGTGGACAGAGGCAGCGCTTGTGCATCGCTCGAGCACTCGCCGGCAGACCACGCCTGATGGTGCTCGACGAACCGACGAGCGCTCTCGATCCGGTCTCGGAGCGGGTCGTGCGCGAGTGCATCGGGTCGCTGCGCGGCGAATGCACCACGTTGATCATCGCCCACCGTCAGAGCACCGTCGAGCTCTGCGATCAGGTCGCGGTCCTGGAGGGTGGACGACTGGTCAGGTGCGAGCCGGGCGCGGGCCGGAGATCGCCACAGCGTCGCTCTGGCCAGGCGAACGATCGCCTCGTCCCCGGAGAGGACTGCGGTGGTGGAGCCCCCGGATGAGCGTCGAGGAGCTCCGGGACGGTCCGAAGCCGGTGCCCTCCGGAGGGCCGGTGGACGAGCAAACGAGCCCCCGGCAGAAGCGAACGGCCGTCTCGCTCGGGAGCATCACGGCCACGCTCCTGCTGCTCGTGTTGCCCATCACTGCCTGGGTTCGACTCGTCGGACTCGACGAGGTCGGCGTCCAGTTCGGAGACAGCCCTCTCTACTACGAGATCGCCAGCCGTTGGAGCGAAGGTGAGCCGGTGCTCTCGTGGCCCCCTAGCCCGAATCGGTACTTCGTCCGGCCGGTCCTGTATGCCGCGTTCGCCGGCGCCATCGAGCTCTTCGGCCATCGAGACGATGCCATCAAGCGGCTCAACGCGGCTGCTGACGTCCTCACCACGTTGCTCCTGTTCGTGTTGGTCGCGCGCCAGGCGGGCAGCCTCCTGGCCGCCGCCCTGGCGGCCCTGACCTACGGTCTGTCGCCGTGGGCGATCTCCTTCGCTCGCAGTGAGCTGGCGCACCCGCTTTCGGGTCTCCTGGTGTTGCTGGCCTTCACGCTGCTGCTCGCTGCGCTCGAAGAACCGGCGGCGATCAGGCGTCGGATCCTGATCGGTTGCTACCTGTTCTTTCAGGGTGCTGCGGTCCTGGTTCACGAGGATCTGGTCGCCACCATGCCGGCCGGCTTGCTGCTGCTCGTCGCGGCGGCTCTGGCGAGATCTGAGCGCCGACGGGGAGAGCTGGTGGCCGTTGCCTCGCTCCTCGTCTCCTTCGCCTTCGTCGTTGGCAGATGGATCCCGTTTCCTCTCAAGCCGAGGCTGTACGCGGAGCTTGCCGAGAAGGGGGCCTCCGGGATCCTCGAGACGGCATTCTGGTCGCCGCTGATCATCGTCGAGCGAGCCGCCCGACATTGGTGGAACGCGCTGACCGCCGTGGGGTCCTCGATGCTTCCGTTGCTGCTGTTGGCACTGACGCTCGTCGTCATCCTCGCGCCTCGGCTGAGGCAGCGCGGGAAGGTACGGATCCTCATCGCTGGCTGGGTGCTGCAGCTGTGCTACTTCTGCGTCGTGGCCTGCTTTCTCCGCTTCTTCATCGCGCGCTGGACGCTGGCCTTGCTGCCGCTGGTGCTCGCCATGGTCTTCGTTGCGCTGCACCGCATCGTCGAGGAGTGGCCGACGGCCGTCTCGGCCCTCCTGCAGGCCTTCGTCGCGGGCATTCTGGTCGTCGGCAGCGTCGGCAACCACGCTGAGGTCGACTTGCGCAAGCGCCAGACGATGGAGGAGTGGCTCCAGCCGAGGATCGGCTGGAGCTCGCTGCGGGAGGGGTACGAGAGGCTGGTTCTCGACACCTACGAGCAGCGCTGGTCGCGCGGCGTCTACGATGTGCTTCGCGATGAGGTCGGTGCGGACTCGAATCTGCTCGTGGCCCCGAGCCTCCACGACGCCTGGCCGGGTCGCCGGTTGCTGTCGCTGCCCTGCTACTTTGGTGACCATGTGATCTACCTGATCGACCAAGAGCGCCCTCTCCGCGAGCTGATCGTCGAGGAGGATGTCACCGCCGTGCTGCTGACTCGGAGAAACCTGAGAGCCGATGTCAAAGCAGCTCGCAAGAGCCTGATACGAACGGACGACGGCTGGCAGGCGCGGCCCCAGCGGCTCGGTGCCAGTACCGGTCTCGAGGGCGAGGCCTACACGGTGGAGCGAGAGATCGAGGCGATACGCGAGGTCGCAGCAGGCCTCGGGGGCAAGCGCTCGATCCTTCCCACAGGGGACGAGCTCTGGCGGCTGCCGGACCTCGATTCTGTAGCCGTGAGCTCGAAGCAGCGACCTGCCGATGGCGGAGCGGCCATCGTGACGGCGGGCGACCTCGCGGTGACCTGGCCGTGAACGATTCGCGCCACGGAGCGATCCGCGTCGCTGCGTTGACCTCCGGACGCGACGTTCCCTCTGCGAGGTTCAGGGTCCGCCAGCATCTGGGTCGTCTCGAGGCTCTCGGGGTCGGCGTCCAGGAGTACCCCCTGGCGATCGACAAACACAGTCGACCGATCGGCTGGCCGAAGTCGTTGCGACCGGCCCTGGCAGGACCGTTCTTCCTGGTCTGGCAGCTGTTCAAGGTCGGCCTCAGGGTCCCAGGGCTGCTGGCGTCACACCGCGTGGACGTCACCTGGATCGAGCGTGAGTTCCTACCGGGAGCGTTGACGCTCGAGCCGCTGGCAGGGCGTCCGATGGTGTTCGACGTGGACGACGCCATCTGGCTCGGCTCGCCGGCCGGGCGGAGCGCAGCGCGCTACCTCGGCCGTCGGGCCAGTGTCGTCGTCGCCGGCAACGCCTTCCTCGGCGAGTGGTTCCGCGAGATCGGCGCGGCGCGCGTCGAGGTCGTTCCGACCGGCGTCGACAGCACGGTCTACGAGCCCAGGATCGGAGGCATGCGCTCGGGGCACTTCGACTTCACCATCGGGTGGATCGGTACGCCTGCCAACCTGAGATACCTGGAACGCCTCGAGGGTCCTCTGGCCTCCTTCCTGTCCCAGCGACCGACGGCTCGCCTCCTCGTGGTCTGCAGCGAGCCGCCGAGAATGCGCTCGATCGCCCCCTCCCAGCTCCAGTTCCGCGCCTGGGTGGCAGAAGAGGAGCCGGACGTCATCTCGAGGATGGACCTCGGTCTGATGCCTCTTCCGGACACCGAATGGAGTCGCGGCAAGTGCGCGTTCAAGATGCTCCAGTACATGTCGTGCGGCGTGCCGGTGCTGGTCTCTCCCTTCGGCATGAACGGAGAGGTCCTCGGCCTCGGTCGGGTCGGTCTGCCGGCGACCGAGGATGCCGAATGGCGTCGGGCGCTCGACTGGTTCGCCGATCATCCTGCCGAGGCGCGGGAGATGGGCCGGTGCGGCCGCGACGTCGTGCGATCTCACTTCGACAGCGCCGACATCGCTGCCCGACTCGGTGATGTGCTTCGCTGGGCTTCCCGTCAGGGCGGTCCGCAGTAGCGGCGCGGGTAGGGCAGGGCTGCCCGGTCGACTGCTCCGTCAGGGACTGGGTCCCTTGCCCGACTCGCTGCGCTGTCGGAAGAGGATCTCCTCGAGGTAGATCCGGTGACGGTTGAGCATGTCTCCGATGATGCCGACGTGCAGGAGCACTCCGGCTCCGGCGGTGAGCGTCAGAGCGAGTGCGCCGGCCCACTTGAACGGAGAGAAGGCTCCCGTCTCGAGGTACTTCCAACCGAGGAAGGCCGCCAGCGCCACGGCCGGAACGAGAAGCATCAGCGCCAGCCCGCCGAAGAACCTGAGGGGGTGGTAGTCGCGGTAGCAGCGGAAGATGATCTGCACCGTGCGCAGTGCGTAACGCCAGAGGCTCGAGGCGACGCGGCTCTCGCCGAACTCGCGTTCACCGCGCACACGGATCGGGACCTCCTCGATCCGCAGGTCCTTGAACGAGAGGTTCAGGATGACTTCCTGGGTGTAGGTGAAGCGCGCCAGGAGATGGAGCTGGAGCATCGCCCGACGGCTGTAGCACCGCATGCCGCAGGAGACGTCGTAGAAGCGCTTGCCCGCCAGGCTGGAGATCAGCCGGCTCATCATCCGATTGCCCCAGATCTTGACTGCCGGCATGTCGGGAAGCAGAGCCTCGTCGAGGAACCGTGAGGCGGTGGCGAAGTCGGCCCGGCCCGCGACCACCGGCTCGATGAGCCGGGGGATGTCACGGGGGTCGAACTGTCCGTCCGAGTCGATGGTGACCAGGATGTCGGCGCCATGGTCGAGTCCGTAGGCGAGGGCGGTGTGAAAGGCGGCGCCCACGCCTCGTTGGAGACCGTGATGCACCACGGTGGCGCCCGCCGCAGCGGCCTCGGTGCCGGTGCGGTCCTGCGAGCCGTCGTCGATCACGAGGACGTCGATCGCGTCGATGCCGGGGACCTCGGCCGGAACAGCACGCACCACGTCTCCGACGGTGCGCTCCTCGTTGAGCGCCGGCAGGGCGACGAGAAGACGTCGAGTGGCTCCGCCAATGGCGAGGCCGCCACCTGGGTCCGCCGACGTATTCCGCGCCAGCAAGGTCGAGTTCGAGATGCTCATGGGTCGAAGCCGATTCTACGATCACGGCTCGTCGTGGACCCAGATCTCGAACGTGCCGTCGCCACGCACCCGCCGGAAACCTCCTTGGGCGAGCACGTCGCGGATGGAGTCCAGGAAGCGGTTGTTGTGGACTCGAACACAGACGGCAGCCAGCTCGTAGCGGTCGAGTCCTTCGCGCAGTGATCGCATCCCAGCCGACAGGCCGTCGGGTATGCGGCCGTCGAGCATGTGCTTGATCCTCTCTCGCTCCGCGAACTCGCCCGATGGGAGGTGGCGTCGCTGCGCCTTCAGGTAGTGGCGGACACTGAGTGGAAAGGCGTGGCGGCGGAAGGTCGGCACCCACTGGCCGACCGCGTCGGGTGCAGCGACGAACGAACCGGCCGGGACGAGTCGATTCAGCTCGCCGGCCCATTCGTAAGGGGCGTTGACCTTTGCGCCAGGGGGGAAGCGCCACTCGCTCCGGTTCTCCACCGAGAAGCTCGAGAAGCTCGGGATCCAGAGGACGAACGCAGAGATGGCGACGACCACCGTGGTTGCGCGGAGCGCCGCGCTGCGAACGCCTCGAATGACGAGAGGCGCGGTCAGGACGAGGGCAATCAGCGAGGGCAGCGGCAGAATCCAGAGTGCGCGCCAACCGACTGTGCCGGTCAGCCAGTTGCGAACCCAGGGCTCGAGGGTCGGATTGAGGAAGACGAGCCAGGTCGCCAGTCCGGGCAGGAGTGCGAATCGGCGTGCCAGAGCCGAGCGCGTCATCGTCCACGCGACGAGCATGCAGACCAGGCTCAACGGCAGCAGCGGACCGGTACCGACGACGGTCTCGAGCACGGAATCGCGCTCGCCGTTGGACGATGCGCTGGCGAGGTGGCCGGAGGGAGGCAGAACAGAGCTTCTCAGTATCAGGCCCACGACCAGGAGGTACGCTGCACTGAGAGAACCGAGCAGCAACCTCCGGGCTCCGGAGAGGCTGGCCGGCAGGGCCGCCATCAGGCCGAGCACGACGATGCACGGGGCGGTAGGGAGGGCGCTCGAAGTCAGGCCGATGGCCGCGACCTGCCCGCACACCAGAAGCGCCCACGAGCGGCGATCCGGCCGCGCAGCGAATCGGAAGGCGTGCACGAAGAGAAGTGGCACGAGAACTGAGAGGAAGACGCTCTTTCCTTGCCATATCCGAACGAGAGCGAAGTTGCCGTACCAGCGATGTGGATCGCCGACCGCAATCAGTGCCACGAGGGTTGCCGCGAGGGTCCAGGGCCAGATGGCCGGAGTGACGATTCGCAGGAGCCTGGCGTGTGCGAGTGGCACGGCGAACGCTGCCAGCGCGGCGACGACCCAGTGGGCGGCGAGCATCGGTGAGAGGCCGGTGAGGCGGGCGATGGCCGCCTGGAGGAGCTCTATGGAGTGCACACGGTAGGCCGTCAGGTGGATCGGCAGCCCCGCGATGCCGTGCATCGAGTCTCCCCTCAGGAGGGGCGCTGCGGGATGATCCAGGGCGGTGACCGCGATGTTGATGTAGAACGAGTCGTCGTAGTCGGGACGGTGGGCGAGGAGGGCAAGGCAGGACGCCACCACGCCGAGGCCCCACGGCAGAGCACGTGTCCAGCGACTGTCGATGGGTGGCTCCGGCGGTGTCTCCGGTTGAGTCCGTTCCGCTCGCCAGGACCAGATCACGCAGAACGACAGAGCCGTGGTCACGAGCAGCCAGCGCCACGCCGAGGCGCCCTGCCAGGCCAGGAGGCCGACGATCGTGAGCGCGGCGGGCACCAGTGGTGACAACGGTGGCCTCGTCGCCAGCTGCTGTCGCAGGCCACGGATCGCGAGGTCGTCGAGCGGATCACTCGTCGTCCGCCTCTCGCTGGTTCGCTTGCGCCGCCAGATCAGCGTTCCGACCGCCACGACGAGCACCAACGAAGCGAGCTGGATCAGCTGCTCGAAGCTGCCCCCGACAAAGACCACGAAGTGGCAGCTGAGCGTCCAGACGGCGAAGGCCACGACCGCCCCGTCGAGAAGCCGGTCGGCGGTCTTCGCAGTGCCGAGCAGATCGCCTAGTGTCCCCGTAGACACTGGTAGATCTCGATGTAGCGTCGCAGTTGACGGTCGATGTCGAACCGTTGGAGGAAGGTCTCTCGCGCCGCCCGTCCCAGGCGCTCGGCCAGACCGTCGTCCTGCAGCAACTCGACGCAGCGCTGGGCGAGCTGTTCGGGATCGTCCAGATCGACCAGGAAGCCGTTGACTCCGTCCTCGATGGCCTCCGGATGGCCGCTGACCCTTGTCGCGACGACAGGGAGTCCCGAGCGCATGGCCTCCAGGATGACGAAAGGAAGGCCCTCGTAGGCCGAAGGCACCACCAGGACCCGAGCCCTGGCGTAGAACTCGGGGAGCTGCGCGGAGGTCTTGACCCCGGCGAAATCGACGTGCTCGGTGAGCCCCAGCTCCGCGAGGAGCGCGGCGACCCGCGGCTCGGACTGCGGGGTGAAACCCACGATCCTGAGCCTGGCGTCGGGAACAGAGCGCCGCACCTCCTGCAAGACGAAGGACAACGCAGCGACTCGCTTGCGGTGACCTCCGCTGCCGGCATAGAGGAGCTCGACCGGAGACGGCACAACGCTCCCGGTCGCAACGCTCCCGTCGTCGCCCTCGTCGAGGTCCGCGAGCCCGTAGTAGATCACCGGATGGAGCTGGTCGTCGTCGCTGCCCAAGACCTCGGCACGCGACTGCCGACTGATCGTGTTGACCTGGTCGGAGAGGATGATCGTCACCCGGTCGAGGACGCGATGAAGCCACGAGACGAGGGTCCGGTAGACGAGGGCCCGCGTCTCGTCGGCGAAGGTGCGACCGCCGAGCGCGTAGGGGCGGAACGAGGCGCTGATGCCGACGAAGCTGACGTGGAAGGTGGTCAGGACCTTCGGTCCACCTCCCAGCAGGAGTCGCAGCAGGCGCAGGGCCAACAGCACCGGCAGCGCCTCACCCGCCTGCAGGTGGACGACGTCGTAGGTCCGGCCGCGCCGTGCCCAGAGCGAGGTCTTGAAGAACCACACCAGGGGCCGTCGGGCGATGCGGTGGACCCCGGCGCCCGATCGCCTCCCCGTCGTCACCACGGTCGAGACGTGGCCCTTCCCGAGCAGTCCCTCGTGCAGGCCGGCGACGAACTCGCCGACGCCGCCCAGGCGCTCCGGGGGAAAGTAGGGGACGAAGTGGAGCACTCTCACGCCGCCGAGCCGTCCTCGGTCGCCGGCGTGTGGGGCTTGCGCGCCAGGACGACGTAGTCGCACGGATAGACGCTGGCGCCGCCGAGGAGACGGTCGACCGGCTCGAGCAGCCGGATGAAGAGGAGGTTGATCCCCCACGCCAGGCGCCGCATGCCGGGGAGGACGCCGAACGTGCACAGGAAGAGCATCGAGAAGCCGTGCGAGAGGAAGCAGACCAGTCCTCCGGACTCCTCGATCTCCTCGACTTCGAGGCCGGCTTCCTCGCACAACGCAGCCAGGCCGTAGCGGGTGTACCGATAGTAGTCGTGCGGTGCCTCGTGGATGACCGAGAGGTGAGGCACCGAGAGCACGAGGTGCCCCCCGGGTCGCAGGACCCGGTGGATCTCCCGTAGAGCCTGCCACGGACGGGGAACGTGCTCGAGCACCTGGGTGCACAGCACCGTAGCCATCGAGGACTCGGCTACCTCGGGCATGTCCTGGACATCGGTGAGGATGTCGACGTCTCCGGACCGGTCCTCGACGTCGATGCTCACGACCCGGTGGCCCATGTCCAGGAGCAAGGGCTTCCAGGGAGAACGCCCCGACCCCGCATCGAGGCAGGGCGAGCGCGCATGCGCCGCGACGAGCGGATGGGTGCGGCGATGCAGCAGGTAGGTCGGAAGCGAGAAGGTGTGCTGGAGTCCTTCCCGAGTCAGCCAGTCGTTCAGCTCGCCTCGACGTGCGCGTAGGTAGTCCAGCATCTGTGCGCCCGCCTGGCGAAGCTCGTTGCAGTCAGGACTCGATTCTCGGGCCGCACGTGGCCCTCGTCAAGCGCCCTCACCGGTCTCACCGGACGGGCTGCTAGGGTCTGTATTCCGCTGGGTGACGGGGTCGAAGGATGCACGGGGATGAGCATCGCGAGGGGAAAGTCTCGTAGACGAGGGTGGTCGTTGGTGCCGCGGCTCGCATTGGCAGCCGCTTCGGCCGCGCTCTCCCTGATCGCGATCGAGCTGGCGCTGCGGACCTTCCCCGCACTGCTGCCGCGTGGGGTCTACTACGGGTCGGGAGAGTTCGACCCCGATCTCGGATTCCGATTGCCCGATCAGAAGGTGTACTACAACAAGGTCCGCTACGTCGAGCGGATCCCCAACCGGGACGGGTTTCTGGACATCGATCACGAGAGGACCAAGCCTCCGGGAATCGCCAGGGTGGGCTTCTTTGGCGACTCCTATGTCGAGTCCGTGCAGGTGCCCCTCGAGCAGACCTTCTTTCGCCGGCTCGACGAACGAATGGGCCGCCGCATCGAGGCGCTCGCTTTCGGTCTCTCCGGGCTCGGAACTTTGCACGCCATGGCGCTGTACGAGAAGTTCGCGCCGCTCTACGAGATCGACCTGGCGGTCTACTGTTTCGTCAACAACGACCCGTCGGACCACTTCAAGACCGCTCAGGACCTCCGCTCCGGGATCTTCGCCGTCCGCCCCACCGCGCTGCCGACCGACGACCCGCCGGGCCACCACGTCTTCCAACGCCCGCTGGCCTCCTCCGGAGCCCTGACCAGAACCGCGAGGTGGATCAAGGACCATGTGCTGCTCAGCCGCGTCGTCTACGCACAGGTGCAGCTGTGGAGTCGGAGGAAGAATCGCAAGGAGGACGCCGAGCTGGCCGTGGAGGGCCTCGGTGGTCTCGCGCCCGACGAGTGGCCCGCCCCGCTGCGCGCCGATGCGGAGCGGCTGACGAGGTCGCTGATCGTCTCCTTCAGGGACGCGGTGACGGAAGATGGCGTACGCTTCGCAATCCTCTACGTGCCCGATCGCAGTGATCTCGAGGGTGCCACGGGCGGTGGTAGCTGGAGGGCCTGGCTCACCGATCTGGCAGACGACGAGGGCATCCCCCTCGTCGACCCCACCGACGAGCTCGTCTCGCGGCGGACGCTCGAGGGACCGATGTACGACGACCACTGGACGCTCGCTGGACACGGCGCGATCGCCGCTGCGCTCGCTTCGCGCGTGGATCGGCTGCTCGAGGCGCACTCCGGTTCGGAGCACGGCGGGTGAGGGGCGGCGAAGATACCGGCGCGGCGCGGGCGGGCCTGACGACGGTGTCCGGCGGCGGTGCGTCGTCCCGAGCCTGGCGCCGGGAGGTGAGGGAGGGTCGCCGCTTCGCCTTCGGAAACAACTGGCGCCGCTACGCGCGGGTACTCGACGAGGACCGTATCGATCAGGCTCGTCGATCGCTGGAAGTGATGCTCGGCGACGGGAGCTTGAGAGGGCGGAGTTTCCTCGACGTCGGTTCGGGGAGCGGGCTCTTCTCCCTGGCCGCGCGACAGCTCGGGGCCAGGGTGTTCTCGTTCGACTACGACCCGGACTCCGTCGAGTGCACCAGAGAGCTGCGCGAGCGCTTCGATCTCGACCACGAGGACTGGCAGATAGAGCGTGGATCGGTGCTCGATCCCGAATTCATGCGGAGCATCGGAGAGTTCGACATCGTCTATGCGTGGGGGGTGCTGCATCACACCGGCCAGATGTACGCAGCGCTCGACGAAGTGACGCGGCGTGTGACATCGGGAGGGATGCTCTACATCGCCATCTACAACGACTGTGGGATCCGGGCCAGGTACTGGCGTGGCGTCAAGCGACTGTACTGCTCGGGCCTGATCGGCCGTCTCGTCGTCTGCTCGCTCTATCTGCCGTACTTCTTCATCGGACGGCTCGCCAAGAGCCTCCTGAACGGGCGCGATCAGTTCCGCGCCTACCGTGAGCGACGAGGGATGTCGGCCGTCTACGACTGGTTCGACTGGCTCGGCGGCTACCCGTACGAGGTCGCCAGGCCCGAAGACCTCTTTCGCTTCCTGCGCGACAGGGGCTTCGCCCTGCGTGAGCTGGTCACCGTCGACGGCCTCGGCATCAATGAGCTCGTCGTGCAGCGAGTCGGTGGGGTGTCGCCTGATCGGTGACCTGCCGAGGAGTCGGGTGAGCCCTCGGTTTGCCTAGGTCTTGGTGTCTGCCCCCGGCTCAGACCGTGCCCGGTTTCGCCGCCTGGCGGGCTTGACGTCTGCGGTCTGGAGGCGACGGAGCACGTCGCATCGCCAGCGTAGCGCCGGGGGCACGACAGCGATCCCCATGTGAGGCCGCGCAGGAGCGTTCAGTGGCGCCCCTGGCCCGAGGTCGACGGCTTCTCCGGGCTGCGTTCGTCGAGCCAGTCCGACAGGTCCAGGCCGAGGACGCGGCTGAGGTCGACGATGTCCGCTCGGAAGGCCGCTCTCAGTTCGCGACGGAACGGGGCGTTCAGTCGCGGTTTCTGGACGAAGCGGGTGTTCACTGCCCGCATCCGCCTGCTGAGGTTGCTCAGCGGACGTGCCAGGGAACGGAGTCGGAGACCCCGCGAGACCAGCTTGCGATCGACAGCTCTCCTCGTTGCCTCTAGCAGCCGCCACCTCGGCTGATGAGCCTCGTTCACCTTCGGGAACGAATGCCTGCCGTCGTCGGGGAGTCCCAGGAAGCCGAGAGCCCTGGAGTAGACCTCTCGCGGCGAGGTGACGAGGTCGTCGAAGAGCAACGGAAGCACCTGGCGCCGCTCGAAGACCTCCAGCAGTCGTCTGGCCTGGGCCCCGAGGCTGCAGATCTCTCGGTACTGCAGGAAGCGCGGCTCGTCGCACAGTCGCGGGATCTGCCGACCGTGGCGTCGAGGCTGCTGGAGCCGCCAGGCACGCTCGGGATCCGCCTCGTTCTCGTACAGGGAGGCGAGCATCTGATTGTGCAGGGAGAGGTACATCTCGTCGGGGCGACGCAGCATCACGATCAGTCGTGCCTCCGGGACCTCTCGGCGTATGCGGAGGGCGGCGCTCCGCGAGAACAGGTACCAGACCGAGGCCTCGCCGATGCACTGATCTGGCGCGGCGTCGGCGAAGAGACTTCCGTAGCGCTCCGGCGAGCGCACGTAGTACGGCGAGCTCAGATCGTCGGCGAAGTGGTGTGGCTCCTTGTTCGCCGGCATGAAGACGGAGGGGTGTGCCGAGAGATAGCTGTACAGCGCCGTGGTGCCGCACTTCGGCGCCCCGACGATGAAGAAGTCCGGCCGGCGACCACTGCTGCTCACGGGCGCTCCCCAACGGTCGCCGGGCGTCGGGCCAGCACCGCCCGCGCTTCGGCGAGCGGCAGGAGGCCGAGACGGTGTCCGGCCGCGACATAGGCGGTCAGCAGCAGGCCGAGAGTCACGGCTCGAGTCGGGAGAGGCGATTGCCATCCGGCCAGCATCGCGCCGACGAGCACCGGCGCCCCGACCAGTGTCGTCGGTACGAGGCTCAGCCGAACGCCGCGCAGACAGAGGTTCACGAACGAGAACGAGAAGAAGACAGCGGCGGCGACGAGATAGGCCAGAGCCGTTCGCTCGGCAGTCCCTGCCTCGCCGCCCTGGATCGCCACGAGCGAACCGGCCACCGTCGCGACCGCGTAGACGATCATCGCGCCGGCTGCGTCGCGGGCGTGGCCTTGCAGGTAGAGGACCATGTTGCAGCACTCGGCGCAACCGTAGAGCAGAGCACTGAGCAGGATCAACGTGGCTGTCGCGTGCACCGGGAGGAAGTCGTCGCCGAGGAGGAGCACCAGGAGATCTCGGCCGACCAGAGCCCAGCCCATCACCACGCAGGTGACGGCCGCCGCGACGCATCGCATCGACACTTCGGTCCAGTCCACGACCCGCTGCATTTCCCCCCGGGTGTAGAGGTCCGCGAGAGTCGGTGTGAGCGCGCGCCGCGCCGACAACACGAGGAGCTGGAGGAAGTTGTACGGCTGAAGGGCAAGCGCCAGGAAGCCCGCCTGAGCGGGCGCCGACCAGGCGGCGATGGCGTAGACGGCGAACTGGCCCTGGAAGCGCCAGGCCAGGTTGGCGACGAAGGCGGCGAGCGCGAAGCCGGTGAAGGGCCGGAGAGTGGACCACGATGCCGCCCGGAGGGACAGCGGCGCGATCCGCTGCAGTAGCCACGCCGTGGCCGCGAAGAGAGCCGAGTAGAGGAGTGCCAGCCCGATGGCGACACCGTCGAGACCTGCGACTGCGAAACCGATCGCCACGACTGGCAGGGCCAGTGCTGCCCGTGCGATGACGAAGAGCGACAGAGTTCCAGATCGGTCGAACGGCAGGTAGAGGCTGGTCGCCGCCTCGCTGGAGAAGAGCGCGAACGCGAACAAGGCGAGCACGGCGATGAAGGCGGAGTCGACTCCGAGCTGCGGTGAGCCGAGGAGCCAGGCGGCGACGCCGACGGCGGCGATGGCTCCGAGCGCCAACTTTCCGAACCAGATCGATGACCCCAGCGCCAGGGCTTCTTCGCGTCGACCCAGACTCCATAGCGGAGCCAGATAGCGAGCCTCGACCATCGGCAGGCCGAGCGCCGCGACACCGCCGCCGATGGCGACGACCGCCATCCAGGCGGCATAGAAGCCGTACGACTCGGCCCCCAGCAGACGGGGGAGCACGACCGCCGTGACGACGAGCACGACCTGGGCCGCGAACCGGCCGCCGGTCAGCTTCGCGACCGTGCGCAGGCCTCGTGCGGCATCGGCGGTCATCTCCAGACCGCATCGACTCGGGTGTCGCTCTCCGCTGGACTTCCGGATCCCGGTGCACCCTCACCGGAGAAGGCGAGGGCGTATCGTGCAGCGACCCGGCGCCAGGAGTGGCGCTCCGCCGTGGCGGTGATCTCTCTGCGAACCGCAGGATCGTCGACGGCAACCAGCGCATGGCAGATCTTGTCCGCCAGGTCCTCCGGATCCTTCTCCCGGCAGAGCCAGCCATTGCGCTGATGCGAGATGACGTCGGGGATCCCGTCCACAGCGCTGGCGACGACACCGACTCCGGCCGCCATCGCCTCGATCACCACCGTCGGCATTCCTTCGGTGTCGCCATGGCGATCCACGATCGAAGGCACGACGCTGAGCCGACAGGAGGCCAGGTAGCTGGCGATCTCTTCGTGGGTCTTGGGCCCTACGAACCGCACTTTGCTCTCGAGGCCGAGGCGCGCGACTTCGCGACGCAGCGATTCCTCCAGCGCTCCGTAGCCCACGACGACGAGGCCGAGCCCAGGATGGCGCTGGAGCACGCGCGGCAGCGCGCGGAGCAGGTAGACGACGCCCTTCTTCTCGCTGAGACGTCCGAAGAAGAGGAGATAGCCGGAGGGGAAGTCGGGATCATCGGCTGGCCGGGGCGGAGCGTTGCGGAAGAGCTCGAGATGCGCACCCATCGGCTGGATCTCGGCGCCGATCGGTCTACCGGCGAGCGACTCCAGACGAGCGGACACGTGACTGCCGTCAGCGAATACGGCATCGCTTCGATCGAGTACGTACCGCGCCAGCCGGCGCCCGAAGGGCAACTTGGCCAGCATGAAGACGTCGCCGGCGTGAACGGACAGCACGTGACGGAATCGGGGCCTGCGACCTCGTGCCCACGCGACCGCCAGGCCCTGGGGCACGATCCAGTGTGAGTTGACGACCTCGATCCCTCGAGCCGTCGCGAGACGTCGCGTCGCACGGGCGAGCGCTGTGACGTACAACGGTGTCTGCAGCCAGGCAAGGGGATGGCGCCGCAAGTTGTCCGCCATCCCGTGGCCGTAGGCGAGCACCTGGAGGCGTCGCGGCACGAAGTAGCGGAACCTGCGCACCTCGACGCCACCCAGCCGGGTCTCGCGAGGGACTCCAGGAGCATCGGGAACCAGAGCGCACACTTCACCGTGCGCGGTGAGCGCGTTCGCCAGGTCGTACACGAAGCGCGGCAGCGTGTCGCTGAGATCGAGCGGGAACGTGCTCGAGCTGACGAGGATCCTGGTCACGTATTGCCGCTCGGCGAGTTCGAGAGCGCGAGAGCGCGAGAGAGAGCGAGAGGAACGAAGTGAGGCCAATCTTTGGTCCGTGTCGGATGCCCGTCAAGGTCGAAGGTGGACCTGCGCTGGACAGTACGTATGACTGGCTCGTCAACACGCCTGGCCTCGCCGGGTCTCCGGCCGGTCCGGTCACTGCATACCGTCCAGAGACCGAGCTGTCGTAGATCTCCTCGGGTCCTGTGGGGAGTGATGTGAGCCGAGGACCGATTGGCGGGGCCAGGCTCCGGGTCGCCGCGCCGGCCTCGGCTGACTGGTCGGCAGACTCTGGTTCAGCGCCCGGTGTGCGAGCGCCATGAGGACGTGTCACCGCTGTCGAAACCGTCGTAGAAGAGCAACGAGGGATCGCGGTACCAGATCTCGAAGCGATCGTCCTGATCGACGACGACGAAGCCCGATGAGCGCAGGACGGCTTCGATCTCGAGCTCGCCGGCCTGACGTCGGAAGCAGACAGCGTCGATCGAAAACTCTTCGAGCCCCGTCCTGAGGAGCTCCACGGAGGCGGCATCCGGCGCTCCCAGCCAAGCGATGTCGATCAGGGCGGAACGCCGCTCGAAGTCGTCCTCTCCGCGATGGAAGCGGTTCAGGTCGAGATAGTGGCGGGCCTTCAATGGGTGCGGGTGGTGGTGGAACGTCGGCAGCCACAGACCGACGAGGTCCGGCGCCAGCACGAACGCCCCGTCGGGCACCAGCTCGTCGATCCGACGCGCCTGCTCGTACATCGGCCAACGTACCTTGAGCGTCGGCGGCCATCTCAACAGGGTCCGGTTCTCCGACGCGAGGGTGCTGGAGGTGGGAACGAAGATCGCGTAGGCCGCCAACAGGGCGGCGCTGGCCGCGAGCATCTTCCGGTCTCGCCCGCCGAGATGGAGCGGCGTCAGGATCACCAGCACGAGCAGGACGGGCAACGGCACGACCCAGAGGCTGCGCCAGTAGGCCGGCCCGGTCACCAGATCGTGAACCAGCCACGCCAGGTACGGATTGAGCAGGACGATCCACGCAGCCAGGGGAAGTCCGATGGCGAAACGCTGCGCCATTCCGACCGGGGTGATGGTCCATGCGAGCGGTAGGGCGATCAGCGCCACGACCCGAAGGCGCTCCACGCCGACCACCTCTCCCAGCGCCGTGGCCAGCATCTCGCCGAGAGCCCCGTAGTCGAAGACCGCCCCGTCGGGAGTGATCACCCTGGAAACGTCGCCCCGCAGCACGAGCGCGAAGACGATCAGATACGAGGAGGTCGCTGCGCCCATGGCAAAGGTGCGCCAGCGGTCGCGACCGGCCCTCAGGCCGCTGACCAGACAGCTCAGCGAGACCGCGGGCGCCGCCCAGAACGCCGTGACGTTGAAGCCGACGGCGGCGATCTGCGAGGCGGTGAGCAGCAGCAACGTGCGACGCCTGGGTCGACTGGCATATTCCAGCGCGAACGAGGCGACCAGAGGCAGCGCGAGGCTGACCAGCAGACCTTTTCCCTGCCAGATCCTGACGAAGCCGAAGTTGCCGTATCCCCGGTGGACTTCACCCGTCGCCCACAGCACGACCACCGCTGCAATCGTGGCCGGTAGCCACTGCGCGGGGAGCAGGGTGCGGAAGAGCCGCGCGTAGCAGAGCGGCACCGCGACGGCCCCCAGTGCCGCCGCGAAGAGGTGGAAGGCCGGAAGGGCAGCGACTCCCGTCAGCCAGGAGAAGGCACCGATCGCCACCTCCCAGGACTGCGCGCTGTAGATCGCCAAGGGCAGGGGCAGGCCGGGGATGCCGTGCAGCGTGTCGCCGGCCAGCAGGGGCTGCCAGGGGTGGTCCGCGGCGCTTACGGCGAGGTTGACGTAGAGAGAGTCGTCGTAGTCGCTGCGGTGGGCGATGAGCGCCAGCAGCGCACAGACCAGTCCGACGCACCAGAGCACCGCCTCACCGAGGCGCGACGTCGAAGCCTGTTCGAGGCGCCCCCCCGATCCAGCGACGAACGAGAAGAAGCCGACGCACAGGAGGCCGAGGATCCACCACCAGAGGAGCAGCGGAGTACCGAACCAGTGGAGGAGTGGAGTACCGACAACGGCTCCGACCGCGCAGCAGAGTCGCAGGTGGGGTCGGGTGTCCCGGGGCGAGCGAGGCTCGTCGGCACTGCCATCGTCGCCGCCGTCGGCTCCCGGGCTGGACGGCGCTTCTCGACTCTCTTTGGTCCTTCGAGCTCGTAGCGCGAGTGCGACGGCGACACCCAGCAACAGCCCGAATCCCCACACCAGGTGGACGAGCGATCCGCCGGCCCACACCGTCAGATGGCAGCACAGGGTCCACAGTCCGTAGGCCAGACAGCCCGACTCGACGAGCCGGTGGCTCAGAGGTGTCTCCGGCACGGGATCAGGAAGCCTCGCGGGTCAGCTCGTCGGCGAGGAGCGCCGGTCCACGACTCTCGTTCCAGACCTGGAACACGAGGATCGACCAGAGGAAGAAGCGCCAGTCACGTGCCTCGCTCAGATGTTCTCGCCATCGACGCGTGACGATTCGGTGATCGAACAGGCCCTCGTCGCGCAACCGCTGCGGATCGAGGAGGCTCTCGCACCACGAACGCAGGGGGCCGCGAAGCCAGGAGCCCAGAGGCAGCTCGAATCCGGCCTTCGGGCGTTCGACCAGTGCAGGCGGCACGTACCTCTCCAGCAGGCGACGCAGCAACCACTTGCTCTGACCATCGCGGCGGCGCAGGCCCATCGGCAGTCGCCAGGCGAAGCGGACGAGCTCGTGATCCAGGAACGGCACCCGTCCCTCCAGGCCGTGACGCATGGTGGCCCGATCGAGCTTGACGAGGATGTCGTCGGGAAGATAGGTGACGAGGTCGAGGAACCGCCACCTGGACTCCAGGGGGAGTGCGTCGAGGCTGCCGTCGAGCTCGTCGGCGAGGCGACGGGGCGCGAAGTCAGAGCCACCAAGGACCGATCTCTCCGGCTCCGGGCAGTTGGAGAAGGAGAGCTCGTAGAGGTGGTCTGCTCGGCGGCTCTGCAACGCCTCACTGAGCCGTGCCACCTTCCCGGTGAGCCTTCCCGCCATCGCATGCACTGGCGTGAGTTGGCTGGCCGCCGCTCCCAGTCGCCCCGCCGGCACACGGACCGAGGCTGGCACGAGCGACAGTCGACGCCACAGGCGATCCGTCGCGGCGTAGCGCGGGTATCCGCCGAACAGCTCGTCGCCGCCATCGCCGGACAGCACGACCTTGACGTCACGACGTGCCATTCGAGAGACCAGGTGCACCGGGACCTGGGACGGATCCGCGAACGGCTCGTTGGAGGACGCCGGCAACTCCGAGAGCTGCTGGAGGACGTCGTCGGCGGTCACCCGAAGCTCGGTGTGGTCTGTGCCCAGGTGGTCTGCGACGCGTCGCGCCCAGGGCGCTTCGTCGAACGACGGATCCTCGAAGCCGACCGTGAACGTGCGCACCGGAGCGCTGCGTTGGCTCTGCATCACCGCCACGACGAGAGAGGAGTCGACTCCGCCGGAGAGGAAGGCGCCCACCGGGACGTCGGCCAGGAGTCGGAGCTCGATCGAACGGTGCAGGTGGCGATCGAGCATCTCGAGGGCGTCCTCGGGGCTCAGCGCGTCGTCCTCTACCTCGTGTCCGAGCAGGGACCGAGGGTCCCACCACCTGCGTGCCGCGGCGAGATTGCCGTCCTCGTCGGCCTCGACGAGGCATCCTGCCGGGAGCTTGCTCACGTCGCGATAGATCGTGTGTGGCGCTGGTATGTAGCCGCGGCTGAGCAGAGAGGCCAGCGCTCCCGTGTCGATTCGGCGCTGTGCCCCGGGGAGTCCGGCCAGCCCAGCCAGCTCCGAGGAGAAGGCGACCGTTTCGCCGAGGCGGGCGAAGTAGAGCGGCTTCTCGCCGATGCGGTCCCGAGCCAGGGTCAGCACCCGGCGCTCGTGGTCCCAGACGGCGAAGGCGAACATGCCGTTGAAGCGCTCGAGCGATCCCTCGACACCCCACTCGCAGAAGGCGGCGAGCATCACCTCGGTGTCCGAGGTTCCCCGGAAGCGACGCCCGCGTTCACGAAGCTCCTCACGCAGCTCGAGGTAGTTGTAGATCTCACCGTTGGTGACGATGCGAAAGCGCCCGTCGGTGGAGAGCATCGGCTGATCGCCGCTGGGAGAGAGGTCGATGATCGCCAGACGGGCGTGTCCCAGGGCGATCCGACGACTCGGATCGATCCATTGCGCCCGACGGTCGGGTCCACGGTGTGCCAGGCGTGCGACCATCCCGGAGAGCTGCTCCTCGCCGGTCTCGATCCGGCGACCGATCAGGCCCGCGATGCCGCACACGTCGGGTGTCCCTCGCCACCGGCCGCGGGCGAGGCCCCGTGGCGCTCGAGCACTTCGAGGAAGAGCTCCTGGAATCGCTTGGCGCTCTCGGCGGCCGAGAAGCGTGTTCTGGTCGCGGTCGCTGCTCGTTCGCCCATCCGAGCCCGTTCGTCCGGGGCGTCCTTCATCCTGGCCAGCGCTTCGGCGAAGGCAGAGGTGTCGTCGACCGGTACCAGCAGGCCGGTCGCTTCGTGCTCTATGAGCTCGTCCGGGCCGTAGGGACAGCGGGTAGAGACGACCGGGGTGCCGCAGGCCATCGCTTCGATGACCACGTTCGGCAGGCCCTCGAAATGGCTGCTGAGCGCCAGGCAGTCGGCGGCGCGCAGGAACGGGAAGGGATTGTCGCGGAAACCGAACCATCGGACCCGACCGGCGATGCCGAGTCGCGCGGCGCGCCGCTCGAGGCGACGAGCGTCCGGGCCTTCTCCGAGCATCCAGAGCTCGGCACGGGGCCCGAGGGTCGCGAACGCATCGAGCAGCATCGCCTGGTTCTTCTGGTCGTGCAGACGCCCGGCGTGAACGACGACGAAGCGGTCGGGGTCGCGCTCGAAGGGAAGCGGTTCCAGCGACTTCGCGAGCACCTGCTCCACCTCCACCAGGTTGTCGATTCGTACGGTCCTGCCAGGGGGTAGCCGCAGGTGGCTCTCGGTGGCGCGCCTCACCCCCTCGGAACAGCCCACGATGCGGTCGGCGCGACGGAGGGCGCGCCGGGCCCAGATCCCGAACAGGTGGGGCATCTCGCGACGGGGGTCGTTGACCTGTCGGCAGATCCAGGCCGGCCGATGCCGGGATCGCGCCAGAGCGGTTCCAGTGACCATGTTGACGTAGTGCAGCTGGCTGTACACGAGATCCGGCCGGATCTCGTCGATCAGGCGGCGGGTTCCCCGAATGGCCGAGAATACATGCCATGCCCGGGTCTTCGGCACCCAGTGCACCGTGACGTCGTCAGGTGGCTGGTAGCGGAACGCGCGGCGCCAGAAACAAGCGTGGATCTCGAAGTGGCGGCGCGACAGGTAGCGCGAGAGCAGTTGGAACTGCCTCTCGGCGCCTCCGCCGGAGAGATCCGAGATCGACATCAGCAGTCGGAACCGACGCCCGGCATCGGGCTCGACTCGCGAATCTCCCATCGGCTGATCACCGACCACGGCGGATCCTCCTGCGCAGGGGCAGGGTCGTCGCCAGCACGCCGAGTCCGTAGCGCACGCTGGCTGACAGGCCGATCGAGCTGGAGCGCTCGTCGTAGCGGGCCGGACAGCTGATCTCGCCGATGCGGTAGCCGCGGCGCAGCGCCGCGAGGAGGATCTGGTTGTCGAACACGAAGTCTTCCGAGAAGGTCGAGAGCGGGAGCTGCTCGAGAACCTGCCTCGAGTAGGCGCGGTAGCCGGTGTGGAACTCCGACAGCTTGGCGCCGAGAGCCAGGTTCTGGATCAGGGTCAGCGCCCGATTCGCGGCGTACTTGTATAGCGGCATGCCGCCCTCACGCGCGCGCCCGCCGAGGATGCGCGAGCCGAGCGCGACGTCGTAGACGCCGGTGGCGATCATCGACGCCATCGCCGGCACCAGGCGCGGGTCGTACTGGTAGTCGGGATGCAGCATGACGACGATGTCGGCGCCGAGTGCCAGCGCCTCGCGGTAGCAGGTCTTCTGGTTGGCGCCGTAGCCGCGATTGGTTCGGTGCACGAAGGTGCGGATGCCGAGCCGCCGAGCGATCGCCACCGTCTCGTCGTCGCTGGCGTCGTCGACCAGCAGCACCTCGTCGATCAGGTCGCGCGGCAGGGCGTCGTAGGTGCGTTCCAGCGTCGCCGCAGCCCGGTAAGCCGGCAGCACCACCACGATCTTCCGACCTTCCAGCAATCGAGTCTCCTCCGCGCTCCCATGGCCGCACCCGGCCAGCCAGCGTCAGTGTTCGCAGGCTCTACTTGTCGCTGCTGCGGCTCACCTCGCGATGCTCGCTGCGGCACCGGGGCTGTCCCCTGAAGCGATCACTTCTCTTCCGGCCCCTCCCCCTGCAGGGGGAGGCTGGGAACCAGCGTCAGTGTTCGCGGGCTCTCACTGCCGCTGCTGCGGCTCAGCTCGCGGTGCTCGCTGCGGCGTGGGGGTGTCGCCTGAAGCGATCACCTGCCAACCCCCTCCATCTTCTCTCTTCTCTCCTCTTTCTCTCCTCTCCTCTCCTCTCTCTCCCCTTCTCCCTCTTCTCTCTTCTCTCTCCCTCTTGTCCCTTTTCGCTTCTCCCTGTCCCTTGTCCCTGACCCCCACCCCCTGACCCCTTTTCCTTCTCCCTCTTTTCCCTTTTCCCTTTTCCCTCGTCCCTCGTCCCTCGTCCCTCGTCCCTCGTCCCTCGTCCCTCGTCCCTTGTCCCTCGTCCCTTGTCCCCCAACCCCCAACCCCTGTCCCCTGACCCCCAACCCCTAACCCCCAACCCCTAACCCCCAACCCCTAACCCCCAACCCCTTCCGCCCCATGGAGCGCCTGGTCCAGATCCGCCACCAGGTCCTCCAACGTCTCGATGCCGACCGACAGGCGCACCGTCTCGGGCCCGGCTCCGGCGGCGCGCTGCTGTTCCTCGCTGAGCTGGCGGTGCGTCGTGGAGGCAGGGTGCAGGATCAGCGAGCGGGTGTCGCCGACGTTGGCCAGGTGGGAGAAGAGGTTGCAGCGCTCGACGGCGCGCACGCAGGCGTCGTAGCCGCCGCGCAGCTCGAAGGTGAAGACCGCTCCGGCGCCGATCGGCAGGTACCTGGCGGCCAGCTCGGTCTGCACCGGAGCGGTGGCGTCGACCCCGGGATAGCTGACGCGCTGGACCTGCGGGTGCTCTGCCAGGTGCAGCGCCAGGGCGCGGGCGTTCTCGCACTGGCGCTGCATGCGCAGTGGCAGCGTCTCGACCCCGAGCAGGGTCTGGAAGGCGTTCATCGGCGCCATCGCGGCGCCGAGATCGCGCAGGCCCACCGCGTGCGCCCACATGGTGAACGCCAGGTCGCCGAACGACTCCCAGAAGGTGATGCCGTGGTACGCCGGCTCGGGCTCGGCCAGCGACCGGTAGCGGCCCGGAACGGCGCCCCAGTCGAAGCGGCCGCTGTCGACGACGCAGCCGCCCAGCGAGGTGCCGTTGCCGGAGAGGAACTTGGTGGTCGAGTGCACCACCAGGTCGGCGCCCCACTCGATCGGCCGGCAGAGGTAGGGCGTCGCCAAGGTGTTGTCGACCACCAGCGGGATCCCCGCGTCCGCCGCCAGGCGGGCCAGACGCTCGAGATCGGAGACCGTTCCCTCGGGGTTGGCCAGGCTCTCGACGAAGATCGCCCGGGTGCGCTCACCGATCGCCGCCGCCACCGCGTCCGGATCGTTGGTGTCGACGAAGTCGACGTGCCAGTCGAACTTCTTGAACGTCTTGCCGAACTGGGTGATCGAGCCGCCGTAGAGGCGCTGGCTGGCGACGAAGCGGTCACCGGGCTCCATCAGCGCCGTGAACAGCATCATCTGCGCCGCGTGTCCCGATGCGCAGCAGGTGCCGCCGCGTCCGCCCTCGAGGTTGGCGATGCGCTCCTCGAGCGCCGCCACGGTGGGGTTGGTCAGCCGCGAGTAGATGAAGCCGTAGGTCTGCAGGTTGAACAGCGACGCGGCGTGGTCGGCGTCGTGGAAGACATAGGAGGTGTTCTGGTAGATCGGCGTCTGGCGGGCGCCGGTGAGCGGATCCGGCTGGGTGCCGGCGTGCACGCTGCGGGTCTCGAAGCCGTAGCCGCCTCCCTGGGCCGCCCCGCCGGCGTCCTTGGCGCTACCGTCGGCATCCTCCTCCCGACGGGGGCCTCGCCGTCCGCTGACATCGCCGCTCACGAGCCCACCACCAGCCGCGGCCGGCGGGCGCTGACGATGCCGGTGTTGACGCCGCTCCAGGCGAGCTCGAGGTGCAGTCGGCTCCACTCGATCTTCGGGCAGCGGTTCATCACCACCTCGAGACCGGCCGCCTCGGCGCGCCTCGCCGCCTCGTCGTTGCGCACTCCGAGCTGCATCCAGACGTAGCGGATGCCCTTCTCGCCCATCAGCGCGATCGCCTCGTCGACCACTCCCGCCGCGGCCTCGGAGTTGCGGAACACGTCGACCATCTCATAGGGACCCGGAGCTTCGGCCAGGCTCGGCCAGGCCTGCTCACCGAGCACCGGAGTGCCTTCCGCGGCCAGCTTCGGGTTGATCGGCAGCACGCGGAAGCCCTTGCTCTGCAGGTACTTCATGACGAAGGCCGAGGGCCGTTTCCAGTTGGCGCTGGCGCCGACCATCGCTACGGTGCGGGTGCCCTGGAGGATGCGGCGTAGATCCTCGTCGCGGTAGTCGTCGTGGGTGACCTGTCGTGCCATGGGGCGCTCCTCCTGGTTCGCATCGGATGGTATCCGCGCCCCGGACCCGGCGTCGGGCGGGTCGTTGCCGGGGGGCACGGCGGGGGTCGCCGGGGGGCGCGCGATCCTGCACCGTGTCCCAAATCGTCCGACACCAGCGTCGGGCGGAATCGGCTACCGGGAGCCTGGCGCCCGGCCGCACAATGACCTCGCCATGAACGAGACCCCCGAACAGATCCTCGCCCCCACCGACCTCGCGCCGATCCCCCAGGCTCCCGGCGATGCGCCGGTGCTCTGGGTCGACGACGACGAGAACATCTGCCGCCTGGCGCGCCGCCAGCTCGCCAAGCGCGGCTTCGACGTCGACGTTGCCAGCAGCGGCGAGGAGGCGCTGCGCATGGCCCGCGAGAAGGCCTACGGCGTGGTCGCCACCGACCTGACCATGCCGACGATGGACGGCCTGTCCCTGATCGAGCGCCTGACCCGGCAGAACCCCGGGATCTCGACCATCCTGGTCACCGGCGCCCACGACCTCGAGTTGCCGCAGCACGCCTGGCTCGACGAGTCGCTGGTCTCGGTGATCGTCAAGCCGTGGGACTCCACCGAGCTGTGCGGATCGATCTCGCGCGCTCTCCAGGTGACCACCGCCAAGCGCCGGTCCGGGGCCGACGAGGAGCTCGACGGCATGCGCATCCTGCTGGTGGAGGACTCTGCCTCCGATGCCCGGCTGATCCAGCACCACCTCGAGAAGGGCTTCCCCACCTCCGACGTGCGCTGGGTGCGCCGGGTGCGCGACGCCGTCGAGTGCCTCGAGCGCGAGAGCTGGCACGTGGTGCTCACCGATCTCGGCCTGCCCGACGCGCGCGGAGTCGACGCGGTGCGCCGGCTGCATCTCGCGGCGCGCGGCTGCCCGATCATCGTGGTCAGCGGCCGCGACGACGACGAGGTGGCACTGGAGGCGGTGCGTCTCGGCGCCCAGGACCACCTGCAGAAGGACGAGCTGCGCACCTCCCTGGTCGAGCGCACGGTGCGCTACGCGATCGAGCGCAAGCGGGCCGAGAACCGCCTCTCCTTCCTCGCCAACCACGATCCCCTCACCGAGCTGGCCAATCGCGAGCACTTCCGAGGCCTGCTCAACCACGCTCTCGCCCGGGCACGGCGCAACCGCAGCGGCTTCGCGGTCGTCTTCGTCGACCTCGACCACTTCAAGTCGATCAACGACGGGCTCGGCCACCACGCTGGCGACGCCATCCTGCGCGAGGTGGGGCACCGCCTCAAGCAGGCGGTGCGCGAGCCCGACACGGTGGCGCGCCTCGGCGGCGACGAGTTCGCGGTGCTGCTCGAGGAGATCGACTCGCCCAAGGTGGTCGAGGTCGTCGCCGAGCGCATCGGCAAGGTGCTCTCCGAGCCGATCCAGATCGCCGGCGAGCAGCTCGAGGTCACCGGCTCGGTCGGTGTCGCCCTCTATCCCGACAACGGCGACGGCGTCGACGTGCTGCTGCGCGCCGCCGACGACGCCATGTACGAGGCCAAGGCGGACGGCCGCAACACCTTCCGCGTCGCCCGCACCGGCCTCGCCGAGGACCAGCGGCGCAACTACAACCTGTCGCGCCAGCTGCGTCACGCGCTCGATCGCGACGAGTTCGTGCTCCACTACCAGCCCCAGCTCAACGTCGCGACCGGCGAGTTCGACGCCGCCGAGGCGCTGATCCGCTGGGAGCGTCCCGGCGAGCCGAGGGTGGCGCCCGATCAGTTCATCGCGGTGCTCGAGGAGCTCGGTCTGATCGAGGACGTCGGTTTCTGGGTCATCGACGAGGCCTGCCGTCAGCTCGCCGAGTGGCGCGCCCGCGGCCTGGCGATCGAACGGGTGGCGGTCAATTTGTCGCCGCTCCAGTTCTCCGGCGGCTCGCTGGTCAGCGGCGTGCGCAAGGTGCTCGACCGGCACCGCCTCGCCCCCGAGCGCCTCGAGCTCGAGATCACCGAGGGCGCCCTGATGAAGGACACCGCCTACACCCACGAGCAGCTCACCGAGCTGCACCGCATCGGCGTGCGCATCGCCATCGACGACTTCGGCACCGGCTACTCGTCGCTCTCCTACCTGCACCGCTTCCCGGTGCAGATCCTCAAGGTCGACCGCTCCTTCGTCGGCGAGGTCACCGAGAGCAAGGAGGCCTCGCTGCTGGTCTCGTCGATCATCGGCCTCGCCCACCGACTCGGTCTCGAGGTCGTCGCCGAGGGCGTCGAGACCGAGGGCCAGCTCGGTTACCTGCGGCTCGAGGGCTGCGACCGCACCCAGGGCTACCTGCACCAGAAACCGGGCCCGGCCGACACCGTCGACCACATCTTCTCGCGCCAGGAGCCCGGTGGCGTGCAGGGGCGGCTCACCGTGGGAGCCTTCCCCGGCTTCCTCCAGGTCTCCTGAGCTGCGAGGGCCGCCTCCCGCCTGCCGGCCGCGCCGCGAGGGCGTCGAAGGCCGACCGGGAGCGGCGGCTCGGCGGTGGGGTCAGGTGTCGGGCACGTACTTGTAGCCGTGGCCGTGCACGGTGACGATGTAGCGCGGTTTCGCTGGCTTCGGCTCGACCTTCTGGCGCAGCGAGGCGACGTGCACGTCGACGGTGCGTGAGTAGACGCTGGCGTCGTAGCCCCAGACGTCGCGCAGCAGCTGGTCGCGGGAGAGCACCTTGCCGGGGCGCTCGAGCAGGTGCACGAGGAGCTTGAACTCGAGCTGCGACAGCTCCACCGGCTCGCCGGAGCGCCGCACCTCGACGCCGTCGAGGTCGACCGTGACGTCGCCGAAGGCGAGCTGCGACGCCTGCGGACGGCCGCCGCGGCTGCGTCGCAGCAGCGCCTCGATGCGCGCCAGAAGCTCGGTCATCTCGAACGGCTTGGTCAGGTAGTCGTCGGCGCCGAGCTTGAGGCCGAACACCTTGTCGGCGGTCTGCGACCTCGCGGTCAGCAGCAGCACCGGTACGTCGATCTCCTCTTCACGGATCGTCTGCAGCACGTCGAGGCCGCCGATCTCCGGCAGCGCCACGTCGAGCAGCACCAGGTCGAAGCGCCCGGCGCGGATCGCCTCGAGACCGGCGCGGCCGTCGGTCGTGGTGGTGACTTCGTAGTCCTCCGCCTCGAGCCGGTCGCGCAGCGTCATCACCAGGCTCGGCTCGTCCTCGACCACCAGCAGCCGTGCCGCGTCGGTCTGTCGGGCCGTGCTCATGCGGGCCTCCCGGGGTCGGCCACGTCGGCGCGGTGGTCCCCGGCGTCGGCCGAGCCCTCGGCGTCTCGGCCGGAATTGCCGAGCCGGAGCGCGGCCGGCGCTGAGAGGGGTAGCTGGAGCACGAAGCGCGCCCCTTCGCCGAGACGCCCCTCGGCCAGCTCGATCGATCCGCCGGCGTTCTCGAGCAGGCGGCGCACCAGGTGCAGGCCGAGACCGGCTCCCGGCCGCTGTCCCTCGTGCAGCGAGCGGCCGCGACGGAACGGCTCCCAGATCCGCTCGCGATCGTGCGGCGCGATGCCCGGGCCGTCGTCGGCGACGTGCAGCTCGAGAGTCGGCGCTGCGCCGCGCCAGCGACCTCGCCCACCGCCGCCCGCTCTGGCAGGAATCTCGAGGACGACCCTGCGGCCGCCGTACTTGACGGCGTTCTCGACCAGGTTGTCGAGCACCCGCACCAGGTCGTCCTCGCGCATCGCGATCGTCGCCTCACTCGCCAGCACCTCTTCGGCCCGCACCGTCACGCCCTCCTGTTCGGTGAGCAGACGGCTGTCGCCCAGGGAGCGCTCCACTGCCGGCGCCAGGCCGCAGCGGGCCGCGTCGGAGCGGGTCGACGACTCCACTCCCGCCAGCGCCAGCGCCTGGCCGACGACGCGGCCGAGACGCTGACCCTCGCGCTGCAGCATCCGGCCGTACTCGCGCACCTTCTCGGGCTCTTGCACCAGGCCGTCGGCGAGGTTGGCGCCGGCGCTCGAGATCGCCGTCAGCGGGGTGTGCAGCTCGTGGCTGATCGAGGCGATGAAGTCGGTCTGGCGCGCTGCCAGCTCCTCGGCCCGCCGGGCGTGACGCAGCAGCAGCAGGGCGGCGATCGCCAGCAGCGTCCACACGGCGCCGCCGAGCAGCAGGTTGCCGGCGCGCTGGCGGGCGACGATGTCGCGCACCGAGCCCGCCGCGGGTCGCACCGCCAGGGTCCACGGCGCCGCCGCCTCGCGGGCGCTCTCGCGGCGCGGTGGGTCATCACCGAAGACGCCGCCAGGCAGTCGATCGGCGAACGCGCGCGGCGCGGCGATCGGCGCCAGAGCCGCATCGAGGAAGGGGTCGGAGTCGCGGTCGAGGGAGATCTCCCGCGCAGCCTCACCGCCGGCGATCCAGGCGCCGCCCACGATCCGCCCGACGGGCCGGGCGCTGGCGTCCAGCAGCACCGCCTCGAGCGGCAGTTGGAGGTCCTCGGCGAGGCGGGCGACCAGCTCGGCGATCCGTTCGTGGAAGCTGGCCTCGTCGAGCTGCAGGATGATCAGGCCCATCCCCGGCTCGTCGCCGAAGCGGGCCACCGGCCGCCGCCGTCGGCCGCGGTTCGGGCCCGCGGCGACCGGCGGCAGTGGCCGGATCAGGGCCGGTCCCTCGGCCCACAGCGGTGAGCCGCCGAGCAGGGCCAGGGCGCGCCGCGGGTCGCGCAGGCGGCCGGCACGGGCCGCGCGCTGCACGGGCAGCAACGTCTCGCGCAACGGCGACAGCTCCGGCGGCCACTCGACGGCGGCCTCGCCCGCGGCGTCAGGGAGCCGATCGGCCGCGACGATCTCGACCAGACGGTCCTCGGAGAGGTCGTAGTGGAACGCGCGCAGCAGCAGGTCGCGGCCGCGGTCGTCCCCCCGGTCGGCCCGCCACTGCGTCAAGCGGCGACTCAACGCCTCGCGATCGGGGGTCGAGAAGACGAAGAGCGGAGAGATGAGATCGCGCTCGACGGTGCGCGCGACGAGATTCGTCTGCCGCACCAGGGAGCGGGTGAGCTGCTCCGCCTCGAGTCGGGTGAGCTGGCCGACCCACCGGTACTGCAGCGCCGCGACGGCGATCAGCAGCAGGCCGGCCAGGATCGCCAACCAGAAGGATCGTGGAGGACGGTTCACGGTCTGGTCTCGGAGAGCTCGGCAGGAAAGGGTGGAAGCGTCGGATCGACGCCCCGAACGGTGTCTGCCGACGATCAGTGTAGCCGCGGCCCGTCGGCTGCGAACCAAGCTGCGGCAACCGCTTTACAAACTTGACGAAGGCCTTGCCGCCGGCTGACGACCCCTGTTCGGCCTCGGGCGTACTTTCTCGTGAGACGCGGGAGACGGACTCCGGGGGAGTCGCTCCCGGAAACAACGCACCGTCTCACCGGAGCCGCGCCAGCGCCTTGCGGCACCCGCGGCCCGGGAGCACGACGAAGTCGGAGTGGACACGCTCCACCCGGTGGTCACGAAACGACAACGATGAAAGAGACGGAAGAGATGAAAGAGACGAAGGAGATGAAAGAGATGAGACAGACCCACGACACCACCCCGAACCCCGGCAACCACCTCGACCAGGCGGCCTCGCCCATCTCCCGCGGCGGCGCTGTCCGGCGAGCCGCTCTGGCCGCTGCCGGCCTGCTCGCCGTTGCCGCCATCGCCGTCGCGGCGCCGCCGCGGGGCAGCGCACGCTTCGGCGACGGTGCCTCGGGAGAGGGCTTTCCGCGCCACGCCGAGCGGCGGGTCGAGCGGCTGGCCGAGTTCCTCGAGCTGAGCGACAGCCAGCTGACCAGCTGGGAGTCGCTGCGCAGCCAGCACCGCGACGCGGTGCAGCCGCTGCTGGAGCAGATGCGCACCCACCGCGAGTCGCTGCGCTCGCTGATGGAGAGCGACTCGCCCGACGCCACCGCGCTGGGCGAGGAGATGCTCGCCGGACGGGAGCTGCGTGAGGATCTCGAGACCGCGCAGCAGGACCTCGAGAGCGGCTTCCGCGCCCTGCTCACCGCCGAGCAGCTCGAGCGCTACGAGGCGTTCCGCGAGGCGCGCGGCGACCGCCGGGAGCAGCGTGGCCGTTCCGGTCCGCGTGGCCGGCGCGGTCGCGGTCCGGGCGCTGGCGTCGGCGCCTGAACGGCGTCCGGTCCGCTGCACGGATCGGCATCGAGATCTGCTGACCGGAGGTTAGGTCCTTCGGCAGATCGAGCGGCGCGTCGCCGTCCTGCGGCTCGCGCCGCTTCGCCGTGGGCGCGGTGGGTGGTCGGCCTGCGGCTCTCCCCGCGCTGCCGACCGAGCCGGGGCCTCAGAGCTCGCCGCGTCGCAGCAGGCCCACCGCGTGGTCGCAGGCGCGGGCGGTGAGCGCCATGTAGGTCAGCGACGGGTTCTGGCACGCCGACGAGGTCATCGCGGCGCCGTCGGTGACGAACAGGTTGGGCAGGTCCCAGCTCTGGTTCCAGGCGTTGAGCACCGAGGTCTTCGGGTCGCGCCCCATGCGCGCGGTGCCCATCTCGTGGATGGCGAAGCCGGGCACCGAGTCGCGATCGTAGGTGCGGACGTTCTTGGCGCCGGCCGCTTCGAGCATCTCCGCCGCCTTGACCTGGATGTCGCGGCGCATGCGGTCCTCGTTGTCGCGGAAGGTCGCGGTGATGCGCAGCACCGGGATGCCCCACCGGTCGACGACCTGGGGATCGATCTCCACCCGGTTGCGCTCGTCGGGCAGGCACTCACCGAAGCCGGTGAAGCCCATCCCCCAGTCGCTGCGCCCACGCAGCGAGCGCTTGAAGTCGGCGCCGAACCCCGGCCGGTTCCACCCGCCCGACCAGTTCTCGCTGCGACCAGCACCGCACTGGAAGCCGTAGCCGCGCAGGAAGTCCGGGTTGGTCGACGCCGCGTCGACGTTGACGAAGCGGGGCAGGTAGCACGAGTTCGGGCGCCGCCCCGACATGTAGCGGTCGTTCAGCTCGCCCGGGAAGTCGCCGCGGGCACCGACCTGGAAGGTGTGATCCATCAGGTTGCGCCCCACCTGGCCGCTGGAGTTCGCCAGGCCCTCCGGATGGCGCTCGCTGCGCGAGTTGAGCAGGATGCGCGCCGACTCGAGCGCCGACGCGCAGAGGAACACCACGCGGCCGCGGAAGCGCAGGGGCTTCTCGCTGACGCCGTCGATCACCTGCACCGCGCCGACGCGGCGGCCCGAGTCGTCGGCCTCGAGAGCGCGCACCACGCTGTGGGGGCGCAGCGTCAGGCGGCCGGTGGCCTCCGCCGCCGGCAGGGTGGCGTTGTTGCTCGAGAAGTAGGAGCGGGTGATGCAGCCGCGTCGGCACGGGCCGCAGTAGTGGCAGGCGCGGCGCCCGTTGTGGTGCCGGGTGAGCACCGCGACCCGGGCCGGCATCAGGCGGCGGGCGCCGCCGAAGGCGCGATCGAGCCGCTGGCGCACCGCGTTCTCCATCGCGTTCATCGGGATCGCCGGCAGGAACTGCCCGTCGGGGAGCTGCGCCATGCCTTCGGCGTCACCGGCGATGCCGGCGAAGCGCTCGACGTGGTCGTACCAGGGCGCCAGGTCGGCGTAGCGGATCGGCCAGTCGACACCGTGCCCGTCGCGTGCGTTGGCCTCGAAGTCGAGGTCCGACCAGCGGTAGCTCTGGCGTCCCCAGAGGATCGAGCGGCCACCCACCTGGCGGCCGCGGATCCAGCGGAAGGGGAGTGGCCCGTCGCTCCCTTCGCCGAGGGTGTACGGGTTCTCGAGGTCGTTGACGAAGAACTTCGAGGTGATCGCGTCGCACGCCCCGGTCAGGCTCTGGATCGGCTGCTCGCGCGCCATCCGCTCGCGGTCCTCGAGACCGTGGAAGGGCAGCTCCCAGTCGGGCACGTGCTCGCCGTAGTCGCGCTCCGGCACGATCTGGCGGCCGGCCTCGAGCACCAGCACGTCGAGCCCCGCCTCGCAGAGCTCCTTGGCCGCCCAGCCGCCGGTGATCCCGGAGCCGATCACCACCGCATCCCAGATCCGGCTCTGCAGCTCGGAGTCGAGCTGCTCCGCGCCTGCTCGGGCGGAAGCCGGGGTGCCGACCTGGAGGAGCATCGTCGTGTAGCGTCGGGTGGCGTCGTCGGCGCGGCGGCGTGTGACGGTCGCGGGCTCAGTCGATCTCGAAGATGGCGTCGATCTCGACCGGCACGTCGAACGGCAGCACGTTGGTGCCGACGGCGAAGCGGGCGTGGCGCCCGCAGTCACCGAACACCTCGACCATCAGGTCGGAGGCGCCGTTGATCACCTTCGGCTGGTCGACGAAGTCGGGGGTGCAGTTGACGAAGCCACCGAGCTTGACGCAGCGGATCACCCGGTCGAGGTCGCCGCCGCAGGCCTGGTTGACCACCGAGATGATGTTGAGGCCGACCAGCCGCGCCGCCTCCTGGGCCTCTTCGAGGGAGTACTTGTCGCCGACCTTGCCGCGGTAGGCGAGGGCGCCGTCGCGGAACGGCACCTGGCCGGAGACGAACACCTGCTGGTTGCTGATCACGAAGGGCACGTAGTTGGCGGCCGGTGGCGGCGAGCCGGGCAGCTCGATGCCGAGCTCGGCGAGGCGTTCGTTGACGATCGGCATTCCGGGTTCCCCTTCGGTCTCTGGCGGGCGTAGCGCTGCGCTGCGACCCGTGGCTCTCAGACGGCGGAGCGAAAGCGTCACGATACCAGCAATCGGAGCCTCGGCCCTGTCGCGGCGGGCGGGCGCGTCGCGCTCCGCCCACGGTGGGCGGAGGAACCGACGGCGAGCCATGGCGTGAACCGCCGCGTGCACGCCGCGTGCACGCCGCGGCCGCGTGCGCAGCCTGCGCCGCTAAGATGCGCGCACCATGCGCAACCCGCTCGCCGACATCGTGGGGCCGGCGTCCCAGTTCTACGTCTCCCAGCGCCTGCGTCTGCACTACCTCGACTGGGGCAACGAAGAGAAGCCGCTGCTGCTGCTGGTGCACGGCGGGCGCGACCACGCCCACAACTGGGACTGGGTGGCCAAGGCGCTGCGCGACGACTTCCACATCGTCGCTCCCGATCTGCGCGGTCACGGCAACAGCCAGTGGGCGATCGGCGGCATGTACGCGATCTCCGATTTCGTGCTCGACATCGCCCAGCTGCTCGAGGCTCTCGATCAGTTCCCGGTGGCGATCGTGGCGCACTCGCTCGGCGGCATGATCTCGCTCCAGTACACCGGCCTGTATCCCGACCGGGTGTCCAAGATCGTCGCCATCGAGGGCCTGGGCCCGTCGCCCGAGCGCCTCGCCGAGCTGCGCCAGCGCGAAGCCCACGAGCGCTTGGTCGGCTGGATCAGCGAGATGCAGGGGCTCGCCGCGCGCCACCCCCGTCACTACCCGTCGGTCGAGGCGGCGGCGCGCCGCATGCAGGAGGTCAACTCCTTCCTCTCGGCCGAGCAGGCGCGGCACCTCACGGTGCACGGCGTCGCCCGCAACGAGGACGGCACCTACGGCTGGAAGTTCGACAACTACGTGCGCGCCGGCGCCCCCTTCCGCATGGACGAGGACGAGATCCGCGCCATCTGGAACCGCATCACCTGTCCCACCCTGCTGGTGCGTGGCACCGAGAGCTGGGCCAGCGACCCGGTCGAGGACGGCCGCATCGAGGCCTTTCGCAACGCCGAGCTGCGCAACTTCGACGGCGCCGGCCACTGGGTGCACCACGACCGCACCGACGACTTCATCGAGGTGGTGCGCGAGTTCCTGCTCGGCTGAGGGAGTCGAGACCCGTGAGCTCGGCCGACCCGAGCTCCGTGGTCGAGCCCCGCACGAACGGTGTGGCGAGTCATCGGCAGGGACAACCCCGCCCCAATCTCATCCTTGCAGGCAAGCCGCTTCCGATCCTCCCCCTTCAGGGGGAGGGCAGGGTGGGGGTGTCTCGTCGAGCGATTCCTTCTCAGGGCAAGGCCGGGTCTTGTCGGTTTTGGGGGTTTCCCAGTCGTCCGGCTCGCCGCGCCTCTCTCCTCCAACCACCTATGGAACAGCGCCCGTCTCCCCTCGTAGGAGAAGATGCGATACGGCGCTGCAGCTCGTGCCGGTCAGGCACTCTCGAGGATCGGCCTCTTCGTCGCACGGCCGGTCCATCCATTCCGCCTCAGGTGGAGGCGACGCCACGTGCGGCGGCTGACGCTGAGGAGACATCCGATGAAGACCAGCTCGATCTCTAGCAGTCCCGGATGGCCACCAAGGGCTGCCAGCGCAGACTCGGCCGACGAGCTGCCGCCCACTCCTGCCGTCCGAGGTTTCGGCGCCCGCTGGCCTCGTGGCGCCCGCCGGTCCAGGCTGGCCGCGATCCGCCGCAACGCCACGGTGCTCCCGCTCGCCCTCGCCCTCGCCCTGGCCGTCGCGCCGGCCTTTCTGGCCAGCGCCCAGCCCGCGGCGCCCTCTGCTTCCGCAGCTGCCGAGACCGGCGCCTCCGACACCGCGATCTCCCCCGAGGCGCTCTGGGCGGCGGCCCAGGCGGGCGACCTCGCCGGCGTCGGGGGGTCTTGACATCTATCCGGGCGGGCAACCGCACGGAGGAGTGTAAGGATCTACCAATGAAATGCGTCACCGCCACGGAAGGCCGTCGCCTTCTCTTCCGTCTGCTCGACGAGGTCGAGCGCGGCGAGGAGGTCGTTCTGGAGCGCGCCGGCGTGCGTTTCCGGCTCTCCCTCGAAGCCTCGACGTCCGCACCCGCCGCGTCTGCGCAGAGCCCGTTCGTCGTCCGCGATCCCACCCTGCTCGACGGGGAGTGGTCGTGGGTCGGCGACCAGCACGGCAAGCTGAACTACCGGCCGCATGGTCACCCCTCATCGGCCAGTGGCACGGATCGTTCTCACGATCCCTGATCCCGCCCCGGCACTCACCCGATGGTCGGAGCACGACCGCGTTCGGCTACGTCTCCACATCCACGGCGCGGGTGCCAGCCGAAGCCCTGAACGGTCGAAGGCCGCAGACCAGGGTTTTCGGATCGGATCTTCCCTGACGCGCTGGGCGAGAGCTCCGAGGGCGGGACGCCTCTCCGACTCGTCGCCGCCGCTGTCGCGGGTCTCCGGCAGCCATTCTCTCGTTCCCGAGTCGCTCTCTCGCCGACGCTCGACTGCATCCGCCGACCGGTTTCCGGAGTCACTTCCTTGTCCTCTCCCTTCCTCACCCGCCTCGCGGGCAGCAACCCAGCCAGCGAAGCCGACTTCGACCCGGCGTCGCGGCGCTGGCTGTTCGTCGCCTACGACCAGCTGAGCGACCAGATCGGTCCGCTCGCCGAGGAGGATCCCGGCGACCTCGGCATCGTGCTCGTGGAGACGAGCTGGAAGCCGCGCCTGCGGCCCTACCACGTGCAGAAGCTGGCGACGCTGCTCACCTCGCAGCGCCACTTCGCGCTCGAGCAGGCGGAGCGCGGCGTCGCGGTGCACTATCTCTTCTCGGAGGAGCCCTACTCCGAGGCGCTGCGCACCGCGCGCGCCGAGCTCGGCCTCGACGAGCGGGGCGAGCCGCTGCGCATGCAGGAGGCCGCCGAGTGGGAGCTGCGCCGCGTGCTCGAGCCGCTGGTCGAGGACGGCCACGTCGAGGTCGTGCCGCACGGCGCCTGGCTGACCACGACCGAGCAGTTCTGCGAGCACGCCGGCGAGGAGCCGCCGTGGCGCATGGATCGCTTCTACCGCGGCGTGCGCCAGGACACCGGTCTGCTGATGGACGGAGACTCCCCCGAGGGCGGCCGCTACAGCTTCGACGGCGACAACCGGGAGGCGTGGAGCGGCGAGCCCGAGGCCCCCGACACTCCGACCTTCGAGGTCGACGAGATCACCGCCGAGGTCGGCGCGCTGATCGAGGAGCGCTTCGCCGACCACCCGGGCGCTCTGCGGCTCGAGGCGATCGCCGCCTCGCGCGACGACGTCGAGCGGCTGTGGCAGTGGGCGCTCGAGCGCTGCATGGAGCACTTCGGCGCCTACGAGGATGCGATGAGCAGCCGCTCCAGCGGCATCTTCCACACTCGCATCTCGCCGCTGCTCAACCTCTGCCGGCTGCTGCCCGAGCGGGTGGTGCACGACGTCGCCCAGGCCGACATCCCCCTCAACAGCAAGGAGGGCTTCATCCGTCAGGTGATCGGCTGGCGCGAGTTCGTGCGCCACGTGCACCGCGAGACCGACGGCCTGCGCCGCCTGCCGGGGAAGAGGTCGGGCCAGTCGGGCCGGAACGAGAAGAGCGAGCAGATCGACTGGCGCGAGGTCCCCGCCCTCGACGCACCCGGCGACGGCGGCCACGCGCGCTGGCAGGAGTGGCTCGAGGACCGGGATTCGCAGGCCGACGACGGAGGGGAAGATGCGGCCGACGTGCCGCCCGTCGACGCCCGCTGGCCCCTGGACGCGGATGCCGCGGAGGACTCCAGCGAAGCGGAGAGCGACCTGCTGGTGCAGCTCGGCGGCGCGGCGCCCTCCGAGCTCGGCAGCGACGGCGAGCTGCCGCCTGCCTTCTGGGGCGCGCCCTCCGGCCTGCGCTGCCTCGACACCGTGGTCGAAGACGTCTGGCGCGAGGGCTACAGCCACCACATCACCCGGCTGATGGTCCTCGGCAACCTGGCGACCCTGCTCGACCTGTCGCCGCGACAGCTCACCGACTGGTTCTGGGTCGCCTACGCCGACGCCTACGACTGGGTGGTCGAGCCCAACGTGCTCGGCATGGCCACCTTCGCCGCCGGCGAGCTGATGACCACCAAGCCCTACGTCTCCGGTGCCGCCTACATCCACCGGATGAGCGACTACTGCGGCGACTGCGCCTTCCATCCCAAGAAGACCTGTCCGATCACGCGCTGGTACTGGGCCTTCCTCGAGCGCCACGCCGAGGCCCTCGAGGGCAACCAGCGCATCGCCATGCAGCTGCGCTCGGCGCAGAAGCGGAGCGATCCCGAGCAGGAGCTCGACGCCGCCTACTTCGAGACCGCCCGCGAGCTGCTCGAGGGCGGCGAGCGGTTGACGCCCGAGGTGTTCGCCGAGCTCGACGAGAGGCTCGGCGGCGACTGAGGTCGGGCCGAGACCCCGACCGCGGTCTGGACCGACCCGCCGCGGCCTGTACCGACCGAGACCGAGACCCTGACCGAGCCCCCGCGAAAGACCCGGCCGAGATCTCCGTTCATCGGTGACCGAGCCCCTGGAAGTACGACCGAGCCCTTGGAAGCTCGACCGATCCGCCGACCGATCCGCCCACCGATCCTCTGAACGATCCTCAGAACGATCCATCGATTGCGATGACCGCCGCCGACCTCTCCCGCCTCGCCCTGCTGGGGCAGCTCGCCACCACCCTGCCCCTGGTCGGTCTGATCTGGACCGTGCAGCTGGTGCACTATCCGCTCTTCCGCCTCGTCGGCGTGGAGCGCTTCCCCGAGTACCACGCCCAGCACTCGCTGTGGATCTCGGTGGTGGTGATGCCGCTGATGCTCGCCGAGCTGGCCCTGGCCGTCGCCTGGGCGGCGCTGCCGCCCGACGTCGGCGCCCTGGGTCTGAGCGGCAGCCGCACAGCCCTGCTCGGCCTGCTGCTCGTCGCCGCGGTGTGGATCGCCACCTTCGCCCTCTCCGTGCCACAGCACGCGCTACTCGCCGAGGGCTTCGACGCCGCCGCCCACGCCCGCCTGGTGTCGACCAACTGGCTGCGCACCGCGGCCTGGACGGGGAGGGCGGGGCTGCTGATGGCGGTGGCGTGGAAGATGTTGCGTTGAGGCGTGAGCTTCAGCGGCTCTTGGATCCAAGAGTGCCCAGGGTGCCGTCAGGCGGCTCGTTGCATCCTCGAAGCCGATGCCACCGCTTCGTCCGGAAAGGCGACCCTCCGGGCCCTCCCCCTTCAGGGGGAGGGTGGGGTGGGGGTGTCTCCTCGAGCGACCGCTGCTCCGGGAGTCGGGCTCTCTTCCCTTCCGCCCCTCCTCTCCCTTCCGCCCTTTTCCCTTTTCCCTTGTCCCTCTTCCCCCCAGACCCCTTCCGCCCTCTGCCCCCTATTCCCTTGTCCCTTCCCCAAACCTGCGCCCCCGCGCCAGCCGGATTGCTCCCTTCGCCGTCGACGCATCGACCCGCCGCCCCTTCTGCCGGATCTCCACCCGCTCCTCGGCGCAAAGGCGCCTGGCCGCGGCGCGGGTGCGCTGCATGAGCTCGCGCCAACCGCCTGGATCGGCGACGCGTGCCGCCTCGGAGGGGCAGATCGTGGCGGCGGCCGAGCGCTCGCTCAGCAACCGCAGGATCGACTCTTCGAGCTGGCGATCGACCTCGCCGAGCGGAGTCCGCCTGCAGCGCTGCGAGCAGTAGCGCACCTGCTCCCAGTCGTCCCGCCACTTCCTGCGCCACTCGAAGGTGCGGCCGCAGCGGGGGCAGGTCTTGCTCTCTTCGGCGTCGGAGCGGTGGGGCGAGCTCACTAGGGGCTTGCTGAAAAAGTCCTGTGGGCCTCGTTTCGAGCGCCGTTGGCCTCAGATCCTGTGGCGCGCGAGCGATGGCAATGCGGTGGCATTGTAGATAGAGCGCACCCAGAGGCTGAGGCGAAGCCGAAGGCGACGGAGAGAGACCAGCGACAGCCTGCAGGCGGTGTTCTCTCACAGCAGGAGATGGCGGTGCGCCGCCGCTCTTGAACGCCCGCAAGGGCGCAAGCGCCGGAACGCGGGCCCCTCGGGGCTCGCGTTCGGCACAACCCCTAGGGCACGGGGGTTTGCGCCGCCTGGCCGCCCTGCTGTCTCGGGCCTCCTCCACGATGGCACCGCATCGAGTTCGTCGGCCGCGCCGGGGACCAGACGACGCAGATCCCCGCGCGAGGCTCCGCAGGACTTCTTCAGCAAGCCCCTAGGACCTCCGTGGTGGTTGGTGGCCGGGCGAACGGCCTGGGCGGTGACGTCGCCGCGACCTGTCCGGCCTTCGGCTGCGGATGCGGCGTGGATGAGCGTCAGGGCGGGAGCCGGAGGCCGCTCGCGGCAAAGCGCACATAGGATCGCTGGCCATGGAGCTTCCGCCGCCGCCCTCGTCCGCGCCGTCGCCGACGCCGCCGTCTTCCGCCGACGCCGCTCGCACGCACGATCCTCACGGCCCGCGCTCCCACGCCTTGCGCGTCTCACTCATCCTCGGGCTCGTCGCCCTGCCGCTGGGCCTGTGGCTCTTCCTCGAGTCGCAGGGCGTCGGCGTGCCGGAGATGAGCCGTTGGTGGCCGACGATCCTGCTGCTCATCGCGCTCGGCCTGGCGATCGACTTCTTCGCCCTCAGCCGCCGCCCGCGCTCCGCCGGCCTGGCGGTGCTCTACCTCGGGATCGGCTGCGTGCTCTACGGCTTCACCCTGGGGCGCAACTCGTGGCAGCACACCCTAGACCGCTTGCCGGCGGTGCCGCTGGTGATCGGCGCCGCCCTCATCGCCCACTGGCTCGCCGACGGCAGGCGCGGCGGCGCGATGATCGCCGCCGGAGCCGGCTTCGCGGTGCTCGGCCTCGCCGGGCTCGCCGCCCGCTTCCCGCTGCTCGAGGACCTGCTGCCGCGGGTGCAGGAGCTGTGGGCGCTGGCTCTGCTGTTGGTGGGGGGAGTGCTGCTCTGGAAGGTGGTCCGGCACCTGCGTGGCGGCGCGCCCTAGCCGCCTCGCGTCACGACTCCCGGTCGATGCCGGTGCGCCCCGCCGTCTCCGGGTGCACAGCGGCGCGACGCAGCAGCCGTCCTGATGGGAACGCCTCGGGAACGCCTCGGTGCCCTCCGGGGTCGATGGCTGCCCTCGAGTCGCGCTCCGTCGCGGCCGTCTTCCGCCGAGCACCGATCGCGCCGCCGGCGTTCGGTGCGACCCGAAACGAACAAGGCCGGGCGCGAACGCCCGGCCTTCGATCAGACAGCTGAAGCCGAAGCGGCTCAGGCCATCCGGCGCAGCGTGAAGAGCGCTCCCAGGCCGAGCAGCAGGCCGAGGGCCACCAGGCCGACGGTGCTGGCGGTGGGGATCTCGAGCACGTTGCCGCGCACCTCGGTGCCGTTGATGACGAACGGGAAGCCCTGCTGGGTCAGTGTGCCGCTGTCGAGAGCGTCAGGGTAGGTGACGCCGGCGTCGAGGCTCTGCAACCCATTGCCCGTTGTCGACTGACCGCTGATGTTGAGCGGCGGTGCCCAGGGGCCGGAACCGAGGCTGCCGTCCGCTTGCCAGGCGAGCCAGTAGGTGCCCGGCGGCAGAGAGATGCCGACGGTGACCGTGTTGGCCATGATCGGCCGGTCGCTGGCGACGCCGGTGGTGGTCTCGGTGACGCGGTAGACGCCCGACCAGGACGACGAGGCGAGCACGTTGGTGGTCAGGTCACCGAACACCACGGTGCTGCCCGGAGCGGCGGGCGGGCCGTCCCAGATCTGCACGCGAGCACCGGTCATGGTCGAGACGGTCGTCGAGCCGGTCTGGTAGGCGAAGAAGGTGATGTCGTCGATCTGCCACTCGTCGACGTCGCCAGGAATGGTGAAGTCGTCCGCGACGACGTTGTCGAAGGCGAACTGGTGGCCGAAGCCCAGCGTGTTCATGCCGAGCGTGACGCTCTGCAGGATGCTCTCGTCGGCGCCGCCGACGCCAGTGCCGGGAGAGTCGGCGAACTGGCCGTTGTCATAGAGCACGCTGCCGCCGCGCACCCAGAGGTTGCCGAAATCGGGCTGCACGACCGGGCCGGGCGCGACCTCAGGGTTGAAGACGTCCGCGGCGTCGGGAGTGGCGACCGCGCCGCTGCTCAGCAGCAGCAGGGCGAGGCAGGTGACGTTGAAGACTTTCATCAGAAGTGGTTCCCCTCTCGAGAGAGTCGATGGTTGGACCAGACGAGCCCCGACGACGGTCGGGCGGCCCGCCTGCACATAGCCGAATCGAAGATCGATCCGTGAAGGATAGCAGGGAGGGGCCGGATCGCCCAAGACGGAATCTCGGTCGATCTCGGAGACCCACGCTGCCCTGGTAGCGGGCGGAGACTGGCGCGGAGATCGGCGTGTCAGTGCGAAGTGTGATCGACTCCGGGACGCTCGCGATGCCGACCTGGACGCGGTCGGCCGCCCGCAGCGGAGCTGTCGCCGCTTCACCGCACCTGCCCGCTCCCCCGTACCACGTACTTGTAGATCGTCAGCTCCTCGAGTCCCATCGGGCCGCGGGCGTGCAGCTTGTCGGTCGAGATGCCGATCTCGGCGCCGAAGCCGAACTCGCCGCCGTCGGCGAAGCGGGTCGAGGCGTTGTGCAGCACGGTGGCGGAGTCGACCTCGGCGAGGAAGCGCGCCGCGGCCGCCTCGTCCTCGGTGACGATGGCGTCGGTGTGGCGCGAGCCGTGGCGCGCGATGTGGCGCAGCGCCTCGTCCAGCGAATCGACCACCCGCACCGCCAGATCGAGCGACAGGTACTCGCGGCCCCAGTCGTCCTCTGTGGCAGGCACGGCCTCGGGCACCAGCTCGCAGGTCGCCGGATCGCCGTGCAGGGTCACGCCGGCGTCCAGGAGCTCGCGGCCGTGGCGCGGCAGGAAGTGCGCTGCGACCTCGCGGTGTACCAGCAGCGTCTCCATCGCGTTGCACACTCCGGGGCGCTGCACCTTGGCGTTGTGGGAGATCGCCGCCGCCATCTCGAGCTCGGCGGCGCGGTCGACGTAGACGTGGCAGACGCCGTCGTAGTGCTTGAGCACCGGCATGCGGGCCGCGGCCGTCACCGCCTCGATCAGGCCGCGGCCGCCGCGCGGGATGATGAGATCGAGGCTGCCTTCCTGCTCGGCGAGATGGCGCACCCCGGTGCGGTCGACCTCATCGATCAGCTGGATCGCGTGCTCGGGCAGCTCGGCCCTCGCGGCGCCCCGCTGCAGTGCCGCGGCCAGCGCCAGGTTGGAGTGGATCGCCTCCGAGCCGCCGCGCAGGATCGTCGCGTTGCCGGCCTTGAGGCACAGCGTCGCCGCGTCGACGGTGACGTTGGGGCGCGATTCGTAGATGATGCCGATCACTCCGATCGGCACCCGCACCTTCTCGAGCCGCAGCCCGTTGGGCCGCTGCCAGTCGCGCAGCACCTCGCCCACCGGATCCGGCAGCTCGGCGATGCGGCGCACGTCGGCGGCGATCGCCACGATGCGTCCTGCGTCGAGGCGCAGCCGGTCGAGCATCGCGTCGTCGAGGCCGGCCCGGACGCCCGCCCCGAGATCGCGCGCGTTGGCTTCGACGATGCGCTCGGCGCCCGCCTCGAGCGAGTCCGCCATCGCCAGCAGGCCGGCGTTCTTGCGCTCGGTGGAGAGCGTCGCGAGTCGGGCTGCCGCGGTGCGGGCGTGCCGGCCCATGGCGGCGATGCGCTGGCGCAGGGAGCCGGCGGACTGTGAGACGTCGCCTGGCTGCGCGTCGCTCGTCCCCTGGCGCACGCCGCTCCGTTCTTCTCCCTGGGTGGCTTCGTGGCGATCGCCCATCACGGCTCCGCTACGCGCGCGACGCGGCCCGGCGCCCCGCCGGTGCTGGTCGAATCGGTTGCGCTCTCGCTCCTCGGGCTGCGCGGCGCCCTCGAAGCGGCTGCGGCGTGGAAGTAGGTCCCGACGATCCCGCCTCCGGCGACGCCGGCGACGATCCCCGGCGCCCGGCCGTCGGCGATCCAGGTCGGGATGCCGGCCTCCACCGCGGTGCGCACCGCCAGCAGCTTCGAGGCCATGCCGCCCACCGAGAGCCGGCCGTGGCCCGGGCCAGCCAGGTGCAGCACCGAGTCGACGTCCCGCACCTCGCGGATCAGCTCGCCGTTGCCGTCGGGCGAGTCGGTGAGCCCCACCGCGCCGGTGAGCAGCAGCAGCACGTCGGCGTCCGAGAGGATCGCCACCTCCGCCGACAGCTCGTCGTTGTCGCCGAACTTGAGCTCCTCCACCGCCACCGAGTCGTTCTCGTTGACGATCGGGATCGCGCCGCGTTTCTCGAGCAGCTCCTCGAGCGTGTTCTTGGCGTTGCGGTAGCGCAGCCGCGAATCGAGGTCCTGGTGAGTGAGCAGCAGCTGCGCCGCCACACAGCCCACCTCGTCGAACAGCGTGCGGTAGGTCTGCATCAGCCGCGCCTGGCCGATGGCCGCCAGCGCCTGCACCGAGGCCAGCGCCTCCGGCCGCTCCTCCAGCCCCAGCTCCATCAGCCCCGCCGCCACCGCGCCCGAGGAGACCAGCACGCAGCGGTGCCCCGCCGCCCGCAGCTCCGCGACCTCACCCACCAGCCACCGCATCTGAGGCAGGTCGAGCGCCAGCCCGCTCGGCTCGGCGAGCACGCCGCTGCCGATCTTGATGACGATGCGCTGGGGGGGCTGGGGAAGGGAGCGAGACATCAGCCGATGCTATTGAGCCGCCTCGTTCTCGCCAAGGCGAATCCGGGGGCCGATCCGGACCTCTACGTAGAGCACTACACCTACGACGTGTTCGGCAACCGAGTTCAGGTGCGCGAGCAGCACTGGCCCTTCGTCGGTTCGACCCCCTACGAGGACTACACCCATCTCGAGTCGACGAGTGTTTCGACGAATCAGATGACCGTCCCGGGATACGGTTTCGACCTCTCCGGCAACATGACGACTCGCCCGGGCGCGGGCGCCTCTCAGATCACGATGGCGTGGGACGACCTCGACGCCCTGCGTGAGCTGAACAACGACAACCGGCAGACCCGCTACGTCTACTCGGCGGAGGCGGAGCGCGGCATCGTCATCCGTCCGGACGACGGCACCGGCCAGAACCCGATTACCCTCTATCTGCGCGATCTGAACGGCCGCATCGTCTCCGAGTTCGAAGCCCCGCCGGGTTGTGTGGGCGGCTGCCCACCGCAGGTCTACGACGACTGGATCGCGGGCGGTGCCGGCTGGCAACGCGACTACTTCTTCGCCAACGACGAGCACCTGGTCACCATCCAGCGCGATCCGGCGGATCCACAGAGCGAGGTGCGGCGGTCCTACTGGCGCGACACGTGGGACATCATCCGCATCGTCTCATTGAGCGAGGGACTGGAGAGGAACTACGAGGATCCGAAGGATCGTGACCTCTTCCTGCTGCCCTTCGGCAACCAGGGCATCAACCTCAACATCACCTCGTTCGACCCGCGCGATCACGCGCTGCGTTTCGCCAACCACGAGCGCGACACCAACGCGCCGGACGACGCCACCGACGACGCGGACTACATGCACGCCCGCTACTACATCCCGGAGCGGGGCCGGTTCATGAGCGTCGACCCGATCAACTCGGCGGATCCGATGGTGCCGCAGAGTTGGAACAAGTATGCGTATGCGCTGAACAATCCGGTATCGTTCCATGATCCGGATGGGCGCTTCGCGCTCGGGATCCTGAAGAAGGGCGTCAAGCTCGCGATCAAGGGCGGCGACCTCGGTGCCACCTTCGGCGGACTCGTCGATGACGTCAAGACGGTCTTCGACAAGGATGCCTCGGGTGGTGATCGGGTGCTCGCGGCCCTCTCGGCAGCGAGTGAGGTGTTCTCGCCGGTCAGTGCGCGGGATGCGAAGGCGATTGGGACGGCGCTTGGGGCGACGAAGCGACGGCCGACCTCTGCGCAAAGGGCAGCCGCTCTTGAGAGGGCAGAGGACTCGGAAGGAGTAGCTCGGTGCACGTACTGCGAGGTCGAGCTCGATCGAACCAGTGGAAGTTCCAACTCTGCCGAAGTGGACCACTATGTTCCGTGGGCTCGCGGTGGCGAGACGGTTGACTCGAATCTGAATGCCTCGTGCCGGACGTGCAACAGGTCGGCGGGAGCGAAGGAGAAGTCCAGTGAGCCTGGTGAGGGACTGTGGGTTCCGCCGAAAGACCGAAAAGACAAGGGAAATTGACGCTCGTGGTTAGGGGGGCTGAGTCTCCATTGGTTCGTCGCATCCGAGAGGCGGTTGCGGCTGAGCATGCCGCAGGGACTAAACCTACCAAGCTGCGGGTAAGCGTGGCGAGCGAGGCTAGTTGGGAACCGAGCCCGCGAGGCGACAAGATACGAGTGAGGTGGCTATGCTGGAATCTGGGGACCGATGAGCGAGAGCTCACCGCGCCAGAGTTTGAGGTGATCTCTCCACAGATTACCGAAGCTATACTTCGGTCTGAGATGCCTGGCCACTTCCCTTCTCTGCTTGTGGAAGTCGACTCAAACATCGACGTCGACTGAAGTAGGGTAGGGAACTTAAGAATTCTTAAGGGGTCAGGGACCTGGCAGTTCTTAAGGGGTCAGGGACCTGGCAGGACCTCCTTGGAGTCGCCGCCCCGAGAGCCCGCGTTTCAGCTGAAGCGTCTGCTGGCCAGAGCCGACGCCGACGGCCAGATACGGCGATGCCGGCACGGCACCTTCGGCATCGTGCGCTGTGTTGGCCGCCCTCTGTGCTCGGTGGACGACGAACCTTGGCCGGCTCGAGAGCCGGCGCCGGCGTCAGCTCGGGGCTTCGAGGGCCCTGCGGACCTCGGCGTTGAGCCTGGGCAGGTGGCAGCCTTCTGGGAACTCTCCGATCGCTTCGCGGATGCCGGAGCGCAGGCGCTCGGAGGCTTGCATGTAGGAGCTCACCCAGGCGTGGTACTGCTCCCAGAACTCGAACCTGATCTGGCGGGTGGCGGCGTGGCATAGGGGCTTCGGGCTTCGCTTGGTCTTCTCGGGTCTGGGATGGGGATCGCGGCGCAGGATCCTCTTCTTCCAGTCGTCGGGGACCTGGGCGATGAGGTGTGCGTACTTCTCCTGGATGGACTCCAGCAGGCTCAGGATCGACTCTCGAATCTGCTTCCCGCAGAAGCCCTGCCAGCAGGGGATGGGAGAGAGCACGATGTCGAGCGAGTGGGTGTAGTCGATCTTGCGCGGCTCTGCGTGGTGCACGCGACGGTTCTTCGAGCGCTGGTTTGCCTCCCAGGCTCGGCGAGCGCGATAGAGCCCGGTTCGGTCGATCCACTTGCCGCCGCGGATCCGCATCTTCCCCTTCATCAGCTGCTTGACGCCGCTGACCCCGGGCCAGTCCTGCGGCCGGCGGACGAGTCCCTCTTTCACCCCATGGGCGAGCAGGTAGGCGAGGCGCTCGACCTGGGCCTTCTCCTCGTCGGTGACTGGGACTGCGCTGTAGCGGCCGCGGAAGATGCCGCCCTCCCAGGAGATCTCGGTCCCGATCTCCTTGGACAGGTTGCTGCCGATGTAGCGCTGGAAGGCTTCGAGCTGCTCGTGGTCCCGCGGACACAGATAGAGGTGCGCGTGGTTGCTCATCACGACGACGTCGTAGATGGTCATGCCGTAGAGGAGCTGGGCCCTCGCGATGACGCCTTTGATCAGGGCGTTGACACGGTCGCTCGGCCGCAGCAGGAAACGCGACTGGAAGCAGCGCATGGTGATGACCATGGGCTTGCCTGGCGGGACGAAGCGGGGCGGGCGGGGCAGGGCGGACCTCCGGCGGTGCGGTCCGCGCGAGTGGGTGCGCGGACGCTGTATGCCCACCAGAACGATGCCGCGCGAGCCTGGCTGACGCCGCGTGGCGAATGTGACGCCGCTTGGCGAATGAGCGGGTCCCGGCGCCTCGCTCGACTTCGGCGCCGATCTCACTCAGCGAGAACGGTCGACGTTGTCGTGCAGCCTCTCGAGAACCGCGACGTGATCAAGCGCAGCTTCCAAGACGTCGCCTGCGTAGCCGCTCGCGATCGGCACCCGATGCGACGATCGCCTCGATGTCGGTGTCGGCGAGATCCTGGGAGCCCTAGGGGAGTGCCAGTCGTCTGAGAGAGCTCTCCGCCGGAGAGAGCGTCTCGTTCGCGGATGATCCTGAATGGCGAGCTCGGTCGGCTGATCGAGTGGCGCCGGCGCTCAGTCGTCGTCGGGCGACTCACCCACCAGATCGAGAGCGTCGACGACGAGAGATGGCGCCAGGTAGAGGCCCTGCTGGAGCAGAGCTTGGAGCACTGGCCGGGCCTCCGGGACGAGACCCGCCTTCCGTGCTCTCAGGATGACGCCGAGCGTTCCCGTGGTCGAGATCTCTAGGGACGCGGCGCATCGTCGTGCCTCGAGATCGTCGACGATCGCCTCGCAACCCGCCAACCGAGAGCGACGGCCAGGACCGACGACTCCCCGGGTCCGAGATCCCACCGTTCGATCTCGACCGGGACGACCGGCGCCTCCACCACGCGAAAGCGCACAGGTAGCGAACGGACTTCGGGGTTCTGCTCGGCACCGGCGAGCACTTCCTCTCGCACAGCTTCCGGCACGACGACTTCGTCGGCCAGCTTGGTCAGGAGATCGAGACGATCGATCCGGCTCAGGAGGATGAGCGGCGAGGCATTGACGACGAAGCGCCTCACCCGTCGCGTGCCAACTCTTGCCGCAGCTCCTCGGTCGACGTCTGGAGCGCGGGGATCCGGCGCCGGAACAGCTCCTCGAGGAATGCCGCTCGAGTCACACCGCCGATCTCGGCAGCCTTGCCCTGGGAGATCTCGCCTTGGGAGTACCAGTGGATGGCAGCAGCGAGGCGCATCTCGCGCTGGAACTCCTCAGGGGAGCGACGGAGCGCCGAGAAGACGTCGGCTGGCAGATCGAAGGTCACTGTCGGCATGGCGGCATCGTAACCCGGAACATGTGTGGGTTCGCGCCTCCCTCTACACCAATCGCCTTTGCGGGAACTAGAGGGTCAGGGACCTGGCTCTTCGGGAATCGTGGTGGAGATCTCGTAGTCTGTCCTGGATGTAGCTAAGCCTTTGACACCTTAGATCACCTTGGATCACTGACTTTCCCCTCGCCGAGAACGGTCAGCCCGAGCTGCTGGACTTCACCTGCACCGACGGGGTGCGTGGGCAGGGGCTGGACGGCACGTCGGGTCTGGCGGTCTCCTCTGACGGCCGGAAGGTCTACGCCACCGGCTTCCTCGATCACTCACAGGTCGGGTTCACGGTCTTGCCATTGTTCGCGGACGGCTTCGAGGGTGGCGATGCCGGAGCCTGGAGCGCGGTTGTCGACTGAGTGTGGGGGCCAGGGCGGAGCTCGCCGGTAACGTTGACTAAGCCGATGACCAAGTCGATGCTGTGCTCATGACCGAGGTCTCCGTGCGCGAAGCGAAGACGCATCTCTCGCGCCTGCTCCGTCGGGTGGCGAGTGGCGAGGAGATCGTGATCTCCAGGTCCGGCACTCCCGTGGCGCGCCTGGTGCCGCTGACGCCGCCGGGTCGGCGAGTGCTCGGAAGGGACCGTGGGGCGTTCGTGGTGCCCGCCGACTTCGACGACTCGCTGCCCGAAGACGTGCTCGCCGCCTTCGAGGGATGAGAGTCCTCCTCGATACGCACGTCTGGCTGTGGATGCAGGTCGAGCCGGAGCGTTTCTCGAGAGACACGACGGAGGAGATCCTGCTCGACTCCACGGTGGATCTGCTTCTGTCCGCGGCCAGCTCCTGGGAGATCGCGATCCAGCACGCTCTCGGCAAGCTCGAGCTGCCGCTGGCTCCGACGGAGTACGTCCCGTCGCGAATGGCTTCGAGTGGTGTGCTCGGCCTGCCGATCGAGCATGCGCACGCGCTGCACGTCGCCTCTTTGCCGCCGCACCACACTGACCCCTTCGATCGGCTGCTCGTCGCTCAGGCTCAGCTCGAATCGCTGCCGATCCTCACCGCCGACGCGCAACTGGCGGCCTACGACGTGCAGCTCCTGCAGCCGTGAGACACGGGACGGTGGTGCTGGCGATCCGTTACGGACGTCACCTTCTGCGCGAGTCTGAGGAGAGCGGCCTGAGCCCGATCGCTCTCTCCTCAGCCCGAGGAGGACGCAGCGACCGGGAGCTCCTCACTCCATCGACGAGCTCGTCGGCAGCCAGAGGTCGCCCTGGCGGGTCATCGTGACCTCGCCCTTCACCGGCTCTCCCCCATTCGGTGAAAAGGGTCAGGGACCTGGCAGCACCAACCAGGAAGACGATGTCCCCCGTGGTTCGGGGGCGATTGCGGAGGCGTTTGCCGCCAGCCCTCCGGCCAGCGGGTCCGGATGCCCGCATCGGCCAGCATACGCGACACCTCCCGCACAGCTCGCTCGTAGCCCGGAACCGGCCGTAGCGCTCGCTCGAGGTCCGGTTTCCGCCCCGGGTTCATGCGTCGGCTCCTCTGGATCGCGATCTGGGCGCGCATCTCCACGGGTCTACTCCTCGCGCGCGCCGAACCGTCTTCACCGGTGCACATCTGGCCTCGCCGCTGGCGGGGTTTCCAGGGAACTCGAGGGTGAGTGGTCTGGAAGGACGGATGCGGATCTCTTCCATTCCTCGGGTACCCGCGGAGGAGGGCGCATAGGGAGTGCCAGGCGTTCGAGGAGACCGCCTACTCGCCTCTCCTGTCCCGCACCAGCTTCAGGACCCTCGCGTCTTCCTGATGCCGTGGGTGATCGATGTGGCGCTTGATCTCGTAGAGCCCGTCGAGGTCGATCCATGAGGCCTCGGCGTCGCCGTAGGGCGAGAGGATTCGCCGCTCCCAGGCTTCGTCGAACGTCGGACCTCCGGCGCTCGCGGGGTCACGAAGGATGTCGATCCGGTTTGGAGCCACTCCTAGCTGGAGGATCTCCTGATCGTCGTCCGGGTCGAGGAGGTGGGGACTGCCGAACTCGACGAGCGCCCGGTTCGTCCGCTCGACGTTGTCGGTCCTGGGATCCACCCAGAGATCCATGTCTTTGGTGAATCGGGGTTTGGCGTGAAAGATGAAGGCCAGTCCGCCGACGATCAGATAGCGGACCCGATGCTCTCCGAGGATCTCCAGCAAATCCTCGAAGTCCCGGATGGTCTCCATCCTCAGTCGCCCGAGAAGCGCTTCGCGCGAGCTACCTTCTCCAGGTCGCGGTGAAGCGCGACCAGGGCTGACAGACGCTCCTGCGGCGTTCGGCGCTGCCAGAATTCCAGATCCCAGAGCTCGGCCTCTTCGAAGCTCGTCGAGGAGTGCGTTTCGATGAGTTGCCGCCGCAGCGCGGCACGTGCTGCCCTCTCCTCCTCCGCCTCGTCGCTGACCCTGCTCTGAGAGCGGAATTCGTTCGGGGAAGTGCCTCTCATCGCCTTCGGATTCTATCTCCTCGATACGCACCTCTGGCTGTGGATGCAGGGGGAGCCGGAAGTTACTCGAAGCACACGACCGAGAAGGTGCTCCTCGATTCGCCCTCTCTTGATTCGGAGGAGGACGCAGCAAACGGGAGATCCCTCACTCCATCGACGAGCTCGTCGGCAGCCAGAGGTCGCCCTGGCGGGTCATCGTGACCTCGCCCTTCACCGGCTCTCCCTCCATCGTGCCGACGATGCGCAGCACGGCTTCGTCGCCGGAGATCGATCCGCTGACGATCTCGACGTCCTGCGGCGTCATCAGCGCCATCAGCTCGAGCGACTCGGCGGCGTCGGGCTCGTCGAGCATGGCGGCCATCTCGGCCGGGACCAGGGCGCGGATGCGCTCGAGGTCTCCGGAGTGGATGGCCTGCGTCCAGCGCAGGTAGGACTCGCCCGGCGCGCCGCCGCCCTCGGGCAACGGGTCGCCGATCGGCGCCGAGGGGTCGACCAGCGGAGCGTGGAAGGCGAGGTCGTAAAAGTACCGGTCGTCGAAGAACTCCTGCTCCTCGGGCAGGTGGATCCTGCCGATCCAGGCGTCGCCGTCGCGCGAGGTGATCTCGAGCGTCGGCGTGGTGCCGCCGGAGAGGCTGCCGCTGTCGACGCGGAGAGTGTTGGAGAGCACCTCGAGCGCCGGCTCGTCGCCGAACTCCGAGGTCCAGGTGATGCCGATGGTGAGCGACGGATCGTGGAACGGATCGTCGATCTCGCGCGGCGCCACGGGCTCGGCGGTGAGCACCAGGGTCCACGTGGGATCGTTCTCGTCGTAGAAGCCCTTCTCCTCGGCGTAGATGGCGGCGTACGCGATCGCCAGATCGTTGCCGTTGAAGGTCGCGGTGCCCTTGGCGGTCCCGGGCTCCTGGGCGAGCGCCGGCGCAGCCGCGACGAACAGCAGCAGGGGAACGAGCGCGAGGAGGACGAGGCGCGGGCAGCGGGCGAGAGGGGAGGAGAGGAATCGGGGTCTTGGCACAGGGTGTCTCCTTGGGACGTGGTCGTCGAAGTGCTTGCCTCGGGTCGTGCCGCGCGAAGGCGGCCGGTGTGCGACGTCCGGGGGTATGCGTCGTCGCGGGGTCTCTTGCTGGACGAGCCGAGTATCCCGCGCCGAGCACCGTAGCGTCTCGTCCAGACGGCGGCGAAGGGCTCGAGAGTCGCTGGGGTGCCGGTGTCGAGGAGATCAACGAGGACCGCGGCCGGAACCGGGCGGGGCTCAGGCGGGCGTCGGCTCGGTGCCCTCGAGGACGGGTCGGTCGGCCGGGCTTCGCGGACGAGGTGTGTTCGCCGCTCGTGACACCCCCACCCTGCCCTCCCCCTGCAGGGGGAGGGTTGGGGATGGCGGACACTCTCGCTGCACCCTCCGATGCCAGGGCTCAGATGGCGAACATCCACCCGCCCAAACCCCGTACCAGAGCGGAGCCTGAGGTCTCGGGGACCAAAGAGGCATTCGCCCTGCCGCGTGTTTGCAGCCATCGGCTGACCCTGGAGAGAGTACACCGATGCAGCAGATCGTCAGGACCAGCCGGCTCGCCGCCCCGAGCGACGTCGTGTGGCGTCACGCCGCCAGTCCGCAGGGCGTCAACCGTGAGCTGGCGCCCTTCCTGCGGATGACCTTCCCGCCGGATTTTGACGACCTGACCAGCTCGTGGCAGCCGGGCGAGCGCCTCTTCCGAGCCTGGATCCTCCTGCTGGGGATCCTGCCGGTCGAGTACGACGACCTAGCCTTCGTCGAGGTCGAGGAGGGGAGGCGCTTCCTCGAGCGCTCCGAGCTGCTGACCCAGAGGATCTGGGAGCACGAGCGGATCGTGGAAGCCGCTGGCGCAGGATGCACGTTGACCGATCGGGTGCGCTTCGAGCCCCGGGTCCGCTGGCTGGGTCCGCTGGCGCGGAGGATCGTCGCTGCGCTCTTCGCCTGGCGTCACCGCAGACTGAGGCGCCTCTTCGGCTGATCGCGAGCGACGGCGCCAGGGACCGAGAGCACGCCGGGAGCGGGATCGTCGCCACCTCAGGGTGTGGCGGCCGGCCACCCAGTCGAGAGCGCTCCCTGGGTCTCTGCGCCTCCTCAGCGGGGGGTGCGTCGAGCGACAGATTCCCCTCGCGGCTCGTCCGACCCGACCCGCTCGTCAGGGTGGGTCAGGCGCCGACTCACGGCACTGCGCGCCGTACGCCACCTCGTAGCTCTCCTCGTAGCAGCGGATCAGTCCGTTGACGACGTCGAGGTTGGCGGGCCAGGTGGGGGAGAAGCCGTACTGCTTCTGCATCTGGCGCAGGGTCTCCTGCCAGCCTTCGGGCTCGGGGATCGCGACGAGCTCGGCGCGCGCCTTGGCGAGACGCCGTCGATCGCGCTCGAGGAACGCGATGGTGGCCTCGGCGTAGGCGCGCCAAGAGGGATCGGAGTGGTCGTCGAAGCTGCGGCGCATGAGCTGCGCGGCACGCTCGTTCTGCCCTTCCATGGCGCGCAGCTGGGCCTCGTGCCAGCAGAGGATGCCGAAACGCTGGGCCGGCGTGGCGGACCCGCCCGAGCGCTCCGGGTCGCCCGAGGCTGTCTCGGCGCCTGGCCCTTCACCCGCCGCTGTGCGCCCGGCGAGGGGCGCGGAGCTCTCGCCGGCCGACGCCGAGCCGCCTCGTGACGAGCCCTCGGCGCGCTCGCGGTACTCGCGGATCAGGTCGGCGGCGGCGAGGCGGCACTCGGGCCGCGCGGCGATCGGCCTCCAACCGCCTTCGAGGTCCTGGTCGAACGACTGCTGGTCGAGGGCGAGGAGCTCTTCGCGCTCGCCCGGTGCGATGCAGGGTGCGGCCGCGTCGCCCTCCGCGGGCGGCTGCGTCTCGAGCGCTGCGGCAGGGTACGCGGCGCCCGCGAGCAGAAGGGCGACGGCGAGGCTGCTGCGGACCGGGAACCGCTTCGCGATGCTCATGCTTCGTAGGCCCCACCGGTTTCCTCGGCGTCGCCGAAGATCAGCCGGCCGCGTCCTCGATCTGCCCCACCGCCGCGACGAACTGATGCACCGGCTCGAGGTCGTGCAGCGCGGCGACGGCGCGCTCGAGATCGAAGGATACGTACTCGTGGAGCAGCACGTTGCGGAATCCGACGAGACGCACCAGCGACGAGACCAGCGCAGCATCGAACGGATCCAGCTGCTCGAGATTGCGCACCGACTCGGCGTAGGTGGTGAAGGAGAGCTCGCTACGCGAGGAGAGCTCGCCGGCGATGTCGATGACCAGCTGGCAGATGCTGAGGAGGGAGAAGAGCACGTCGTTGTGCAACGAGAGGTCGGCGCGCAGCGAGCCGGCGTCGGAGACGCGGTCGCGTAGCCCTTCGAGGTGGGCGAGATAGCGGCGCAGCTCGCCGAGTCGCTCGACCAGGAAGGTCACGGTGACGCAGGCTCGCGGAGACGTTGCAGCAGGCGCCTGCGGTGGCGCTGCACGAAAGGCTCGAGGTCGGCCGCCAGGAGCTGGACATCGCGTCGGTAGGCGTGGGCGGCCTCGGCGTCACCGACGAAGATCCGCACGCCGCGCTGCACGACGGCGCGGCCGAAGAGCGGCGACGCCTGGTTGAGGACCACGACGTCGACCGCATCGGTGCCCAGCGCCTGCGACAGGTCGGTGATCAGCCGTAGCCGATGCTCGAAGGCCTGCTCGGAGTCGCTCGCCTCGCTCCACGGCAGCAGCACCGCGACGTCGACGTCGCTCTCCCGGTGGGAGCGTCCCTCGGCCTGGCTGCCGAAGAGGTAGGCCGCCGCGACCTCGACCGCGGCGTCCGAGGCGAAGTAGTCGCGAAGGCGACGGACGAGCTCCGCGGTCTCCCTGCGAGGTTGGGGTTGCGGTGCAGGCATGCGGAGAGCGTAGCGGAGGAGGCTGTCGTTGGCTCGGGCGAGGCCTTCCTGGGAGAACCCCCACAGCCCGGTCAACCGCGTCGCGGAGGGCTTGCGATCGGCTCTGGCTCTCTGAGGATCCCGCCCCAGTCAGCTCCGACCGGGGCCCACCACCGCGACCACCTCCACCGCGTGTGCCTTGAACACCAGCCAGACCCGTTTGCCGGGCACCAGGTCGAGGCGCACCGCGGTGCCGGCGGTGACGTGCGCGACCAGCTCGAGGCCGGAGCCGGGCTCGCGGCAGCGCAGCACGACGCCTGAGGGGCGTTCTGCGGCAGGGCGGTCGTGCGAGACCCGCTCGCCCGGCGATCGAGCTCGCAGCGGCGGCGGATCGTCGTCCACCGTGGCGGGCTCGCTGCTGGCCGCTTCGGCCGCGTCGGGGTCCGCCTCGCGGGTCTGGGAGTCGGCGCCGAGGCGCTCGACCAGGTCGGTGGCGATCACGTTGACCGCCGAGAGCAGCTCGGGCTCGCGGGTGGCGACGAGGATCTCTTCGCTGCCGATCGTCGCCGTGACCCGGTCGCCGACGGCGATGGCGCGCTCGCTGGCCGCGCCGGCCGATCGGGTGGCCGGCAGGCTGCTCTGCGGCACCACGATCTCGAGGCCCTGGCAGTCGAGGCGCACGACGTCGTCGTCGGCGGCGGTGACGACGCCCTGCACCAGGTTGTCGCTGGTGAGCATCGGCGGCTCCCGATCGGCCCGGTGGGCGGCATCGACGTCCGAAGGCGCTGGCCCGCCGGAGGGGACCGCGGTCTCGGCTTCGTGGGCCTCGCTGGCAGCCCGCGACCTGGCGCCGCTCGGCCCTTCGGCGACGATCCGGCCGCGCTCGAGGCGCTGCACCCGCTCGCAGAGAACCAGCGCCAGCAGCGGATCGTGCGAGACCAGGATCAGCGGCACCGGGAAGCGCTCGCGCAGGCTCAGCAGGTCGCTGAGGATGCGGCGCTTGAGCGGCGGATCGAGGGCGGTGAGCGGCTCGTCGAGGAGCAGCAGGTCGGGCGCCGCGCACAGCGCCCGCGCCAGGCCGACGCGCTGGCGCTCGCCACCGGAGAGCTCGCCTGGACGGCGCTCCAGCAGCGCGTCGATCTCGAGCAGCTCGGCGAGCTCGCCGAGCCGGCGGTCGAAGTCGCCTTGCACGTCGACCCGCGCGTCGGCATCGCGGCCGGCGGCGCGCGCCAGCTCGACGTTGCCGCGCGCCGTGAGGTGGGGGAAGAGCAGCACGTCCTGCGGCAGGTAGCCGATGCGGCGCTGGCGCGGCGGCAGGTCGATGCCGGCCCGGGAGTCGAACAGGGTCCTGCCGCCGAGCACGATGCGGCCGCGGGACGGCCGGCGCCAGCCGGCGAGGGTCTCGAGCAGGCTGGTCTTGCCGGCCCCCGACGGTCCGTAGACGCCGAGCGCCGCGACCTCGCCGTGCAGCCGCCAGTGCACGGTGAACTGGCGCAGCGGCAGCTCGATCTCGCAGTCGAAGATCATCGCCGCTCCTGCGCGGCTTCGGACCCGGCCGGCCCGTCGTGACCGGCAGCGCTGCGATCGCGGCGCTGCGCACGTTCTGCCGGCGGGTCGGTGAGCCGTCCGGCGGCGCTGACCAGCAGGAACGCCAGCGCCACCGCGACCGCCAGCAGCAGCAGCGCGCGGTCGTCGCGCCCCGCCTGGATCTCCTCGAACAGCGCCAGGGCGAGGGTCTGGGTGGCGCCGGGGATCGATCCTGCTACCAGGACCGTGGCGCCGAACTCGCCGAGAGCGCGCGAGAAGCCGAGCAGGCCGGCCGCCGCCAGGCCGCGCGCCGCCAGCGGCAGGGTCACCCGGCGCAGGATCGCGAGGCGGCCGAGCCCCATCGTCGCCGCCATCAGCTCGAGCCGTGGCGGCACCGCGGCGAAGGCGACCCGCGCGGTGCGCACCACCAGCGGGAACGACATCACGCCGGCGGCCAGCGTCGCCCCCTGCCAGGTGAAGAGCAGGCCGAGGTCGAAGCCGAGGGTCTGGTTGCCGAGCGGGCCGTCGCGTCCGAGCAGCAGCAGCAGCGCCAGGCCGACGGCGGTCGGCGGCAGCACCAACGGCAGCTCGACGAAGGTCTCGACCAGGCGCCGGCCGGGGAAGCGTCGGCGCTCGAGCAGCAGGGCGGTGGCGGCGCCGAGCGGCAGCACGAAGACGGTCGCCACCGCGGCGACCTGCAGGCTGAGCCAGAGCGGCGCGAGCAGCGGTTGGGTCATGGCGTTCGGCGCTCCAGCGCGGTGCGGGTCGAAGCCATCGTGGCGTGGGCGTCTGGAGAGGTGGACCGGACCCGGACCGCGGCGACCCTGGCGTCGCCGTGATGGAGCGGGCGCTGGCTCGTCGACGCGGGCGGGCTCTGCGCCGACACCGGGAGCACCGTGAAGCCGTGACGCTGGTAGACGGCGCGTGCCGACGGCCCGACCAGCGCGTCGAGCACGCGGCGCACCCGGGCCTCGTGGCGAAGCTCTTGCCGCGAGCCCCGAGCGCCCTGGGTGTCGTCGTCGCCGCTGCGGACCGGCGCCAGCGCGTAGCGGATCTCGGGGGCTCCGGGCGTCTCGGGCGGCACCCGGTGCACCACCACCAGCTCGGGGAAGAGCGCCGCGTCGGTGGCGTAGACGACGCCGAGCGGGGCGCCGCCGCTGCGCACCGCGGCGAGCGCGGCGCGCACGTCGGGGGTCGGCAGCAGGCGGTCTTCGAGATCGCTCCACGCTCCCAGCGCCTCGAGCCACTGGCGGGCGTAGCGGCCCGCCGGCACCGAGTCGGGGTTGCCGATCGCCAGACGCGCGGCGGCGCGCAGGCACGCCGACGGATCCGGGTCGCACGCGGGGCCTTCGCCCGCGTCGGCGGCGATCAGCACCAGCGCGTTGGAGAGCGGCTCGAGCACCTGAGAGGGATCGACACGCCCGGCGTCGATCAGGCGCTGCATCTCCTCGGTCGAGGCGGAGAAGAAGAGGTCGGCGCGGTCGGAGCGCTCGATCTGGCGCCGCAGCACGCCGGACGAGGCGACGTTGAGGCGCACCTCGATCGGTGGCTCACCGTCCGCGCCGTCCGCCGCCTGCGCCGCGTCGGGGGCGAGTCCGGCGACGATCTCGCCCACCGCCTCCTGCAGGCTGGCGGCGACGAAGAGGTGCACCGGCCGGTCCGCGGGCGACGGGGCGCAGCTCGCGAGGCTCAGGGCGAGCAGCAGGACCAGCCCTGCCGTACCCGATGGCCGGGCGAGTCGGGGGTGCAGGTCGACCCGGGCGTCGATGTCTGGAAGCGCGGCGACCGGGCGATCGCCGCCGGGCATCGCCGTCACCACGGGCTCCTAGCCGTCCGCTCCGGGCGTCGCTGCTGCGCCCGTCGGGCCGAGCACGCCTGCAGCGCGCAGGGCGGCGATGCGCTCGGCGTCGAAGCCGGCCTCGGCGAGCACCTCCTCGGTGTGCTCGCCGTGGTCGGCCGCGTGGCAACGGATCCCGCTCGGAGTCTTCTCGAAGCGCGCCGGCGGCCGCGCCCGCAGCATCGCACCGCCGCGCGGGTGCTCGACCCGCTCGATGGTCTCGTTGTGCCGCGCCTGATCGTCGCCGGCGAGCTCGGCGAGGCGGTTGACCTTGGCGCACGGAACGCCGTGCTCGTCGAGCAGGGCGCACACCTCGTCGGCGCTGCGCCGGGCGATCTCGCGCTCCTCCCAGTCGCGGATCTCGTCGATCGCCTGCATGCGGCCGAGCAGGGTGGCGAAGCGGGGGTCGTCGGCCAGCTCGGGACGCCCGAAGGCGTTGCACACGCCGCGGAACTCGACGTCGCTGCCGCTGACGACGAGCACGTAGCCGTCGGACGCCCGGGAGATCCGGAACATGTCGGCGAGATCCGGCGTGCGGGTGAGCCCCGGGTCCTCGTCGCGGTCCGCGAGGCCTCGGGGCGGCAGGAAGGAGTGGTTCCACATCATGTCGCACCAGTGGAAGGCGATCGCCGCGTCGAGCATCGACAGCTCGACGTGCTGGCCGCCGGCGCCGCGCTCGCGCGCGAAGAGCGCCGCGGTGATCGCCTGCGCCGCGGTCAGCGCGGTGACCTTGTCGCAGACGATCGAGCGCACGAGATCCGGCGGCGCCTCGCCGGGCCGGTCGAGCGGGGCGTCACCGCCTGCCTCGGCCTCGCTCGCCGCCTGCATGCGGCGCTGCGGCGACTGGCCCTGCGCCCACGCCATGCCGCTGGCGGCCTGGATCAGCGGGTCGTAGACGCGGCGGCCGGCGTGCGGCCCGCTGCGCCCGAAGCCGGCGATCGAGCAGTAGACGAGGTCGGGATTGAGCGCCGCCATCGCGGCGTAGCCGATGCCCATGCGCTCGGCGGCGCCGGGACGGAAGTTCTGCACCAGCACGTCGGCGGTCGGCACCAGGTCGCGGAAGGCCTCGAGCCCCGGCGGCTGCGACAGGTCGAGCACGATGCAGCGCTTGCTGCGGTTGGCGGCGGCGAAGATCGCCGAGACGCCGCCGCGCTGGGTGCCCATCGGACGCGTCAGGTCGCCGACCGTCGGTGGCTCCACCTTGATCACGTCGGCGCCCTGCTCGGCGAGCATCATCGTCGCCAGCGGACCGGAGACGATCGCGGTGAGATCGAGGACGCGGATGCCGTCGAGGGGTCCTGGCATGGGGATCTCGGATCGGGTGGTCGATCGGGTGGTGGTGGGCGCCGGCGGTGGCGCGACGGAGGAGCGCGACGAGTCTAAGGGGCTTGGAGGGTGAGGCTGTCATGGGAGCCAGCGGGTGTGGCGCACATTCCCAGCCCCCTGAAGGAACTCGTTTCACGAGCCCCCCACGCCGAGGCGAACCGCTGAGCCGAGCCGCAGGAGCGGCGGTGGGAGCCAGCGAGCACCGACGGTCCTTCCTCGGTCCTCCCCCTGAAGGGGAAGGAGGCGGAGGGTCGCGGGCGCGAGGCGTCCCATCGGTCGCGTCCGGTGAAGCGTCCGTCATCCCGGACTTGATCCAGGGATCCACGCTTTGCGTGAGACGGTGACGTTCGCTGGTGCGATGAGCTCGCTTCCCCAGCCTCCCGCTGAAGGAACCGCTTCATCAGACCCCCGGTGCCGAGGCGAACCGCGTGAGCCGAGCCGCAGGAGCGGCGGTGGGAGCCAGCTTTCCTCGGTCTTCCCTCTG